>OIXL01000009.1_pt1 | contig 158631 bp, 145 predicted proteins | sample 1587761 | NCBI WGS metagenome assembly OIXL01 (sample SAMN03283246) | human gut metagenome | biome: human-associated habitat; material: feces | host: Homo sapiens | place: Peru | collected 2012 | reverse complement strand
TATTGATAAAGTCAAAAGAGTCATTGACAACTACGACAACTACAAAGATTAACACTATAAAAACTAAATAATTTTTTAAGTAAAGGAGTCGAGTAAATAACAACTTGGCTCTTTTGCTTTTGCACAAAAAATATGAAAGGATTTATATGATGACAATAGAAGAAATTGTAAACTCACACCGAAAAGGTAAATGTTGTTGCATTAATCTGATTGCCCGAAAAAGGCAATGTGCAGGGGCAAAATTTCTTTCGGGAAAAATCCCTGCCGAAGAAGCTGTGAGGCTTGCGGCGGCAGAAAAAAACAATATGGAAAAGGAAAAAGGTTATGCACTTATGCAAGCTTTTGAACTGCTGCCATATACAGATGACGACTGTATAACTCGTCCTTTTTTCTATTACAAAGCCGGTACGCCGCTTTGGGTAGTTAAGAGAGGCATAGAAAGGGTGTATGGTATTAAAGAGGAAGAAATATCCGAATACTACATTAATCCCTTTTGCTACCTTGCAAAAAGATACTTTGGATATACAAAAATCTTTAATTGCAAAGGTGATCTCACTACATTCGGAGTAAAAATACAAATAGAATTGCTCTCAATAGTAGTGAGCTGTTACAATCTCGCAAAGATAAATGTTGATTGTAACGAAATGAAATCAAAACTAAAGTGCAGAGAAAATATAACTCTGTATAGTGACGCTGAAGCAATTTTGAAAAATTGGACTGAAAAGCCATTCGACAAAAATTGTGACTACCTTACGAAAGAAGGCAGAGAGGCGTTTTCGGAGTTGATAGGACTGCTCTATGATTTTGCTAACCTGTACGGTTACAGCGAAAACATAGACGAAGTAGTTGAAAAATTAAGTTACATCGTTGACGATGATTATGCACTTGATTAAATTGAGAAGGAGATACTATTATGAATTTTGAAAGGAAAAACGCTGAAAGCTTTAGCACCTATGACGCTTTTCAAGATTACCTTGAATTTGTAGAGGAAAATCAGGAATGGTGTTACCACACTCTTGATAACACGAAGTTTGAGGTTGATGATGACAACAATCTAATAATGAAAATTGATAATTCTTTTATGCCGTTTAATGGTGATGAAAATGAAGTTGAAGTTTATCCGGTAACAGACCTTGCGATACCTTCGCTTATCCGCAGAGCGGAAGTTACCGGCGATGGTATTGAAAGATTGTATGAACAGAATAAAATAACATTCTGCACACATCTTGAGGATTACTTTAGCACAAAAGGAAGCTCAAGAAACAAACTTAAAAGCTGTATTCTTTTCGGAAACTGTAATGCTGTTCATAGCGGTAATTATGCACCGATAAGTCAAGCTGAATTTTATAAAGGAACATTTGATTTTTTGTTTAACAGCTTTTCAAATGTAAATTTTATATCGGGTACATACTCGGAAGAAATGACTGATGTTCTTTTGAGTATCGAAGATTCTTCTCTCATTGGGGCGTATTCTTCAATCCTTAATAAATACGGCTTGGGAAAGGCTACAAGCTGCTTTGTCAATATTATCGCTTCCGATATTGCAGAGGCAAGCTGTATTTGCGAGCCGAAGATTGTCAGCGATAACTATAAAATTCCGCTTGGCAACAAGCTTTCGCTTCGCCACACAGGTAAAGCGACTGTCGAAAAGGCATTGGAAAAGATTTCTGATCTTTTCGCCGGCTTTACTGCTCAGGTCAGAAGTTTAGAAATTCTTGAGGATATTTCGATTACAAATGCAAAAAACGCTATGATTAAGGCATTTGTATATTTGAAGTTCCCTCAGAAGGAAGCTTCTGATATTGTTGAAGCCTTTGTTCCAAAGTATAATAATGCCTTGGAGATTTATCTTCATATGACAAAGGTTTTAAATAATATTAATAAGAGCAATCCTTATGACGCTCTCAGAACAGAGGAACAGCTCGCAAGGCTTATCGCCCTTTCTGCAAAGAAGTGGCATAGCTTTGATGTTTCGGGAACGGTATCTTGGAACGCAAAGGATAATTAAAAAATTTAAGTAACAAGGATACTGCTTAGACGGTATCCTTGTTTTTGCTTATTTTACAGAAGAAAGGAACTTAAAAAATGTTTGATTTTGATGAGATTGTTGAGAGATACAACAAAAAAGAAATAACACTAAACGAAATGATAGATATTGTATGTTCTCATCTCTCAGATAGTTACATTCCAAAAGTGTATAAAAACACCTCGAAAATGACTACTGAGGAGTGGGAAAATGCTCGCCGAGATAGCATTGGCGGTTCGGACCAAGCGACTATTTTTGGGATTGAAACTTATGGCAGAACCCAAAGAGGCTTGTTCTTTGACAAGAAAGGAATAATGCCTGTCAATCCGAAAGCTAAAAATATAGCTGTATTGGATTCAGGACATCTTCTTGAGCAAACGGTTGCTGATATTTTTTATACAAAGACGGCGTTAATTCCGTATGAAATAAAGGCTATGTTTGAACACCCCCTATTTCCTCATATTCGTTGTAATATTGACCGCTTTTTGCGATATAGCGGTCATAAAGAGCCTATGGGTATCCTCGAATGTAAAACAACTCACGAGTTTAACACTTCGTGGGAAGAAAAAGGTGTGCCGTTCCATTATTATTTACAGGTGCAGACATATTTATCAACCTTAAATATGGATACAGGATACATTGCTTGTCTTTTTGTTCCTGTGCAGGCAAGATATATGGCAGCAAGCTTATATCAGCTTTCAAAGGCTTTTGAAAAAATGCCTGTAAAAGTTGCAAATGATATATGTGACAGTATGCTTGCCGTTGCAAAAACCGATTCGGAGATTGAACCTTACATTAAAGTGTTTTTGCACTTGATGCTTGGAGAATTTTACATTCCACGCAATATGCTTAAACCTTTTGCAGATGAAATGTCAAAAAAGTTCGTCTATAAAAAAATAGAGCGTGATAAAGAAATCGAGAAAGAAATCCTGTCGAAAGACATTAGCTTTTGGTATGAGTATATTGAAAAAAATCATATGCCGCCACTTATCGAAAGCGGTGACGCTTGTGCAGAACTGCTTAATTCATATTTGCCGCCTAAAACAGGTGAAATCAGAATTAAGGCGACTCCTGCTATGGAAGATAAGCTTAATGAATTGGCGACTCTGGAGAAACAAAAAAAGATGTTTAAGGGCAAACTTGATGAAATCGAAGCTGCCAAAAAAGAGCTTTATACAGATTTTATTGAAGCACTTGACGGACATTCAAAGGGTGTTTTAATTCTTTCGGACGGTAAGGAGCATACCCTTAGTAATGCTTCGAGAAATTCAAGAAGTACAAATTACAAGCTGCTTGAAGAGGGATACCCCGAAGCTTTTGAAGCTGCCGTAAAGGAATCAACATCAAGTCCTTCTTTTAAAATCAGCGGAATTTAATAAAAGGGGAAATTATATGGTTGGAATAATCAAAAAAATACTGTTTGAAAACGAGGATAACGGCTATTATATAGCTGACCTTGAACTTTCTGAGTATTCAAAAGACGAAGTTCCTCAAAAATTTAACGATTCTCACATAACAGTTAAGGGATATTTTCCCTGTCGTGAGGATATGAAAATTGAAATTACAGGTAAATATGTTGTGTACAAAGGTAAGCCTCAGATAGAAGTTGAAAACTTTTCAGAGGTGTTACCTGTAACGAACGAAGGAATTATTGCTTATCTGTCATCAGGAATGATTAAAGGAATTGGAAAAGTGACTGCGAAAAGGATTGTAGATACTTTTGGCTCAAATACCTTTGATGTATTCGAGAAAACGCCTGAATTATTAGTTACTGTTCAAGGTGTTTCCCGAAACAAAATTGATACGATATTAAAATCTTATCAAGAATCGTTTGATATGAAAAAAATAGTACAAATGCTTATGCCGTATGGTATTTCTGCAAACAAGTGCTTTAAAATTCAAAAAGTCTTTGCTGAGAAGTCATTGGATATTGTGAGATACGATACCTACCAACTCACCAAGATTAATGGCTTTGGTTTTAAAACTGTTGATGAAATTGCTCTGAAACTTGGCTGCACGCCTTTTGATAGTAACAGAGTAAGAGCAGGTATAAAATTTGTACTTGAGGAAGCTCAATCGCAAGGTCATTTGTTTTTACCTCAAACTGAGTTATTAAACAAAACCTATGAGCTGCTGAACGAAAAATTTGCCGGACAGGAAGTTGTCACAAATAGTTTAATTATCAAAACTATTTGTAATCTTGCTGATGAGGGAGATTTAAGAGGCGATAACGGAAACGCTTATCTTGCAAAAAACTTTGAGCGAGAAACTTTTGTTGCGAACGAAATTGCAGATAGAATTAAGAAAAACAATGGCAAAAAACTATCTGATGAGAAAATTCTTGATGTTGTTTCTGCTATTGAAGATGAAAATAATATCACTCTTGCAGAAAATCAGAAAGAAGCGGTCATCAAAGCAGTAAGCAATAGCTTTCTTTTGCTTACAGGCGGTGCAGGAACAGGCAAAACAACAGTCCTTAAATTTATACTCGAAGCCTGCGAAAGGCTTACAGAGTGTAAATCTGTGTGCTTATTAGCACCAACAGGCAGAGCTGCCTCACGAATGACTGAAGCAGTCGGAAGGACAGCAACTACAATCCATTCCAAACTTCAATTAAGAGAGGACAGAAAGGATAACGAAGGAGCTGTTATTGATGATGACATCGTTGTTGTTGACGAAACATCAATGTGTGATATGTATATTTTTTCGGAACTTATAAAATCTGTTCCAAAGAAAAGCAAGCTCATTTTAATTGGCGACTCGGAGCAGCTGCCCTCTGTCGGAGCAGGAAATGTTCTTTTTGAATTACTTAACTCTCCTGTTGCTAAGGTAGAACTAAAGCAAATTCAGCGTCAGAAAGGTAATGACAATCCAATTATAACAAATAGTTTAGCTGTCAGACAAGGTAACATTAATCTTGATTATACAAGTGATAAGTTTAAGCTTTATCATACAGATAGTCAAGAAGAAGCTCAAAGTCGCATTGTTAAATTATTCCTCAATAAAGTAGCAAGCTATGGCATTGAAAAAGTTGCGGTCCTTGCACCTATGAAAAAAGGTGCGGCAGGAACTAACGAATTGAACAAAGCCCTACAAAATGCTTATAATCCCTATCGTAAAGGCACAAAAACCATTCGTAGGGGCAAAAATGAGTATAGAGTTGGTGATAAGATTATGCAGGTAAAGAATGATTATTCTATCGTTTGGGAATCATCGACTACTAAAGGTATGGGTTTATTCAATGGCGAAATAGGATATATTACCGACATTAAAGATGACATTCTTATTGCTGACTTTGACGGCAGGACTGTAAGAATGGAAAGCTTTGAGAGTATAGTGCTTGCTTACGCAATAACCATACACAAATCTCAGGGTTCTGAATTTGAGTGTGTGATTATGCCTATTATGACATCGCAGTATATAATGCTTGCAAAGAATTTGTTATATACAGGCATAACAAGAGCCAAAAAGGAAATTGCAATAGTCGGTCAGAAAAAAGCTATGGCTATTGCGATAAAGAATAATTCTGTTGCACAGAGAAATACAATGTTGGCACATAGAATTATCAAGAATTTGGAAAGCGAGGCAAACAGTTGTGATTAATGACTCTGAATTAGACATTGAAATCGTTAAGTGTCAGGCAAAAGTTAAGAAGCTTTATGAACTGTATATGGATAACATATCGTTAGCTACTATTGACTTTAATGCTAACACTTTAATAATCATTGCTAAAGAACTTGAAGGATTAAGGTATCTAATTGCTAACAAAAAATAAAAGGGAGATATATTTATGAATTATAAAGAAACAATTATGAATAACGAAATTGAAAAAACAAAAAAGTGTGTAGAAAGCTTATACCGCAAATATATGGCTGAGGTTACAGATAATATGATTGATGATGTAGCTAACAGTCTAATTGGTATTATCGCAGAGCTTGAGGCACTCAAACTGAGAATGCACTCGTCATATGACGAGGAAAGACTTGGCAGAAAAAAGTGGGAAAAGATGTTTTATTCACCAGATGATAATGCTGATGAAGATAACACTACCGACAAAATGAGTAATGCCGATTACTTTAAGTAAAATAATAGTTCTAAAAATTGCTGCTTATGGCGTAAAGCTGTAAGCGGCAATTTTATGTTCTAAATAATTAAAGAAAAGGGGATAACATATGTATTTTCCAAAAAAAGAGATTGTCGAAAGACTCAGAAAGGAATATCCTGTCGGCACAAGAGTTGTACTTTTGCAAATGGACGATGTTCAAGCACCGCCAAAAGGTACGAAGGGTACTGTCAGAGGAGTTGACGATACAGGCAGTCTGCTCGTTGATTGGGATAACGGTAGTGGACTTAATGTGATTTACGGAATTGACAAAGTGAAAAAGTTTGATACCGTAAAAACAATCTGATACGGTAAAGAAATCGTATGGGATTCGAGAGATGAGGCTATTGCTGCCGGTGAATCAATTTGTAGCGATGAAACAAATAAAAATAATATTAAAATTTAAGGAGTAAAGTATTATGAAAATCAATGTAAAAATCGGAAATACAATTAAAGAAATCGAATCAAACAACTATCTTAAAGATAGGATTGATGATTACACAGGAACAATCGTAGGAAAACGCCTTGACAGAACTATCCGTATAGCTTGGTTCTTGGCAGAGAATCCAAACGCTGTGATATATAAGGAATTAAAGTCGTCAGGTATTCCGCTTGATGTTGTAAAGTCAATCGGCAACCTTACAGCAGAAGCTGTGAAATTAATCACAGAAACAGCAGGCGTGGCTATTGCCAGCGTTGAGATTTATAAGGATCGTGATGATGGCTGTATAGCAAATGATTATGCAATAAGAGGAGCGACAGAAGTGTTCTCATATAATTGTGAAGCTGCTATCAATGCCGCAACGGACAGAGCATTAATAGCAGCTGGATATTTTGTGCCTGAAGAACTCGGCTATGAAGAGCCTTTGTGCGATAATAAAGTTTCTACTGCTGTTGTTTCTGATACAGTAAGCTCTGTAAGCTCTGTTGAAAACGGCTCATTTGAAGTTGATGAAGCTATTGATAATGCTGTATCAAACAGTTTAGCCGACATAACTTCTTCGTTATGTGAGAATAGCGACTCCATATATGATAAGATATGGAACGCTGAAAATGGAGAAAATGAGAACTGTAAAGGTGTTGAAACTTCTGTTAGTACAGAGGCAGAGGTTCAGAGTATTGTAGAACCTCAGCCTGTGAGCGAAGTTTCTGAACCAGAGGTAAATCATCAGGTTCAAGAAAATATTGCAGTTGAAACACCCGAAGAAGCTCCAAAACCAAAGAACTTCAAAGCAATGAGCTTTCAGCAGCTTATGCAGGAAATGACATATGCAGAAGCCTGCAATGTTACTATTCCTTCCGGAAAATTCAAAGGAAAAACAATGATTGAAATGTATAACCTTGACAGTAGGAAGGTAAGCTTTTATGTTAAGAACAGCGTGAGTGACCTTCTTAAAGCTTCGGCTACTATTGTAACTGAGGGTTTAAATAAATAAGCTGTGTTTTATTTTCTTCTTGGTGAGGGGTGCTCTGTTGCCTCTCACCGCATTAATTATTAATTTTTATTCAAGAAAGGAAAATTATTATGACTAACAAAGAAACATTTATTTCAATTTACACAAACAAAATTCATCGTGCAGGTTCAATGGAGCTGCTTAAATACATTGAGAACAGTGACTTTTTTACTGCACCTGCAAGCACACGATTTCACGGAGCTTGTAAGGAAGGCTTGCTTATACATTCTTTGAAGGTGTATGAAATGTTCAGAAATGAAGTTATTGAGTACAACAAGGCTGTTTCAGGTCTTGATACACTTGACGAAAAAACTGAGGAAACAATCGCTATATGTGGACTTCTGCACGATTTGTGTAAGGTGAATTTCTATAAAGAAACCACAAAGAATGTAAAGAATGAACAGACAGGTGCTTGGGAAAAAATTCCCTGTTATACTGTCGATGAAAAGTTTTCATACGGTCACGGTGAAAAGTCTGTGTTTCTAATTATGAGTTATATGAAACTCAAAGCTACTGAAGCTCAGGCTATTCGTTTCCATATGGGGGCTTTTGACTCATCTTTTCAAGGCGGTGACAAGAGCCTTGGTAATGCGTGGAACAATAATCCTTTTGCGGTCCTTCTGCATATTGCCGACCTCAAGGCAAGCAATGTGTACGGCTGCTGATCAGAAAATTTAAGGGGTGTTTATTATGCCAAACAATCTCCCATTTAGTATTGCAGATATTGCAATGCTGTGTGGAGTAAATGTGCCTGACACAAGGGGTAAAAACTATGTATTAGTTGACTGCCCCTTGTGTGGCAGAAAAAAGTCAATGTCGCTAAAGCTTGATGAAGATGTATTTGCTTGCCATTGCTCAGGCGGTAATGGCGGTATGCTTGACCTATATAAGAAGGTTAATAATTGCTATGAGAAGAGTAACGGTGATATTATCAGAGAAATCAAAGCTAAGCTTAACATAGATGATGGTGAAAAGGAATTTAAAAAAGTAAAGCCTTTGCCTAAAGTAAAAAAACTTACAAAGAACGAAGTCTTACCTCAAATGCAAAAAGCCGATAAAGCTTATCATTGCTTGCTCAAGTTGCTTGGACTTTCCCAAAAACATAGGAAAGACTTGCTTAAAAGGGGAATTTCGGAAGAGAATATAGAAAAATATATGTTCCGAAGTGTACCTGTTTTTGGCTATGAATACTTTGCCAAAAATGTCGCCGAACAATGTGATATTAAGGGCGTAGCAGGCTTTATGCAAGACTCACGCAGTCAATCCCTATCGTTTATTCCAAAGCTTACAGGCATTATAATCCCTGTTAAAAATATCTTTGGATTAATAGAGGGTTTGCAAATTAGACTTGATAAACCTATCCGTAAGACAAGGTACATATGGCTTTCATCAGACGGTCTTGTTGGTGGTGGAAAAGCAACTACTCCTGCATACTTTGCCGAAAGTTCAAAAAGTACAGATACTTGTATAATTACCGAAGGAGCTTTTAAATCTATAATCCCTAATCAGTATAAGGATCTTACGGTCATTGGACTTGCCGGTGTAGGTAATCAGCGTTGCCTTGAATATGTGCTGCCTGAACTCAAGAGAAAAGGTTACACAAAGATAATAGAGGCTTTTGACGCTGATTTCAGGACAAATCCTGATGTCCTACATCATCGTGAAAAGTTAGAAAAGACTTGCATAGAGGCAGGCTTTAAGTATTCACGCTATGTGTGGGACTTAAAAGACGGCAAAGGCTTAGATGATTTTATTCTAAATAGAGAAAAAGCAAATAGGGTGTAAATTTATACCCTATTTGCCGCTTTATAGATTATTTGTTTTTTATAAGGCTATCGTAGAGTTCGTTCTCCGATAGCCTTATTTTTTTGCCCTTTTTAATTGACAACGAAAATTTTAGTTGATATAATTAAATCATAAAGTTTTATAGTTGCATTTTATTTCTCTTACTTGAGAGAGATTTACACCTATGGGAATAAACTCCCCATAGTAGCAACTTTGTGGTTTTCTTTTGCTTATAGTATATAAAAATAAGTGAGAGAGCTGTATTTAGCTGCAATATATTTTATATTGCTTGCATTATTTGTCCCTATATATGAGGACGCTTAGTAGCTGCAATGTTTATACATTGCTTGCCTTTTTTGCAAAGAAATATAATTTCTTTGTGGTGAAAAGCACATCTTAACTGATGTGTTTGTTTAGATAAATAGCGATTGGCTAAGAATTTGAAAAATATAATAATGTCTGTTTTTCTGTTTGCTTTTAGCAGACAGATTTAAACGGTAACTATTTTTAGGATAAGTATTTTATATGCTTATCCTTTTTTGTTGCCGTTTTTTCAGAATAGTTATAGCTTTTTAAAATTCTTTGCCGGTCGCTTTTTTTATTTTTATATATAAGAATAAAAGCCTTCAAGCAAAAAATCTGCTTGATTGTAAAGAATTTCAGAAAGGATTTTGTTATGGAAGAAAGAACATACCTTGTAGAAAAAGTCGAAAGAGAATTAGATGAATATAAAAATCATCTTATGTCGCTTTCAAAAGAAGAAATAATGCTTGCCTCATATCAGACGAGTATTAAAGAGTGTATCACAGGATACATAGTATCAGAGATTGATACTATGAGCGATGAGCTGCTTTTTGCTCTGACAACTCCCAAAAACACTTTAGAGTCGTTGTTTGCGAGATATATGAGTAGTGATTTATCGCTTAACAACATTGTAAGAGATGTTGTCAACGATTATATGTTTGTATTTTAAAATTTATATTGACAGAAAGGAATTAAAAAATGTATAATGTACTTAACAAAGAATTTTTCCCGGCAAGTAACGATTGGATTTTTAAAACTTTATATACCCAAAATCCTAAATTACTTGCAGCACTAATTAGAGCTGTAACAGGCTTGGATATTAGTGCAGACAAAATGATTGTCAAAACAGTCGAAAAATCACCAGATGAACCAGACGGAAAAGCTATTCGCCTTGATATTGAGGTTGAAACAGCAGGAGAGAAAATTGATATAGAAATGCAGGTTTGCAAAGAACTTGATTTCTTTCAAAGAACTCTTTACTACTGGGCAAGATTATTTGTAAATAACTTCAATAGCGGCGAAAAATACGAGGAATTAAAGCCTACAATTTGTATTAATTTTTTGGATTGCAAATTGCTTAAAACAGATAATTTCGTTTCGCACTACATTCCAAAAGAATATGAGCGAAACGAAATTGAAGATGAGCTTGCAAAACAGTTCAATATCTATTTTATTGAGTTACCAAAACTTAATATTACAGATTGGTCTGATATATCAGAACTTGAATTGTGGGTTAAATTTCTTAATGCTAAATCGAAGGAGGACTTAGATATGATTGAAAAAGCTAATAATCCTATTATCAATGACGCAGTTTCAAAGCTGCGTGATTACAATGATGATGAGAGAGCAAGAGAGCTTGCTTTCAAAAGGGAAAGAGCAATTACCGACTATAACCACCGTTTTGAAAAGGGCATAGAAAAAGGCATAGAAAAGGGCATTGCTCAAGAAAAAATTAAAAATATTCTTGCCTCTTACAATGAAGGTATTAAAACAGACTTGATTGCTCGTATTTTTAAAATGAGTGTTGCCGAAGTTGAAGAAATTATAAATTCTAATGGCAATTCTGATAGCTAAATAACAAAAACAAAACTACATATTTCTAAGCGAAAGAGTCAATGTTGAAATTCAACTTGACTCTTTTTGCTTACATATTTTGAGAAAGGACCGATAGAAATGGAAACAAATTCAATGCACAAAGCTGTATTATCTAAGCTTGAAAATGAGTTAGAGGTATATAGACAATATTTATTATCTCTCCCCTGCAATGAAGCAATAGAACACAGCTACGAATATACCATCAAAAAGGATATTATAATCGCTATGGAAAACAGTGATTTTCCAGAAGATGGTTACAAGTTACTCTTATTTTCACCTTGTTTGCTTGATGATATTTATAATACATTTGTTTCTATGGAAGATGATTATATGGAAACCATCAATTATTCCATTGAAAAAGAGATAAGAAAAGCACAAGAGAGATAAAAAATATTAATTTATACCAAACACGCAGGACTATTTATTATTTCTGCGTGTTTCTTTATTAAATAGTTTTAAGGAGAACAAAAATGAAAATGAGAGAAATTTTATTTAGAGGAAAAGGAAATCCAGATTACAATGACGGTGACGGTTCTTGGTTTGAAGGATATTTAACTTATAATGATGGTAATTATCAAATAGTAGACAAAAACTTTTTTAAGAATCACATTGTTATTAAAGAAACAATCGGGCAATATACAGGATTAAACGATAAAAACGGCAAAAAAATTTACGAAGGTGACATTATAGATTTTGAGGATCGAAAGGATTGTAACTATGGTGTCATTAAATATTCTGCCGAATTTACAGAGTTTTATTTTGAACACGATGGTTGTTACGATAGCTTAGGTTTTTGCTATCATAATTATGATTTGGAAATTGTCGGTAACATATACGATAATCCTGATCTGATTTAAGCACTTGCACGAAGGTAGAACATAAAAAATAAACACAAACACAAGGAGAAATGACTATGGAATACAGAGCAATAACAAAGTCTGAACAGAAATACACTTTTAAGCAGAGCTCCCAATTATCTTCACAGACCGGTCTTATCGGGTATCTGAGAGGTGATTTCGGTTCAACCGGAAAGGAATTTTGGACGACTTGGAACGATTTTAGAGATGACCTAAAAACCGGTGAGTTTGAGGGTGAATTTGATAATTTAATAAACAGTCTGCGTGACGGCGATTTTTTAGCAGACAGAAAGGCTATGTCCTCTTACTGCTGTTCAAATCCCGACAGTTCCTTTAATGACGACCGCAACCATTACGGCATTCGTCTTGATACAGATAAATACAGTTACCTTATGCGGCTTAATCCCAATAAAGGCGAATACAATCTGTATTGCTATTGCTACAAGAAAGATTGGCTTAACAGTCATCTTGAAAGAGCTGAAAGAGGTATCCGTTTTATTGATTCAAATTATAACGAGATGTTTCGCATAGCTGATGGCGGAAAAATTTCAATTACAAAGAGTAATGGTGAAAGAACGGAGAAGTTTTGCAGATATATTGACGACTACCATCTGGAAGTCGGCACAAATCTGTATCATATCTGCGAATTTGCCGAACTTTGTGAGAAGAATGGCGTTATCGTAGAGCCTGTTTTATAAAAAGGAGTAACACGCAAGTCTGAAATTACGGCTTGCGTGTTTTGTATTTTTTTATTAAGTTATTAAGGAGTGAATTTCTGTGGAAAACAGCAGTTTAGTAAAAGAAACAGTTGTATCGGTAATTGAACCTAATACAACGCCCATAGGTAATGATGATTACTATTTTTCACGATTTGATATTGAGGAATTTGTGGGTGTGTATTATAACCCTGACTCAACAGCAGGCGGTCAGTTTGTAATATTGCACCTGCCGTTTGACCTCATAATCGAAGCGAGTGAAAGCACGGCAGGCGTAAAAGATTTTTTTGAATATCTTGATGAAAATGCAAAGATAGGTCTTGTTGATGTAGGAACTGTTGCATTTGATGATTGTCTGAGTATGTTTTCACAGACAAAAGCAGTCTGCATTGGAAGGACTAAAGAAACAATGGATATTCTTGTTTCAGTTTCAGAAAGGAACAAATAGTATGAACAAATATATTATTTGGAGCGACATAGATGTTCCAAATGAAAAAGAATATGCAGTCGAATATGAAAGTTATTTGAAAGATAACGAGTTGCAAGTACCCGAAAATTCAAAGGATTACGAGAGGGGACTTTTTGAGTTCATTTATCATCTAAATAATGAATACTTAGATGATCTCAGAACTGCCTTCAATATGCTTTGTGATATGCCAATTATCGTTATCGCTGATTTGGGCAGATGGAATGGCAGAGTTTCGGGTTACAAGATGATTAATTCTTGTAATATACAAGACTGTTTTTATACCGACTGTGATTACGCAGAGTGGTATATTGACAAGTTAGGCGACCTTAGAGCAACAGCAATACACCACGATGGCAGAAATAACTATTTGTATCGTGTTTTTAAGAACGATGTAACCGATACACAAATAGAAAATTTGCAATATAAAATTTATTGCGGAACGGTTACACGAGCTGACATAACAAGAATGACTAACAGGCTTGGCGATGTTTTTGCCGATTATTACGGTTTTGATATTTACAAACATAAGGCAAAAGCAAGAGCCGTAAGGTAAACAAAAACTATTTATTTATATTTAAAGGAGATATAGTTATGACTAATATTCAAAATCTTACAGAAAATCCAACTGAAAGTGAGTTTTATCCTACACCGACAGAGCTTGTGCAGAAAATGCTTGAATGTGTTGACTTCAAAAAAGTAAAGACCATTCTTGAGCCGAGTGCAGGAAAGGGCGACATCTTGCAAGTTCTTGCAAGAAAAGAGTGTTCAACATCGCCGTATAGTGATAGATTTGATGTCGATTGTATTGAGATTGACATCAATCTCAGGCAGATATTGAAATATAACTTTTCAGAGGAGAAAAAAAGAAGCGTTTGTGAAAAAATTAATGAACTCTCTCCGAAAAGGACTTGGGACAGTGAAATCCACGAGTATATTACTGAGAAAATCAGCGAAGTTCAAAAAATGGAGCTTGAAAAATACAAAGAGGAAAAGCTGCACTTTTTTAAGAGTGATATTCATATTGTTGGTGACGATTTTCTTAGCTTTCATACCTATAAAAGGTATGACCTCATAATAATGAATCCACCTTTTTCTTGTGGCGAAAAGCACCTGTTAAAAGCCATAGAAATGCAGAAAAACGTTGGACAGATAGTTTGCTTGCTCAATGCTCAAACATTGCTTAATCCCTTCACTAACGAGAGAAAAATGCTTGTTAAGAAGCTGGAAGAGCTTAATGCAACTATTGAATACATAAGCGGTGCGTTCTCAAACGCTGAGAGAAGAACAAATGTTGATGTCGCACTTGTGTATATTTGTTGTATTGCTGATGAGTCATACTGTTATAGTGATATTTTAGACAGTATGAAAAAAGCTAACAAATATGAAGAGAAAGAGTATGAAGCTGATGAACTCACAATTAATGATTACATCTTATCGACAGTGCAGAGATATAATCTTGATGTTAGTATGGGCGTTAAGCTGATAGAAGAGTACAAAGCACTTGAGCCATATCTTAAAGGTAGTTTTGATGAGCAAAATCGTTACTCGAAGTCACTTCTGACTCTCGAAACACCTGAGAATGATACAAATGTAAATAGCTACATAAAGTCGGTTCGTATGAAATATTGGAATGCTTTGCTCAGAAACAAAAGTATTATGTCTAAGTTTACGACAGAACTTAGAGAACATTATATAAATTTGGTGTCTGATCTTTCGGACTATGATGTTTCTGAATTTAACATCAAAACCCTGATAGCGGAAATGAATAGTAAAATCTATGAAGGTATTGAAAAAAGCATTGTAAGGCTTTTTGATAAATTCACAGAGGAACATTCCTATTATCCCGAATGCAAGAAAACCATTCACTATTTTGATGGCTGGGTAACAAATAAGGCACACAAAATTGGCAAAAAAGTAATTGTGCCTTTTTATTGTTATAACTCCAATAGTTACGGCGGTGGAAGATATAATACATTTGAAATTGCAAATATGCTGAAAGATGTTGAGAAAGTATTTGACTATTTCGGCGGCAGCAATGAAATCTTTTCAAATGTTACAAGTATTCTTGAACTTAATTTAAACGGCGGAAATACTCGTAAAATTGAGTTCAAATATTTTTATGTGTCGGTATTCAAAAAAGGTACAGTACATATTGAATTTAAAGACCAAAAGTTGGTTGATAGATTTAATATCTATGTATGCAAGCATAAAAATTGGCTTCCACCGGCATACGGTAAGATTCATTATGCTGATATGAACACTCTGGAAAGAGAGGTCGTTGACAGTTTTGAAGGCAAGGAAAGCTACGAGAAAGTTCTTGCAGAACAAGATTACTATCTTGCTCCTGTTGTGCCTGAAAATGCTTTGTTGCTCGCAAGCGGAATGTAACACTCATTACATACAAGTTTTGTATCAGATATTATTTTACAAAACTTACTCCGAATGAGAGGAAACGACTTGAAGAAGCCGAATAAGATGTTATCGGTATAGAGGAAATTGATTGGAACTAAAAATATAATCATTTTTCTAAAGATGAGCAGAGAAAAATAAAATCCTCTGCTCATTTATTTTATGCTAATTTAATTTAAAAGGAGATTTTATTATGGAAAATAACTCTAAACACCCTTGTGACCTCTGTAATCATTCAGACAACTGCGATATTAATTGCGTTTTTTATTCGTATTACAGTAGCTATTGCAGTAATTACGAATGTATTTATCACAATAGTGATATTGTCTGTCAGTATGGCAAGAGGTGTGGTTCATACATCGGTTATACACCATCTGAGCTATGCTTTGACGACGAAGAAGATGAAGAAGAAGAATTCTAAACATAATGAGAGGATTGAAAAATTATGGCAAATGTAAAAGTCATTAATCCAGATATTACTGTATTGGAATATAATCAAGAAAAAACAGATAAAGACTATGGTTCTTGTCTTTGGGCTAAGTTCTATTTTGATACAACAAACTGTAAGCTGCTCATTACATCTGATTGTGGTAACTATGCTTATGGCTGGTGTTCTGATACCAAGCCGTTTCTAAGCTTTTTGGCAAGTATAAGCAAAGGATATTTGCTATCTAAAATTGCTAAACAGTCAGAAGTCGATTGTGACGCCACTTATTTGGCTGTCAAAGAGTACATCGGCGATGATACTGATGTAAACGATGACGAAGATGAACTGTTGTATGTTTGTCATTGCAGCAAAAATAAAGTTGAAGTATATAAATCACTTGAGAATTATTTTTACGGTGAAATGCTTGACTTTGAAACTGAAAGCCTCAATGATTGCATTATTTGCAGTTATCCAACTTGGGCAAAGAGGATAGCAGATATATTCGTAAACTATATTCAGCCATTATTAAAGGAGTTTTACTATGACTAAATATGCTGTTTTATGTTACTGTTATTCAGTTGAAAATAATATTCATCATTCTGAAATAATTGCTATTTGTGATACTGAAGAACAGGCTTATGCTCGTATGGAAGAAGATTTTAATCGTTGCTTTGACATTGAAATCGGCAAAGGCAATATAAAAAGCTTCTCTATTGGACACTATTGCTATGGAGAGGCTCTTATATGTAGTAATGTTACTACAATTTATTGGAATATTGAAAAAATTGAATTTTGAAAGTGAGGTTCACTACTTATGGAAAAATATATTGTGATTTATTACTATAAATTCTGTTCAGTCGAAGAAGTTGATGTTCGTGCAATTTGCGATACTTTTTTACAAGCAAGGGATAAGATGAAAGAAGATTATGAGGATTTCCTTGAAAGTGCTGGTAATGATTCAAATATTGAAAAATATATCACTCGCAATGACGCACACATTAAATGTTCAAACGGGTTATGTCATTGGAACATAAGAAAAATATCTATATAAGGAATGTTTATTATGAAATACTATCTTAGCAAGCCGTTAGGCAAAGAAGAAATCAAAAGCATTAAGAATGTTACTGAGGTACATATGTTTGATAAGCCTTACTTTGTGCAAGAAGTAATGTCAAAATCGTATGGCTATGTAACTTGTTCTAAGTGTATAGGCTACTACGATTATGAGCGTCTGGGATTGATTGCAGTTAAGGAATACACCCTTACGCTCAAATACAAAGGTAAAGACAGTTGGGGCAGGTATGTTTACGAGGACCAAAACGGTAAGCTTTGGAAGCATATTAACTGTCTTTCAACACGAGAGAAGTGTATAGAAAGGCAGGACACTCTTTATTCGTCTTATAACAACGAATATGACGGAGAACCTGATTGTCATATGAATCCAATCTATTTGGCTGATTTTTTAATATGAGCTGAATTTAATAAATAATAAAGGAGAACACTATGAAAATTAAAAACGATAAAAACGGACGCATTGAAATTTACACACCATACAACGAGGGCTTTGTAAAAGAACTAAAACGCAGCATAGGCGGTAGAAAATGGGATATGGACAAAAATTGTTGGACAGCACCCGAAGAAGCGTTAGACTCTGTTAGAGAGCTTATGCTCAAGCATTTTGGCGAAACAGATATATCTGATACACCTAAAGTTAAAGTTGCTCTTGACTTTAGCGAAGATGTTAAATCGGAAGATATGTGTGTTACTATTTTTGGCAAAACAGTCGCACGAGCTTATTCAAGCTGCTCCGTAGCAAGTTTGCCAAGTGATGTGGTTTACCGAGCAGGAAAATGCAGGGCTGCCGGTAGTCGCAAATATCCATTTGTAATGGTAGAAGCAGGATCAATTATTGTTTTAAGTAATGTACCAAAACCGATTATTGAAACCGAAACACTACCTGAAGGCGTTACATACACAATTATGAGGCAAGAACAAAGCGAAGCTTCTCTTAAAAAAGAAAGAGAAAGATTGCTTGAACGAATTGCTGAAATTGATGAGGAACTTAAAAGACTTGCCTCTTGCTGATTTTCTGCTTAAAAAAGTAAAAAAGAAGTTTGAAGAGTTTATGTCAAAGTCAGTTGAGTATTATCTATCGCAAGGTTTTGACCGTCTTGTTGCGGAATACTTTGCAACCGGCAGAAAAAACTTGTTGCAGTCGCTCCATAAGAGAATTTTTCACTTTTGCTCACATACGAAAATGGCGAAAAGCGTGTGCTTGATATGAAATCCACACTTGAACAGGGCGGTGTATTATGACCGAATTACAATACCAAGCGTTTTTTCCTGTAATCGTTGCCGATCTGGTGAAAACTATATTGTCAACGATATTGATGAATACTTAAAAGTCAGAAATGCAAATATTTAAAACAAAAGGCAGAGGAAAAGGTTATCTTTCCTCTGCCAAATTACAGATTACACAACTATATGAGGCAGCACTTTAAGCTAAATGCTTTTGGTGCTGCCTTTTTTATTTTATAAATATTTAAAAGAAGTGGGGGAGAGCTGCAAGTTTGTTATTTCTGTTATAACTGAGGTGTAAATTTATACCCTCACTTAAGGTTGGAACTCCGTTCAGGGTATAAATTTGTACCCTCATTTAAGGTTGAAGTCCTTGCTCAGGGTATAAATTTGTACCCTCGTTTAAGATTTAAGCTCTGTTCAGGGTGTAAATTTATACCCTCATTTAAGGTTAAAGCTCTGTTCAGGGTATAAATTTGTACCCTCATTTAAGGTTGAAGTCCTTGCTCAGGGTATAAATTTGTACCCTCATTTAAGGTTGAAGTCCTTGCTCAGGGTATAAATTTGTACCCTCGTTTAAGGTTGAAACTCCATTCAGGGTATAAATTTATACCATCTCGGTTCATATAAACACATATAGTTACTAAAAAGTGAAAAGGCAAATATTAACAAAGCAAAGTATCACTTTGTCAAAATTTGCCTGATTTGCAACTTTATTGTTGACAACAAAATTGTATATGTTATATAATATATCTTATGGAAACACATAACAAAAAAGACTCCAGCCGACAATAAAGGTTGCAAACTAAAGTCTTTTTGTTATGAGATTAAAAATTAAATACACATATCCAAAATCAAAGAATACACATTACTCTGACAATTATCAAGTGTAACAGTGAAAGTATTGTCTTTATTAAATACGCCACAACCTATTGTGCGTTAGCAGCAGTAGCGAGCGAGCCAATCATTAGCACCAATAATGATTGCTACCTCACAAAATAATGAGCCAGACAAAAGTGTGAAGGAATAGGAAATAAATTTCTATTCGAGCCAACTTGAGAAAGTTCGCATAAACCGCCATTAGAGCAAGCACCCTGTCGGGAGATAGTGTGCCATAGATTGTAGAGTGTTTAAAGCGTTATACACCTGCACTCGTTCATTGTCGAGGAAGGTATGATTTTGGATACCACAAAAAATAAAATGGAGCGGATGATGGGAATCGAACCCACACGATCAGCTTGGAAGGCTGAAGTTCTACCACTAAACTACATCCGCTTATCTCTGTAACAAATATTATTATATCATTACAGATAATATTTGTCAAGCGATAATTTCAGATTATAAAAATTTTAAGAAAATTTTAACTGTTTTATATTAAACTCTAAGTTTAATGATGATTATAATTTTAACATACATCAAGATATATAATATCATTTATACAGATTACTTACTTATAATTTTTACCGAAGGGAACTTATTATATTTTTGATAATCAATTATAAAATGTTGGTAACACAGAAAAATAGCAGAAAATGCCAAATATTGAAGTTAGTGAATATTAACTTTGATTTAAAACAACATTTATAAAGAGTTTATAATATAATATCTCGAATAGTATTATATATACAAGCGGCTAATTTTTAATAGTAATAATATACTAAAAATACATCTGTATATTTAAATAAATGCATTTATTATGTTAGAATGTACAAAGATATATCTCAAATTGTGCAAGCGTACAGATGTAAACTTTTCACTCGGTGTAAGTATGATTTCAATGTGGATATTCAGAATAGTTTGCAGTTATATACTTGTTATGGTTCTTAATATGGGCGTTTTAGGTGTATGGATCGGTATGTTTGTTAATTGGTATGCTCGTGCTGCAGCATATCTTGCAAGGTATTTGTCAGGCAGATGAAAAAAGCATAGAATGATTTAAATATTTAAAAATGGAGATAAATTTTGTTTACCCTACCGTCACAATTATAAAAGTTTGACAAAACTTTTATAATTGCCGTGCAAAATATTCCGGTGAATCATAATTTATAAACATTACTCCGACATATATAACGAAATATGATTTTAAAAAGCAAAGGCCCTCGAATTTTTATCGAGAGCCTTTTATCTTTTATCTTTTTTATAAATCAAATTCAAAGTACGGATTATGGTACAGTGAAAGTGTTATAATATGGTAAAGACAAACCTAAATTGCCCCTAAATTGCCAAAGTGAAGTTCGGATTTTTGAGGAAAAAACGAGAAATACCACGGGTTCACCTTGACAAAAGAGTATGGTAAAGACAAAATCCAATTTGGATAGATTAAAAAGGTGGTGTAAATAAATATTATTTAAAATCCATTTTGGAAAGATTTATTAAATTATATCATAATTAATTGTAAATATCAAATGTAAATATCAAATGTACTAAATTTATAAAAATAAATGTATTTATAAGTTTATTTATAAAAAATATTTTATTTGCAAATATATATTAGGTATTGACAAACAAAATTGTGAACGCTATACTGTAATTAGAGTTGTGAAATATCATAACTTTAATAACGAAATCTAATACTATTAAAATAATAAATGGAGGTAAATATGAAAATCTTATTGCGATTTTATTTGCAAAACAATAAGCTGCCGATTGATTATCGACGAATTATGCTTTCGTTTTTTAAACGGTCACTGTCAGATATTGCCGAGGGAAAATATTATGAAAAATATTATTTTACACCGGAACGCAGAAATTTTACTTTTGCGGTGAATCTGCCTATGCCTAAGTTTTCTAAAACGGAAATTCAACTCGGGAAAAATCAACTAAACATTACTTTTTCAACGGCTGACTATAGTACGGGATGTATTTTTATGTCTGCTTTTATAAAGCAAAAGGACAAGCCGATTCCCGCTCCGCTCGGCAACGAAATGAAACTTGTCAGTGTTAATCTTGTGCCGGAAAAAAATGTTACTTCATCATCCGCTGTTGTGAAAATGCTTAGCCCTTTGTGTATCAGACTACATAAAGCCGAGAATAATTCGGATAAGTATATTTCGGTTGCTAATCCGGATTTTACGGAGATTGCAAAACAGGTAATTAAAGAGCAGCTTGTTGAAAGCGGTTTTGACGAGAAGTTAATTTCAAACTTTGAAATTAAACCGTTAAACGCAAAAAAAACAGTGGTTTATCACTACAAAAACTACATTGAATGCAGTTTAGGCAGTTTTAGTATTAATGCCGATAAATCGGTTATTAATTATCTGCTGAAAAGCGGTATAGGTTCACGAAAATCCGCAGGATTTGGCTTTGCCGAGCTTTTATCGGAGGGAGGTGAACCGAATTAATGAAAACAAAGATTGATTACTTTGATTATGACACTTTGCTGCAGCCTACCGATTGGAGGTTTGCAGCAGCCGTTGTCGGTTTATGTAAATATTTTGATTACTTTGGAATTGTTTACAAAGTCCTCTATGATGTTGAAGAAAAGCCCGATAATTATATCCACGGCTTTGACGGTATTATTTACAAAAGTGAAGATATAACAGAAGAAAAATATCTTGAGTTTGCAGAGAATTATTTTGAAAAATATATGACTCACAAAAATATTTTAAACATTCTCGATAGTCAAGAATTCAGTGAAGAACAAATTAAATTGGTAAACGACCTTGTTAAGAGCAAAACAGTTCTTAAAGGGCTATTTGACAAAATAAAATTTGATGGAACAAATAAAGATATTTTTATTTCAACCATTGAAGAAAACAGGGCGGAAATTATAAAGAATATCTTTAAAAACGGCAATAACCTTTATAAGAATTACTGCAATGAACGACTTATTTTTACCGAAGATAACAGCACTTGCAGACTTAGAGGCTACAATGTTGACAAAGACAGAAAAACAAGTAATCTTGGCTTTTGTTTTTCAAAGGAAAGTTTTGAGAGCAATGATATTTTAGAATTTGATTTTATACCGTTTGCTTTTTCAAATTCTGATATGAGAGAAACTTATTTTGTGAATAACAATTTTTCTGTTAAGTCTTTAACTCAAACAAACTATGCTTTTTCAAATCAACTTAGCAGTACAGAAAATAAAGACGACAAAAACAAACTAATGCTTGTTTTGCAAAACTCAAAGGATTATATAAGCTATGATGTTGAAATTATATCAAAATCTCAAGATAAGGCTTATTACGAAACATTCTTTGTACGACTTGAAAGATTAAAAAAGTTAAGAGAATTATCGGGGAAATCATTAAACTTTGTCAAAAAAATCAATGATGATTATTGGTTTAATCTTGAGAAAGAAGTTTATATGCGTTGTCTTAACAATGTGTTGCTTGACGATGTAATTTTAATGATGCTTAAGTTTTATTTTGATGATAATGCCGGTAAAGGCTATATAAAAAGCAGAACAGATTTACTCATAGACATAAATATATCATGGAAAGGAAATGAAATTATGGATGAAATTAAGTCAGCAAAAAGTTGTGGATTTTTAACTTCCAAAAAACTAATTGAAATGAAAAGCAGTAATAAAATTAATTCATATAAGCAAAAAATAATCAGTGCTCTTTGCGCACATGATTACGACAGAGCAAAAGAGATTATACTTAGTTTGTCTGCTTATGTCGGAATGGAATTTTCATTTTTCTATACATTTCTTGAAAATGCGGAAGAAAATAAAGATCTTGCATTTGCTTTTGCAAGTGCATTAATTGAAGTAAGCCCAAAAAATAACTAATATAAAGGAGATTTTATTATGAAAAATAAAGCATTAACATTAACTGTAATCGCAAATATGACAAGCAACTACGGCGAAAGCCTCGGTAATATTTCAAGTGTACAAAAGGTATTCAGAGGCGGAAAAGAGTACGCTACAAGAAGTCGTGAGAGCCTTAAAAACGCTATCTGTGTTCAGTCGGGTTTTTATGATGATTTACAGACATCAATCGACGGAGCAATGCAGAAGCTTGTTAATGAAAATGTAAATGCCGCAACCTGCCGTGCGCTTGAGGGTGGATATATGTCAACAAAAGATGTTACATACATCCGTAACAGTTCTTTCTATCTTACAGACGCTGTTGCTACAGAGCCGTTTATTAATGATGCCCGTTTTCACAATAACCTTTACCTTGCAACCAATTATGCTATGGCACACGGTTTAAATGTTCAAAACAATGCAAAGGATTGCGGTCTTATGCCTTATCAGTATGAATATGACAAGTCATCTAAAATTTACAGTCTTACAATTGACCTCGAAAAAATCGGTAAGGACGAAAATTTTGGTGCAGAGGCAGATAACGCAGAAAAGTGCGAAAGAGTAATTGCTCTTATTGACGCAGTAGAAAATCTTTCACTTGTCGTTAAGGGAAATCTTGATAACGCAGAGCCGATTTTTGTGGTAGGCGGTCTTTCACCGAGAAAAACACATATTTTTGAAAATGCTGTTTCTGTTTCAGGCAAAAGACTTATTATAGAGCCGATTAAGGAAAAACTTGCTCAAGGTTACAGCTGTGCACTTATGCGTAACGGCGAGCTTTCAAACGAGGACGAAATTGTAAGAGAACTTAATCCTGTAAGTATGACAGAATTTTTTGAAAATCTCAGAGGTCAGGTTAAAGAGTATTTTTCGGAGTAAGGCGGAATTAATATGAAAGCAATTAGACTTCATATAAAACAAAACAGTGCAAATTACAAAAAAGAAGAAACTGTACAAAACCGTATGACATTTCCTTTACCGCCGTATTCAACTGTTATCGGAGCACTCCATAAGGCTTGCGGTTATACATCTTATCATCCTATGCAAGTAAGCGTACAGGGAAAGTACGGTTCTCTAAAAACAAAAATGTATAAGGACGATTGTTTTCTTAACAGTCTTAATGATGACAGAAATTTGCTTGTAAAAATGAAAAATCCCGATATGCTTTCAAGTGCATATCAGGTTGTGGCTACTGCACAAAAGGCTCAAGGAAACAGCTTTGAAAAAGGCATTACAATTAATGTAATTAATGAAAAATTGCTTGAAGAATACCGCTTTTTAAAGCGTACAAAACGCAGAATTGACAAGCATAAAAAAATCATTAATAAAATGAAAACTCGGCTCAAAGAAATGAAAGCCGATGAAAATATTTCTGCCGAAGAAGTAAAAGAATTTGATAAGCGTATTAAGCATATAAAGGCTGTGTATGATGAGTACGAAAAGGTAAAGTATACTATTCCGTATTCCCATTTCAGAACGCTTGCAAAAGGCCCTAAGTATTATGAAATCCTTTGCGACATTGAACTTGTAATTCATATTGTGACTGATGACAATACTATGAATGATATTATGGATAATATCGGAAACCTTACTGCAATCGGCAGAGGAGAGGACTTTGTAGAAGTGCTCGAGTGTGCTCAAACAGAGCTTACTGAGGTTGATGAAGATGTTGATTACGAAAAAAATGATTTCGATGTTTATATGCCTGTTGAGTATTATGAGGAAAATCAATCCGATATGGATATAATTTCAAAAACAGACGGTGGATACGCAGGAGGCACAAAATATTTTATGCCAAAGGATTATGTGGTTGAGCAAATAAAGGGCGGTATGAGAAAACGAGTGTTTAATCGTGTGCCTGTTATTTTCTGTCAGATTAATTACCTTGACAGCGGATGTAAAGGTATAATGCTTGATAAATCAGAGAACGGAATATATACAGTGCTTTTAGCTTGAGGTATTTATATGAATATAGAAGATAAACTTGCAAAACCCGACAAAACTATCGGACAACATTCAAATGAGCTTATAGAGCAGGCAAAACTGCTCTATAAGCTCGGCTATATTAAATCTGAAGAGTTATATTCAGATTTACTTGTTGCGTGCAAAAAACACGATTACGGAAAGGCAAACTCTCAATTTCAAAAGCGAGTGCAAAGGGGCGGCAAATTTCAGCCGGAGCTTGAAATTCCGCACAATGTGCTTTCAATATTTTACATTGATAAATCCGAGTGCAATAAGCCTGATAGTGTATATTTTGCAGTGATGTATCATCACGATAATAAGGAATCTCCTATTACGGTTTTCGGTGAAAATAAAGAGCTTATCGAAACCTTTATTTCTGAACTTGGTTTGGAAACCGCTTCGTACAATAAGATGAAACGCAATGTTAAGAAAATTAAAGACCTGTTCGACAAAAAACTCAGCGAACCCGAAAAACAATACGCTGTTTTATTAAAAGGTCTTTTACATAAATGTGATTACAGTGCAAGTGCAGGTCTTGACTGCGAAAAGGTCAACGATTTTTTGACTGCTTCTTTAAACAATTGGAAAAATACCCAAAATATACATTACTATGAATTGCAAGAATTTTGCATTAAAAATACCGACAGCAATTTAATTGTAACCGCACCTACAGGTATGGGCAAAACCGAGGCGGGATTGCTTTGGTGCGGGGACAATAAATGCTTTTTCGTTTTGCCGTTAAAAACAGCTATCAATGCGATGTACGAAAGAATTAAAAAGCTTTGCGGAGATAATTCTCAAGAAGATTACAAGGGAAGAGTGGCACTTGTTCACTCCGATATGAAATCCTATTATTTGGAAGATTCAATAATTAGCGGAAAAAATTATGATTTTGCGTATGCACAATGCAGTAAACAGCTTGCACTTCCGATAACAATTTGTACGCCTGATCAGATATTTGACTTTGCATTGAAATATGCAGGTTATGAATACAAACTTGCGGTAGCGTCATATTCAAAGTTTATTATTGATGAGATACAGATGTATTCACCTGATGTTTTGGCTGCAATTATTTATGCAATTGAAATGATTCATACTTTGGGTGGTAAAGTGGCTGTAATTACCGCAACTTTGCCTCCGTTTGTAAGAAACGAGATTGAAAAAATACTCGGAACAGATGTAAAAACATCCGATTTTTCTGATAAAGGAAAGCTAAGGCATAATGTAAAAGTATATGAAAAAAACTTGCAGTCTGACGATATTATAAAAATATTTGATGATACAATATGCGATAAAGTAAAAAAATATCTTGTCGTTTGCAATTCGATTGATATTGCAAATAAGATGTACACCGAAATAAAAAATTCGGGTATTAACGCAAGTGTAAATCTGTTTCATTCCAATTTTACAAAAAATGACAGAAAAACTAAAGAAAATGCGATTTTGGCAGCCTCTGAAAAAACTAACGAAAGTATGAATATACCTGAAATATGGATTTCAACATCCGTAGTCGAAGCAAGTCTTGACATTGATTTTGATATTCTTATTACCGAGTTATCGGATTTATTTTCCCTGTTCCAACGCTTTGGCAGAGTAAACAGAAAGGGTAATAAAGACTTTTCATCTTCCAATTGTTTTGTATTTACTGAAATTCAAGGTAATGCACATCGTTTCGTTGACGATGATATTCATTCGTTGTCAAAACAGGCGATTTTAAGCGTTGACGGAATTATCTCTGAAGTTCTTAAAAAAGAACTTATAGATGAGTACCTTTCGGTTGAAAAAATCGAAAAATCAAAATATTATCAAGAATATCGTAAAATTTATAAATATTATAAAGTAAAGGTCGATTATTTCTCTCTTAAAAAAGATGGGATAAGAAGTATTGACAGAAGTGACGCTGTGCCGATTGATGTTTATAATCAAAATGAAAGTGCCATAGAAAAAGCTTTGGAAGTTTTAAAATCAGACACTTATTCAAGAGATGATAAACTTAAGGCAAACGAAGAAATACTTGGCTTCACGGTTTCCGTACCTAAATTCAGAATTGACGATTACGAAATAAAAAAATTAAAAATAAAAATGCCGTATACTGAATTACCTGTTATTAACAGCAGTTATGATTCCGAATGCGGCATCAGATTTGATAAGGAAAAGAAAACCAAAAAGCAAGATAAATCTGATGATAACGGAGAACCTGATAATTTTATATGAGGTATGATTATGGACGAAAATAATATTTCGGGTATGCATATTTATTATTACTATGTTTGTAAAAGAAAGCTGTGGTATTTTTCAAACGGTTTGGCAATGGAAAGTGAAAACGAAAATGTCAAAATCGGAAAACTTATAGATGAAACCACTTATAAGCAAAAGAAAAAACATATTATGATCGACAACACAATCAATATTGATTTTATTACCGAGCATAAACTTTTACATGAGGTAAAGAAAAGCAGAAAGATAGAGGAAGCGGGTATTGCTCAACTTAAATACTATCTTTATTATCTGAAAAAGCGAGGGGTAGAGGGAATAAAAGGCAGAATTGATTATCCTTTGCTAAAGCAAAGTCTTAATGTTGAACTTAGCGAAGAAGATGAAAGAGAGCTTGAAAGTGCGGTAGCTGATATAGTAAAAATTATATCGGCTGCTTTGCCGCCAAAATTTGAAAGTAAAAGAATTTGCAAATCATGTGCTTACTATGATTTGTGCTGTATTTGAGGTGATAAAATGCAGGAAAGTTATTACATATATTCGTCAGGCAATTTAACTCAAAAAGACAACACATTAAGATTTACTGCAATTGACGGAAATGTAAAAGATCTTCCGATAGAAAATATTAAAGAAATTTATATTATGAATGAAATAACGGTCACATCTAAATTGCTGAACTTATTTTCAAAATACGGAATACTTGTACATTTCTTCAATTACTATCAATTTTACATAGGAAGTTTTTGCCCAAAGGAAACAAAACTTGCAGGTCAGCTTTTGGTTAAGCAAGTGCTTGCTTACGGCGACTATTCAAACAGATTGTCAATAGCAAGAGAATTTATAGTTGCTGCGTCTTATAATATTTACAGAAACTTAAGATACTACAACGGCAGAGGCAAGAATGTGTCAGAGCAAATGGCTGCTATTGAAAATTTGAGGAGGAAACTTGCAGATGTAGAAACCATAGAAGAGTTGATGGGAATTGAAGGTAATATTCGTCAGGAATATTACAAAGCGTGGAATGTAATTATTGATCAGAATATTGAATTTGATAAAAGAGTTTATCATCCTGCCGACAATATGATTAACAGCCTTATTTCATATGTCAATTCTCTTGTATATACAAAAACTCTGGCGGAAATTTATAAAACCCAACTTAATCCTACAATAAGCTATCTTCATCAGCCGGGTACAAGGCGATATTCTCTTGCACTTGATGTTTCGGAAATTTTCAAACCGCTGATTGCGGATCGTCTGATCTTTTCTTTGCTTAATCGTAAACAAATAACAGAAAGCAGTTTTGTAGAAGGACTTAACGGTTTGCAGCTTACCGAAAGAGCGTCACGAATAATTACATCTGAATTTGACGAAAAATTAAAGACAACTATTTTTCACAAAGAACTTAATAAAAATGTATCTTATCAATTCTTAATCAGACTTGAACTTTATAAACTGATAAAGCACATTATAGGAGAAAAAGAATATAAAGGCTTTGAAATGTGGTGGTAAATATTGTATGTAATTCTTGTATATGATATAATATGTGATGAAAAGGGCAGAAAAATACTTCCAAAGGTATTTAAGATTTGCAAAAAATATCTTGTACATATTCAAAACTCTGTTTTTGAAGGAAACTTAAGTAAAGCAAACTCACTTGCTTTGCAAAAAGAACTTGATGTTTATATCAGAAAAGACAAGGATTCGGTAATAATGTTTCATACCCGTGAAGAACGGTGGATGAATAAAGATTTTCTTGGAAAAACGGATGATAAAACATCAAATTTTTTGTAACGCTTTTATTGTCGACCTGACATAGCACAAAAACCCCGGCAGGTTGACAGAACCTAAAAATCAAGTAATCATCGGTATAGTTGCTTTTGGTATATTGAAATGACAGTAATATTTGATAAATATTTGGTATATCGACAAAACAGCACTGAAAAATGCCGATGATCACTTATCATTTTATCCCACGGCTATAAATCTATCCATATTGGATTTTAAATAAGTAAATGAGGATAAACTCTCTGTAATCCATTTATCTATAAATCTATCCATATTGGATTTTAAATGAAGAAGTTAAAGAGCTTGTAAATGAAACAGCTAAACTATAAATCTATCCATATTGGATTTTAAATTAATGAGAGAGTGTCAATTATAAAATCAACAGGAACTATAAATCTATCCATATTGGATTTTAAATTATTTTCAAACTTTCCTCTTAATCAAAATCTTATTACTATAAATCTATCCATATTGGATTTTAAATGTAAACGCTCAAAAATATTATAAAAATCGAAAAAATTCTATAAATCTATCCATATTGGATTTTAAATTTCAAATTTGAGCGGCTTGGCATAGATGAAGAAATAGCTATAAATCTATCCATATTGGATTTTAAATGTTGATTTCTTAATTATGTTATCAGAATATTATAACTATAAATCTATCCATATTGGATTTTAAATTATTAAAGTTCTTTAAATCTTTAATCTTGTATCTGCTATAAATCTATCCATATTGGATTTTAAATCAATTTTTCGATGTACTCTTTGAAATTGTTTACACCTATAAATCTATCCATATTGGATTTTAAATGTCAATACATAATTGTCTTAATGCTTGCATTGTCAATCTATAAATCTATCCATATTGGATTTTAAATGCGTTAAGACAAGCACTTTAACGCTGATTTCCTGGCTATAAATCTATCCATATTGGATTTTAAATTTAGATTAACGATTATAGGGTAAAAAGAAAGACCTGCACTATAAATCTATCCATATTGGATTTTAAATGCACTGCATTAAGCGATTTAGAAAAGCCTTGCTTGCTATAAATCTATCCATATTGGATTTTAAATGTTGATGATTATCTTGTTGTAGCTGAATATAGTACTCTATAAATCTATCCATATTGGATTTTAAATTATATATAACATTGTCAATACTTTTATATAAAAAAACTATAAATCTATCCATATTGGATTTTAAATTTTATCATATATAACACTCCTTTTTTGGTTTTGTGAGCTATAAATCTATCCATATTGGATTTTAAATATTATGAAAACGTATGAATTTCAATATACATCTGACTATAAATCTATCCATATTGGATTTTAAATAACCATTTGGCACAATGACATCAGTTATTACTTTCCTATAAATCTATCCATATTGGATTTTAAATAAAAAAACACCAGACAAAGTCAAAGTAAATCCAAACTATAAATCTATCCATATTGGATTTTAAATTATCCCTGCCATATTCTTTTCTGAACAACTCGTTTCTATAAATCTATCCATATTGGATTTTAAATCGTTTCAAAGTTTTTAAAAAAGTTTGTAGAAGTCTTTCTATAAATCTATCCATATTGGATTTTAAATTTGTACAATATTTATGCCGAGTGACTTTACTTTAAACTATAAATCTATCCATATTGGATTTTAAATTCAAGTTCCCAATTGACAACTACCCTTGTACCGTCTATAAATCTATCCATATTGGATTTTAAATTTATAATTATCGTACAAATGCAATAAACAACTATCACTATAAATCTATCCATATTGGATTTTAAATAATGACTTAATAATATGGTAAGTATTTAATCAAATCTATAAATCTATCCATATTGGATTTTAAATAAGCAAAGCACTCAAAACAGGATTAGCACTAATAACTATAAATCTATCCATATTGGATTTTAAATTGCGAAAGCATATCAGAGCCTTTTGATACTTTATCCTATAAATCTATCCATATTGGATTTTAAATTCTCATCAGAACAAAAAATAAACTCGCTACCAGAACTATAAATCTATCCATATTGGATTTTAAATCTGACAAATATTTGCATTGTGTCATTACTTCGCAACTATAAATCTATCCATATTGGATTTTAAATTTCTTTTAATTACGGAGTTCCTAACTCCTTATTACTATAAATCTATCCATATTGGATTTTAAATTATTATAAGCAATGAGGATTTAAAAGAAGATTTGCTATAAATCTATCCATATTGGATTTTAAATAATTTGTCTTCATTTTTCAAAACCATAAAATCTTCTTCTATAAATCTATCCATATTGGATTTTAAATATTACACGCAAAATCACCGACATTTCCGTTTTGAGGCTATAAATCTATCCATATTGGATTTTAAATCTGTTTGCAGGGGGTTATTTCTCCGTCAACGCTCGGTCTATAAATCTATCCATATTGGATTTTAAATTACAATTCCTCGACCGAGGTTTCAACAGACATCAAACTATAAATCTATCCATATTGGATTTTAAACAATGTACATAACTGCCGCTTTGCTATATTTTTCCGTCTATAAATCTATCCATATTGGATTTTAAACTAGAATTTTTTAAAATTCTAATTGTTCAAACGGATTTCTATAAATCTATCCATATTGGATTTTAAACATCATATCCGCTGATTGATTTAGTTGCTGATTTATCCTATAAATCTATCCATATTGGATTTTAAACAAAATCGCAATTTCAAAACGCTATCGCAGTCTATACTATAAATCTATCCATATTGGATTTTAAACATAGATTTATTTAAATCATTTTTAACATCTTTCAGCTATAAATCTATCCATATTGGATTTTAAACATCAGCATTCGCTTTGCCGGAGCTGATAAAGAATAGCTATAAATCTATCCATATTGGATTTTAAACTTAAAAAAAGTTAAAAGTATAAAAATATAGTAAACCTATAAATCTATCCATATTGGATTTTAAACAGGCAACAAACTTGTAAGAAAAGTTCTTAAGAAAATCTATAAATCTATCCATATTGGATTTTAAACAAAAGAAAGGATAATTTTTTATGGCAGTATTAGACACTATAAATCTATCCATATTGGATTTTAAACTATAATGCCACTTTTGTCAGTGAAGTTAAAAAGCTCCTATAAATCTATCCATATTGGATTTTAAACTATAATGTCAATGTTTAAAGTATATTTTATTATAGTCTATAAATCTATCCATATTGGATTTTAAACCTCTTTGATTTTTGTATCTAAAGAGTATCACAACATCTATAAATCTATCCATATTGGATTTTAAACATAATATTTTTCCAATAATATTTTTAAACGGCAGCTATAAATCTATCCATATTGGATTTTAAACGAAGCTGCGGACCCTGAAATTATGGGGAAGTGTGATCTATAAATCTATCCATATTGGATTTTAAACCAAGGTATATGCTTTGGGGCGATGACATAACGGCTACTATAAATCTATCCATATTGGATTTTAAATTACTCTGACTTAAAACTCGATACGATTAAATCGAAACTATAAATCTATCCATATTGGATTTTAAATGTATTTAATACGGTACTGAGAAATATTCAAAGCATTTCTATAAATCTATCCATATTGGATTTTAAATACGCTGACTTATCGTGTGTACGCAGACAGCAAGTGGCTATAAATCTATCCATATTGGATTTTAAATATTGCTGACAGGTATATATACGGTTGTAGCCGCTACTATAAATCTATCCATATTGGATTTTAAATTGGGTTAGCGGATACGACATCAAGGACGATATCACTATAAATCTATCCATATTGGATTTTAAATAAAGACCATTTACGAATGCAGACACAATAGTTAAGACTATAAATCTATCCATATTGGATTTTAAATACAGAGTATTTTCTACCGTCTGGCGATATATAAAACTATAAATCTATCCATATTGGATTTTAAATAAGATACAACAGCTTGTTCAGAAGTGCATTGAGAACCTATAAATCTATCCATATTGGATTTTAAATTTGACACATCGTATATGTGGGCAGTACAGGTTATTTCTATAAATCTATCCATATTGGATTTTAAATACTGGAACGATGAAACAAACTCATATGACAGCGGACTATAAATCTATCCATATTGGATTTTAAATTGTAAATGCTGTGCTGAATGCAGACAGTGAGCTTAACCTATAAATCTATCCATATTGGATTTTAAATTTTTTTATGTAATCAATTTTTGAATTAAAGTTATGACTATAAATCTATCCATATTGGATTTTAAATTGTTGAACTCACAGAGAACGCTATGCAGAGCCTTGCTATAAATCTATCCATATTGGATTTTAAATGTTATTTACGGCAAATCGTGCCACAAGGGCAGGGGCTATAAATCTATCCATATTGGATTTTAAATCCTTGTGACCGTTGCGCTCCTCGCCCCTGCGGGGACTATAAATCTATCCATATTGGATTTTAAATGACAACGATATTCCCGACATCACGGGCGAGAATATTCTATAAATCTATCCATATTGGATTTTAAATGTTATATAAGCATTACAATAATTAAATCGAACCCACTATAAATCTATCCATATTGGATTTTAAATAGAATGATTTTTGATAATGCAAAGCATTATTTTCCTCTATAAATCTATCCATATTGGATTTTAAATCTAATTTGGTGGTATAATATAAGTGTCCTAAAGAGCTATAAATCTATCCATATTGGATTTTAAATCATTTTGTAGAGTTTCAATGTTTTCAATGTTTTCAACTATAAATCTATCCATATTGGATTTTAAATCGAATTAATTACAGGCAAAATGAAAAAGACGCAGATGCTATAAATCTATCCATATTGGATTTTAAATGCGCTCGGATGTGGTCACAGCTTTGGTGAGGTAGGCTATAAATCTATCCATATTGGATTTTAAATTCTCGTGGCAAACGAGTAATTTATTATGGTGATGTCTATAAATCTATCCATATTGGATTTTAAATTCAATAAGTGTTCGTTCATCTATGAAACTCTGTCTGCCTATAAATCTATCCATATTGGATTTTAAATTATCTGATGAGGAGGTGTAACCGGATGACAAAAAACTATAAATCTATCCATATTGGATTTTAAATGGCAACTACAAGCGGCTTGTCATAATCTTCAAGCAGCTATAAATCTATCCATATTGGATTTTAAATTTAAATCTGACAGTTCATATTGAACTATTTTATTGTCTATAAATCTATCCATATTGGATTTTAAATCAATATCACTTTTTGCGATTGCAAATCCCTCTCCGCTATAAATCTATCCATATTGGATTTTAAATTTCTTCAAACTGCAACATTGCCTGTTGACGGCTTGCTATAAATCTATCAATATTGGATTTTAAATACAGGTAAGGGCGGTTTTTTATTATGTTTTATTTTGTCTATAAATCTATCCATATTGGATTTTAAATACTTTATATAAAGCAGTTAAGCTTGCAGATAATAAACTATAAATCTATCCATATTGGATTTTAAATTGCTTGAGAGTGATGAAATCATAGTGATGACAAACCTATAAATCTATCCATATTGGATTTTAAATATAAAAATGGAGGAATTAGACGCTTGAATAATGTGGCTATAAATCTATCCATATTGGATTTTAAATGGCTAATGCGGACATAGCGAAAAATAAAGGTAAGGTCTATAAATCTATCCATATTGGATTTTAAATGCTTTGTCCCTGCGCTCCTCGCTCCGCTGCGGTGTCTATAAATCTATCCATATTGGATTTTAAATTTCTTTTTCGCCCAGAAGTAAAAGCAATACGGGTAGCCTATAAATCTATCCATATTGGATTTTAAATGCGAGTACGATTGCCGCTGCTTAACTATTGATGAACTATAAATCTATCCATATTGGATTTTAAATGTTTATAGCGTTTATTTTAATTCAAAACCTAAAGTGCTATAAATCTATCCATATTGGATTTTAAATATAAGACTGCCGTGCTGATTAAAGTCAAGTTCAGCTTCTATAAATCTATCCATATTGGATTTTAAATGCTAATATTGCTATCAGTAGTTACTTCTTCGATGACTATAAATCTATCCATATTGGATTTTAAATACCCTATACAAATTGTAGAGAGAATATCCGTCAGGACTATAAATCTATCCATATTGGATTTTAAATTCAATGGGTGAAGTGCACCCTTTAAGCTGTTGATACCTATAAATCTATCCATATTGGATTTTAAATTGTATATCGGCTAAAGAGTGTTTGACAAACAACTACACTATAAATCTATCCATATTGAATTTTAAATGATAATTCTATTTATTTATATACTGTTAATAAGAACTATAAATCTATCCATATTGGATTTTAAATATTGTTCTCAGAGTTACGCCGTGACCATATGCACTTCTATAAATCTATCCATATTGGATTTTAAATGACCTAATGTATTCGTTTTAGCATTCGATTTAACGCTCTATAAATCTATCCATATTGGATTTTAAATATTGTATTAATGAAACGAGGTGAATTTATGAACAGACTATAAATCTATCCATATTGGATTTTAAAAACTACGAATAATACTTTCCTCAAATCTAATTATACTCTATAAATCTATCCATATTGGATTTTAAAGAGAGAACTATCAGAAGAATTATTATTAGTATTACAACTATAAATCTATCCATATTGGATTTTAAATGACGGCTGTACTGCTCAGTCAATCAAGGTTTTGTCACTATAAATCTATCCATATTGGATTTTAAAGATGCACTTGCTGAGGCAACCATAACCCAATCGACTTCTATAAATCTATCCATATTGGATTTTAAACGCAACAGTATCCGTTGTAACTGAATACATCAAAGTAACTTTACCTAATCTACAGCAATTAAACCCGAGTATTTTATATTCTATTGTAAAATATATTTTCTTATTGGAATAATAGAGGGGGAAAGTTTTGTTATAATTAAAGAAATATATTTGAACGGAGGTATTTTCAATATGTTAAGTGATATTGAAATCGCTCAGGCTGCGACCTTACTCCCGATTAAAGAGGTTGCCGCACAGATCGGAATAAAAGAGGATGAGCTGGAGTTTTACGGCAAGTATAAGGCTAAACTTTCAGACGAACTTGCCAATCGTTTGGAAAATGAGCCGGACGGAAAACTTATTCTTGTTACAGCTATCAATCCAACCCCCGCAGGTGAGGGTAAAACAACTACTTCTGCAGGTCTTGGTCAGGCTATGGCTAAGATTGGTAAAAAGGCTGTAATCGCTCTAAGAGAGCCTTCACTCGGCCCTGTATTTGGTATTAAGGGCGGCGCTGCAGGCGGCGGTTATTCTCAGGTACTTCCTATGGAAGATATTAATCTTCACTTTACAGGCGATATGCACGCTATTACTTCTGCAAACAATCTTTGCTGTGCAATGCTTGACAATCATATTCAGCAGGGTAATGTTCTCGGAATTGATCCTCGCCAGATCCTTATTAAGAGATGTCTTGATATGAACGACAGAGCTTTGAGAAATATTGTTGTCGGTCTTGGCGGCAGAGTGAACGGTATTCCTCGTGAGGACCACTTTATAATTACTGTTGCATCTGAAGTTATGGCTATCCTTTGCCTTGCTGACGATATTTCTGATTTAAAGAAAAGACTTGGTAATATTCTTATTGCTTATACATATGCAGGCGAGCCTGTTTTTGCAAAGGACATCAAGGCTGACGGTGCTATGACAGCTCTTCTTAAAGACGCTATCAAACCTAACCTTGTTCAGACACTCGAGGGTACCCCTGCTATTATGCACGGCGGTCCTTTTGCCAATATTGCTCACGGCTGTAACAGCATTCGTGCTACAAAGCTTGCGTTAAAACTTGCCGATTACTGTATTACAGAGGCAGGCTTCGGTTCAGATCTCGGTGCAGAGAAATTCTTTGACATCAAGTGCAGATATGCAGGTTTTAAGCCGTCTGCCGTAGTTATTGTTGCTACTTGCCGTGCGTTAAAGTACAACGGCGGTGTGCCTAAGGCAGAGGTTTCTGCAGAAAATCTTGATGCTCTTAAAAATGGTATTGAAAACCTTGGCGTTCACATTGATAACATGAGAAAGTACAATGTTCCCGTTGTAGTTGCTATCAACCAGTTCGGTACAGATACAGCAGAGGAACTTGAGTTTATCGAGAGTTACTGTAAATCTAAAGGCGCAGACTTTGCTCTCTCAAATGTATTCTCAAAGGGCGGAGAAGGCGGTACAGAACTTGCCAAAAAGGTAGTAGAGGCTTGCGAAAAGCCGTCTGATTTTGCTCCGATTTATTCAGATGACCTTACAATCAAAGAAAAGGTTGACAAAATTGCAAAAACAATTTACGGCGCTTCAAGAGTAAACTATACAAAGGCTGCCGAAAAGGCATTGAAGCAGATTCAGGCTCTCGGCGGTGAAAAACTTCCTGTTTGTATTGCAAAAACACAATATTCGCTTTCTGATGACCCAACACTTCTCGGTGCTCCAAAGGATTTTGAAATCACAGTAAAGAATCTTACACTTTCAAACGGTGCAGGATTTGTAGTTGTATATACAGGTGATATTATGACAATGCCGGGTCTTCCGAAAGTTCCGTCGGCAGAGAAAATTGATGTTACCGAGGAAGGAAAAATTAACGGTTTATTCTGATGATTACTGTAAATACTCATAATGCCCGTGAAACAGAGGCACTCGGCGCAAAAATTGCCGAAAAGTTGTGCGGCACGGAAGTAATCGCTCTTTTTGGCGGTCTTGGTATGGGCAAGACTGCCTTTACAAGAGGACTTGCCGGTGCGCTCGGTGCAGGAGAAAATGTTTCAAGCCCTACATTCGCTCTTGTCAATGAATATTCGGGTAAGTATAATATTTTTCATTTTGATATGTACCGTGTAAATACATGGGATGATTTGTATTCCACAGGATTTTTTGATTATATTGATAACGGTATAATCATTATTGAGTGGAGTGAGAATATTGAAGAGGCTTTGCCTGCCGATTGTATTAAAATCAGAATCAGTAAGGGCGAAAATGATGATGACAGAATTTTTGAAATTGAAGGTGTTGATCTGCAATGAAAATTCTTGCAATAGATACAAGTGCCACAGCTGCGTCAACCGCAATTTGTGACGAAAACAAAATAATAGGTGAGTTCTTTATAAATACAAAACTTACTCACAGCAGAACACTTATGCCTATGGTTGAAAGTCTGCTTGCAAACACAAACCTAATGACAACAGATATTACCGCCGTTGCGGTAAACTGCGGTCCGGGTTCGTTTACGGGTGTAAGAATCGGTGTTGCAGCGGCTAAAGGACTTGCTTTTGCCGATGATTTGCCTTGCATAGAGGTATCGACGCTTGAAAGCCTTGCGTATAATTTGCAATCTGCAAATGGGATAATCTGTTCTGTTATGGACGCTCGCTGTTCGCAGGTTTATAATGCGCTTTTTAAATGTGACGGCGTAAAGCCCGAAAGACTTTGCAAAGACAGAGCTTTGTCTGTTGCCGAGCTTTCAGAAGAACTTAAGAGTTATGACGAAAGAATTATACTTGTGGGTGACGGTGCGGAGCTTTGCTATAATGCTATGAAAGAATTATTACCAAATGTTGAACTCGCACCAATCAGTATAAGATTTCAAAGAGCGTCATCAACAGCAGAAATTGCTGTACAAAAATTTAATGACGGAGAAGTGCTTTCGGCTGCGGAACTTATGCCGATGTATTTAAGACTGCCGCAGGCTGAAAGAGAACTTAAAAAGAAAATGGAGGAAAAGAAATGTTAGCACTTGGATGTGACCACGGCGGATATAACCTTATCTGCGCAATTAAAAAATATCTTGACGAAAAGGGTATTGAATATAAAGATTTTGGTACTTACAGCACAGACAGCGTTGATTATCCTGTTTACGGCTATAAAGTTGCAAAAGCAGTAGCAAGCGGCGAATGTGAGCTTGGTATTCTTTGCTGCGGTACAGGTATCGGTATTTCAATGGCAGCAAACAAAGTTAAGGGTATTCGTGCGGCAGTTGTAAGCAATGAGTTTTGCGCTGAAATGACACGCAGACACAACCACGCAAATATTCTTTGTATGGGCGGCAGAGTTACAAGCGAAGAAGATGCTGTTAAGTTTACAGAAATTTTCCTCAATACTCCCGAAGAGGGCGACAGACACTTAAAGCGTCTTGCTATGATTGATGAGATTGAGGCAGGTACTTTCAAGGTTGACTGATTTCGGGAGATTTTTATGTCCGACGAAGAATTAGAGGTGTTGAACGACATCAAAGATATTCTTTATGTCTGTTATGCTTGAAAATAAACTTGATGATGTGAACGCAAAAATTGATGAAACCAATATGCTGTAAAACGAACTAAAGGGTTATGGTTTTGAAAACTCTTTTGTTTAAGTTACCAAACAGCAGGCTGTTTGGCTATCGTCAGATTACATAAACGGAAAGTATTTGTGGGCTTTGCCCACACCCACAACCTTTGAAAAGGTTGACCGAACTTTTATAATTTTTGTGATACACCGGAATTTCCAGACAAAACACTGCATTAAACCGTCTAAATCTTAAAACCAAAACAAAGAGCTCTCTTTACGCAAATAAAGAGAGCTTTAATGTTATGATAAATATAAAGTCTTAGCCGCATATAAAGTTTTAGCCGCAGAGCTTATTCAAGTTCAAGAGCCTCTTCGATAGCGTAAGAAAGCTGATCGGGGCAAGATGTACCTCTGCCACGGCAGTCAATGCCTTTTAATCTCTTTACAGCTTCTTCTGCGTCCATACCTTTTACAAGAGCGCAAATGCCTTGAGTGTTGCCTGCGCAACCGCCGATAAATTCGCAGGATTCTATAATTCCGTCATTTATCTCAAGGTTAATCTGTCTTGAACAAACACCTCTTGGAATGTATGTATATTTCATAATATTACCTCCTTAAAACATTTCAACTGTATTTTAACATATTCCTTTAAAAAAATCTATAAAATTTAAAAATATGTGTCGATTTTTAAATTTAGTGTGATATAATAATGTGTACGATAAAGTTTGATTATAATATTTATTTTGGGTCAGAGGTATATGAAATGTCTATGAAAATTAATCTTGGTGCTTGGAATTCAATATTTGCCGTGCCTTCGTCTGTTGTAGACGAGGGACTTAAGTTTTCGGACGGAGTTAAACTTAAGGTATTGTTATATCTTTTGCGGCACAGTGGGGAAGATGTGAACGAAAGTGACATCAGTAAGGCGACAGGCGTAAATGAAACCGATATTCCGGAGGCAGTTGAATACTGGGTTATGAAAGGTATCTTTTGCCAAAATAACGGTGCTTTTGAGCCTGCACAGGCAGAACAGCAAACGACTGAAAAACAAGTCGAAAGCAATAATACTGCCGCTACGATTGAAAAGGAAGAGCCTACAGTTCCGCATATGGTTGTAAGACCGCAGCGCCCCGATTATGTTTATGTGGCACAACAGCTTGCGGTTGACGAAGAATTTAAAATGCTTGTAAACGAGGCACAGACAGCCCTCGGCAAGCCTTTATCAAACTCCGATGCATCGTCGTTACTGTTACTTAAAAATACCTGCGGTTTGCCTGTAGAGGTAATTATAATGCTTATTCAGTATTGTATAAGCATCGGAAAATCTAACATAAGAGCCATTGAAACAATAGGTTTGAGATGGTCGGATGCGGGAGTTTTCTCGATTGAGGAAGCCGAAAATAAAATAAAACAAGCACATCGTGCAAGCCAGAGTTTTACGGTTGTAGCATCTGCGTTCGGTTTAAAAAATACGGGTTCCCCTACTAAAAAGCAGGTTGAATACGCCGATTTGTGGGTAAACGAGTGGAAATTTTCTCCCGAAATGCTAAGAGAGGCTTACGAAAGATGTGTTGACAGTAAGGGCAGCTGCGATTTCAGATACATAAACGGAATTTTAAAACGCTGGAATTCAAGCGGAATTTACAATGTTGACGATTTAAACAAATTTGACAGCAGACCCGATAAGTATAAGCATAAAGGCGGAAACAGGAATGACGCCAACACATCATATAATATAAATGATTTGCAGAGATTAGATACAATCGACAGTATTTAGTGTGGTGATATAAATGGGATACAGTAAAGAAATTTACAGAGCGACAAAAGCAAAAATGGAAGAAAGGCGCACCAAAGCCGAGAGAAGAGCGGAGCAGGTTCGTGAAGAGGTTTACAGAAGAGTTCCGAGAATAGAGGAGCTTGAAAAAGAAATATCTTCATGCGGAATACTTGCGGTTCGTGCGGTTTTAAACGGCGGAGATGTAAAGTCTGCCACGCAGGATTTGCGTGCAAAAAGTCTTTCTATGCAAAATGAAGTCAAAAAGCTGCTTAAAGAAAACGGCTATGAAGAAAATTGCTTTGAACCGCATTACAACTGTAAATACTGCAAAGATACGGGATATATAGAAAAAGACGGAAGAACAGTGTATTGCCCTTGCTTTAAAAGATTGCTTGTAGCCACTGCGTGCGAGGAGCTTAACCGTACTGCGCCTTTAAGACTTTCCACTTTTGAGAGTTTTGACCTTAATATGTACAGTCATGAGGTTGATAAGGCGAGCGGAGTATCACCTTTTGATAAAATGCAAAAAATTTATAATTATTGCGTACAGTACGCAAGGACTTTTACGCCCGAGTCAAAGACTATACTTATGAGAGGCGGCACAGGTCTTGGCAAAACCCACCTTTCGCTCGCTATTGCCAATGAGGTTACAAGGCGTGGTTTCGGTGTAATCTATGTGTCTGCACCTATGCTTATGTCAACGCTTAGCAATATGCATTTTTCCAAAGAGTCCAACGATTCCGAATATTTTGAAATGCTCACAAAGTGCGATTTACTAATTATTGATGATTTAGGCACAGAGTTTTCAAATACTTTTTCAAATACACAGTTTTATAATTTGTGTAATTCAAGAATGCTTTTGAGAAAGCCTTTGATAATAAACACAAACCTTTCAATAACAGAACTTGAAAAAACTTATACTTCAAGATTTATTTCAAGAATATACGGAGAGGGTGTAAGGCTTAATTTTGTCGGCGACGATATAAGACTCAAAAAAAGTTTTAGCTAAAATTCCGTATTTTTTGTATTTTTCAAATTTTAGAAAAAATTGAAAAAAGATGTTGACAAAACACACGTTCTGCTATATAATAGCTATTGTTGATTGCGTGACAGTAAGCAACATGTCAATGCTAAACGAAAGTTAAAAACTTCTAAAAAAGTTTTTAAAAATTTCAAAAAAGTGTTGACAAAACGCACTTCATAATATATAATATATATCGTTGATTGCACGGCTTGCAGCAATGAGCAATAAACATTGAGGAATGGTGTAACGGTAGCACGACAGACTCTGACTCTGTTTGTTGGGGTTCGAATCCCTATTCCTCAGCCATTAAAAGCCCCGAGTAATCGGGGCTGTTTTTATCGAGGTGTAGCGCAGTTTGGTAGCGCACATCGTTCGGGACGATGGGGTCGCAAGTTCGAATCTTGTCACCTCGACCATCTGAATACGCCGGGTCACACTGATTCGGCGTAATTTTTTTATAAGACATTTTTGGAGGTTAATTATGAAAAAGGTAGTTTCTTTGGTAACAATATTTGTACTTTGTCTTACTGCGCTTGCAGGTTGTTCAGGCAGCAAAGAGGTTGATTTAAAAACAGTTCTTTCTGACATCAACTCTAAGTATTCATTGGACTTAAAAGAGCTTACAGATTCTAATGATCTTAAAAAATATTACAGCATAGACACAGAAGATGTTAAGCAGTTTGCGGCAGAAATCAATTCAGACAGCAATTCAAGAGTTGAAATCGTACTCGTTGAGGCTGTTGACGCTGACGCTGCATCAAGAGTAAACGATGCGCTTTCTAAGACATACACTTCAATCGTTACACAGTATTCAGGCTACAATGCCGAAAAACTTCCTATGGTTGAGGCTTGTAAGGTTACACAGGACGGCAACTATGTTACAATGATTGTTGCAGACCAGGGTCCTGAAATTCTTGAAACATTCTACGGCTACATAAAATAAAATCGTCAGATTATACGGGCGGACGCAGTTCGCCCGTTTTCTGTGTTATTAAACTTTTAACGGGAATATTGCTATGGTACAATCAGAATTAAAAAAACAGTTTTCACATATGAATAATATGCAGCAGCAGGCTGTGTTTTGCACAGAAGGCCCTTTGCTTATACTTGCGGGTGCAGGCTCGGGCAAAACAACCGTTCTTGTAAACAGAATTGCGTATATTTTGCAGTCTGAACTTTGCAAACCGTGGCAGATACTTGCAATTACCTTTACAAATAAGGCGGCAGGGGAGCTTAAAGAAAGAATCTGCAACGCTGTTCCGGAAGGCGGTTCGGATATTTGGGCGGCTACATTTCACTCTACCTGTGCGAGAATTTTAAGAAGATACGGCGACAGAATCGGTTTTACAAGTCATTTTACCGTTTACGGTACTGACGATCAGAAAAAACTTGTAAAAGATATTTTAAAACAGCTTAATTATGACGAAAAAATGTTGCCGGTAAAAAGAGTGCTCAACGAAATTTCAAAAGCCAAGGATGAAATGCTTACTCCGCAGGAAATGCTCAAAAGAGCAGGCTACGATAATCTCAAGCAGTCCGTGGCAAAAGTATATGAAATTTACCAGTCAAGACTAAAAACCGCAGATGCAATGGACTTTGACGATATGCTCTGCAAGACTGTTGAGCTTTTTCAAAAATGTCCCGATATACTCGAATTTTATCAAAATCAGTTTAAATACATAATGGTTGATGAGTATCAGGATACAAACAAGGTGCAGTATAAATTTGTAAGTATGCTCGCCGCAAAATACGGCAACATCTGCGTTGTGGGTGATGACGACCAGAGTATTTACAAATTCAGAGGTGCTACAATTGAAAATATCCTTTCTTTTGAAAACACCTTTAAAGGCGCTAAGATGATAAGACTTGAGCAGAATTACCGCAGTACACAGAATATTCTTAATGCGGCAAACGGTGTTATTTCTAACAACACAATGCGTAAGGGCAAAACGTTGTGGACTGAAAATGCCGTTGGCGATAAAATTGAGGTGCATACTTCCGATTCCGAGCGTGACGAAGCTCAATTTATTGCAAAAACTATACTTGACGGTGTAGCAGACGGCAGAAAATTCTCTGATTTTGCAATTCTTTACAGAATGAATGCACAGTCAAACTCAATTGAGCAGGCTTTGTCAAGAAGCGGTATTCCGCACCGTGTAATCGGCGGCAGACGATTCTATGACAGAGAAGAAATCAGAGATATGGTTGCATATCTTCAGGTTATTAATAATCCGCACGACGATGTCAGACTGGGCAGAATTATTAATGTGCCAAAGCGTGGTATTGGCGCAACTACACTTGAAAAAGCCTCTGAAATTGCCGCAGGACTCGGTGAAAGCATATATTCCGTAATTAAAGATGCAGATGTATATCCACAGCTTTCAAGAGCCGCAACAAAGTTAAAGAGTTTTGTTGCGCTGATTGACGGTCTTATGGAGGCTGAACAAAGCGGAGATTATTCTCTTGCGGAATTATACAATCTCATTCTCGAACATACAGATTACGAAAAATATTTAAAAACAGAGAAAGACAACCCCGATGTAAGAATTGAGAACATCGAAGAGCTTTCTTCAAATATTATCAAATTTGAAGAGGATTACGCAGAAGAAGCGTCACTTTCAAACTTCCTTGAGGAAATTTCATTGCAGACAGATATTGATAACTATGATGCAGAAGCGGATTCATCGGTAATGATGACATTGCACAGCGCAAAAGGACTTGAATTTCCCGTAGTTTTCATTGCAGGTCTTGAAGAAGGTGTGTTCCCGTCAATTGCCACAATGATGAATCCCGATGAACTTAACGAGGAACGCAGACTTGCTTATGTAGGTATTACAAGAGCAAAAGAAAAGCTCTACATTACCAAGGCAAAGTCAAGAATGTTGATGGGTCATACAAGCTATAACAAAGTATCACGCTTTGTAAATGAAATCCCGCCCGAATTACTTAATTATACAGGCGAGAAAAAGACTTTTGCGTCAACAAACGGTTTTTCCGCATCCTCAAGTCATATCAGTATCGGTGCCGGTTCAAAATTCACACCTAACAAAAGTTTTAATACATTTACTAAACCTGCCGTTAAATCGGGTACTGTTTACAAAAAAGGAGATTGCGTATTCCATAAGGTATTTGGCAAAGGTATGATTATGAAAACCGAAAAAATGGGCAACGACACAATGCTTGAAGTTGCTTTTGATAAGGCAGGCACAAAAACTCTTATGGCTAATTTCAGTAAAATGGAAAAAATCTGATGAGGTGATTTTTTGAAGGCTTTAGCAAAATCATTAATGTGCGTAGCTATGGCAGCGTGTTCCGCAGTTGCATTTACAGGCTGTGACAATGATTCGGAATCTTCGGCCACAACAGCACCGCAGACTACAAATTCTACAGGTGCATCGACGCAGGGACTTACCGCTGCGCCTGCAACTGCTGATGAAGTACCTACTAATCCTGCATATAATTTTACAAAATTAAAACAGGATACCGACAGCATAACAGCTAAGTTCGATAATACACTTGTTGCAAGTAAATTCAGAGGAACTGTATATTATAAACTCGGAAATGATTTTGAATATATAGGCAATAACGGCTATGCCGACAAGGGTTCGCATACATATAATTCACTCAATACAAATTACTACATAGGTTCGCTTACAAAGCAGTTTACCGCTGCGGCTGTTATGATTTTACAGGAGCAGGATAAGCTGAGCACAGATGATACGCTTGACAAGTATTATCCAGATTATAAGTACGGTTCAGATATAACTATCCGTAATTTGCTTACAATGACAACAGGCTTGCCGGATTATCTCGGCAAATCTGACGAAAGCGTGCGTGCAAATGCTCCGCAGTACGATATTTCAGAGAAAAATTCCGCTAAAGATAATCATTCTGTTATTTTAAAATGGATATTGTCACAAGAAATTGATAATGATGAAGAAAATTACAGCTATTCAAATTCTGATTATTTTATTCTCGGTGACATAATCGAAAAGGTAAGCGGAAAAAGTTATGAGGAATTTTTGAAAGAAAATATTTTTGAGCCGCTCGAAATGACTTCGACAACCTTTGAGAGCACAGACCAACTCGCTACAGGTTATCAGGATATTTTTGACGATGAGTGGAATATTTATCCGGGTGTTGCGTATTCTTCTACGGGTCTTATTTCCAATTTGAGTGATTTGCTTAAATGGACAGACGCTATTACGGGAAGTGAATTGTTGTCTGCAAAATCCAAAGAAGAAATGTTCACTCCTTATAAATCAAGTTTTGCGTACGGTTTGTATGTTGACGATTGCGGTAATTATTATTGTGACGCAGCATTCTACAGATTTAATGCAAGAATTGTATTTGCGCAGGACCAGAGCAAAGTATTCATCGCTTTTTCAAATTATACGCAGTCAAATCCGAAAGATGTAAACAAAAAACTTGATGAAATTTTAAAGCCTTATTTAAAATAAATCAACTCAATATTCACAATTAAGTATAACCTTCATAAAATGTATTGTTACAGAGCGTAAGCCTGTTAATACATTTTATGGGGGTTAATTTTTATGCCAGATGTATCATACGGCACAGTACCACGGCAGTCGGGCAACGAACCGCTTACCGAAAACAAATGCACAGACGCTGTCTGCATAAACGCAAGCCGTATTTATGACAGCTGCGGCTCAAAGGATTGCCTTAGCAATCTTGCGGTTTATTTTACACCTTGCAGTCAAACTGTTATCAATAACGCATCATCTGTAAAAATCTGCAAGGCAAGCGTTATAACCGCCGATGTAAGCGTTGAATCAATCGCTTTTCATCGTGGCTGTTATGCGGTTGATGTTACATTCTATTTTGATATTTCTCTTGAGGCATATACCTGCGGTTCAACAATTCCGTCACGGGTAAACGGACTTGCAATTTACGGTAAAAGGTCGGTTCTTTACGGCAGTGAATCAAATTCAAAGAGTTTTTCGAGCGACAGTTGTATAGTTTGCTCTCAACCTGTTACATCATGCGGTTGCACGGAGTTTTTACCAAATGCAACAGTACAAATTTCCGAACCTATGGCTCTTTCGGCACGACTTATAAAAGGAAGTGTTCCGCAGCTTCCTTGTGCTCCTATACCTGAATGTGTAATAACATACTTTGGTGACGATTTTGCTGTGACCGGAGATGCGAGCGTAAGTGCCACTATCGGTATTTTTACAATTACACAACTTGAGAGAAATGTACAGATTATGATTCCGTCATATGATTTTTGTATTCCTCGCAAGGAATGTAAGCCTGAAAGCGACGACCCGTGCGAAGTATTCAGCAGGGTAGATTTTCCTAACGAATCATTCTTCCCACCGAATGCAAGACCTGAAGAAAGAGAAAAATGTAATTTTGAGTGTGGCTGTAACGGCTGACAAAGAAAAAGGCAGGCAGTTTTTACTGTCTGTCTTTTAGCTTGTTTTATTAAAGTTAAGGTGAATTATGTTTTAATTTGAAGTTTGTATTAATAATTTTCTAATCTGAAAATCGCCCTAAAGAATCATAACGAAAATTTTTGTTTGAAAAGTATTTCGACTAATTCTGCTGTTTTTTCATAACCGAAGTCATTTGATTTTATAGTCAGATTGTAATTTTTTGCACAAATTATGTCATATCTATCTACAATACAGAAAAAATTAGTGTTGAAATTTATTCATTTTATTGACAAAGCATTTTTGCAGTGATAACATAGAAATATAAATATATTAGTTAGGGGTTATAAAATGAAAAAATTTAAAAAAGCTATTACAGCTATAATTGTTACCGCAATGCTTGCTTCCGCATTTTCTGCAATACCTTTCACTGCAAACGCAGTCGAAGTAAATGTACCAAAGGTTTCGCAGAGCAGAGATGCTGTGCATTCTGTTGTAACAAGCGGCGACTACCGTTATGAGAACATTGATGGCAAGTCAATTATTTTTTGGGAATACCTTGGCAGTGATACCGATGTAGTTATTCCGGAACAGATTGACGGCAAAACCGTAACAATGCTTGCTCGTGGTGCGTTTTATAATAAAACAAATTTGAAAAGCATCACTCTTCCCAAAACTCTTACATACATTAAGGGTTGTGCTTTTTGGGGTTGCACAAGTCTTGAAAGCGTAGTAATTCCGGACGGTGTTTCAACTATTGAAGAGTATGCCTTTACAGAGTGCTACAATCTTAAAAGTGTAACTATTCCTAAGAGCGTAACCTCAATTGGCGATAGAATATTCTTCCTCCTTAACTCAGACATTACAATTTATGGCTACGAAGGTTCGTATGCACAGAGTTATGTAAACTCTTACACCGATAGCAACAAGCTGAAATTTGTGGCTATTGATGGCAAAAAAGTACTCAAGGGCGATGCAAATGGTGACGGGATTGTAAATGTTTCCGATGTTACATCTATGCAGTTACATATTGCGGGTTCTAAAAATGATGACGGTATGCCTATAATAGATGAAAGCGACAAGGCGGTACTTGAGGCGCTCGATCTCAACGGTGACGGTCAGCTTACAGTATTAGATGTAACAGAGCTTCAGATGTATATTGCAACTCAAAATTAAATATTCATATACCTTATAAACAAAAGAAGTGCAGCTCGTATGAACTGCACTTTTTGCTTGCTGTAATTTTGCTTTTATTCCGATATGGAATTTTCTATAATTTTCTCCGCACATTTAATTCCGTCGACTGCGGCAGATATAATTCCGCCTGCGTAGCCTGCGCCCTCTCCGCACGGATAAAGTCCTGCTACCGAAATACTTTGTAAATTGTTGTTTCTCATAATTCTGATTGGCGATGAACTGCGGGTTTCAACACCTGTCAGCACAGCGTCACCGTATGAAAAACCGTGTAATTTTTTATCCATTTGCACTATTGCCTGTCGCATTGAGTTTGTTATAAAATCAGGCAGACATTTATTAAGGTCGGTCGGTGTAAAGTCGGGACCTACAGACGGTTTTACATCACCGATTTTTGTACTTGCCTTATTTTCAATAAAGTCGCATACACGCTGAACAGGAGCATTAAAGTTTTCTCCTCCGGCAACAAATGCTTTATGCTCAAGTTCACGCTGAAAATACATTCCTGCAAGCGGATTTTCCGATTGATAGTCGGCAGGTGTAATCCCGACAAGTAAGGCGGCATTTGAATTTTCTTCATTTCTTGCAAATTCACTCATTCCGTTTGTGCAAAGTCGGGTTTCTTCGCTTGAGGCATTTACAACTTTTCCGCCCGGGCACATACAAAATGTATATACGCCTCTGCCGTTTTCAAGGTGAACATTTGTCTTATAGCTTGCTGCGCCAAGCGCTTTGTTGCCTGCAAATTTGCCGTACTGTGATTTATCAATCATTTCTCTGTGATGCTCAATTCTTGCGCCGACAGAAAATGCTTTTGCCTCAATCGGTATAGCTTTTTCATTTAACATTTCAAAAGTATCTCTGGCGCTGTGTCCGATTGCAAGGATAATTGCATTGGTATCAATTGTTTGTTTAGTTCCGTTATGCTCAATTTCCGCACCTGTAACAGAATTGTTTTTTGCTGAAAATCCGATAAGTTTTGTTTCAAACATAACTTTTCCGCCGAGGCGGATAATTTCATTTCTTATGCTTTTAACTGTCGGTCTTAATTTGTCCGTTCCGATATGCGGTTTTGCATTGTAAAGAATTTCGTCAGGCGCTCCGTGTTTTACAAATTCAATAAGTACCTTGCGCTGACGGGTGTCTTTAGTGCCTGTGGTAAGTTTTCCGTCAGAAAAAGCTCCGGCACCGCCTTCGCCGAATTGTACATTGCTTGTTGTGTCAAGAATACCGTTTTTCCAAAAGTTATGTACATCTTCCGTTCGGGTATCTACATCTCTGCCACGCTCGATTAAAATCGGATTTGCACCGCTCTGTGCAAGTATAAGTCCGGCAAATAATCCTGCAGGGCCTGCTCCGACTACCACAGGGCTGACTGTACCTCTGAATTTTTCAACATTATATTCATATTTTTCTGCGATTTCGGCATTTTTAAATTTTTTGCATATCTTTTCTTCGTTTACAAATAGTTCTGCGTCAACGGTTGCAAGAAAAAATATATTATCCTTTTTTCTTGCGTCAATCGAGCGTCTGAAAATCGTACAGCTTTTAAAAAACTTTTTATCTACATTAATAAGTTTTGCCGCTTTATTTAAGACGGTTTCGCTTGTGTAGTCAAGAGGTAAATGTATATTGCTTATTCTTATCATAGGTTTTCTCCTGTTATAATACCGCTTGCAAAAGCAAAATGCAGGTTAAATCCGCCGCAATCTCCGCAAACATCGAGTGCTTCGCCGCAGATGTATAGATTTTTTACAACTTTGCTTTCAAATGTATAGCCGTTTACTTCGATTCCGTTTACGCCGCCGAGCATTACCTGCGCTTTTGAAAAATCTTTGCATTGTTTACATTCAAATTTCCAATTTTGAATTAAATTCGCAAGTGATTTTAGTTCTTTGTCGCTTAACTTTTTACAGCTTTCTGTCAATGCTTTGTTTGTAATGCTTTTAATAAGTGCTGTTCCTATTTTTTTATGAAAAAGTCCCGTGAAAAATTCTTCGAGCGTTTCATTTGCAAACAGCTTTTTTCTGTCATAAAGTAAATTTAATAATTCTATATACGAATAATCTTTTGTAAGATTTACGGAAATAATCGGATTTTTGGTTTTGGGTAAAAGAGTTGTGAGATTGAACACACAAATTCCCGAAAGTGCATTATCCGTAAACTGTACTTCGCCGATTTCGCTTTTTATTGCTTTTTCGCCGTCATAAAGAGTAACTTCCGCTTTAGCACGGATTCCTTTAAGACTTTTCATAAAATCACTTTTGACCTGAATAGGACAGAGGGCAGGGAATAACGGCGTGATTTTATGACCGAGATTTTTTATAACATCAAGTCCGAGCTCTGTGCCGCCTGCTGTAGGAAAGGCCTTTCCGCCGCATGACATAACTACTTTTTTGGCGGTGTATTCTCCGTTCGAGGTTTTTATATTGAAAAATTCGCCTTTTTTACGGATAAGTTCAACTTTGCAGTCGCATATGATTTCGATTTTCAGCCTTTTAATTTCCATAAGCAAAACATCAAGCACGGCACTTGCTTGTCTTGAATGAGGATAAACAAGTCCGTTTAATTCTGTGTCGCATACAAGACCTAAGGTTGAAAAGAAATTTATAAGTTTTTCTGCGGAAAATCTGTTTAAGATTTTAGAAACATCAAAACTGCCGTGATAAAATTCTTTACTGACATTGGTATTTGTCAGATTACAGCGGCCGTTGCCTGTAACAAGAATTTTTTTGCCTGCTTTGCTTTGAGCCTCAAGAATTGCTATTTTTAAATCTCTGTTATTTCGTTTTGCCGATATAGCCGCCGCAAGTCCCGCAGCACCCGCACCGACAGTTATTATATCATAATTTGTATTTTTCAAAGTAATCATCCTAAAAAACAGGGCAGCCAAAGCTGCCCGTCGGTTTTTATTTTGGAGCAAAAATTGCGCTTAATCCGCCGAATAAGCCCATACTTGCGAGTCCCATAATTATACCTGCAAGAATTACACCGAGCATTACTGCAATTACGCTTGACTTAAAGTCCATATCGAGCATACTTGCGGCAAGTGTACCTGTCCAGGCGCCTGTACCCGGGAGAGGAATACCTACGAATAAAAGTAAAGCGAAGAACAAACCTCTGCCAGCCTTTGCCTGCAATTTTTTACCGCCCTTTTCGCCTTTTTCAAGGCAGAATTTAAAGAATTTTCCTATAAATTTTTTGTCGCTGCCCCATACAAGAATTTTTCTTGCAAAGAAATATATAAAAGGTACGGGCAACATATTACCTAAGATAGCGAGGACATACACCCAGAATAAATCAAGCTGCATTCCTACACCGAACGGAACGGCACCTCTGAGTTCAATAAGAGGAACCATAGAAATCAAAAACACTAAGATATAGTTTAACAAAACAATACCCCTTTCAATTTAAAAAGCTATTTAACAGTATAACAGAAATACATATATATTGCAATTTGTTTTTTATCTAAAAAACACCGCCTTTTCCTTGATTTTTTAACACACATTTAAAATATCTCATTTCCTTAATAAGCCGATTGACATATTATGTAGATTTGTGTAAAATAATACGAGGTGACTAAAAATGGATACTTACAGTTGCAGTAAAAAAGTAAAAGCAATTTTAATAATAATCACACTTGCACTTGTGACATTTGCCTTTATTCACTCTTCAATGCCTGCTGATATTTCGGAGGAGGAGAGCGGAAATGTTCTTGAGCTTTTGGAAAAATTTTTATCCTTTATCGGATTCACTCCCGACCTTACAGACCATATAGTAAGAAAAACTGCGCATTTCAGCGAATACACCGCAATAGGCGCAATGCTTATGTCGTGCGCATTTGCATTTGATAAACTAAAACCATACAAATACTATATTAATGTAATGTTTTGCGGACTTGCGACTGCGGTCTGTGACGAAACCATACAACTTAATGTAGAGGGCAGAGCGGGAATGATTACAGATGTACTGCTCGACTTTTCGGGTGTGATTTTCGGCACATTAATAATGCTTTTTATTTTTTTGATATACAAAAAGCGTTTTATCGCTAAAAGTGAAAATATATGAATATTTAAGATTAGGAAAGGAAACAGAAACGAATGGAAAATGTAAAAGAAAACAAAATGGGCGTTATGCCCATGACAAAACTGATACTTACTATGTCGTTGCCTGCAATTTTTTCAATGACAATTATGGCAATGTATAATGTAGTTGACAGTATTTTTATCGGACAGTACAGTCAGGAAGGACTTAATGCCACTTCACTTGCTTATCCGTTGCAGATGCTTTTGATTGCTGTAGCGGTCGGTACGGGCGTCGGTATTAACTCACTTGTTTCAAGACGACTTGGCGAAAAGAATTTTAAAGAGGCAAACGAGGTTGCAACCCACGGTCTGCTGTTAAGTTTTTTCAGCTACGCAATCTTTCTTGTCCTCGGTATTGTGATTTCAAGACCTTTTATGATGCTTTATACAACCAACGAAAATATCATAGAATACGGTACACAGTACCTTACAGTGGTTCTCTGCTTTTCGCTCTTTGCGATTATAGAAGTTACAATCGAAAAAACTTTGCAGGCTACGGGCAATATGATTTTTCCAATGTTGTTTCAGCTCACGGGAGCGGTAATTAATATTATTTTTGACCCGCTCTTGATTTTCGGTATAGGTCCGTTCCCTCAACTCGGTGTTACAGGAGCAGCTGTTGCAACGGTATTCGGTCAGTTTTGCAGTATGATTTTTGCACTTCTGATAATTTTCTTGAAATCTCATTTAATTAAAATTACATTCAGAAAATTTAAATTCAGTATGAAGACTGTAAAAAATATATATGCCGTTGGTTTCCCGTCTATTATTATGCAGTCGATAGGTTCGATTATGATTGTCGGACTTAACGGTATTCTTGCCGCTTCCGAGGCTTCGGTAACGGTTCTCGGTGTTTATTATAAATTGCAGAGCTTTGTGTTTATGCCTTGCTTTGGACTTAACCAGGGCGTTATGCCGATTATCGGTTACAACTACGGCGCAAGAAACCGCAAGCGTGTATATTCCGCACTTAAGCGTGGTATTATAATTGGCGTAATTATTATGACTTTAGGCACATTGGCAATGTGGATAATCCCGGAACAGCTTATTTCAATGTTCGGCGGCACAGAGGAACTTATGAAGATCGGCGTGCCTGCGTTCCGAATTATAAGTCTTTGCTTTATTCCTGCCGCAGCGGGTATTATCTTTACCACCTTGTTCCAGGCAGTCGGCAAGGGAATCAGAAGTCTTATTATGTCTTTTGCCCGTCAGCTTGTGCTTATTTTACCGATTGCGTTTATTTTCTCAAGAATTTGGGGAATCGGAGCAGTTTGGTATGCATTTCCGATTGCCGAGATTTTCTCGCTTACTATTGCGATTTGTTTCTTTATAAATCTTGTTAAAGGCGATTTTAAAAAGTTAGGTTAATTTTGTCCACCTCAGTGCATATATTGCATTGAGGTGGTTGTTTTGACAGAAGAAAATTTTACAAATGAAATTACATACGATGACGGTTGGCAGAGTGCCTCTTGCCCCGAATATTCAACTCCTGCGCATACGGAAACGGAAGAGGAAAGCCCTCAAAATACAGAATTACCGCCGCAAAAGCGTAAAAAATCTCACAATACGCAAGTCCTTGTTACGATGCAGCTTATAATATGTTTATTGCTTGCTTTGGCTGCGTTTGTTATAAAAACTGTCGGCGGCGATTTTTACACTGCTGCCCGTCAATGGTATTACGGCGAACTTAACAAATCAATTATAGCCGAAAATACTCCCGACGATTACAATTTATCCGAAATTTTCGGTACTGCGACAGACGATGAAGTTTGAACTGTTCAATATTAAATTCATTGTTTCATACACATTGCTCTGCCTGATTGCCGTTTGTATTATACTCGATATATTTGGCGGATTTGTAATGTGCAGTTTTGCGGTGGTCATTCACGAATCGGGTCATCTTTTAATGATGCTGATTTTCGGCAGCAAACCGAAGAAAATAAGCATTTCTTTATTTGAAATTGCAATAAATGACGAAAGCCGACAACAAAGAGGTGATTTACAGAATTTTCTTATAGTTTTTTTCGGGCCGTTTGCTAATTTTATTTGTTTTATTATTATTTTTCTGATATACTTATTTAGTGGAACAGATTTATTAAAATTTGCTTATGTAAATCTGTCGCTCTGTCTTTTAAATTTACTGCCTGTAATGTCGTTTGACGGCGGGCAGCTATTGTATATTTTGCTTAGCCGCAGATTTACAGGTCATACGGCGGAAAAGGCAGTAAATATCATAACTTTCATCGCGTTATTTCCAATAGCGGTGCTGGGATTTATAATACTTTTTAATTCGGATTATAATTTTTCGCTGTTGTTTGTATGCGGTTATATTATACTTTCATTAATTTTTAAAAACAACAGGTATTTCTGACGGAGGTAATACAATGGTCAGCAAGGAAGTAGAAAAACTTTTGCTAAAGGTTCAAAAGCCGGGCAGATATGTTGGCGGAGAGCTTAACGCAGTCGTAAAAAATAAAAAAGATGTTGATGTGAGGTTTGCTTTCTGTTTTCCTGATACCTACGAAGTGGGAATGTCGCATCTCGGAATGAAAATTCTATACAGTTTGTTTAATTCAATTCCGTATATATGGTGTGAAAGAGTTTTTGCACCGTGGATTGATATGGAAGAAGGAATGATTAAAAATAATATTCTGCTTTATGCACTTGAGAGCGGCGACCCTGTATCGGATTTTGATTTTATCGGTTTTACATTGCAGTATGAGCTTAGTTTTACAAATGTGCTCAATATGCTTAAGCTTTCTGGTGTGCCGATTAAATCCTGTGAGCGTACAGGTTTAAAGCAGATTGTTGTGGCAGGCGGCCCTTGCACCTGCAACCCCGAGCCGATTGCGGATTTTATCGACCTTTTTTTCATAGGTGAGGGCGAAGAGGTTGACCTTGAGGTTATGGAGCTTTACAGAAAGTGCAGAGCAGAGGGTAAGTCAAGAGAGCAGTTTCTCATTGAATGTGCACAGATAGAGGGCGTGTATGTGCCGTCGCTTTATGATGTTGAGTACAACGAGGACGGCACAATTAAACGGTATATTCCTAAACATAACGCTCCGTCTGTTGTTCACAAGCGCCTTATGAAGAAAATGGACGAAAGCTATTATCCCGATAATTTCGTAGTTCCGCTTGTGGAAATTGTGCATGACAGAGCGGTGCAGGAGATTTTCCGCGGATGTATTCGTGGCTGTCGTTTTTGTCAGGCAGGATTTATTTATCGCCCCGTAAGAGAAAAATCTCCCGAAGTTATAAATAAGCAGTGCAGAGCATTGTGTGAGAATACGGGTTATGATGAAGTGTCGCTTTCTTCGCTGAGTTCAAGCGACTACACACAGATTGTGCCGTTGCTTACAAAACTCAATGAGTGGAGTAAGGACGAAAAAGTCAGTATTTCTCTGCCGTCATTGCGAGTTGACGGTTTTACCGACGATATTATGAATAAAATCAAAACAGTGCGTAAGAGCGGACTTACATTTGCGCCCGAGGCGGGAAGTCAGCGTATGCGTGATGTTATCAATAAAAATGTTCAGCATGATGAGCTTATGCAGACCTGTGCAACAGCTTTTGCAGGCGGTTGGACTACTGTAAAACTGTACTTTATGATCGGTTTGCCTACAGAAACAATGGACGATGTAAAGGCAATTGCCGACCTCGGACAGGCTGTAGTCGATACTTATTATAATTGCCCGAATAAGCCAAAGGGAAAGGGTGTAAGAGTAACAGTTTCTGCGTCATCATTTGTGCCAAAACCGTTTACGCCGTTCCAGTGGCACGGACAGGACACAATCCCTACTTTGCACGCTAAACAACAGCATATCAAAGAAAGCATTACAACCCGCAAGATTCAGTTTAATTACCACGATGCCGACACAAGTTACCTTGAGGCGGTATTTGCCCGTGGTGACAGAAAGTTGTGTAAAGCAATGGAAATTGCCTGCGAAAAAGGTTTTCATTTTGACGGTTGGGGCGACTGCTTTGACTTGCAGAAATGGCTTGATATTTTTGAAGAGTGCGGCATTGACCCGACATTCTACGCAAACCGTCAGCGCTCGTTTGACGAGGTATTTCCGTGGGATCACCTTGACTACGGCGTAACTAAGGATTATCTTATTAAAGAATGTAAAAAAGCATATGAAAATACAACAACACCGCATTGTCGTTTGAAGTGCAACAACTGCGGTGCGGCAAAATACGGGGAGGGTGTGTGCTTTGAAAAACGCAAGAGTTTGGTTTAAGAAAGATAACGAGTGCCGTTATATATCGCACCTCGACCTTAACCGCTGTATGTTAAGAGCATTGCACAAGAGCAAAGCTCCGATATGGCATACCGAGGGATTTAATCCGCACCCGTTCGCAACTTTTCCTCTGCCGCTTTCACTCGGATTCAGAGGAATTAACGAGTGTATGGATATAAAATTGATTGAAGATATTTCCGATGAAGAATTAATCAACAATCTTAATGCCTGCCTGCCGCAGGGCATAAGAGTTTTTGCGGTTACAGAGCCGATTATGAAAGCCGGAAAAATTGCGTATGCAAGGTTTAATATGAAAATCAGCAGTGATAATCTTAACTCTGATAAAGTATATACCGAACTGAAAGAACTTTTGGAAAGCGAAGAAATTATGCTTGAAAAGAAGTCAAAGTCGGGTTACAAGACTGTTGATTTAAAGAAAAGTATTAAAAATTATTCTTTATCGAAAAAATGTGATTTTGCCGAGCTTGAAATTGTACTTTCCGCAGGCAGTACCGACAACGCAAATCCGAACCTTATTATCAAGGCTTTGGAAAATGCTGCGGGCGAAGAATTTTACGCCGATATTACGAGAGAGGATTTATATAATTCTGATATGGAATTATTTAGATAAACTATGTTTACATTTACAATTCGCAATGCAAATTCATACTAAGCAATTTTTTAACGGCGGCATTGACAAAGAATTTGAAAAACTTGAAGACGAAATTTCAGCAAAATTTCTTGAGTATATCAAGCTGTATTCTAAGCTGTAATTAAGATTTTTAAAAAATCACACAAAGTTTCACATTTTTTTGTACTTCTATTCATATAATCGTCACAAAAGCAGATTATTATATAAGCACAATAAAGTTAACAAGAAGTTTTCATAGATTTTCCTCTTCTAAATTTTTTAACCAATGCAATGACCGACACAGTCGGTCATTTTGCGTTTTACCGAAAACGGAGCAGTTATGTATTATTATTCTCTAAACGAATATTTAAAAAACACCTTTGGCGAAAAGGTATATAAAATTTCTCTTGACGGCGGTATGACTTGCCCTAACCGTGACGGCAAAATAGACACACGGGGGTGTATTTTTTGCAGTAGGGGAGGTTCGGGAGAATTTTCCGCCGACAGAAACCACAGCATAACCGAGCAAATTCGGGAGGCTAAAGAGAGAATCGGCAGAAAAACCGATTGTAAAAAATTTATTGCTTACTTTCAGCCGTTTACAAATACATATGCGCCCGTTGAGTACCTTGAAAAAATTTTCACCGAGGCTATAGAACTCGATGAAATTGTCGCTTTGTCGGTCGCTACCCGTCCCGACTGCCTGCCTGACGAAGTTATCGGTTTGCTGTCAAGGCTCAATAAAATTAAACCCGTATGGGTAGAGCTTGGATTGCAGACTGTTCACCAAAGTACGGCGGACTACATCCGCAGAGGTTATCCGCTGAGTGTGTATGACGATGCCGTAATGCGATTGCACAAGGAGGGCATAAGCGTAATAACGCACATTATAATCGGTTTGCCTAACGAAACGGAAGATATGATAGTGCAGAGTGCTGAATATGCGGGCAAATGTTCCGACGGAATTAAGTTACAGCTTTTGCACATATTAAAGGATACCGACTTATGCGATGAATACGAAAAGGGCAATGTGCCCGTTCTGTCGCTCGAGCAATATGCGGATATACTTGTAAAATGCCTTAGAGTTATCCCAAAAACCACCGTAATACACAGGCTTACGGGTGACGGAGATAAAAAAATACTTGTAGCCCCCTTGTGGAGCGCAGATAAAAAGCGTGTGCTTAACTATATTAACAAGGTATTAAGGGAAAGCGAATAATAAGTATTATTAATTTTTAAAAAAGTCTTGATTTTCCTTTGCGTATTTGATATAATAGGCATTGTCTTTGGAGAGATGTCCGAGCTGGCCGAAGGAGCATGATTGGAAATCATGTGTACGGTAATCACCGTACCAGGGGTTCGAATCCCCTTCTCTCCGCCATAATTTTAAAAAGTCTTGTCGATTTCGGCAAGGCTTTTTCTTTTGGTATAATGCTTTATTGTGAAAAATATTGCTAAAAAAGTGCGGTTATAATAAATAACTGCCAAACCAATGCAAATTATGCATATTGAAAGCGAAAAAATTTTGTTATAAAAAATTTATAAAATTATAATTCTTTGAAGTAAATTAAAATATTATTATTGCACAATAATTATATATTTGTTTTGTATATAATTAATAAAGAAATGACAAAATCGACAAAACAGCAAAAAAATATTGAAATAAAAACCTAAAAATGTTATAATATAAAGGAATAAAAATATGGGTTAGTATTATGGTCTGACTGCCGAATACAGCAAATTCACCGAAGGTCAGTCGGTAATAGCGGTCGCCGTCTAAGCAAAACTTCCCTCTCGGACGGTACAGACTTATTTGGCTCATATGTTTCAATTTTTTTAATGGAGGTAATAAAAATGAAAACGAATTTCAAGCGTATTGGCAAACAGTCGATTTCTATTGTGCTTGCTGTTATGATGATGCTTTCGACTATGCTTGTCGGTATGGTTACTTCGAATGCAGCTATCAGCTATTGGGTTTTAAGAGGCACATTCAATGACTGGAAAGAAATCCAATTCGGTGGTGCTGATGGCGGTTCTATTACTTATGACCTTTCTGCTTATAAAGGTACAACAGTTGAATTTAGAACCGATGCTTATGAAAATAATAAACTAAATAAGAATTCAACCGGTGACATAGTTGTGGCAGGTACTCAGTATCAACTTACTTGGGGAAAAGGCGATACTATGAAATATACTGTGTCAAGCACAGGTACAGGTAAAGTTACATTTACCGTTATTTCCCAAAACGGCAATAACTATTTAACTGTTACTGAAGGAGATCAACCTATAACAGTTACACCTTACTATGTTGCCGGTGAGAATAGCCTTGTTAATGGTAAAGAATGGACTCCAGCACAACCTGAGGATAAAATGTCATATGATGAAACAACAAAAATATATTCAATTACTTATGACAAAAAGGCTGCCCGAACTTATAAGTTCAAAATCATAGAAGACTCAAAAACTTGGCGTGGTTTTAATGATTTCACTACTGTTACAGGCGAAAATTGTACAGTTTCTGATGTTGACGGAAATGACCACAATATTCAAATTGTAACTACAGAAGAATCTAATATCACAATTACATTAGATGCTACTAATAAAAAATTAACAATCAGTGCAGAGCCAGCAACACAGAAATACAATATAACTGTTGCTTCAAATATCACAAACGGTACAGTTACTCCTTCTAAAACCTCACTTGCGGCAGGCGAAAAATTTACAGTAGAAGCCAAACCGAATGACGGTTATGAGCTTGATACTGTTACTGTAAAAAATGAAAGCAATAATGATATCATACCACCTAACACTGACGGTTCTTACACAATGCCTGCAAGCGATGTAACTGTTTCTGCTACATTTGCACCAAAACCGGATTGCCGTTTAGGCTTTGGTTATGCAACAGGCAGTAGTGATACAATGGGTACTTTCAGCTGTTCGAGCAATGGCACTTCTATAGTTGAAGGCACACATCCGTATGGTACAGAGGTAACATTTAATGCTGTTGCTAAAGAAGGTTATGTATTTAAAGGTTGGTACTCAGATATCAACGGTACAAGCGATTGCCTTTCAACAAATACAACATACACATTTAAACTTACAAAAGACACTGATGTATTTGCAAAGTTTGCTGAAGCTACAGGTGCAGTGATTCCGAATCTTTACCTCATTTACAGCGACAGCGATTCAAACCCGAGTAAATTCACTCAGTATCTCAATCTTTACCGTGATGCAGATGGACAGGTGTATGCTTACTTTGACAGTGAACACTTTGACACCTCTAAAACATATTGTTTTATGATTTCTAATTCAGCAGGTAAGTCAACATCATGGGAATATGCGTATGATAATTACAATAATTCCGAAGCTTTTGCTAATGAATCTAATAAAAAGTATCTTGACTGCGGCAAAAGCGACCATTGGTTGCCTAAGGAAGGCGCATCTTCCAGTGTACAAGTATTTTTCGCAAGGTTTAGAGTACTTGATGATTTTGCAGATACTATTTCAAGCGTAAAGATTAAACTCGGTTACTACGACGGTAATGACATTATTAAGAGTTCAACTGACTCTACAAAGTCTACAAGTTATGAGATTATTCCTGATGCTTCAGGCACAGTTTCTTCGAGAGTTAAAGTATATGCTAAAGATGGTACTATCAGAGCTAAATATCAGAAGTACGCTGATATGGCAGATACTAAAATTTCTTACACAGGCGATGATGTAACTAAGAAGAAATCTGCTGATTATTATGAAGAAGGCTACGCAAAGTTAGGCTCAACAATTACAGTTACAACTACAATTGCAGAGCCTTACAGAAGCAAGTACTATGTAAAAGCATTCTGTGTGAACGGCTATTCTTATGGCATAATCAATAGCTCGGCTGCTGATAAAACAAACGGTGTTTATTCATTTGAATATACGGTTCCTGAGGATTGCACAGATAAGTTTATCGAAATCACACCTATTTACTACTACATTGATGATACTGATACAGTAACTTTCTATGTAGAGGGCTTTGACGAAACAGTACAGAAAAAGTGGGGCAACACAGTTGCTGTTCAGGCTTGGTACACAAGCGGTGTAGATGAAGAAAAAGACGAAGATGGAGATGGCGTATCAGAAGGCGCATATAATTCTCCTAATAAGAATGCGCTTGGCGGTTATCCCGGTCAGCCTTTGGTATACGAGGGTGGTAAATATTCAATGCAGATTCCTAAGTACCTTAACGGTGTTGTTACAAATAAGGTATCAGGTATCACATTGAACAACTATATCTGGGATAGTATCCATAGTGGTAATTTTAAAGACCAGATTAATGATAACTGCCAGACTTATGACTATGACGACTTCTACAAGCTTTCTGAAACTAATGATGTAGATAATATTATCTTCGACTTCCGTTACAGAACTACAAAAGATAATGAGCCGTCTACGGAAGGTTTAAGCAGTTCTAAATATAATCCGGACGAACTTGAACCGCTTACGGATTACTATGGTAATATCGTTGACATCTTTGGAAATATTCTTTCAAAAGATTGGACTGCTGCTTATGACAGCAATTATCTTACAGTAATATCTAACGGTTATAAGGAAATTAAAAATATTGGTAAATATGCTACTGAGTGGTCAGTATATGACAAATACGGTACATACATTACTACAATCAACTGTTCTAGCCTTATTGATGAGACCAAGGTTGACTCTACTTATCAGACAGCTTATAAAAAACTTAAGTCACATGCCGGTTTACCTGTAAAGATTGCTTATGAAAAGTCAAATTTCGGCGGTGATGATAAGGGTACTCGTGCTGACGGCCGTTGGTATTTCTCTAAGAAAGCTCAGAAGATTTCCGCTAATGTTAAGATTGAGTACAGAGCAGACGATACTTCTCCGTTTATCGAAGACACATTTGTAGCAGACAGCAATGTCGGTGTAAATACTAAAGCTCAGGCTTACTTTACAAATGCCGATTACAGCGGCAAGACAACATGTGAAGGTGCAGTAGGCGGCGGTAACTTCAGTGTTCATGCTCAAACAGATGTCGATGCTAATTACTATTTCATTGGCTGGTACCTTAAGACTTCTGACGGTTATTCATTCATTACTAATGAGTCCGATGCTGACTTCCCAATGACAAACAACGCAACTTATATTGCTCGCTTTATTCCAACTCCAAGCGGTACATTAACACTTTCACACACATTACTTACAGGCTCTGCAGATGGCAAAACTTTCATTAAGGCAGACATCATAGACAGCAACAATATTGTTAAGGCGTCTATTGCCGAAACATCAGGTAACCTTGTAATTCCTTCAAAATATGTTACTTATACAAGCACATATAAAATTCGTCTTACACTTAGAACCGTACCTTACGGTAATGATACAGTAGAAGGCTTCTATGAAGGTTACAGCAGTGACACACCTAAGCGTTATGATGCAACATTTACAGGCACAGGTGAGAAAACTTACAGTGTAGTGCGTGCAATTAGCTCATTGTTTGAATCATATGAAGATGTTGATCATAATACTTCATACAGACTTATCAAGTCAAACATTCCGTTCTATTCAAATATCAAATCAAATCCACTCGAATACACGATTACTTACACTTATAAAACAAGACTTAACGGTAAACAGAGTTATGTTATTAAGGATAAAGTATCAGGTATTGAGTTAGAGGAAATGTGGGCTGAGAATGTAGCTGCCGGTCTTGAGAATAAAGATCAGCTTAGCAAAGAATTCATCACAAAGAAAGCTCCGTTTGTATCTAACTTCAGAAATGAGATTAAGTGGGATATTGATCATGCAGTAATCACCGACTATACCGCTACTGTTGATGCTACTACTAAATCTCCAGATCTTACAATTACAGCTCTTGCTGTTGACGGTGGATGGACACAGCCTGCAACTGTTAAGTATGGCGAATTAGCTATGTCAAACGGTGAGTATCTCTACAAGACAGGCACAACCGAGTTCCCTGATACTATTAAGTATTCAACCGCTGAAAACGCTCCTGAGTATGAACTCAGCTACTGGGCAATCTTTGATAACAGAGATAGCGCACAGCAGTTTAGCGATGCAGTTAAGAATTATATGGCTAATCCTAATGCAGATATGTCAGCAAGATTAACAGAACTTTCTCAGCTTGACGGTTATAAAAACCTCATTGCTAAGTCATATTCTAAGGAATATAACTATGTAAGCTATCAGAACTACTATATCGTTCCTGTATATGCAGACAGATTTGCTAAGGAAGATATTAAAGAGGCTCAGGCAAGCATCAGACTCCTTGAGTACACAAGAAACCAGTGGACAACAGGCAACGGTGTAAAGGGTGACGGCACACTTAATACAGGTGCTACTAAGAACGATTACCTCTACACAGACTTTGCTCTCAGCTTTGATAAGGATCAGTTACTTATCAAAAATAATCCTAACATCAAGGTTGGTATTGCTTTTGAAGTTGTTGCAAGATATGATGATGTTAAACCTCTCGATTCTTATGTAACAGATTCTAATACAGATGCTATTCGCAATTTGGTAAAGACTGCAACTGATAGCGGTAATGCTAACGGCAAGGTAGACACTTACACAATTAACAATGAAAGCAGAAGTGTTTACAGATATGAGATTAAAAACTCTAATATTTCTGTAAAGAATAGAATTGAGTACTACTTAAGATTCAAGAACAGTGAAACATCACAGCAGAATGTTATGAAGGTTTACTCATATATTTATGATAAAGATTCAGGAGAGATTTACTTAAGTGATCCTGAATATATGAATATGTATGATATCGGTAACCTTACATATATTACTTCTGGCTTAGCAAACATCAACTTAGGTCCTGACGCAACAGTTTGATGATTTGAATTTTTTGGCAGGGCAGAGTAAAATCTGCCTTGCCGTTAAAATACTTATGGAGGTATTAGAATGAAAAACAAAAAGGTTTATTCTTCGCCTGAAGTTGAAGTAACTAAATTCTCATTTGAGAATATTCTCGCTGGCAGTGAGAATGATGATGTTGAATTGCAAAGAATTAAACAGAGCAACCCTGATGTTATTGCTACTGATGGTGCTGATGTAGAATGGTAATTTGTTATGAAAACTAAAAAATTCGTAAGAATTGCAAGTGTTATGCTTGTATTAATTTTCACAATGTCAGCTTTTGTATCTGCTAACGCAGCTACATATTTTGAAGAAAACGGTTTTAAATATTCACCTATAAGCAAGTTTAATTGCAGAATTTACGGATATACAGACACTGATAAAAATGTGTCAGTTCCAAACAAACTTTCTTCCTTTACCGTATTGGAAATTGCCGATTCTGCTTTTACGAATAATAAAGATATTGAATCTGTATCATTTGCAAACGCTAAGGCAATCGACGCTATAGGCGAGTTTTCGTTTGCGGGCTGTACATCTTTAAAATCAGTTAATATTCCGAGTACACTTGACAAAATCGGTTATGCCGCATTTATGGGCTGTACTTCTTTGACATCTGTAAATATCAGTTCTAATATTTCAAAAATTAAAGGACAGACTTTCCAGAACTGCACTTCTTTAACAGAGTTTACCGTTCCTAATTCTGTCGGTACAATTTCGGATTTTTCATTTGCAGGCTGTTCCTCTCTTGAAAAAGTTGTTATTCCGAAAACAGTTAAAAATATTTCTGCCAAAGCATTTTTGAATTGTGATAATCTTACAATTTACGGTTATTCAAATTCTTATGCTGAAACTTATGCAGAGGAAAACGGAATTAACTTTGTTGCACTTGACAAAAAAACTTTGTACGGCGATGTTAATCTTGACGGCAAGATAGATGTTAATGATGTAACACTTCTACAGCGTTACATTGCAGGTGAGTCTGTATTAACAGATGACGCTGTTAAGGCTGCCGACTTTAACAAAGACAGAACTATTGATGTAATTGATGCTACAGCAATTCAGACATTTATCGCTCACGGTCAAAACTAAATTATTAAACTTAAGCACAGGTGGCAACATCTGTGCTTTTTCTTGCTTATTTTTAGATTTTGTTATATAATAAAATTTGGTGATGTTATGCCGATTTACAAAATTGCTGATATTATAAGCGATATAAGACCTAAATTTCCAACATTTGAAAAAAATGCAAAGAATTATGAGTATTCGGGCAACGAACCTGCTCAAATTAAACTTGCAGTCAAAGAAGATTTTCTGCGTGAAAAATACAACGAGAATATGCTCTTTTCTATCGGTGAATTGGAATGTATTTTTATGGCAGATGTTTTTAATAAAAAAATTCTGAAATATAATGCAATATTTCTCCATTCGTCTGCAATCCTTTATAAAGGCAAAGCGTATCTATTTTCTGCCGATTCGGGAGTGGGCAAGTCAACGCACACAAAACTGTGGATAAAAAAATTCGGCGCTGAAAATGTACAGATAATCAATGATGATAAGCCGATTATCAGATTTATTGACAATGATTGGTATATATACGGTTCGCCTTTTGACGGTGGAACGGGCATAAATAAAAATATCCGTGCAAAACTCGGCGGCATTATTTTTCTTGAAAGGGCAGAGGAGAACAGTATTGAAGTTCTTGACAAAAACAGTATTTTTTCAAGAATATATAAAAATACGATTAAATTTTCTCTTGATGATGAATATGCGGGATATATGTTAAATACGGCTGATAAGTTGATTAAGGAAAATTATTTCTATTTGCTAAAATGCAATCTGAATATTGAATCGGCGGAAATTTGCGAAAAATTTTTACTGACAGGAGATAGCTATGGAAAAGCTGAAAAAAATACTTGATTCCGAAACCAATAAGTGGATAGTAAAAAAAGCCAAACCACAGGTTTTCGGTATTATAATTATGTCTGTTATTTTCGGCGGAATGGCATATCTCGGTGTTGCGGTTGCTACTTTGTCGAGGGGTATTGTGGATTCGGCGGTTAACTCTGATGTTGGCGGAATTGTGTATTTCGCAATTATACTTATTTCACTTACGATTGCACAGCTTGTCATAAGAATTATAAGTAAGGTGCTGACTTTCAATGTATCGTCAAAACTTGAAATTTCTATAAAACAAGATATTTTCGATAATATTATCAGAAAAAAATATAATGAGATTTCAAGCATACACACCGGCGAACTACTTAACAGAATAACAAGCGATGTGTCGGTTTTAGTCAGTTCGATTATTTCTATAGTGCCGAATATGGTATATTTTATCGTAAAATTGGTTGGTGTTTTTGTTGTACTGTTTGCTATTGATAAAACTTTCAGCCTTGTTTTTGTTTTCGGCGGTGCGCTGATGTTTGTTGTTGTGCTGCTTTTTAAGTCAAAAATGAAAACATTGCATAAGGCGGTACAGGAATCTGACGGTAAGACAAGGTCGTTTTTTCAGGAGATTTTTTCAAGTCTGCTTGTGGTAAAAGTTTTTGGCGCTGAAAATAAGGTGTCTGAAAATGCTATGAATTTGCAACAGAATAATTTTAAAATAAAACGAAAAAGAAATTATATCTCTATAGTTGCCACAACCGGATTTTCTTTTATATTTGCCCTCGGATATATGTATGCTTTAATTTGGGGTGCTTTTGCAATCAGCGACCATACCATTACATACGGTGTATTGACTTCTATGCTTGCGCTTGTGTCGCAAATTCAAGGCCCTGTTCGTGGTATCAGCAGTATTTTGCCGTCATATTATTCTGCTCTTGCAAGTGCGGAACGCCTTATGGATATTGAAAATCTCGATAATGAAGATGTGGTAAATAATTCTGCAATCGATACCGAAAAGCTGTATGATAAGACAGAAAAAATAGTTTTTGATAATATTACATTCAGCTACGGCAGGGAAAATGTGCTTGAAAATACAAGTCTTGTGCTAAAAAAAGGTGATTTTGCATTGCTTGCGGGAATTTCGGGAATAGGCAAAAGTACGCTTACAAAGCTTTTGCTTAATGTAATTTCACCCGATAAAGGCGAGATTTATCTTTCACTTTCAAACGGAGAAAATGTGTTTGTCGATAAAAATATAAGATGTATGTTTTCGTATGTACCGCAAGGTAATTTTCTGCTTTCGGGTACAATCAGAGATAACATTGCATTTGTGTCGAATAATCCCGATGACGAAAGAATTATTGAGTCTGCGAAAATTGCCTGCGCTTATGATTTTATAAACAGATTGCCAAATGGACTTGATACTGTCGTGGGTGAGAACGGAAAGGGCTTGTCGGAGGGTCAGATACAAAGAATTGCGATTGCGAGAGCGGTTTACTGTAATTCTCCGATTATTATTTTTGATGAGGCAACCTCGGCACTTGACGCCGAAACAGAAGTTCAACTGCTTAAAAATCTTAAAACACTCAAAGATAAAACTTGTATTTTGATTTCTCATAAAATGGCGGCAAAAGAAATTTGCAACAAAGAAATTGTAATTAAGAATAAAAAAATTATTTCTTACGATATTTAGGTGGGTACAAGCAAAATCTTACTCCTGACTGAATACTTATAATTAGGTATAAATCCGATTATAAGCATTGTCAGGGGTGATTTTTTGATTGAATTAATTAATTTTCTGGGGCAGTACCTTTGCTTTTTTATTCTTCATATCTGCGGAAACGGCTCTTTTCCAAAACCTCTTTCCGAAAAAGAGGAGCACGAGTATCTTGTGCGGAGTGCAAAAGGGGATATAGAGGCGAGAAATATTCTTGTTGAACATAATTTAAGGCTTGTGGCACACATTATAAAAAAATATTACGGCAATCAGAGTGAACAAGATGATCTTGTGTCAATCGGCACTGTCGGACTTATAAAAGCGATAAATACCTATGACATAAGCAAAAAAATTAAGCTTTCAAGTTATGCGTCACGATGTATCGAGAATGAAATATTAATGCATTTCCGTAATGCTAAAAAAACGGCGCAGGATATTTCACTCAACGAAGCGATTGACAGCGATAAGGACGGAAATCCGCTGACTTTGCTTGATATAATGGCGGTTGATGACAATATACTTGAGCAGATTGATTTTCAACTCAACAGTAAAAAGCTCGGTCAGTTTATTAACGAAGAACTTTCACCAAGGGAAAAAATGATAATTGTTATGCGCTACGGACTTGACGGGAGCGAGCCGCTTACGCAGAAAAAGATTGCACAGAAACTGAATATTTCCCGTTCGTATGTAAGTAGAATTGAAACCAAGGCTTTAAAACTTTTACGAAAGCGCTTTGATAACAGTTCAAATTTGTAAATTATTTTAAAGAAAAAAGGCGGTCGAAAGACCGTCTTTAGTTATGAGCCTATGCTGTTGATGAGGTTTTGCATTTCCTGTTTGGATGAAACATTGTGCGCTTTTTCAAGCACGATTTCTTTTTCGTCTTTTTCCATTTGAGCAAATTTTTGCATTGCACTTTCATTTTTTGCAAGTGCATTTACAAAGCCTAACGGCATATCTTTATACATTTTTCATCACCGATATTATTATTTTCAGTTTTGAAAATAATATTCATTTAGATAAATTATTGTTTAGCGGAGTGATTTACCAAACAATTATAAAAGTTTGTTCGACCTTTTCAAAGGTCGTGGGTGTGGGTAAAGCCCACAAATACTTTCCGCTTACGCAATCTGACGATAGCCAAACAGCTTGCTGTTTGGCGGCTTGAACACAACGGAGAATGCCATTAAATGCGATAGCAACAAGAAAGACATTCGATATATAATGAAAGTTAATCATTTCTTTTATAAAAGGCTGTCGCCTGTTTTAACAAAACCTAGTTTTAGCACGCAAACAGCGTGGCTGTTTGCGCCTGATAAATTGTTATATTGGAAGATTTTTATGGGCGCTGCCCATACCCGCAATTTTTGAAAAAATTGAGTAAACTTTTTTGTTTTTGGGAGGATAATTTAGCGTTAGCTAAATTTCAATCTCCGACCGACACTCCGCTAAATTATAATTCAGCTCAACTTTTGATAAAGAAACAACAAAAAAGGACAGGCACAAAGCCTGTCCTAAAATTTTGATTAATGGCAATGACAATCGTCGCAGTCGCCGATTTCACCTACGATAGGTGTTGGGTCGATACCGTTTCTTTTGTAGTAGTCTGCAAGAGCAGCCTTGATAGCCTGCTCGGCAAGTACAGAACAGTGAACCTTTACAGGCGGAAGTCCGTCAAGAGCCTCCATAACTGCCTTGTTTGTAAGTTTTAAAGCCTCATCAATAGATTTACCCTTGATAAGCTCTGTTGCCATACTGCTTGTAGCAATAGCTGCACCGCAACCAAAAGTTTTGAACTTAACATCTACAATAGTGTTGTCCTTAACTTTGATATACATTTTCATAATGTCGCCACATTTTGAGTTACCAACTTCACCGATGCCGTCGGCATCAGGAATTTCACCAACATTTCTTGGGTTGGCAAAGTGGTCCATTACCTTTTCTGAATAAGCCATAACTAAGCCTCCTGTTTATTTATTAAGGGCTTCTTGAGCCTCTTGCTTTTTAATTTTTTCCCAGAGAGGTGACATATTTCTTAAGTATGTTACAACCTGCGGAATAACCTCGAGCATATAGTCAACATCTTCGTCTGTAAGCTCTGCCGAGAAAGAAAGACGCATACTGCCGTGTGCGATTTCGTGAGGAAGACCGATAGCGAGAAGAACATGGCTTGGGTCAAGGCTGCCCGAAGTACAAGCTGAACCCGAAGACGCCGAAATTCCGTTCATATCAAGTCTTAAGAGCAGGCTTTCGCCTTCAATGCCCTCAAAGCACATATTTACATTGCCGGGTAAGCGGTGAACTCTGTCGCCGTTTACTCTTGAACGCTCAATTTTGAGGAGTCCGTCAATAAGTCTGTCACGCAATTTTTCAAGATGCTCTCTTCTTTCGTCCATTGTGTCAACGGCTTCCTGAAGAGCTGCGTCAAGACCTACTACTCCCGCAACATTTTCTGTACCGGCTCTTTTATTTCTTTCCTGAGCACCGCCGTCAATTAAATTCTCTAATCTGATACCTCTTCTTACATAGAGAAGTCCGATGCCCTTAGGTCCGTGTAATTTATGAGCAGTCATTGAAAGCATATCAATATTCTGCTCCTGAACATTTATTTTTACATAGCCGGCAGCCTGAACAGCGTCGGTATGGAAAATTACTTTGTGCTTTTTGCAAATTGCGCCGATTTCGGTAATTGGCTGGATAGTACCGATTTCATTGTTTGCATACATAATAGATACAATAGCTGTATCTTCTCTGATAGCGTTTTCTACATCTTCGGGATGAACAATACCGTTTTCGTACACATCAAGGTAAGTTACCTCAAAGCCCTCTTTTTCAAGAGTCTGGCATGTGTGAAGAATAGCGTGATGCTCAAACTTAGAAGTGATAATGTGTTTTTTGCCTTTTGCCTTAAGGGCTCTGCAAACGCCCTTTAATGCCCAGTTGTCAGATTCACTGCCGCCTGAGGTGAAGTATATCTCATTAGCATTAGCAGCACCAAGGTTTTTTGCTATATTTTCTCTTGAGTTTTCAAGAATTTCCTTGGCTTTACCGCCTATTCTGTAAAGGCTTGACGGGTTGCCGTAGTACTCGGTGAGTACAGGCATCATTTTTTCAAGCACTGTAGGCGATATAGCTGTTGTAGCGGAGTTGTCTGCATAAATATATCTCATACTTAATAATCTCCTATCTATATCTATATAAAAATCGGTCAGTCAGGCTTTTGAAAACTTGTGCGCCTCGGCAACCGCCAAACGGTCGCAACGCTCGTTTTCGGGATGTCCTGCGTGACCTTTTACCCATACAACATCAACATTATGAATGTCACATAAAGACAGCAGCTTGTCCCAAAGCTCGGGATTAAGCGCTTTTTCTTTTTTGTTGCGCATCCAACCGTTTGCTTTCCATTTTTTAGCCCAACCGAGCTTTAATGCGTTGCAAACATATTGAGAATCGCTGTACAGAGTTACATTGCAAGGCTCTTTAAGGAGTGAAAGCGCACCGATTACGGCACTAATTTCCATACGGTTGTTTGTGGTGACGGCTTCTCCTCCCGAGATTTCTTTTTCGTGCTCATTATATCTCAAAATCGCACCCCAGCCACCGGGTCCCGGATTGCCGCTGCAAGCTCCGTCTGTAAAAATTTCAACTTGTTTCATTTGCAATTCTCCTTAGCTGATGTTCAACCTATATTATAATACGCAAAATCACCAAATGCAACCATATTTTATGTTTATTTTTTCAATTTAATTATATTATTTACGGAATTTATTAAATCATAATTCTTAATTTTAAAATCTTCCGTAATTATGATTTTAAAATTCAAATATTGAGCATACTAAAATAGAAATATATGGAATGTTTACTTAAATGTAATATTAAAATTGTCTTTTAATTCTTTAACACGCTTGACATTGCTCTTTGATTTGCGGTACAATAAAGAAGATTACAATTAGGATTTAATCTGTATTAAATACGGATTCAAAATATATTTATACTATATATAATAATTAATATTTCATTTTGCTGATATGACCGTTTTATATCAGAACTTTGTATTTATTACGAATTTTCAGGCTTTATATTTTGATACATACAAAAGGAATTTATGCCTGTATTGTGTGAAATGTTAATTTTAATAAATTTTAAGAAATATGGAGGTAAATTTGTGAGTACAGAATTTAAGTACGATAATCGAAGAAAAAGCAACAGCTACAATAAGTACTCAAAAGGTAAAAAAAATTACGGAGGGTCTTCTTACAAGCCGTCGCAGGGCAAGGGAGCGTCCGAATCTTTTAAGGGAGGTACTTTTAAGGGCGGTAATAAAAATTTTAAATATTCAAAGAATTACCGCAAAAAGCCTTATCAAAAACAGTTTAAACCGATTAAAAACAAGCCGTCTGTAAAGATTGCTTTCCTTGGCGGGCTTAACGAAATCGGCAAGAACATTACAATGATTGAGTGCGAGAACGATATAATTCTTGTTGACTGCGGTATGGCTTTCCCTGACGGAGATATGCTCGGTGTTGACCTTGTTATCCCTGATTTTACTTATATCGAACAGAATCAAGACAAAATCAGAGGTATTGTGCTTACTCACGGTCACGAAGACCACATCGGCGGACTTCCGTTCTTACTTGGCAGAGTGAATATTCCGATTTACGGAACTGCGCTTACCCTCGGACTTGTAGGCAATAAACTCAAGGAACACAGCCTTTATAATGAGTCAAGCCTTAACAGAGTTAATGCAGGCGAAACGATAAAACTCGGCTGTATGAGTGTTGAGTTTATCCATGTAAACCACTCAATTCCGGATGCGGTTGCATTTGCTATCCGCACACCCGCAGGCACAATTGTGCATACAGGCGACTTTAAAATTGACTGCACACCTATTACAGGCGATATGATTGATTTGTCGGCTTTTGCCCGTGTAGGCGATGAGGGCGTATTGGCTCTTCTTGCTGAAAGTACAAACGCAGAGCGTCCCGGTTACACACAGACCGAACGCACGGTTTCAGACAGTTTTGACAATCTTTTCAGAAGAGCGGAGCACGACAGAATTATTATTGCTACCTTTGCTTCAAATGTAAACAGAGTACAGCAGATTATTAATTGTGCGGAAAAATACGGAAGAAAGGTAGCTTTTTCGGGCAGAAGTATGGTCAATTATATGGCTGTAGCAAGCGAGCTCGACTATCTTAGCGTGCCTGAAAATATTTTAATTGACCTTGATATGCTTGACAGATACCCGAGAGAGCAAATTGTTCTTGTTACTACAGGCAGTCAAGGCGAACCGATGAGTGCGTTGTCAAGAATGGCATATTCAGACCACCGCAAAGTTATGGTTGGCGAGGGTGACTTTATTATCATTTCTGCCAATCCTATTCCCGGTAACGAAAAAACAGTCGGAAATGTTGTTGACGAACTCCTCAAAAAGGGCTGTAAGGTCGTTTACGAATCAATGTATGAAGTTCATGTTTCGGGACATGCTTGTCAGGAAGAACTTAAGATTATTCATAAACTTGTAAAACCGAAGTATTTTATCCCTGTTCACGGCGAGCAAAAGCACCTAAGAAAACACGCCGATCTTGCTATGTTCCTCGGTATGGACAGAAAAGATATTTATATCGGCGATGTCGGCAGCTGCATTGAAATCAACGAAAACTATATGAAAGAATTGCCTGCCGTACCTGCGGGAAAGGTATTTGTTGACGGTCTTGGAGTAGGTGATGTCGGAAGTATTGTACTTCGTGACAGAAAGCACCTCGGACAGGACGGACTTATCATTATCGTTGCATCTCTCGATGTTTATGACGGTCATGTTATCAGTGGTCCTGATATTGTATCAAGAGGCTTTGTATATGTTCGTGAGAGCGAGGGTTTGCTTGACGAGGTAAGACAGGTTGCAAACAACATTCTTGAAGATTGTGCAGACAACAACATTCATGAGTGGGGTATAATCAAGAACAGAATTAAAGATGATGTTTCCAAACTTATCTCACAAAAAACACGCAGAACCCCAATGATTCTTCCAATTTTACAGGAAGTATAATATAATAAAATCTACGAAAGGAAGGGTTTGAATTGAAGAAGAAAAGTTTTACGACTATGCCGACATTTGTTATATTTTCGGTTGCAATGCTTGCTATGTCTTTTGCATCGTACAGCTATGACCCGGTGCTTTGCTACATTGAGATTGCCGTGTCGGTTGTAACCGCAGGTATAGTTGTCGTTTCGACCCTTCGCTTTCGTAACTATATAGCTACCACCGTTCGCAGTACAGCCGAGAAAATCAACGGATTTAATCCCGAATTTCTTGATAAATACAAAATTCCCGTCACGGTGCTTGGTGCAGAGGGCGAGATAATTTGGAGCAATACAAGGTTCAGAAAGCAGTTCTGCAACGGTAAAAATCCCGAAGGCGATATGATTTCGCCTTACATAGGCGACAAGAAAATAACAGATGTCGCCGACCACGAAACATTTGAAACCGCCTGCAACGGCAATGAATTTGTAGGCTTTGTCATCTCTACAAACGAGGGATATGTTTGTTATTTTGTGGAGAATACATATTACAGGCAAATTGTGCGTGAGTACAATGCAACCCGTCCTTGTGTAGCGATTATTACTTTTGATAACAGCGATGACTTTTCAAACGAATCCGATGAAATTTATTCCGAGGTTTCTCTGAATGTTCAGTCGTTCTTGCAGAGATGGGCGAACGAGTATAACGCTTTGTTTAAGATAATCGGCAATAACCGTTATATGATTATCTTTAAAGAAACCGATGTTGACAAACTTGTTGAACAAAAGTTCCCAATATTACAGGAAATTCACGGCATAAAAGCGGGTCAGCATACCGCTACGGTATCTATCGGTTTGTGCAGAGGCATAAACTCTCTCAAAGACAGCGAAACCAATGCGAGAAAGGCGCTTGATATGGCGCTTGGCAGAGGCGGAGATCAGGTTGCTATTATAAGCAACAATATTTACGAATTTTTCGGAGGTACTTCCGCTACTTCCGAAAAGGTCAGCAAGGTGCGTATGCGTGTTATTGCAAATGCAATCAAGCGTACGATAAACGATTGCGATAAAGTTTTTGTTATGGGGCACAGATTTTCTGACCTTGACTGTATCGGTGCGGCTATCGGTATGCAGTCGGTTATGGAAAAATCTTTTAATCTGTATTCAAAAATAGTTGTTGATAAAACAAAAACTATGGCTGAAAAGCTGATTGATTATGCAGAGAAAAACATAGGAAAAGATATATTTATTACCCCCGATGAGGCAATGAAGCAGGTTACACCAAAGACTTTGCTTATCATTGTTGATACTCATTTGAGAAATTCTCTTGAAAGTCCACAGCTTTACGATGAATGTAAAAAGGTCATTGTTATTGACCATCATCGCAGAGCGGTTAATTATATAGATAACGCACTTGTTTTCTGCCACGAGCCGTTTGCTTCGTCTGCGTGTGAAATGTGCAGCGAGATTATCAGCTGCATTGATGATAAAGCAATCGGATATGCACAGGCGGACGCTTTGCTTGCGGGCATTATGCTTGATACAAAGAATTTTGTTTTAAAAACAGGTGTAAGAACCTTTGAAGCAGCCGCATATTTGAGGAGAAGAGGCGCTACTACAATCAATGTTAAGCAGATGTTCTCTGATTCAATTGAAACTTACCGTGAAAAAGTAAGCATAGTATGCGATGCAAAAATATACAAAAAATGCGCAATTTCAATCGCAAAGGGCGCTGACGGTGATGTAAGACTTGCCTCTGCGCAGGCAGCAGACGAATTACTCACGCTTGAAAATGTAAAAGCCTCTTTTGTAATTTATGAAAGCGGCGGTAAAATTTGTATTTCCGCACGCAGCTTTGGCGCTGTAAATGTGCAGATTATTATGGAAAAGCTCGGCGGTGGCGGACATCAGACAATGTCGGCTACACAGCTTAGTGATATAAATAAAGAACAGGCTCTCAAGATGCTTATCGAAGTTATAGATACAAATCTTGAGGATGCAAGTTGCAAATAGCAGAAAGGAACGACAATTATGAAAGTAATACTTTTGCAGGATGTTAAGGCACTTGGCAAAAAAGGCGACCTTGTAAATGCTTCTGACGGATATGCAAGAAATTTTCTTCTTCCTAAGAACCTTGCAAGAGAGGCAAATGCACAGGCTATGAATGAATATAGAAACGCTGAAAACTCAAAGAACTTTAAGATTGCTACCGAGAAAAAGCAGGCAGAGGGTTATAAAGCACAGCTTGAGGGCAAAACCTTTGAGATGAAAGCAAAAGCAGGTCAGGGCGGCAAACTTTTCGGCAGCATTACCGCAAAGCAGGTTGCCGAGGAAATCAAAAAACAGTATAATATCAACATAGACAAGCGTAAGGTTGTTCTTGAAAGTGATATTAAAGAATTCGGTTCTTACAAAGCCGATGTAAAACTTTATTCGGGTATTGTTGCAAACATTACCGTTAAGGTATCAGAGGCTTAATTTTATTTACGATTGCAAAGGAGGGGTGACAAATGGCGGATAATCAAATTTCAAGCAGCTACGACGGACTTCATATGCCGTACAGTCCCGAAGCTGAACAGGCATTGCTTGGTGCGATTATTCTTGAAAGCGATGTTTTTGATAAAGTAATTGAATACATCAAGTCCCCCGATTATTTTTATGTTTCACTGCATAAGCTGATTTTCAAGACGATGACCGAGATGGTCAACTTCGGCGGCAAAATCGACTTTGTCACATTGCTTGAAAAACTTAAGCAGACAGGTTCGTTTGACGAAACGACAGGCAAGACATATCTTTATGACCTTGTAAACAACTGTCCGTCAATATCCAATGCCGAGGCTTATGCGGAGGTTATAAGAGATAAATACAATATCCGCAGGCTTATTACCGCTGCAAGAGAAATCATTGATGACGCTACGGCAGGCACGGAAGATACATCTGTTATTATCGACTCTGCCGAGCAGAAAATCTTTGACATAAGACAGGGTAACGAGAAAAAGGGACTTGAGAGAATTAACTCTGTTATTATGCAGACTTTTGACAGACTTGACGCTCTCAACAGCACAACAGACGACAGTATGAAACCTGTTTCTACGGGTATCGGCGACCTTGACCGAGTAATTACGGGTCTTAACCGAAGCGACCTTATTTTGCTCGCCGCCCGTCCGGGTATGGGTAAAACGAGTTTTGCGCTGAATATTGCACGATATGTTGCCTGCACGGCTAAAAAAACGGTTGCTTTTTTCTCTTTGGAAATGTCAAAAGAACAGCTTGCCAGCCGTTTATTGTCGGCAGAGGCTCTTATTGAAGGTACAAAGCTGAGAATAGGTAAGCTAAACGATGAGGAATGGGACAGACTTATTCCGGCAAGCGATATTCTCGGCAAGTCGGAGCTTTATCTTGACGATTCACCGGGTATTACCATTACCGAAATGAAATCAAAGTTAAGACGAATGAGAAAACTTGACCTTGTAATTATTGACTACTTACAGCTTATGGGCAGCGGCAGAAGAATAGATAACCGAGTTCAGGAAATTTCTGAAATCACAAGAAATCTTAAAATTCTTGCAAAAGAAATGAATGTTCCCGTTATCACACTGTCACAGCTTTCCCGTGCAAGCGAACAGCGTACCGACCACAGACCGCAGCTTTCCGACTTGCGTGATTCGGGTTCTATTGAGCAGGATGCCGACATCGTACTTTTCCTTTACCGTGAGGGATATTACGATAAAAACGAGGACGATTCTCCGCAGGGTGCAGATCAAAATTCGGGTGAGTGTATTGTAGCCAAAAACCGTCACGGCGAGGCTCGTACGGTAAAAATGCATTGGCAGGGTGAGTTTATGAGATTTACAGGTACGGAGGACAGAAGTGAGTAATCCTTTTTTGACGGCTGTAAATAAATATAAGCTGATTGAAAAAAATGATTCCGTTACCGTTGCGCTTTCGGGCGGAGCAGATTCGGTTTCACTTCTTCATATGCTTTGTTCTGTAAAAGAAAAATATAATCTTACATTATACGCAATCCATATTAATCATATGATACGGGGCGAAGAGGCAGAGCGAGATGAAGAATTTTGCAGAGAATTTTGTAAAAAACTTTCCGTCAAACTTTTTGTAAAAAAAATAAATGTTCCGTCAATAGCGGAGAAAGAAAAAATCAGTACGGAGCTTTGTGGAAGGAATGTCAGATATAAAGAATTTGACGAGCTTTCCAAAAAGCTTAACTGTAAAATCGCAACTGCACACACGCTTTCCGATAATGCGGAAACGCTGATGATTAACCTTGTAAGGGGCACATCGCTTAACGGACTTTGTGCAATTCCCGAAAGGCGGGATTATATAATCAGACCGCTGGTTTTGTGCGACAGAGCGTACATTGAAAATTACTGCCGTGAAAATTCACTTGATTATGTGACCGACAGCACAAACCTTACCGATGATTATACAAGAAACAAAATCCGTCATAATGTAATCACCGAGCTGAAAAAGATAAATCCGAATTTTGAAGCTTCTTTAAAGCGACTGTGCGATGATGCAAAACTTCTGTCAGTTTATCTTGACAAACAGACAGATAAAGCGGTTGCCGACAGCAGACTTGCTTTCGGATATTCGGCAAAAAAGATTTGTGAGCAGGATAAAATCATACGGCAGAATGTAATCAAAAAAATTTGTGTTGAAAACGGAGCCGATATTCCCGAGCATATTCATATCGAACTTATTGATAATGCTCTTTTTGAAAGCGGTTGTGTTGATTTGTGCGGTAATTTCCGAGCTGTGGTAAAACAGGGAATACTGCGGATAGAAAATACCGAAGCTGTTAATAATTTCGGCGAAGAAATATTATTTGCCGATGTTATTAATAAAGAATTTACATTTGATAATATAAAATATTTTGTAAAAGAAATTACAGATTTTGACGATTTAACCGATAATCCGATTTATTTGTCCGAAAAAGAAACGAAAAATGCCGTTATACGCACACGCAGACAGGGCGATAAAATTTTTTTCAAGGACAGAAATATTACCAAGCCTTTAAGAAAGGCTATGAATGAATTTAAAATTCCGTCTGAATTGAGGGATAAACTTCCGCTTGTGGCAGTGAATAATGAAATATTGTGGTGTGAGGGGATAAATTCGGTTCAGACATCTTATAGTGCAGAAAAAAGAAAATTTATTATAATATGTGAACAAGGGAGGATTTTTTGTGCATAAGGACATCGAAAAAATACTTTACAGCGAGCAGGATATTAAAAATATTGTGAAAAGGCTTGCAAAAGAGGTTGAAAAGGATTATAATGGCAAGGACTTTATAATGGTAGGCTTGCTTAAGGGCTGCGTATCGTTTATGGTTGATTTAATGAGGGAAGTAAACCTTGATTTCAGCATAGATTTTCTTGCTGTTTCAAGCTACGGCAACTCAACTGTAAGCTCGGGCAGAGTTAATATTCAGAAAGATATTTCAACTTCTGTTGACGGCAAGCATATTCTCATTGTTGAGGATATTGTGGACTCGGGCAGAACACTTGCTTTTATTTCACAGTATCTTTATGCAAAAAATGCTGCGTCTGTAAAGATTTGCACATTGTTCAACAAGCCTGACAGAAGAGTTACCGATATTGATGTTGCTTATGTCGGTTCTGTAATTCCCGACGCATTTATTGTAGGCTACGGACTTGACTATGCGGAGCGTTACAGAAATCTCCCTTATGTAGGCGTTCTTAAGGAGTCTGTTTATTCACAGGATACATAAAATTACGCTTTTAAATTCATAATATAAAAAGGAGTGATTCCTATTGGACAAAAAACTGCGTAACATAATTATTTATATCACTGTTGCGGTTATGGTTGTGCTCGGTGTGGCATTTTTGATGACCAAAAATTCATCTGAAAGTTACTCAACCTCTCAACTGGTAAATCTTTTTAAAGAGGACAAGGTTCAGAGTTATACCGTCAACTACGGAACAGGTGCGATTGAAATTACACTTAAAGAGGGTGTAAAACTTAAACCCGCAAAGGACATCGCTACAGCTGACAGCATTGTTCAGAATACAACGGATGATAATATCACAGCTACAGATCCTGACGGAAAAAATGCCAAAAGCTCAGCAAAAAATGTTGTTGTAAGAGGTACTCTTGCCGATATTGAAAGATTTATTGACGATATTTCAGTTTACACCGCATCGGCGGACGAAGCTGTTTCTTATGATTATATCAAAGGCAGTGACAACACACTTTTATATGAATTTTTGCCTATACTTGTAACGGGAATCCTCTTTGTAGTTGTATGGATATTCATTATGAAGAAAATGGGCGGCGGTCTTGGCGGAAAAGAAATGAACTTCGGCAAGGCTAAAATCAAAAATACAAATGACGAAAAGCGCAAAACCACATTTGAAGATGTTGCAGGCGCAGACGAAGAAAAGGAAGAGCTTGAAGAAATCGTTGAATTCCTTAAAGCTCCGGATAAGTATAATAAACTCGGCGCAAGAATCCCTAAGGGTGTACTCCTTGTAGGCCCTCCGGGTACAGGTAAAACATTGCTTGCAAGAGCTGTTGCAGGCGAGGCAGGCGTTCCGTTCTTCTCAATTTCAGGTTCCGACTTTGTAGAAATGTTTGTCGGCGTCGGTGCGTCAAGAGTTCGTGACCTCTTTGAACAGGCTAAGAAGAACTCACCGTGTATCATCTTCATTGATGAGATTGACGCCGTAGGTCGCCAGAGAGGCGCAGGTCTTGGCGGCGGTCACGATGAGCGTGAGCAGACACTTAACCAGTTGCTTGTAGAGATGGACGGCTTCGGAGCAAACGAGGGCGTTATCCTTATTGCCGCAACTAACAGACCTGATGTTCTCGATCCTGCTCTTATGCGTCCGGGCAGATTTGACAGACAGGTAATCGTAAGCTATCCTGACATCAACGGCAGAGAAGCAATCCTTAAGGTACATGCTCGCAAAAAGCCGCTTGCTCCCGATGTTAAGCTCAAGACTATTGCAAAGACAACAGCAGGATTCACAGGTGCAGACCTTGAGAACCTCCTTAACGAGGCTGCTTTGCTTGCTGCAAGAAAGAATAAAAAAGCCATTACTATGGAAGAAATCGAAGAGGCTACAATCAAGGTTGTAGTCGGTGCAGAGAAAAAGACAAGAGTTATGAGCGACAAAGAAAAGAAACTTACCGCTTATCACGAGGCAGGTCACGCAATCTGTTTCCACGAGCTTGCTACACAAGACCCTGTTCACGAGATTTCTATTATTCCGAGAGGTATGGCAGGCGGTTATACAATGCCGTTGCCGTCTGAAGATAAGTCTTACAACTCACGCACAGAAATGCTTGAAGACATCGTAGTATGTCTTGGCGGTAGAGTTGCGGAGGCAATCATTCTTGATGATATTTCAACCGGTGCGTCTAACGATATTGAAAAGGCTACAAAGACTGCCCGTGATATGGTTACAAAGTACGGTATGACTAAGGAACTCGGCTGTATTTGTTACGGCAAAGACAACAGTGCCGTATTCCTTGGCAGAGATATGGGTCATACTCAAGATTATTCAGAGCAAACTGCCGCTAAGATTGACGAGCTTATTCTTGAGATTGTCAACAATGCTTACGACAGAGCAGAAACCATTTTGAAGGATAATATTGATAAACTTCATGAGGTTGCAGCTTACCTTATTAAGCATGAAAAAATGGGCGGCGAAGACTTTGAGGCTGTTATGAACGGCACTTATGTTGAGCCTGTTGAGGCAGAAGATGCCGAATCCGAAGAGGATAATGCAAATACTGCTGAAAACAAAGATAACGAATAATAATTTTTATAGCCTCTCTTTATGAGAGGCTATAATTGCTAAATAAAGGAAAAAGGGGAAAGAGATGGAACACGACAAAATTATAGTAAGAGGAGCTAAAGAGCATAATCTGAAAAATGTCAATGTTGAAATTCCGAGAAATAAACTTGTTGTAATAACAGGTCTTTCGGGTTCGGGCAAAAGCTCGCTTGCTTTTGATACCATCTATGCCGAGGGACAAAGACGATATGTAGAAAGCCTTTCTTCTTATGCAAGAATGTTTTTGGGACAAATGGACAAACCGAATGTAGAGAGCATTGAGGGATTGTCACCTGCTATTTCCATTGACCAAAAGACCACATCGAAAAATCCTCGTTCAACCGTCGGCACCGTAACCGAAATTTACGATTACCTGCGTTTGCTTTATGCAAGAGTCGGTATTCCGCACTGCCCTGTTTGCGGCAGAGAAATCAGACAGCAGACGGTTGACCAGATAGTAGATAAAATTATGTCTTACGACGAGGGCACAAAAATTCAGGTTTTGGCTCCTGTTGTGCGTGGCAGAAAAGGCGAGCATGTAAAGGTACTCGAAAGTGCAAGAAAATCGGGTTTTGCGAGAGTAAGAGCAGACGGAATTGTGTATGATTTGTCAGAAAAAATTCCGCTTGAGAAAAATAAAAAACATAATATAGAAGTAATTGTTGACCGACTTGTAGTAAAGCCTGAAATTACTTCAAGACTTTCTGACAGTATAGAAACCGCCTCTAAACTTTCAAACGGTATCATTCTTGTGAATATTGTCGGCGGAGAAGATGTAATGTTCTCGCAGAAGTATTCATGCCCCGACCACGGTGTGAGTATTGAAGATTTATCGCCGAGAATGTTCTCTTTTAATAATCCGTTCGGTGCTTGCCCTAAATGTACGGGCTTGGGCGTATTTCTTAAGATTGACGAAAATAAAATTATTCCCGATATGAGTAAAAGTGTGCGACAGGGCGCTATAAAAGGAAGCGGCTGGGCAATGGAGGGCAGTTCCATTGCGGCTATGTACTTTGAGGCACTTGCCGAAAAATATAATTTTTCACTTGACGCACCGTTGTCGGAACTATCACCTGAAATTATCAAAATTTTGCTTTACGGTACAGGTGACGAAACCTTGACTATTCACCGTAAATCGGTTTACGGCAGTGGCAGTTATGAGCAAAAATTTGAGGGTATTATAAATAATCTTGAAAGAAGATATAAAGATACATCAAGCAATTGGATTAAGGAAGAAATACAAAATTATATGTCTGAAATTCATTGTGACGAATGTAACGGCGACAGACTGTCAAAAGAGAGCCTTGCCGTAACGGTCGGCGGAATTAATATTGCGGATTTCTGTAAAAAATCCGTTGTATCTGCGCTTGATTTTTTTGATACAATTGAGTTTACCGAAAAAGAAAAGATTATTTCTGCCGAGATTGTAAAGGAAATCCGTGAACGACTTAACTTTTTACAGCGTGTCGGACTTGGCTATCTTACGCTTTCCCGTTCTGCAGGAACTCTTAGCGGCGGTGAAAGTCAGCGTATACGACTTGCAACTCAAATCGGCAGCAGTCTTATGGGTGTGCTTTATATTCTTGACGAGCCGAGTATCGGTTTGCACCAGCGTGACAACGAAAAACTTTTGAGCACGCTTAAAAGACTTCGTGACTTGGACAATACGGTTATTGTTGTTGAGCACGATGAGGATACTATGTACGCTGCCGACTGTATTGTCGATGTCGGACCCGGTGCAGGTGTGCATGGCGGAGAAATTGTGTGCGTAGGCGATGTTGATGAGATCAAGGCTTGCGAAAAATCAATTACAGGTCAGTATTTAAGCCACAAAAGAGTTATTCCTGTTCCCGAAAAACGCAGGGAGGGCAACGGAAAATTTATTGAAATTCTCGGTGCCGCCGAAAACAATCTTAAAAATGTAAATGTAAAGATTCCGCTCGGCAAACTTGTTTGCGTAACGGGCGTTTCGGGTTCGGGAAAAAGTACACTGATTAATGAGATTTTATACAAAACTCTTGCCCGTGATTTAAACAAAGCCAAGATTATTCCGGGTAAAAACAAGGGCATAAAAGGCATTGAAAATCTTGATAAGGTAATCGACATCAATCAAAGCCCGATCGGAAGAACTCCACGCTCAAATCCTGCAACTTATACGGGTGTGTTTACCGACATAAGAGCACTTTTTGCCACAACTCAAGACGCTAAAATGAAAGGCTTTTCACAAAGCAGATTTTCTTTTAATGTAAAAGGAGGCAGATGTGAGGCGTGTCAGGGCGACGGTATTATAAAAATCGAAATGCATTTCCTGTCCGATGTTTATGTTCCTTGTGAGGTGTGTAAGGGCAAGAGATATAATCGTGAAACCCTTGAGGTGAAGTACAAAGGCAAGTCGATTAATGATGTTTTAGAGATGACTGCCGAAGAGGGAATGGAATTCTTTGCAAATATTCCAAGGATTTACCGCAAACTGAAAACGCTTTGTGATGTGGGGCTTGGCTATATCAAAATCGGTCAGCCTGCTACTACACTTTCGGGTGGTGAGGCACAGCGTGTAAAACTCGCAACCGAGCTTGCAAAGCGACCGACGGGCAAGACGGTGTATATTCTTGATGAGCCGACTACGGGACTTCATATTGCCGATGTTCACAGACTTATTGATGTTCTTCAACAGCTGGTTGATACGGGAAATACGGTTGTGGTTATCGAGCATAACCTTGACCTTATAAAGACTGCCGACCATATTATTGACCTTGGACCCGAGGGCGGAGATATGGGCGGAACTGTAATTGCAGAGGGTACTCCCGAAGAAGTTGCAAAAAATGAAAATTCATTTACAGGTCAGTATTTAAAACCGTTTTTAAATATGAATTAAACAGCGTTGTGGGATAATTATGGTTAAACAAACTTTTATAATTGTTTTATGAATATTTCTATAAACCATAATTCACCCCAACTATTGAAAAAACTTAATAAAAATTATTAAACAAAACGCAGGCTGATACTTAGAAATCTAAGTATTGCCTGCGTTTAATAAAAAAATTCTTGACATTTATTTGTTAGTATGCTATTATATTCAAGCTGATTTCAGCAAAATACAACATAATATGGTCTTATTGGAAACGCACATCCTCCGTGATGATAACGAACAACACATAAACATTGTTATCATGGGAGGACTTTATTATGCCAAAAAACAAACTTGAAGATGCAGTATTCACCGCCATTATGGCGACCGTTATGGTGTACGGAATGATTGTTTACAATGTTGCACTTAATACGGGCAAGGTTGACGGAACAACTTTTCTTGCGGCAACGCACGAACTGATTTTTATGGCTCCGATCGCTTTTATTCTTGAATTTTTTATAGTCGGCAAAATTGCCGCAAAACTTGCGTTTACGGTAATGAAACCCACTGACAGACCGCAGTTTATTACATATGCAATTTCAATATGTATTTGCTGTATTATGTGCCCGATAATGAGTCTTATTGCAACCTGTTTGTTCAAAATACCGTCATTCGGTACATGGGTGCAGACATGGGCGCTTAATTTTCCGATGGCTATTTGTTATCAGATGTTTTATTGCGGCCCGTTTGTTCGTCTTGTTTTCAGATTAATTTTCCGCAGAGGAAAAAACAAAGAAGAAAACAAGCAGATTTCTGCGGAAAAAGATTAATATATTTTAGTTACAAAAGATATACAGTTGATTTAATTTTCATTGTATATCTTTTTTATTTATTAGAATTTGTTGATGCTAAATTATCCTTTTATAAATTATCAAACAAACTTAGCTGTATATTCTGGTTTTCATATTTATTTTCGTATTTGCGAAGGTATGAAAACACCCTGTCAATTCCAAACATAATGCCCTCATTTTGACAGACATTTTCAATCCTTTTCATAAGGTAATCGCTGTTCGGGCTTAAAACTTCATATGAATTTCCGTAGGTTCTCATATATCGTTCTTTCATACCGGGGAAAAATATGTCGAGTTGACTGTAAAAATATTCTCTGTCGCCGTTTCGCAGTGTAACTCCTATGTTAAAGCAAATAATGCCCTTAACGCCCGATTTGACACAATAATCAAGCAAAGCGTCTATATTTTCTTTGGTGTCATTTATAAACGGTAAAAACGGAGAGAGCCATACAACAGTCGGAATTTTAGCCTTTTGAAATTCTTTCAGAGTGTTTACTCTTTCTTCGGTTGTCGAAACATTGGGTTCAAGAATTTTACAAAGTTTTTCGTCGGCGGTTGTAAGAGTCATTTGCAGTACGGATTTGCTCTTTCGGTTAATTTTTTCAAGAATATCAATATCACGCATAACGCTTGACGATTTAGTATGAACGGTAACTCCGAAAGAATATTTTTCTATAATTTCAATGCATTTTCTCATAATTCTTAAATCTTTTTCAAGCGGAATGTATGGGTCGCTCATAGCGCCCGTACCAATCATACACGGTTTTCTTTTAGACGATAAAGTCTTTTCCAGAAGTTCGGGCGCGTTTTCTTTTACTTCAATATCTTCAAATTTATGTTTCATCTGATAGCAGTCACTGCGTGAATCACAGTAAATACATCCGTGCAGACAACCTCTGTATATATTAATTCCGTTTGAGGCGGATAAAATTCCCTTTGCTTTGACTTTATGCATAAAATACCTCAATTTTCTTTTACTTCAACAAACCATTTATTTTCTTCGAGAAAAATATATCTTTCTTTTCCTAAAATTCTGCAGGTATATCGAATACCGCAACCGCCTGCTTTTAAAGATGTGGCATAGCGTACATCTGTTATGCGGTCGATGGGATAGCGTTTGTTGTCATCCCAAAAAATATAATTCGGTACGAGGCTGCCGTCACAGTCAAATGTTGCAGTAACCTTAACATATTTCTTAAACATAATAGCCTCCGATAAGCGTTAGTTCACAGATAACCGACAGGGTGAATTGTGTGTTCGTCTTTTGGATTAAAGGCAGACAGCCCTCTGTCGGTTAAAAGTGATGCGGGACGAATGATATAATTGCCAAAGCGTTGCTTTAATTTATCCAAGGTTTTATCAAGCTTTTCTTCTGCGATTATTTTTCTTTCGTCCGAAAAAATATCCATTTGTCTGGGAATGTTATTGTGTGCAAAATCCGTAACTGATACGCCGATGCTTCTTAGAGGTGATTTATTGTCAAAATTCTCTTTGAACAGTGCCATAGCGGCTTTTGTAATGTCGCTTGTCAGGGAAGTGTAGGTATTTAAAGTATGTTGCCTTGTAATTGTGGAAAGCCCCGTGTCACGCATACTCACACACACAGTTTTGCCCACAAATCCTTGTTCACGCATTCGTCTGCATACGCTGTCGCAAAGTACATAGGCTATAACCTTGATGTCGTCAAGATTTTTTAAATCACGCACCGCCGTGGTTGAATTTCCGATAGATTTTACCTCTGAATATTCACCGATTCGAGCAACGGGTGAGGAATCATATCCATTTGCAAAGCCGTAAATCAGGTCGCCCCATTTGCCGAGGTGAGTCCTCAACAGACCGATCGGAGCATTTGCAATGTCGCCTATGGTGTATATTCCTATCTGTTCAAGTTTTTTTCGTGTAGCACCGCCTACATACAGCAAATCGCCGGCAGGTGAATTCCATACAAGCGTCTTGTAGTTATCCCGTGTAATGCAGGTGATTGCGTCAGGCTTTTTGTAATCACTGCCGAATTTGGCAAAAATCTTGTTAAAGCTGACGCCTATGCTTACCGTGATACCGATTTCGTCCTTTACACGCTGTGAAATCTCCTTGGCAATGGTGTGTGCGTCATTTTTATAGTCTTCTGAAATGTCAAGCCACGCTTCATCAAGACCGAAAGGTTCGACCATATCGGTGTAATCGGAGTAAATTCGGCGTACCTTGTCGGAAAACTTCTTGTAAACATCAAGTCTTGCGGGAACAGTCAGAAGTTGAGGGCATTTTTTCTTTGCCTGCCATATAGCTTCTCCTGTTTTTATATTGTACTTTTTTGCCTCTTCGTTTTTCGCAAGGATAATTCCGTGTCTGTTCTCGGCGTCACCGCTCACCGCAACGGGTAAATCTCTTATATTCGGATTTAAAAGACATTCCACGCTTGCATAAAAACAGTTGCAGTCGCTGTGCAGAATAGCACGGTCATTTTTATATAGCTTTGAATTTACTGTGTCACAAATTTTCATACAAAATCATCTCGAACAAATGTTTTATTAAATTATAGAACAGATGTTCTTAAAAGTCAAGAGGTAATTTAAAATTTCTAAATGATTACATTTTGTAACCGTTTGTAACTTTTGTAAAGAATATCTCTTAAATATATGCTTTTATGTATTTAACATCTTTCAACATTCCAAAAAGGAATATTAACATAACTCACATTTTTCCACATATGAAATAAAAATCTAATAATCTGTGAATTATCGACAATATAAATTAACTTTATTTGTTAGCATTCGCTAAATATTATGCTGTTGCAATTGAAATTTCAAAAAAATTTCAATTTTTTAAAAATATTTACAAAAAAGTCTTGTTTTTTTTCTGATAAAGTAATATAATAAGTCTACAATGTTTTTAAAGAATTTTAAAAAAGAAATATAAATTTTGGGGAGAGAGAAAAATGAGACTTCGTAAACAGGATTTGGGCGACAGAAACTTGATTGGACACAGAGTTGAGAGCGTTCGTAAGCAAAAGGGAATGAAACAAAAAGAACTCCTTGCTCAGCTTCAGGTAAGCGGAGTAGATATGAACGCATCGGGTCTTTCTAAGCTCGAGGGACAGATCAGATTTGTAACAGATGTTGAGCTTGTTGCGCTTGCAGACATTCTTGAGGTATCTGTCGATTATCTTCTTGGCAGAGATGAGAAGATTAAAAATTAATTTTGCTTGATTGTTTTTATTATATTATTTCCTACCATTAAACAGGTGACTTTACAAAAGTAAGGTCACCTGTTTGCTTTGTACGGTTGTTTGTGAAATGAGAAATTCGGACTTTAAAAAGTTTACTTTTTCTCTTGCTGTATTACATCGCATATTCTCTTTATACCTGCGTCTATTTTGTCAACGGAAATACCCGAAAAACTAAGGTTCAGTGCATTGATTTCTGCTTTTTCGGGCATTACCGCAATGTTGTTTTCGTCAAGTTTTTTTCGTATTTCGTTATAATCGGAAATTCCTTTTATTTTTACCGAAATATAAAGCGAAGTTTCGTTGAATATTATCTGTGTGTCGCTGCCAAAATACTTATATACGCAGTCTGTTATTTGTTTGCTTTTTTCAAGATAAACTCGTCTTGCTTTTCTTAAATGAGCGTCAAGTCTGCGGTTTTCAAGATATTTTGCAAGTGCGTTCTGCTCGGTTTTTGAGGCGGTCTGATTTATGTATGGGCTGATTTGTCGGTATTTTTTCAGCAGTTTGTCGGGCAGTACCATATAGCTGATTCTGACCGACGGCAAAAGAATTTTTGAAAATGAGCCGAGATATACCGTGTTTTCAATGTCGTAATTCTGCACGCACGGCATAGGGTGTGTACTGTATCTGAGCTCACCGTTATAATCGTCCTCAATGATAATGCAATCGTTTTCTTTTGCCCACTTAATAAGCTCAAGTCGGCGGCTTACGGGCATACTCATACCGTTTTCCGCAATAAAATTCGGATTTATAAGCACCATATCGGGATTTATTTTTTCGAGAGAGGATATGGTAATTCCCTTGCTGTCCGTATCAAAATACTTTATATCAAGTCCTAAGGTTTTAAAAATAAATTCCGCCTGAATGTAGCTTAATTTTGCCACTGCAACGGTTTTGTTCGTGCCCACAAGAGAACACAAAAGGTAGAGCAAAAGCTGTGTTCCTGCGCCCACAACAATGTTTTCGGCACTTGTATTTACGCTCCGCACTCCGAGGCTGTATTTTTGCAGTGCATTTCTAAGCACGGTTTCGCCCTGCGGTTCGCCGTACGACATAAGCATATATCCCGTGTTTATTACCTCTTTGACATACTTTTTCCATTCGTCAATATTAATGATTTTATCGTCAATGCTTTTGCCGCTGAAATCGTAGTCATATCTTTTAATCTGTGCGATTGCGGAGCTGTGCGTATTTTCGCTTTTCTTTGGGGCGTTTTCAAACTGTGCCTCAACATAATATCCGCTTTGCGGCTTGTTTTTGATGTAACCCTCAACGCATAGTTGTTCGTAAGCTGCGGATACAGTGGTTTTTGATACCTCAAGTCCGCTTGATAGCTGGCGCACTGACGGCAGCTTTGTATTCTTTACAAGACTTCCGTTTTCCACGGAACGCCTTATGGATGCGTAAATCTGCATATAAAGCGGAGCAGAAGAAGTTTTGTCAATAATTATAAAGTCATAGAGCATAGTATCACCCTTAGATATTTTAGCATTTAACTTGTTTTTAAGCAATACGCAAAATAAAAAACGAGAGTAAGACAAATCCTACTCCCGTATAAATTTAATTGTATGTGACAGAGCATTAGAGCGACGCACCGAAATCGCTTACTAAAATCTGACCTGTAAGTGCCTTTGAATTATCAGATGCGAAAAATTCTATAATATTTGCAACATCTTCTGCCATACAAGGCTTTATCTTTAAGTCAGCGTGTTTGCTCATTGCACCAAACATTTTCATATCAAGATTTTCAGGCTTCATATTCATAGTCATAGGTGTAACTATTGTACCCGGACAAATTGCATTACAGCGAATGTATTTGTCGGCAAGAAGTAAAGCGGTATGCTTTGTAATACCGATGATTGCAGATTTTGTGGAAACATAAGCAGCGCCGCCACCGCCGTTTACTCCCGCAACAGAAGCAACATTTACGATAGACGAACCCTCTTGCATATATTCAAGAGCCGCACGAATACACTGCATTGTACCGACCTGATTAATTGAAATCAATTTTTGAATTTCAACATCGTCAAACTTATCAATAGGTGCAAGACCGGTGTCGAGAACACCCGCATTGTTTACCAAAATATCAATACCGCCGAATTTATCTACGGTTGCTTTCATGAGATTTTTGCAATCTTCATCTTTTGAAATATCGGTCAAAACGGTAAGCACATTACCGCCTTCTGCTTTGATTTTAGATGCAACCTCATCAAGAGCCGCCTGACGGCGTGCACTGATTACAACATTTGCTCCGCCTTTTGCAAAGAGCATAGCCGTTGCGGCACCTACTCCTGAATTACCGCCTGTAATTACAGCGGTTTTTCCTTTTAAATTATACATAAATCCTCCTTTTGCGTACTGTATCTGTAAAAATAATTGTATCATATGTACTTGTTTAAATCAAGTTTTTAAAGTCGAAAAGCATTTGCAAAAATTTATATTGCAATATGCTGTTTACGGTTGAATTTTCTGTTATAACAAGGTATAATTAGATATGTATGTAATTCTTACTTTATAAAAAGGGGATAGTTCTATGAACAACTTAGCAGATAAGTTTTTTGAAAGTATAAAGGGTAAAAAAGTCGGTTTTATCGGTATAGGCACAAGTAACTTGCCTTTGATAAAACTGTTTTCGGATAAAGGCGCAGCAGTTTCTGCATATGACAAAAAAGATTTTGAATCACTCGGCGAAAATGCCGTAAAAGCCAAAGAATACGGCGCAGAGCTTGTTTTGGGCGAGGATTACCTCTCAAAACTTGACGGCGACATTATTTTCCGCAGTCCGGGCACACCGTTTTACAGACCTGAACTTGTTGCATTAAGAGAAAAAGGCGTTGTGCTCACTTCCGAGATGGAAGTGTTCTTTGACCTCTGCCCATGTAAAATTATTGCAATTACAGGTTCCGACGGCAAAACTACAACCACAACAATTATCTCCGAATTTTTGAAAGCAAGCGGTGTGAATGTACACCTCGGCGGCAACATCGGCAAGCCTTTGCTCCCTGAAATCGAGAGCTTTAAAGAGGACGATGTGGCAGTGGTTGAGCTTTCAAGTTTTCAGCTTATTTCAATGAGAAAAAGTCCTGATGTTGCAGTGGTTACAAACCTTGCACCGAACCACCTCGACATACATAAGGATATGCAGGAGTATGTGGATTCAAAGAAAAACATCGTACTTCACCAGAATGCTTTTTCAAAGGCAGTGCTTAACCTTGACAATGAAATTGCAAATTCTTTCTCTGACAGCGTTCGTGGTCAGCTTGCAAAATTCAGTGTAAAAGAAAGCCTTGCAAACGGCGCTTATCTTGACGGTACAACTGTTTGCTACAGCGACTACGGCAAGGTTACAAAGATTATGGATATTAAGGACATAAAAATTCCGGGTATGCACAATGTTGAAAACTATCTTGCCGCTATTTCCGCTGTATGGGGAATGGTTGATATTGAAACTATTAAGGCTGTTGCAAAGACTTTCGGCGGTGTTGAACACAGAGCGGAGTTTGTAAGGGAGTACAACGGAGTTAAGTATTACAACGATTCCATTGCATCAAGCCCTACAAGAACAGCACTCGGCACCCTCTCGCTCTATGATGAAAAAATCATCATCATTGCAGGCGGTTACGACAAGCATATTCCTTATGAGCCGCTCGGCCCTGTAATCAACGATAAGGTTAAGGTTCTCATTCTTCTCGGCGATACTGCTCCGAAGATTGAAAAAGCTGTTGTTGAGGCTGAAAACTACAACGAAAATGAAATTACAATCATAAATGTTACAAATATGGAAGAGGCAGTTGAGGCTGCCGTAAACCACGCCGAAAAAGGCGACATTGTTTCGCTTTCTCCGGCAAGCGCAAGTTTTGGTTTGTACAAGAATTTTGAGGAAAGAGGAAATCATTTCAAGGCTATTGTAAACGCTTTGAGATAATGTGAATATGAAACAGCTTTTATTTGATTTATGCCGCATAGGCGGAGTATCGGGCAGTGAAGAGCCAATCGCAAAGTTCTGTGCCGAAAAACTCTCTGCCTTTGCAGATACAACTATAGATAAAAACGGAAATGTAATCGCTACACTCGGCAATGCAAATGCAGACAAAACGATTTTGCTTGACGCACATCTTGACAGAATAGGCTTTATTGTGACTTCGATTAATGAAAACGGTTTTGTTAAGGTTGCCTCCTGCGGCGGAATTGATGTAAGGGTATTGTCAGACGCTGTACTTGTATCTTGTTCGGACGAGCCTGTTAAAGGAGTGGTATGTTGTATGCCTCCGCACCTGTCTGACGGCGGAGAAGATAAAGCAGCTCCTATTGACAAGGTATGGATTGACTTCGGTTTGCCTTATGAAAAGGTAGCCGAGAAAATCAAAATCGGTGATGTTCTTACATTTTACGGCGAACCGAAGGAACTTATGAATAACAGAATTACCGCTCCCGCACTTGATGACAGATGCGGTATTGCCGCTCTTATCAGATGTGCCGAGCTTATCGGTAAAAAAGAACTTTCGTACAAGGTTGTTATTCTTTTGAGCGTTCAGGAGGAAACTTACGGAACAGGTGCTAAAACAGGTGCTTACCGGATTAATGCCGACGAGGCAATTGCCGTTGATGTAAGTTTTGCATCTCAACCCGATGTAAGCGGTCAGTATGCAGGCATTGAACTTGCAAAAGGTCCGATGATTTGCATTTCTCCGATTCTTAGCAAGGCTATGAGTGATAAACTCATTTCTGTCGCTAAGGAAAAGAACATTCCTTTTCAATATGAGCCTATTTCGGGTACAACGGGCACAAATGCTGACCATATTTCTGTTACAAAAAGCGGTGTAGCTTCTGCCGTTGTTTCGATTCCGCAAAGATATATGCATACTCCGATTGAAGTTATTGATATTTCTGATGTAGAAAATACGGCAGCTCTGCTTGCTGAATATATTATCGGCGGAGGTGCTTTTAATGACTGATTTTAAATTGCTTGAAAAACTATGCACTGTCGAAGGTATTTCGGGTGACGAGGACAGTGTAAGAGAAATTATTATAAACGAAATAAAGCCGTTTGCCGATGAAATCAAAACGGATAACCTCGGCAATATCATTGTGTTTAAAAAAGGCAAAAACCGAGCAAAGGCAAAACTTATGCTTTCGGCTCATATGGACGAAGTGGGCTTTATGGTAACGGATATTACTTCTGACGGTTATCTTAAATTTGATGAAGTCGGCGGTCTTGACAGACGGGTTGTGCTCGGCAAAACTGTAACCGTAGGCAAAAATAAGGTAAACGGTGTAATCGGTGTAAAGCCTATTCATTTAAGCAAATCAGATGAAAGAACCGCTGTGCCGAAGTACGGCGAAATGTACATTGATATCGGTGCAACAAGCAAAGATGATGCGCTAAGCGTTGTAAGCTATGGCGACAGTGTGAATTTTAATTCTATATACGAAAATAACGGCTATACAATCAAATCAAAGGCTATTGACGACCGTTTTGGCTGTCTTGCGCTTATTGAGCTTATAAAAAGCGAACTTGAGTATGATATGCACTTTGTGTTTGCCGTACAGGAAGAAGTCGGACTGCGTGGTGCAAAGGTTGCGGCGTACAGCGTAGACCCTGAATTTGCCATTGTTGTGGAAACCACAACCGCAGCGGATATTGCAGGTGTTGAAGAAACAAGACAGGTGTGCAATCTCGGTGACGGTGCGGTTATTTCTGTAATGGACAGACGCACAATTTACGATAAGAGAATGTCTGAAATGGCTTTTGAATGTGCCGAGGAAACGGGTGCAAAGGCTCAATATAAAAGAGCGGTTGCAGGCGGTAACGATTCGGGCGTAATTCACCAGAGCAGAGGCGGAGTAAAAACCCTTGCAATTTCACTTCCTTGCAGATATTTGCATAGCAGCGTTACAGTTGCGAATGTAAGCGACTGCGATGATATTATAAAAATTGTGTCGGCACTTGCAAATAAGATTGCAGGCGGAGAATATTAAACGAAAGGATTATGACAGATGATATTGACTGCCGATAATTGCGAAAAATTTATCAGCACAATAGAAAGCCTTGACGGACTTGATCCTTTTGCCTGCCGCATAATTTCGCTTTGTACAAGTTACAATCCGCATCTTCCGTTTGTGGATTATTGGACTGTTTTTGATGACGAAAGCAACACTGCAACGGGAGCAATCGCACGAAACGGCACGGATTTTATTCTTTTTCTGACCGATAAAACGGATATAGACGAAGTATCGACTTTTATGCGCGTGGCAGGTGCAGCTTCGGTAATTTGCAGTAATAAATACAGCCTTGATTTGTTCGGATACGAAAAATCGCAAGGTCCTATACTTGTACGCAAAGAAGAATTATCTGAAAGCGATAACTTAAGAATAGACACACCGCAGATAAAAGAGGCTTACGAGCTTATTGCAAAGGCGGCGGATAAATATTTTACTCCGCCGAAATTTGAGGATTTTTATGTGGATATAAACCACAAACTGCGCCATGGCACAATGAGGCTTCTCGGGTTGTATGACGGAAACGACCTTGCGGCTGTTGCAATGACTGTTGCGGAAAGCAGGCAGGGCGCTGTAATCGGTGCGGTTGCGTGTCTGCCGAAATTCCGTAACAAAGGTTACGGTACATACATAGTAAATCACCTTACAAATATTCTTGTAAAAGAGGGCAGAAGTGTGTTTGTACACAGGGCGGAGAATGCAAACAAGGCATTTTACGATAATTTAAAATTCAACTGCTTTGACAGCTGGTGTGAATACCATTTTAAAGGATGATAAATTTTGAGTTTTTTTGATATAGACAACAGAATAATCGAGGCCTCGCAAAAGGCTATGGAGCTTTGCAAAAGCAAGCTTGATGAAATTAACGATATTCAGGAATACAATCAGCAAAAGATGATAAAAGCCTTTCAGGAGGCAGGGGTAAGAGAAAGTCATTTTTCGGGTTCAACAGGCTATGGCTATGACGATTTCGGCAGAGATGCTCTCGACCGTGTGTATGCCTATGCTTTTGACGCCGAGGACGCACTTGTAAGACATAACTTTGCAAGCGGCACACATACTCTTACGGTTGCTCTTTTTGGTATTTTAAGACCGAACGATACCATGCTTTCCGTAACAGGTATGCCGTATGATACAATCCGCTCGGCAATCGGACTTGAGGGCAATTATCCCGGGTCGCTAAAAGATTTTGGCATTAACTTTGAAATGGTTGATTTAAAGGCTGACGGCACTGTTGATTATGAGGCAGTCGAGCAGAGAATCAGAGAAGAAAAGCCGAAAATGGTTTATATTCAGCGCTCAAGAGGATACAGCATAAGACCTTCGCTTACATACAGAGAAATCAAAAAACTTTGTGAAATTTCCAAAAAAGCGTCACCAAAGTCAATTATTATGCTCGATAACTGCTATGGCGAGTTTGTTGAAAAGGTTACTCCAATGTCTGTCGGCGTTGATATTATGGCAGGTTCGCTCATTAAGAATGCAGGCGGCGGCATTGCTCCTACGGGAGGATATATCGCAGGTAAAAAAGAACTTGTCGAGATGTGCGCATACAGACTTACAACTCCGGGTACGGGTAAGGAAATCGGTGCAACGCTCGGCAACAACCGTGAACTCTTTATGGGGGCTTATCACGCTCCGTTTGTGTCTTGCGAGGCATTAAAGACGGCAGTGTTTGCATCGGCTCTTTTTGAAATTCTCGGTTATGATACAACCCCTAAATACAGTGAAAAAAGGGGAGATATTATTCAGCTTATTATGCTCGGCAACGAAGAAAAGCTTTGCAGTTTCTGCGAGGGAATACAGAGCGGCTCTGCCGTAGACAGCTTTGTAAAGCCCGAACCGTCGGATATGCCGGGTTATGAAAGTCAGGTAATTATGGCGGCGGGTGCGTTTACACTCGGCTCGTCAATCGAACTTTCCGCAGACGCACCGTTAAGAGAACCGTACGCAGTATGGATGCAGGGCGGACTTAATTTCTGTTCGGGCAAACTCGGCGTAATGCTTGCGGCGGATAAGATATTAAAGAAAAGCGAAGAAAACTAACTAACACACTGTCTGTATTCACACGAATATGGGCAGTTTTTCTTTTAAATAACACATAAATTCCGACTTTGCATAATATACCATTGTAGAGAATAATTATTGTGCGGGTGTTAAAAATGAAAAAATCAGAGCTAAAAGCCTTTGGTATAATTGGTGGAGATAAACGGCAGCTTTTTCTTGCAAAGTCAATATCAGACTGTTGTTACGATGTAATTCTCGGCGGTTTTGATAAGCTGAAAAGCCTCGGTGCGATTGAAATATCCGACATAAAAACCGCAATTTCAAAATCAGATGCAATAATTTTCCCTTTGCCGTCAATTTGTGCGGACGGTACGGTAAACACGCCGTTTTCGGACAACAAAACAAGGCTTGATGAAGAAATGATTTCTCTTTTAAAAGAAAAGCCGATATTTGTTGCTATGAAAAATAAATTTTTAAAAGCATATCCGCAGCTTGCAGACTGCGAGGTTTACGATTATTCGGCAAAAGAGGAATTTGCGGTTGCCAATGCGTTGCTCACCGCCGAGGGAGCGGTTGAAATTGCGATGAATGAGTACGAGGGTACGATTTTTGACAGCAAATGCCTTGTGTGCGGATTTGGCAGGATAGGAAAAATGCTTGCAAAAATGCTGAAATCTCTTGATGCACAGGTCACGGTAAGCGCAAGAAACGAGGTTGATTTTGCGTATATAGAGGCACTCGGCTGCAAACACATCAACACAAATGCTCTCAAAAGCGTAAAGGGATACGACCTTGTTTTCAACACAATTCCCGTTATGATTTTTGACAGCGACTTGCTTATGAACACAGACCGCAACACCATTATAATAGACCTTGCCTCACTTCCGGGAGGAGTGGATTTTGAGGCGGCACGCAGGTACAAAACCGATGCCGTTCGTGCCTTGTCATTGCCCGGCAGAACCGCACCAAAGGCAGCGGGAGAAATTATCAGAAAAACGATTTTTAACATAATCAAGGAGGTTTACAGGTGACAAAAGCAACCATTGGCTATGCAATGTGCGGTTCCTTTTGCACCTTTTCACAAGCCTTTGAACAAATGCAGAAGCTTGTTGATTCAGGCTACAGGGTACTTCCGATAATGTCAGGTAACGCCTACTCAACAGATACTCGATTTGGCAAGGCAGAGGAAATGGTTAAAACTTGCGAGGATATAACAGGAGAAAAGGTACTTCACACCTCGGTGCAGACAGAGCCGATAGGACCGAAAAAAATGTGCGATTTACTTCTGATAGCACCTTGCACAGGCAACACACTTGCAAAGCTGTCGCTCGGCGTAACCGACACCTCGGTAACAATGGCGGCAAAATCACATCTGCGTATTCTGCGGCCTGTACTTTTGTGCGTTGCAACAAACGACGCACTCGGAGCGTCTGCGCAGAACATAGGCAGACTTATGAACACAAAGAACATTTATTTTGTCCCGATGCGGCAGGATAACTGCATTAAAAAGCCAAATTCACTTGTGGCTGATTTTTCTAAAATAGAAGAATGTGTAGAGCTTGCACTGCAAGGCAAACAACATCAGCCGATATTTATATGATATAAAATAACCGTTTCAATTTCTGAATAAGTCAGTCAAAAACGGAAAATATACAAAACGCCCCTTTACGGTATAATGCAATCAAAATTACCGTAAAGGGGATTTTTATGGCAAAAAAGTGTTTTTTATAAATAATTGTCACGGATGCCGACATATTCTAAAGACAGAAAAGAAGAGAATGACTTATGAAAAAGAAAATTTTTGATAATATTATAAAATATATTGACAAATACTGCAAAATGCAGTAAAATTTAGATAAAAATAACAGCAAATCTTTCAAATTTTTTGCTGTCATTTAGAAATATTATCTTTTTTATCGGTCAAGCCGAGTATATAGTCGGTGCTTGTCTTAAAATGTTTTGCAAGTGCAATTAGTATAGATGTGGGAATGTCACGCTGACCAAGTTCATAATTGCTATATACCTGTTGAGAACAGTGCAGTATAGCACTCATTTGCTTTTGGGTCAAATCAGCATCTTCACGCAATTCCCGTATGCGTCTATACATAATTGTATCACCTCTGTTTTAGTATAGCATACCGCACATTGTTGTATTAATAATTACCGCAAAATGCAGTAATTGTGTAAGATATATATTATTAACCTTTTTTAACACAGTAGCTTATACTGTGAAAAAATATTTCTTAAAAATTTATTAAAAAATGGAGGCAAATTATGAAAAAAAGAATTTTAAAATCTACAAGTTTGTTATTAATACTTTGCGTTTTTTCTTCTCTAATCGTTTTTAATCCTGTAAATGCCGCACAATCGGATAAAATTACTAATATGATTACTATTGCGGAAAATGAATTGGGATATTTGGAAACGACTTATGATGACGGCAGTTTTTATTCCAAGTACGGAGATTGGTATGGTTATCCAAATGGAGCATGGTGTGCTATGTTTGTAAGTTGGTGCGCAGATAAAGCTAATATTTCAACTAATGTTATTCCAAAGTTTGCTTCGTGTTCTGCTGGGAAAAGGTGGTTTGAGAATAAAGGCCTTTGGAGAAATAAGGGTGAATATCAGCCTAATTCAGGTGATTTGATTTTCTTTAATAATTGTTCCCATGTTGGTATCGTTAAAAAATTTGATGACGATATGATTTATACTATTGAAGGCAATGCTGCTGATGAAAATGGAAATAATTATGGGGTTAGAGAACGCCAATATGCAATTTCAAGTAGCAAAATTACAGGTTATGGTATACCTGATACTGAAATACTAAATATATTTAATGGCACAGCAAATCAGAAAGCTGCTGCATATATGCTTCCAGATAGTAATTCTGCAACTGTTTGGGAAGTTTGGGAAAATGATGATTTAGAAATTTTATGTGAAGAGAACGATTTTTACCTTGTAATGTATCCTTTTTTGAGTACGGGTAAATTTGTTTCAGCTTACATAAAAAAGGATGTTGCAAATGTCAGTGGTTCAATTCCTAATGCAAATGAATGTTACAATATAAATAAAAAAGCTATTTGCATAACATCATCTTCATTATATCATAATGCGTCCGATGAATCATTATTATCAAGTACGGGAGTCGATAAAAAAATCAGAGCTACATTATCAGCTAATACAGAAGTTAATGTACTGTTTGAAAAAGATGGATTCTATTTTGTAAGAAATGATTCTGTGTCAGGTTTTATTAAAAAGGAAAATATAAAAATTAATGAAAGCACAAGTTCAAAGTTAGGTGATATTAACGGTGATAATTTTGTTACAATTTCTGATGCAACACATCTGCAAGGATATATTGCCGATATGCCCGCTTTTAGTTATATCTTTAATACCGGTGACTTAAATGGTGATGGATATATAGATGTACTTGATGTTACATTAATTCAGATGTATATTTCAGGTCATATAACAAAATTTCCTATAGAAAACACTCCTGTTGATACTAAACCTACTGAAACTGTTGTGCCAACAACTCAAAATGTTGAAGTATCTTCAATAGAAGTACAAAATTCAAGCAGCATTTATATCAATGAACAAAAACCGATTGAATATAAAGTATTGCCTGAAAATGCTACAAATAAAACAGTTTATTGGATAAGTAATGATGACGATATTGTTTCTGTTGATTCAAACGGTATAATGACAGGTAATTCCATTGGTACAGTAAAAATTATTGGAATTGCTAAAAATGGTGTAAAAACAAGTTTTTCTGTTACGGTAACTAACCGTAATGTTGAACCGTCAAAAGTAGAAATTGATAATAAATATCCGGCTGTAATGAATAACGGAGCTACCTTGCAATTAAATGCTACTGTTTCACCGGCTAATGCAACTGATAAAACGATTGTTTGGAGTTCGTCAAATTCAGATGTTGCTTCTGTAAATCAAAATGGTTTAGTAACTGCTAATAATGCCGGCACAGCTATAATTACTGCTAAATCTTCAAATGCTTCTGTTTATTCAACATCAACAATTCGTGTAAACAGAACAACAACTTACTTGGAAAATGGTACTTATTGTTTGAAATTAAAAGGTACAAGTTCTTATCTTGATCATCAAGGCGGTACTTCTAACGGTACTAATGTTCACCTTTGGTCGGGTGACGGTAATTCAAATAATAATCAAAAAATTGTAATTGATAGAATAGACGACAATAGATATATGCTTCGCAGTGCTACATCAAATAATCTTCTTATTGATGTAAACAGAGGTTCATCATATAGCGATCCTATTACAATAGGTAAAAATATTGATTTATGGGAAAATAACGACTGGGAAGCTCAAGAATGGTTGTTTACAAGGACCTATGACGGCTATTATATAATTCGCTTAAATATGCACCAAGACGGTGCTATTGAAGCAAGCGGCAAAGATAATGGGTCAAACATTTACTTTGGCACATACAACCCTGAAAATGATATGCAAAAATGGGAACTTGTTCAGACACCTGGTCCTGATATTTTGGAAACTACTATGTGGGTTTGTAACACAGGAGATATTGGCAATGTAAATGTCAGAAGCGGACCGGGTAAAACCTATTCTTCAATTGGTGGATTTAACGAAGGACAGCAGGTCACAGTCATAGGCAGCACAAGTGCGGAATGGCTTAAAGTGAGAGGCGCTAATCGACATGGCGGTGGTACTATTGAAGGCTACTCGCACAGAGATTACTATACAAAAAATCAGCCTGTAACTCCACCTTCACCGGATACATCGTTGGACGCAAAATTCAGAGAACTTCAAACAAGATTTGTAAATGGTCAGTATTGGAATAAATATAATGATGCTTCAGGTAACAGAACTGGTACTATTCCTTGCAATTGTAGTCAATATTGCACAAAAAACTGTAGTTGTAGATGTGGAGCATTTATTTTAAATGGTAGTGAAATTGCCTGGCAATGTCATGGCTATGCTCTTAAATTAGCTTATGAAATTTATGGTTCAAATGCTAATACCTGGAAAAGGACTACTTCACTCAATGATTTAACACCTGGCGACATTATCCGATATAGTGGACACTCTGTTATGGTTACAGGTGTATCAGGAAATTTAGTTACATATACAGATTGTAATGGCTCAGGACCTTGTAGAGTTAGATGGGGTGCAACAAAATATAAAGGTGACTTTAAAAATATAGAAACAGTATATAAGCATCCTTGATTATAATGAAAGCGGCAGGCTCAGGCTTGCCGCTTTTTCCTTTTTCTAACCTCAATCAAAAATAATTTTGCAAATTTCTAATTTGTTAGCAATGAGGTATTGCTACATATGCTTTTTTGTGATAAAATGGTAAATAATACGAATTGCAAATAAATTATTGTGATATTTTTTATAAAAAAAGGAAACATTTTTATGAAGCTATGTACTAAATGCAAGCATTTGCACAATGATGAGGACGCAGTGTGCAGTAACTGTAATTCTCCTCTTGAGAGCATTACCGACGAGAATACTCCCGTATATCTCCTTTCTGCCGAGGGATTTGAGCTTGAGCGTGTTAAAACCGCACTTGAAGACAATTCTATCCCTTGCGACAGCGTTATTAAGGACAAACAGCTTAAAAAGCAGGAATTTATAAATAAAAATTCTGCCGAAAGCGATATTTTGGTTCCTTATGCCGCATATGAAAAAGCCTACGATATATGTATAGGAATCGGCGCAATTAAAGAAGATGATACTCAGGTTCTTGAAGATGCGGTTGAGCAAAAAGACAGTAACGAGCCTACTCTTGACGAAAAATTCGAGGAGATGAGCGGCGTTAAACGCACCACCGTAAGAGTTCTTTCTGCTATTGCTTTTCTTGCGCTTGTTGCTCTTGCAGTGTACGGCACAGATTTTATAACGGGTTTTATAAAAGGTTTATTTGGTTAAATTAATTATTTTGGAGGAAAAACTATGAATATTGAAACAAAATGCGTGCAGGCAGGCTGGCAGCCGCACAAAGGCGAGCCGAGAGAATTGCCGATTTATCAGAGCACTACTTTTAAGTACGACACAAGCGAAGAAATGGGTAAACTCTTTGACCTTGAGGCAGAGGGATATTTTTACACAAGACTTCAAAACCCTACCAATGACAGCGTAGCCGCTAAAATCTGCGCTATGGAGGGCGGCGTGGTTGCAATGCTCACTTCAAGCGGTCAGGCTGCAAACTTCTTTGCTGTATTCAACATTTGCGAGGCAGGCGACCATCTTATCGCCTCATCTTCAATTTACGGCGGTACATACAATCTCTTTGGTACTACCCTCAAGAAGATGGGCATTGAATGCACATTTGTAGACCAGGATCTCCCTGAAGAAGAACTTGCCAAGCTCTTTAAGCCAAACACTAAGGTTGTATTCGGCGAAACAATCACTAATCCGACTGTTTCTGTTTTTGATATTGAAAAATTTGCAAGACTTGCACATGCTCATGGTGTGCCGCTTATCGTTGACAACACATTTGCTACTCCCGTAAACTGCCGTCCGTTTGAGTTCGGTGCAGACATTGTTACTCACTCAACAACCAAGTATATGGACGGTCACGCAACAGCGGTTGGCGGCTGTATTGTTGACAGCGGTAATTTTGACTGGCTTGCTCATGCTGACAAATATCCGGGACTTACAACTCCCGACGATTCATACCACGGTATTGTTTATGCCGAGCGTTTCGGTAAGGCGGCTTACATCACAAAGGCTACTTCACAGCTTATGCGTGACCTCGGTGCTATTCAGTCACCGCAGCACGCTTATTACCTCAATATCGGTCTTGAGTCACTTCACCTTAGAATGAAAAAGCATTGCGAGAACGCACTTGCCGTTGCAAAATATCTTAAAAACAACGAAAATGTAGCGTGGGTTTCCTATCCTGACCTTGAAGACGACAAGTACCACGAGCTTGCTAAAAAATATCTTCCAAACGGTTCTTGCGGTGTACTTGCTTTCGGTATCAAGGGCGGCAGAGAAGAATCAATAAAGTTTATGGATTCGCTTAAGTTTATCACAATCGTTACTCATGTTGCCGACGCAAGGTCATGTATTCTTCACCCTGCAAGCCACACACACCGTCAGATGACAGACGAACAGCTTATTGAGGCAGGAGTAGCTCCTGACCTTATCCGCCTTTCTGTAGGTATTGAAAATGCGGATGATATTATCGCAGACCTTGCACAGGCGTTTGAAAAAATTTAAAAATTATACTCGGGAGTTGATTTTATGTCAGCTTATGTTTCTGCTGTAATAGTTGCGGCGGGCGGCTCTGTAAGAATGGGAATTGCAGACAGCAAACAGTTTATTCCGCTTCTTGACAAGCCGGCTATTGAATATACTTTAAAAGCATTTCAGAAATGCTACCTTATAAAAGAAATTGTTATAGTTTGCCGTGAGCAGGATGTTGACCGCATTAACGAACTTGTAAATCAAAACGGATTTACAAAGGTCAGCAAAGTTGTGCTCGGCGGTTCTTCACGCTCCGCAAGCGTGCGCAACGGCATTAAGGCGGCGAATGAAAAGGCAAAATATTTTGCTATTCATGACGGCGCCCGTCCGCTTATTACTGTTGACGAAATCGAAAGAGTTGTTGAGGCGGCTTTTGAAACCGGTGCGGCAACCCTCGGAACATCCGTTACGGATACAATCAAAATCGTTGACGGATTTAATAAGATTGAGAGCACACCGCTCCGCTCACAGCTTAGAGCAGTGCAGACTCCGCAGGTTTTTGAAAGAGATTTGTATATGTTTGCTCTTGAAAATGCAGGAGAAAACAGCCTTGAATTTACCGACGACTGCGCTCTTATCGAAAATATGGGCGGCGAAGTTCTCGTTGTAAAGGGCAGTGAAGAAAATATTAAACTCACCACTCCCGTAGATGTAATTCTTGCGGAAAGCATACTTAAAAACCGCATTAAGAACGGTAATTTCTGAACGAAAGGATAACATATGAGGATTGGTCACGGTTACGATGTTCATAAATTTGCAGAAAACAGAAAACTCATTTTAGGCGGAACAGAAATTCCGTATGAGTTTGGCCTGCTCGGTCATTCCGATGCCGATGTGCTTGTTCACGCAGTAATGGACAGCTTGCTCGGCGCTGCGGCTCTCGGTGATATAGGCAAACATTTTCCCGATACCGACGAAAGGTACAAAGGCGCAGACAGCATCGCTTTGCTCAAAGAGGTTTGCAGAATCCTTGACGAAAACGGCTACAAAATCGGCAATATTGATTCTACGGTAATTGCCCAAAAGCCGAAGCTTAAGGATTATATCTATGCCATGAGAGAAAATATTGCGAATGCTTGCGGCATTGATATTTCGCAGGTAAGCGTAAAGGCAACCACAGAAGAAAAGCTCGGTTTTACAGGCAGGCTTGAGGGCATTTCCGCTCACGCTGTTTGTATTATCGAATAATGAATTAATTAAGGATATTGAGCATACATATTAAACTATGAATGTTTGTATCATACACAAAAATAATGGAGGCACATAATAATGAAAAATTGTCCAAGATGTAACGCACAGATGGAAGACAACGCTGTTTTTTGCCAGAATTGCGGTTTTTCTGTTGCACAGCAGGCAGAACCACAGGCACAGCAGCCACAGTACAATCAGTATGCGGCAGCTCCCGCTCCTGTTGTAAATCAATATGACCATACAGCTGAATTTTCTGCCGAAGATGTTTCTGAAAACAAGCTTTTGGCAGCAGTGATTTATGTATCAAGCATACTCGGTATTATTGTTGCACTTATTGCACAGAGCTCAAGAAAGTCTAAGTATCTTGATTTCCATATCAAGCAGGGACTTAAATCATTTGTTGTAATGTTTTTCCTCGGCGTAATCGGAGCCGTTTTATCATGGACTTGTATTTTTGCGATTGCGGCAGCTGTTTGTGAGGTTATCGTTCTTGTTTGCAATTATATCTGTCTTTTCAAGTCACTTGACAACAAGTCAATCGAAATTCCGATTATTCGCAGCCTCGGTTTTCTTAAATGATTTAACTTAAATCATACAAGCCACACCTCGTTCATATTATTGAACGAGGTGTTTTTATGATAAAAAAATTATCGTTGGCTTTGATTATTGCAATAATTTTTACGGCGATACCTGTATTTTCGGTTGATGTCAATGCTGTGACGGAAGAAACGATTACAGCGCCGTCGGCCGTGCTTATGGAAACTTCATCGGGCAAAATATTGTTTGAAAAAAATCCGCACGAACAGCGTCCCTGCGCATCCATTACAAAGGTTATGACAATGCTGCTTGTTTGCGAGGCAATCGACAACGGAAAATTGAGCCTTGACGATACAATCACCGCCTCGGCGCACGCAGCGTCAATGGGCGGCAGCGACATATGGCTCGAAGAGGGCGAAACTATGAGCGCAGACGATATGATAAAAGCGACGGTTGTTGCATCGGCAAACGATGCGGCGGTTGCGCTTGCAGAGCATCTGTGCGGTAGTGAAGAAGTGTTTGTAGAGAAAATGAATGAAAAGGCAAGTCAGCTCGGAATGAAAGACACGGTATTTAAAAACTGCAACGGTCTTGACGAGGACGGACACATTACCTCAGCTTATGATGTTGCGGTAATGTCGAGAGAACTTATGAAGCACGAAATGATTTTTGATTACACTTCAATATGGCTTGATAATCTTCGTGACGGAAAAACACAGATTGTAAATACAAATAAACTTCTGAAAACTTATAACGGCATAACGGGACTGAAAACAGGCACTACAAATGATGCCGGCTGTTGTATGTCGGCGTCGGCAAAAAGGGGAGATATGAGCCTTGTTGCGGTAGTTCTCGGCTGTAACTCGGGTAAAGAGCGTTTTTCGGACGCAGCGGCTTTGCTCGATTACGGTTTTGCAAACTTTTCGGTAACACAGTTGAAAGCACCCGAAGATTTACCGAAAACAATTAAGGTTGAAAACGGTATGCAGGGCAATATCGGTATCGGCTGTGATGTAAACGCAAGCATTGTGCTTGATAAAAACAGCAGTTCAAAGATAGTTTCAAAAATTGATTTGCCCGAAAGCATAGAAGCCCCCGTTGTGAGCGGACAAAAGCTTGGCACGGTTACATACAGCCTCGACGGCAATGCCGTAAAAAGCTTTGAAATTACCGCTTTGCAGGACGCAGAAAAGATTACTTTTGCCTCAGTTTTCTCGGTTTTATTAAATTCTATAATTTCTTTATAAAATATACAAAATGACCTTGCAAAAAGTCGGGAATTATAGTATAATAAGACAGCAAAGATACTTGTTTCGGATTTTATGTTGCTTTTATCACCGTTTTTACGGTATATTACGCAGTATTATTCCGAAAGGGAATTTTGGGGGAATTAATAATGGCTACAAAACTTACAGACAAATATTTAAAAGGTTTCGTTAATGAACACGAGTATGAGGGTGTGGCTGCTGAAGTAAAGGCTGCTCACAAGGTGCTTCACGACGGTACAGGTCTTGGAAACGATTTCCTCGGCTGGCTTAATCTTCCTACAGATTATGACAAAGAGGAGTTTGCAAGAATTAAGGCTGCTGCCGAGAAGATTAAAAAAGATTCCGATGTATTTATCGTAATCGGTATCGGCGGTTCATACCTCGGTGCAAGAGCCGCAATTGAATTTCTTACTTCACAGAACTACAACCTTACTTGTAAGGATACACCGCAGATTTACTTTACAGGTAACTCAATCAGCTCATCTGCACTTGCAGAGATTATGGAGCTTTGCGAGGGTAAAGATGTATCTGTAAATATGATTTCAAAATCAGGTACTACAACCGAGCCTGCCATCGCATTCCGTGTATTCCGTGAAATGCTTGAGAAAAAGTATGGCAAAGAGGGCGCAAGAGAGCGTATTTACTGCACAACAGATAAGGCTAAGGGCACACTTAAGGCTCTTGCAGACGAAGAGGGTTACGAAACATTCGTAGTTCCTGATGATGTAGGCGGTCGTTTCTCTGTACTTACAGCAGTAGGTCTTCTTCCGATTGCTGTTTCAGGCGCTGACATTGACGCTCTTATGCAGGGTGCGGCAACTGCACAGAAAGAATTTGACAATGACGACCTCGCTACAAACGATTGCTACAAATATGCGGCACTCCGTAACATTCTTTACCGTAAGGGTAAAACAATGGAGGTTATGGTATCTTACGAGCCTGCTTACACAATGATGTCTGAATGGTTTAAGCAGCTTTTTGCAGAGAGTGAGGGCAAGGATAACAAGGGTATTTTCCCTGCAAGCGTTATCTTCTCAACAGATCTTCACTCACTCGGTCAGTACATTCAGGACGGCAGAAGAACTATGTTTGAAACTGTTGTTCTCTTTGATAAATGTAAAAAAGAAGTTACACTCGGCACAGATCCTACTAATGTTGATGGTCTTAACTTCCTTTCGGGAAAGACAATGGGATATGTAAACCGCAAGGCTTTTGAGGGTACAGTTCTTGCTCATAATGACGGCGGTGTACCTAACATCGTTCTCAATGTTCCTGAGATGAACGAATCAGAGCTTGGCTATCTCATCTATTTCTTTGAAAAGGCTTGTGCTATTTCCGGCTATATGCTTGGCGTAAATCCATTTAACCAACCCGGCGTAGAAAGCTACAAGAAGAATATGTTTGCTCTCCTTGGCAAACCGGGTTATGAGGATCAGAAGGCTGCTCTTGAGGCAAGACTCAAGTAATTTCTTTTGTAAATAAGTTTAATATTCTGGAGGAACTAATATGGTTACTTTACTTATCGGTAAAAAAGGAACAGGCAAAACAAAAAAACTTATCGCTCTTGCTAATGAGGCAGTTGCTGCTTCTGCAGGTAATGTTGTTGTAATCGAAAAGGGCGCAAAGCTTACTTACGATGTAACACACAAGGCAAGACTTATTGATACCGAGCAGTACCTCATTGAGGGTTACGATATGCTCTTTGGTTTTATCAGCGGTATCTGCGCAGGCAACTATGATGTTACAGACATTCTTGTTGACTCAACATTCAAGATTTGCCCTACAGGTGTTGACGGTGTAGAAACTTTCACAAAGAAGTTGCAGGAACTTTCAGAGGCTTCATCGACAAACATCGTTCTTCTTATTTCAGCAGAGGAGTCAGAGCTTCCTGAATCTATCAACGCTGTTTGCCAGAAGGTATAATTAATTTCAAGTTTTAACGGACTGCTCTCTTTTGCAGGGCAGCCCGTTTTTTCTGCAATTTTGCGTTGCGGTAAGATTGATAAATTATGGTTTAGCTGAATACTTCATTAGTTATTATAAAAGTTTGACCAAACTTTTATAATTATGCAGTAAAATATTCTGCTAAAATCTTACTTTTTTCAACTTCCAAAACTTTTTCACTTGAAATTCACAAAAATTATATCTTGCTGTCAGTTTTAGTTTATATAATTTTACAGAAAAACTAAATGGGAAGGGAATAACGATGAATTTAAAAAAATTAATTTTAAAAGCGTCACTCGGCGATAAAAAATCACTTGATTTTATTGCCGAAAAATATCAGAATTATGTCTGCTTTTTCTGTTCAACTGTAATTTCAGACAGTCAAAAAGCTGAAAATGCATTTAAAAAATCTTTTAAGGCTGTTTTTTCTGCCATAGAAAAAAATCCTAAAGTCGATAACCTTGATGAAATTGTAACATACGAAACCGCAAGAGTTTGCAAGGGCTTTATTTCCGATGGAAAAAACTCTGACAATATTCCTGCAAAGTTACAGCCTTTTGCGGATAAAGACAAAATATCATCTGTATCTGCAATTACAGCCGAACAGAAAAAACTTTTTGTGAATGCTCTTAAAGCCGTAGGAGCAAATCAAAGAATCGCACTTGCTCTTAATTTATTATGCGATTATGACGCAAAGAAAATTGCCGATGTTTTAAAAATTTTTGAAGATAAAGTGCAAAATTCTCTTGATTACGGCAGAGAAAATGTAAAAAAACAGTTAAGACTGTCAAATGGAAATTTCAGTAAAAGAGATATTGTTTTCTTAATGACGGCATCATCGGATATAGTTAAAAGCGCTGCGGCACAGAAAAAACTTTCCGATACTGCCGAAAAAGCAGTTGATGATATAGTGCTGTCTTTGGCTAAACCGCAAAAATCGGATAAAAAGAAAGCGTGGATTGCAATTTCAGCCGTTGCTGTTTTTCTTATTGCTGTTATAGTTGTTTTTGCTGTAACTTCAAATAAAAATAACGGTACCCCAACAGCTACGGATGATTCTGTAACTGTCGGAACAAATACATCTGCCACCATAGGCACCGATGAGGCAAAGGGTACTCATCACGCAGAGATTGATATTCGTGATTACGGTGTAATTAAGGTAGAGCTTAACGGCGATGTTGCACCTATTACTGTTGCTAACTTCATAAATCTTGCTAACAGCCATTTTTATGACGGTCTTACTTTCCACCGCATTATTGACGGATTTATGATGCAGGGCGGCGACCCGTTAGGCAACGGTACAGGCGGTTCGGATAACACAATCAAGGGTGAATTTTCGCAGAACGGCGTAGAAAATAACCTTTCACATACAAGAGGTGCGATTTCTATGGCTCGTTCAACAGATATGGACAGCGCAAGTTCACAGTTCTTTATTGTTCAGTCAGACAGCACATATCTTGACGGTCAGTACGCTTGCTTCGGATATGTAACCGACGGTATGGATATTGTCGATAAAATCTGTAAAAATGCGGTAACAACCGACAGCAACGGTTCTGTAGACGCAGAAAATCAGCCTGTTATAAATTCAATTAAAATTACAGATTAAAACTAAACGGACTTGATTTTTTTCAAGTCCGTTTTTAGGTTATTGTCTTAGAGTTTATTTCAATGTTTGTGTAACTTTAATAAAAACATTACGATATAAAAAGGAGGTAAACGCTTGAAAATATTGGTAGATGCAGACGCTTGTCCTGTTGTAAAACAAGTTGAAAAGATTGCGAAAAAGCAGAGAGTGCCTGTCATTTTGCTTTGCGATACAAACCACATTCTTTCATCAAATTACAGTGAAATTAAAGTAATCGGTGCAGGCGCCGACGCTGTTGACATTGCGCTTGCAAATCTTTGTCAAAGCGGAGATATTGCTGTTACGCAGGATTACGGAGTTGCGGCTCTTGTACTCGGCAAAGGCGGTTATGCAATTCATCAGTCGGGAAAAATATTTACAAACGAGAATATCGACGGACTTTTAATGGAACGGCATATCAACAAAAAGGCAAGAATGTCATCTTCAAAAAATCATCTCAAAGGGCCTAAAAAGCGTACAAAAGAGGACGATTTAAGGTTTGAATCGGCATTTGAAAGTCTTTTATGCGGAATATTGTCACACGATTTAAAATAAAGAACGCAAAATAGAAAATATTGTCTTAATTTTCTTTACAAAACAGGCATTTTATAGTATTATTATAGTAATTATATTACACAGTGGGGTGTTAAGTTATGAAACCAAAATACAATAGAATTTTATTAAAACTTTCAGGCGAATCACTTGCAGGTGATCAGAAAACAGGTATCGACTTCGACAAAGTTGTTGAAATATGTAAACCAATTAAAAAGTGCGTAGACGCAGGCGTTCAGGTAGGTATCGTTGTTGGCGGCGGTAACTTCTGGAGAGGCAGAAGTTCAGGTGATATGGACAGAACAAGAGCAGACCATATGGGTATGCTTGCAACCGCAATCAACGCTCTCGGCGTAGCAGACGCACTTGAGCAGCTCGGCTGCGTAGTAAGAGTTCAGACCGCTATTTCAATGCGCCAGGTTGCAGAGCCTTACATTCGCAACAAGGCTATGTGCCATCTCCAATCAGGCAAGGTTGTAATCTTCGGCTGCGGTACAGGTAACCCGTTCTTCAGCACAGACACAGCTGCCGCTCTTCGTGCAAACGAGATTGAGGCTGACATTATGATGAAAGCTACAATGGTTGACGGCGTATATGACAGCGACCCTAAAACAAATCCAAACGCTAAGAAGTACGATGTTGTTTCTTTCCACGAGGTTCTCAATAAAGACCTTGCGGTTATGGACAGCACAGCAGCTTCACTTTGTAAGGACAACAAACTCCCTGTTCTCGTTTTCAGCCTTGAAGACCCTGAGAATATTTATCGTGCGGTATGCGGTGAAAACATCGGTACTGTAGTTGATGCTATAGACTAATATTTTATGATGAATTAACGGAGGAAACATTATGCAAACACAGATTAAAAAGGCTTCTGAATCGATGGAGAGAAGAGTATCTCATATGCAGCAGGAGTTTTCTGAAATCAGAGCCGGCAGAGCAAATCCCGGTGTACTCGACAAGGTAAAGGTTGATTATTACGGTGCACCTACTCCTGTAAATCAGCTTGCGGCAGTTTCGGTAACAGAGGCAAGAACGCTCACCGTTCAGCCTTGGGATATGTCTGTTTTAAGACAGATTGAAAAGGCTATTCTTACATCTGACATCGGTATTAACCCACAGAACGACGGTAAGGTTATCCGCCTTGTATTCCCGCCTCTTACAGAGGACAGAAGAAAGGAAATCGTAAAAGACATTATGAAGATTTCCGAAGATACAAAGGTACAGGTAAGAAATGTTCGCCGTGACTTAATCGACAAACTTAAGGCTATGAAGAAGAGCGGCGAGCTTACAGAGGACGATTTAAAGCAGGGCGAAAAGAAAGCGCAGGAGCTTACAGACAAGTATATCAAGAATATAGACACAATTTCAGCCGCAAAGCAGAAAGAAATTTTGGAGATGTAATATGGCTTTTTGGAATTCAAAGTCTGAAGAAGCTAAAAAAACGGATATAATTTTACCCGAACACATAGGTATTATAATGGACGGTAACGGCAGATGGGCAAAAAAGCGCAGTCTGCCTCGTTCCGTCGGACATCGTGAGGGCGCAAAAACTTTCAGAAAAATCACAAGATATTGCTCGGACATCGGTATAAAATATCTTACCGTTTATGCTTTTTCAACCGAAAACTGGAAACGCCCGGAGGATGAAGTCAGCGCTCTTATGAAACTTTTTAAGTCTTACCTTAACGAGGCGCTTGAGGACTTCAAAGATGACAGCATTGTTGTAAAATTTATCGGAGATAAATCTCATTTCAGCTTAGATTTGCAAAATCTTATGATTGAAAACGAGGAAAGTTCAAAAGACCGTGACGGTATGGTGCTTAATATTGCTATGAATTACGGCAGCCGTGACGAAATTGTGCGTGCCGTTAAAAATATAAGCACAGATGTAAAAAGCGGTAAGATTGATGTTGAAAATATTGACGAAGCGCTTTTTTCAAATTATCTTTATACCGCCGGTCAGCCCGATCCCGATTTGATTATCAGACCGAGCGGTGAATACCGAATTTCAAACTTTATGCTATGGCAGGCTGCTTATACTGAGTTTGTCATAATGAATAAGCTCTGGCCTGATTTTGAAAAGTCAGACCTTGACGAGGCTATTAATATATACTCTCAACGCAACAGGCGCTTTGGAGGAGTATAAAGAAGCAGGTAGATCAGTTATGAAATCATTAAAAGCAAGACTTCTTACAGCGGTTGTCGGCATTTCCATAATTTTAGTTTTGCTGTTTTTGGGAGAAATACAGCCGCTCGTAATCGCCTTTGCGGTAGCTGCGGTTACGGCGTTTATGACAGGCGAATACTTACACGCTAACAAGCTGTTGAAAAAATATTTTATTTCGGTTCCGTGCGTACTATTTGCAGCAGTAATTCCCATAGTATTAAATACGGGCTTGGTATATCCGATTATTGCCGTTTTTATGATAGTGGGGTTTGCTATGCTGATATACAATCACAAGCAAATCAATTATCTTGACTTTGTGTATGCGATGTTCGGCACACTTCTTATAACATTCGGAATGAGTGCGTTTTCGGCTCTTTGCCTTAATTGCAAGCCGTTGAGTTTTTACTTTGCAACTATTTTTTCACTTCCTTGGATGGCGGACGCAGGCGGATTTTTTATCGGCGCAAGCTTTGGCAAACATAAACTTTGTCCGAATGTCAGCCCTAAAAAAACGGTTGAGGGCGCAGTCGGCGGAGTGATTTTCTGCGTATTGACTGCCGTTGTACTCGGTTTGCTCTTTGCGTTTGTAATTGCTCCCGAATATAAGTTTAACTTTGTTGCTCTTATCATTCTCGGTGTTGTTGACGCCGTGGTTTCTATTTTCGGCGACTTGAGTTTTTCTCTTATCAAGAGAAGTGTAGGCATTAAGGACTACAGTTCTGTATTTCCCGGTCACGGCGGTATGCTCGACAGATTTGACAGCATTATTTTTACCGCTCCTGTTATGCTTGCAATCAATCAGTTTTTGCCTTTTGCTACGGTGGTGTAAATTATGATTAAAAATATTTCCGTTTTAGGTTCAACAGGTTCAATCGGTACTCAAACGCTTGATGTTGTCGATAAACTTAATTTGAATGTTACAGCGCTTACCGCAAATTCAAATGTAAAGCTAACGGAACAGCAGATAAGAAAGTATAAGCCGCAGATTGCAGTGCTTTTTGACGAAGAAAAAGCAAAAGAATTACAGCTTGCGGTCAAAGATACCAATACAAAAGTTCTCGGCGGAATGGACGGACTTATTGCGGCTGCAACCGAAAAAAGCTGCGAGCTTGTACTTAATTCTGTTGTGGGAATGGTAGGCTTGCTGCCCACAATTGCGGCGGCAAATGCCAAAAAAGATATTGCTCTTGCAAATAAGGAAACTCTTGTTGCAGGCGGACATCTTGTTACGGATGCTGTCAGGGATAATAATGTAAGGCTTTTGCCTGTTGACAGCGAGCACTCGGCAATTTTTCAGTGCTTGCAGGGTATGCCGCAGAATAAGGCGCTTAAAAAGCTGATACTTACGGCATCGGGCGGTCCTTTCTTTGGCAGAACTCGTGACGAACTTAAAAATGTTACGGTAGAGCAGGCTCTTAATCATCCGAATTGGAGTATGGGTGCTAAAATCACCATAGACTCTGCTTCAATGATGAATAAGGGACTTGAAATTATAGAGGCAAGCAGACTTTTTGATGTTGAGGGCGACAGAATTGATGTTGTGGTTCACAGAGAAAGTATAATCCATTCGCTTGTTGAGTATGACGATAATTCGGTTATCGCTCAACTCGGCTTGCCCGATATGCGTATTCCTATTCAGTATGCGGTTACATATCCCGACCGTTATGAGTCGCCTGTGGGCGAGCTTAAACTTGCGGATATTGCCAAAATGACATTTTTTGAGCCTGATTACAAGACCTTTGAATGTCTTACAGCATGCAAGAAAGCCCTTGATACAGGCGGTACGGCTACGGCTGTGGTAAACGGCGCAAATGAAGAGGCAAACGCTTTATTCCGTCAGGGAAAAATATCTTTCCTTGAAATCGGCAGTCTTGTTACGGAATCATTAAATGCCGTAAAGACAATTAATCAAAAAAATGTTGAGGATGTTCTGAACGCAGACGCACTTGCAAGAGAGTTTGTACGCAGAACGGTAAACAAATAATTAGATTTTGCGGAATTTTTATCTGGAGTTGATTGACCAAATATGCAAATATTAGTAACTATAGCCTTGGTAGTAATTGCGGTGCTGCTTTTTGAGCTGATTATAGGATTACATGAGTTCGGACATTTCATTACGGCAAAGCTTTCGGGCATTAAGGTAAATGAATTTGCACTTGGAATGGGACCAAAGCTGTTTAGTTTTAAAAAGGGCGAAACTCAGTATTCCCTCAGACTTTTCCCGATTGGCGGATATTGTGCAATGGAGGGTGAGGACGAAGACAGTCCCGAGCCGCGCTCGTTTAATAATGCAAAGGTCTGGAAACGAATGATAGTCATTATTGCGGGTGCGGTAATGAATATAATTCTTGGCATAATTTTTTCTTTTATAATGGTCATTCCGCAGGAGGCATACTCTTCTACGACTGTTGAACAGTTTGACCCACGCTCTTATTCCGCAAACTGCGGTTTACAGATCGGCGATAAAATCGTTAAGGTCAACGGATATGATATTTACAATTCAAAGGATTTATCTTTTTCGTTTGCAGGTGTAAACTGTGAAAATGTTGACGGTAAGTCTGTGTCCGTATATAAGCAGGACTGCGCAAATGCAATCTGTACGGAGTACAGTAAAATTGCAACCGATAAAAAGCCCGATGACGATACACTCCTGAAACTTTACAATATCACAACCGACGGTTGTACGGCGGTGAATAATTCCGCCGACAAAACCGAGGCTAAAAAGGTGATGGACGATACCGTCAAAAAACTTTATGATACAATCGGTGTAACAGACTATACTCTCCCGACAATTACCGAAAAAGATACCCGTCAGCGTTACACTGCAACTGTTACGGTAATAAGGGACGGCAAAGAAGTTGAGCTAAACGATGTTCAGTTCTTTACTTACTATAAAAACGAAGAGGATAAAGAGGCAGATAAGCCGTCGGTTTCTCTTGATTTTTATGTTGAGCCAATCGACAAGACATTCACTTCTGTAATTAAACAGGGATTTTCCGAAGCTTTGTCAGTCGGTAGAATGGTATGGCAGTCGGTTGTATGGATTGTGCAGGGCAGATTTGGATTTAAAGATATGTCAGGTCCTGTCGGCATTGCATCTGCGGTAACACAGGTTGCCTCACAGGGACTTGAAACAAACTTCGGTTCTGCGGTATTTAATATTTTAAATGTTATGACCTTGATTACAATAAATCTCGGTATATTCAATATGCTCCCGTTCCCGGCACTTGACGGCGGAAGATTTTTGCTTTTGCTTATTGAGTGGATATTCAGAAAGCCGATACCGAGAAAGGTTGAGAAATATATCAATGCAGCAGGCTTTATTATTCTTATGGGCTTTATGGTTGTTGTAACCTGTAAGGATATATGGCAGCTGTTTACCGGACAGCTAAGCCTGTAGCACAGGAGGAATTACAGTGGGAAGTAAAAAACAAGTTAAGGTCGGCAATGTGCTTGTCGGCGGAGGTGCACAAGTAAGCGTTCAGTCAATGCTGAATGTACCGTCAACTGATATTGAGGGTTCGGTTAAACAGGCGGTTGAACTTGAAAAAGCAGGTTGTCAGATTATAAGAGCCGCTATTCCTAACAAGGATGCGGTTAAACTTATTCCGGCATTAAAGCAGGCTCTTACAATTCCCGTTGTTGCCGACATACATTTCGATTATAAATTGGCGCTTGAGGCTTGTGCCGCAGGTGTTGACAAAATTCGTATAAATCCGGGCAATATCGGTTCTGATGACAGGGTAAAGGCGGTTGCCGACGCTTGCCGTCAGAGAAATATTCCTATCAGAATCGGCGTAAATTCCGGCTCGCTTGAAAAGGAAATTCTCGCAAAGTACGGTCACCCCACACCGCAGGCACTTTGCGACAGTGCGCTTTATCATGCGTCTTTGCTTGAAAAATTCGATTTTAACGATATTGTTCTTTCAATGAAAAGCTCAACCGTTCCGTTTATGGTTAAGGCTTATGAGCTTGCAAACGAGCAGTGCGATTATCCGCTCCACCTTGGCGTTACCGAGGCAGGTACCGAACGAATGGGCATTATCAAGTCGGCTGCAGGTATCGGTTCGCTGTTACTTCACGGAATCGGCGACACAATCAGAGTTTCTCTTACGGCTGACCCTGTAAAGGAAATCTATGCCGCTGACGATATTTTAAAAGCGCTCGGACTTAAAAAGAGCGGTGTGCAGTTTGTATCCTGCCCGACCTGCGGCAGAACAAGAATTGACCTTGTAAAAATTGCGGGAGAAGTTGAAAACAGACTTAAAGACTGTAAAAAGAATATTAAAGTAGCCGTAATGGGCTGTGTTGTAAACGGCCCCGGAGAAGCAAGAGAGGCCGACATCGGAATTGCAGGCGGTGACGGCTGCGGTCTTGTATTCAAAAAAGGTGAAGTAATCAGAAAAGTTCCCGAGGAGCAGCTTGTTGACGCTCTTATGGATGAAATCGATAAATTATAATTCTTATAAGGAAGAATATGAAAACACTCGGAGAAGTCTTTAATCCGTATCTTGCGGATAAACCGCTCGCTGATGATATATCATCAGCCGAGCTTTTAAAACTTAATATTAACAGTAATAATCGCTCAATCACAATGACTGCCAAATTTGGCGGTCTTGTGTTGAGGGATAACCTTTTTGCTGCCGAAAAACAAATTTCCAAATCCGAATTAAATCTCGGCTCTGTCAGAATTAATCCGATTTATGATTCTAAACTTTTTTCAGCAGATTATTTTCCTGAGCTGTATAAGGCGGTTAAGCGTGATATTCCGAGTATTAACGGCACACTTAACAACGCATTTGTTACCTATGAGGAAGGTAATTTGCAAATCACACTTAATAACGGCGGCAAAAGCCTTTTAGATGCTAAGGGTTTTGACAAGGCTCTTAAAAGGCTTGTTGCAGAGGAATTTTCGCTTGAAATCAACATTATATATACAGGTACGCTTGAAGTTGACGGACAGAGCGAAGAATATATGCAGGCAATGAAAAATGCCGCAGAAAAAATCGAAAGACAAAAGATTGAAGAAAGCGTGCACGATACTGCGAGCAATGAGGCTGTTACAAAAGCTGTAAAGGATAAGAGAAATTCCGATGCAGTGCAGGAAATTGAAGTGCGGGAGGGCAAGTTTTTGCTTCCGCAGATTGTTGAAGCTTCAATAAAACCTTTTTACGGCAGGTCTATACGAGGTAAAATCGAGCCAATCAGCACAATTGTTGCCGACACAGGCAGAATAGTAGTATGGGGCGATATTTTTGATATTGAAAAAAAGGTAACAAAGTCGGGAGATAAAAATATTTTTGTAATCGACATTACCGACTATTCGGGTTCTACATCCGTAAAAGTTTTCGGAACAATCAAAGACACCGCAATTCTCGATAACCTGAAAAAAGGTGACACTGTAGTTGTTCAGGGCGATGTCGAATATGACCGCTACGCAGGCGAACTTATGCTTATTGCAAGGTCAATCGGCACTGCAAATAAGGTTAAGGTTGTGGATAAAGCGGAGGAGAAGCGTGTCGAACTGCATTTGCATACGAATATGTCGCAGATGGACGCAGTAACCTCGGCAGGCGACCTTGTAAAAAGAGCCGCCGATTGGGGACACCCCGCAGTTGCAATCACAGACCACGGTGTTGCACAGGCTTTCCCTGACGCTATGAAAGCCGCCGACAAAATTAATAAAGACGGCGAAAAAATCAAGGTTATTTACGGCACAGAGGCTTACTTTATGGATGACCTTGTAGAATCTGTTTCGGGCAAAAGCGAAGAACCGCTTGACGGCACATTTATCTGTTTTGATATTGAAACTACGGGTCTTTCCGCAAATCGTGACAAAATCACAGAAATCGGTGCCGTAAAGGTTGAAAACGGACAGATAACCGATACTTTCTCAACTTTTGCAAATCCGGGTATGCCTATTCCCGCAAAGATAACCGAGCTTACGGGCATTACCGACGCTATGGTAAAAGACGCACCGTCACAGAGCGAGGCGGTTAGCGCATTTCTTGAATTTGCAGGCGATAATGTGCTTGTTGCGCATAATGCACCGTTTGATACCTCGTTTATCCGTAAGGCTTGCGAAAATATGAACAGGGAGTACAACTACACTTCCATTGACACCGTTGCAATTTCAAGAGCCATTTTGACCGATATTAAAAACTGCAAGCTTGATACCGTTGCAAAGTATTTGCGACTTGGCGACTTTAATCATCACCGTGCAACCGACGATGCGGAAATGCTTGCAAGAATTTTTATAAATCTTTGTACCCGTCTTAAAGATGACTACAATATTACAAAAACCAACGAAATCAATACACAGATTGCAGGCGGCGGTGACTTCAAAAAACTGCCGACTTATCACCAAATAATTCTTGTAAAGAATTTAACAGGTCTTAAGAATTTGTATAAATTGATTTCTTACGCTCATCTCACATATTTTTATAAAAAACCGAGAATACCTAAGAGTGAGCTTGTTAAGCACCGTGAGGGACTTATAATCGGCTCGGCTTGTTGTGCGGGTCAGTTGTATCAGGCTATACTTCTCGGAAAGCCGTGGCCTGAAATCAAAGCAATTGCATCATTTTATGACTACCTTGAAATTCAGCCTGCGGGAAACAATAATTTTATGATTCGTGAGGGCAGATTTGCCAATGAGGCAGAACTCCACGAAATTGATAAGACTATAGTAAAACTCGGCAAAGAACTCGGCAAGCCTGTTTGTGCTACTTGCGATGTTCATTTTATGGACCCGAAGGACGCCGATTACAGAAAAATTCTTATGGCTGGTCAGGGCTTTAAAGATGCCGAAGACCAAGCTCCGCTTTACCTTAGAACCACAGCGGAAATGCTCAAAGAATTTGAGTACCTCGGCAAAGAAAAGGCATACGAAGTGGTTGTCACAAATCCACGCAAAATTGCCGATATGTGCGAGTCGATAAGACCTATTCCGAAAGGAACTTTCCCGCCTAACATTGAGGGTGCGGAGGAAGAACTCGTTTCTATCACATGGGAAAGGGCAAAGGAAAAATACGGTGACCCTCTTCCTGAAATTGTTAAGGCTCGTCTTGACAAAGAACTTAATTCAATTACAACCTACGGTTTCTCCGTACTTTATATGACCGCTCAAAAACTCGTTGCCGACAGCGAGGCACACGGTTATCTTGTAGGTTCCAGAGGTTCTGTAGGTTCGTCATTCGTTGCGACAATGTCGGGTATTTCCGAAGTAAATCCGCTTTGCCCGCACTATATATGCCCAAAATGTAAGCACAGCGAATTTATTACAGACGGCAGTTACGGTTCGGGTTTTGATATGCCTCCTAAGAATTGCCCCGAGTGCGGCACTCTTATGGACCAGGACGGTCACGAAATTCCGTTTGAAACATTCCTTGGATTTAAAGGCGACAAAGTGCCTGATATTGACCTTAATTTCAGCGGTGAGTATCAGTCAAAATCGCACAGATACACGGAGGAACTGTTCGGTAAAAACAATGTGTTTAAGGCGGGTACTATTTCTACCGTTGCGGAAAAAACCGCTATCGGCTATGTAAAGGGTTATGCCAACGATAAGGGTATGATTCTTCATAAGGCTGAAATCAAGCGACTTGCTCTCGGCTGTACGGGCGTTAAGCGTACAACTGGTCAGCACCCGGGCGGTATGGTTGTTGTACCGAGAACAAGCGAAGTTTACGACTTCTGTCCTGTTCAGCACCCTGCAAATGATATGAAGTCCGACAATATTACCACTCACTTCGACTTCCATTCTATTCACGATACAATTACAAAACTTGATGAGCTCGGACACGATGTTCCGACAATTTATCACTATCTTGAACTTTATACTGGCATTCCCGTTATGAAAGTATCAATGAGTGACCCCGAGGTTATGAGCCTGTTTACATCAACCAAAGCTCTCGGTGTAACTCCCGAAGATATAGGCTCAGAAACAGGTACATTCAGCTTGCCCGAATGCGGTACTTCCTTTGTACGAGGAATGTTGGTAGAGGCTAAGCCAAAAACATTTACTGACCTTTTGCAGATTGCAGGTTTGTCACACGGAACAGGTGTATGGCTTGGCAATGCACAGGAGCTTATTCATAATCATACCTGCGACATTTCAAGCGTTATCGGTACTCGAGATTCCATTATGACTTACCTTATGCATAAGGGACTTGAGCCGGGTATGGCATTTAAGATAATGGAAATTGTCCGTAAAGGTAATGCGACAAAATTGCTTACCGAAGAACATTTCAAGGCGATGAGAGATAACAATGTTCCCGAATGGTACATTGATTCCTGTATGAAAATTCAGTATATGTTCCCGAAAGCCCACGCCGCCGCTTATATGATTGCTACATTGCGACTTGGCTGGTACAAGGTGCATAAGCCTGTTGAATATTACGCAGCTTACTTTACGGTACGAAGCGAAAACCTTGACGGTGTTGTGCTTATGCAGGGACATCAGGCTGTTAAAAACAGAATGAAACTTATAAAGCAAAAGCAAAGCGCCCACGAATCGTCTACAAAAGAAGATCAGGAGTACGCTACACTTCAGATTGTAAATGAAATGCTTGCAAGAAAAATTGAAGTTTTGCCTGTTGACATTTACAAATCCGAGGCTAAAATGTTCAAGGTTGAGGACGGCAAAATAAGACTTCCGTTTTCAACAATTCCCGGACTTGGCGAAAGCGCCGCAATATCTCTCGCTGAATCGGGAAAGGTAAATACATACCTTTCCATTGAAGAAATGCAGATAAAGACAAAGGTTTCCAAGTCTATTATTGAGTCGCTGAAAAATATCGGCGCACTTGAGGGACTTCCGGAAAGTTCACAGATGTCATTGTTTTAAGGAGTGGCGTAATAAATGAAAAAACTTTTTACATTAAAAAATGTACTGATTTGTATTCTTTTTACAATATTTTTGCTGTTTGTAAAGGATAATTTCAGTGTGGTATGGAACGCAATTTGTATGCTTGCATCTATTCTGACACCGTTTGTAATAGGATTTTTGTTTGCGTATATTTTGAATTTTCCTTACAAATTCTTTTATTCAAAAGTATTCGGATTTTTGAAAAACAAAAAAGCTTTTTTTGCGAAAATGCGCAAACCGTTATCTATAATTTGCACATATACGGCGGTAATTGCCGTACTCGGATTTTTGATTGCCATTCTTGTTCCGCAGATCGGCGACAATATTTCGAGCCTTGTTGAAAGAGTGCCGTCATATTTTAATTCAGTATATGAATGGCTTTCAAGCGTTGCCGATTGGGCTAATAAGACTTATAATGCAAACATTGATATTGACGCATCTTTTGCTCAACTCGGCAAAGAGATTGCAAATAATTTAAACGGCACTACAATTGCAAATTTCTCAAAAAATGTGTTGTTTGATACTCTTGTACCTATGATTACAAACACCACGGCGGGAATTTATAACTTTATTATGGGTATTGTAATTTCCGTTTACTTCCTGTCAGCAAAGGAAATGCTGTGCAGACAGGTAAAGCGACTTGCTGTTGCGTTTATTCCGATAAAATTCTTGCCTAAAGTTTATGAGATTGTCGATATTACCGATACAAAATGCGGTAGATTCCTTGTTGGCGACATTATTGACGCCGCTTTTATCGGAGTGCTCACATTCATTACAATGTCTATTTTCCAATTGCCGTATGCCGCATTGATTGCGGTTCTTATCGGCGTAACAAATATTATTCCTTTTTTCGGACCTTTCATAGGTGCAATCCCGAGTGCTGTTATTCTTTTCCTTGAAAGTCCGTGGGATATGATTATATTCATTGCGATTGTATTTGTTATTCAACAGCTTGACGGCAACCTTTTCAAGCCGAAGATTATCGGCAGTCAGGTCGGACTTTCAAGTTTCTGGGTACTTTTCAGCGTTATCGTCGGCGGAAGTTTATTCGGTATGGTAGGCTTTATTTTAGGTACTCCTATATATGCGGTTATTTATACGCTGATTGGCAAAAGAGTTAAAAACGCTATTGACAACAAAGGCAAAATCGCTCAGGAGGCACTTGACTTTGAGGTACTGAATTATGTAAAGATTGCCACAGAACAAAAGAAGATAAGAGAAGAAAAGGAAAACGCTCAAAAGGAAAAGTTCTTGAAGTTTATCAAACCCGATAAACATACAAATTCCGAAAGCGATGACGATAATAAAGACGACAAAGAATAATATTTATTTTGCAGAGCAGTAAAATTGTTTGCTGCTCTGTAATTAAAAATATTTTTGTTAAAAAATTGACAAGTACAATTTTATATGTTATTATATTAGCATATTAGCACGCTAAAGCGTTTTGTAAAGAGGTTTTTATGAAAAAGAATTTAAAAATTACCCCCGAAGGAATGAAAGATTTTCTTTTTGCGGAGTGTTCGGCAATGGACGATGTATGCGGCAAAATAGAAAAGGTATTTACAAAGGGTGGTTTTAAGAAAGTAATCACACCGGGCATTGAATTTTACGATATTTTTTCAATGGAATGTAGCGGAATTGACCAGCAGTCAATGTTTAAATCAGTTGACAACAAAGGCAGACTTCTTGTTATGCGTCCTGATTCAACACTTCCGATTGCAAGAATGGTGTCGTCAAGACTTAAAAACAGCATTATGCCTGTAAGACTTTACTATAAGCAGGCAGTTTACAGAAATAACCCTACTCTTATGGGCAGAAGAAATGAATTTATGCAGATGGGCGTTGAATTGCTCGGCGTAAAGGGCAAGAGGGCAGACCTTGAGGTGCTTTCTACAGCAATCAGAGCGATTATGAGCGTAGCTGACGATTTCAGAATCGAGCTTGGACACGCACAGGTATTTAACGCACTTATCAGTGAAATAGATATTGACGAGGATTTCAAAGAGAAAATCAGAGTTACCATTGAGGGCAAAAACTATTCAGCACTTAATAACCTACTTGATAAACTTGAGCCTTGCAAGGCTGTAACCGCTATCAGAAGTTTGCCATCACTCTTTGGCGGCGACGAAGTGTTTGACAAGGCAACAGAGCTTTGCAGCGGCACAAAGGCTGTTGACGCACTCAATTATTTACATACACTCTACGATTCGCTTAAAACTCTCGGACTTGGGGACAAACTCATTGTTGACCTCGGTCTTGTACAGAGAAACGATTATTATACAGGTTTTGTTTTCTGCGGATATATTTCAGGCATAGGTGACGCAGTTCTTTCGGGCGGCAGATACGATGACCTCCTTTCTGAATTTGACGCTCCTATGGGCGCAGCAGGCTTTGCTATTGACACAGACGCAATCACAGAAAAATTGCTTTCCGATAAAAATACAAGCTACACAGATGTGCCCGATATTCTCGTTTATGCAAATGACGGCGCAGAGATTGAGGCAATCAATGCCGTTGCCGATATGCAGAAAAACGGAATTAACGCCCGTTTCTGCGTGCTCGAAACACTTGAAGAGGCAAAGGCTTTTGCAGAAAAAATGGGTATAGACAAAGTACAAATAATCGGCTGAGTGCGAAAGGATTTTCTAAATGAAACCATTAAGAATAGCTCTTACAAAGGGCAGACTTGAGAAAACAACTATTGAGCTTTTTCAAAAAATCGGTTACAACTGCGACGAGGTTATCAATAAGGGCAGAAGATTGATTCTTCCGATTGGTGACAACGACTTTGAGGTTGTGCTTGCAAAGGCGGCCGATGTTATTACATATGTTGAGCACGGTGTGTGCGACCTCGGTGTTGTAGGTAAAGATACCATTCTCGAAAACGGCAATTCATTTTATGAATTGCTCGACTTAGGCTTTGGCAAATGCAGATTTGCCCTTGCTACTAAAAAAGGTACAGATTTTTACAGTGGCTACAACACAAAGACTATTGCAACTAAATATCCGAATGTAACCCGTGCATTTTTTGACGATAAAAATATGGATGTCAGAATTATTAAAATCGAAGGCTCGGTAGAGCTTGCTCCGCTTGTCGGACTTTCTGACGGCATTGTTGATATTGTAGAAACAGGTTCAACACTCAAGGCAAACGGACTTGAGGTTATTGAGTGGGTAACTGAAATTTCGGCAAGACTGATTGCAAACACAGCAAGCCTTAAACTTCGCAAGGCTGAAATTGAGGAACTTCAAAAGAAACTGGAGGCTGTAACAAAATGATTACTACTGTAATTGCTGACGGAAAAAAGGAATACGATTTTATAGAGCTTCTCAAAAGCAGAGCGCAAAATTCAGACAAGAATGTTATTCCGATTGTGTCTGAAATCATTGAAAATGTTAAGACAAACGGCGACAAGGCGGTATATGACTACACCGTTAAATTTGATGGCAAAGCACCTGAAAAGGCTGAAATTTCCGCTGATGAAATCGACGCCGTAATTTCTGAATGTGACCCTAAATATATCGAAACAGTAAGAAAAGCCGCAAAGAATATTGAGGATTTCCATAAGCGTCAGGTTCAGCAGAGCTGGCTTACCACAAAGAATAACGGCGTTATTATGGGACAGCGTATCAGAGGTTTGAAGCGTGTCGGCATCTATGTTCCCGGCGGTACAGCTGCGTATCCGTCATCTGTACTTATGAATGCAATTCCCGCTAAAATTGCAGGTGTTGAGGAAATTGTAATGTGCACACCTCCTATGAAAAACGGCAAGCCAAACCCAAATATTCTTGCAGCCGCCAAGCTTGCGGGTGTTGACAGAATTTTCCTTATGGGCGGCGCACAGGCTGTTGCTGCTATGGCATACGGCACAGAGAGCGTACCTAAGGTTGACAAGATTGTAGGTCCGGGCAATATCTTTGTTGCCACAGCCAAAAAACTTTTGTACGGTACAGTTGATATTGATATGATTGCAGGCCCGAGCGAAATTCTTATTATTGCCGATAAATCGGCTAATCCTAAGTTTCTTGCCGCTGACCTTATGAGCCAGGCAGAGCACGACAAACTTGCGTCTGCAATTCTTCTTACAGACTGCGAAGAACTTGCAAATCAGACTGTAAAAGAGCTTGAAAGACAGGTTCAGACCCTTTCGAGAAATGAAATTATAAATTCTTCGCTTGACAATTTCGGTGCGATTATTGTGTGCAGTGATATGAAACAGGCCGTACTTTTCGCAAACGAGCTTGCTCCGGAGCATCTCGAAGTATGCTGTGAAAATCCGATGGAGTATGTAGGCAAACTCGACAACGCAGGTTCGGTATTCCTCGGCAACTATTCACCTGAACCTCTCGGCGACTATTTTGCAGGTCCTAACCATGTTCTTCCTACAAGCGGTACAGCAAGATTTTTCTCACCGCTCTCGGTTGACAGCTTTGTTAAGAAATCAAGCTTTATCTGCTACACAGAAGAAGCATTAAGAAACGATGCGCAGGATGTAGTTCGCTTTGCGGACACAGAGGGACTTACAGCACACGCAAATTCAATCAAAGTCAGATTTGAGGACATTGATTTTGAATAAATGATTTTGAGTTAAAATGAATTGTGATTTGACAGAGTGTTTTGTCAAAAAATTATTTGATTTAAATTTACGGAAATTATTAAAATTTTGTAATATTTATTGTAAATCGTCTTTAAAAAGGATATAATCATATAGACTGAGCTTTTAGGCTCTGTTTAGATAACTTATTTGAGGTGAGGAAATGCGCCAAACAGAAATCAGCCGTAAAACCAAAGAAACCGACATCAAGCTTTCACTTTGTCTTGAGGGCGGAGATATTTCAATTGACACAGGCATTGGATTTTTTGACCATATGCTCAATTCGTTTGCCACACACGCAGGCTTTGGTATTGAGCTTAAGGTTAAGGGCGATTTGTATGTTGACGAGCATCATACAGTTGAGGATACGGGTATAGTCCTCGGCAAGGCATTTTCTCAAATTTTAAAAGATAAATCTTCTATCGACCGTTTCGGCAGTTTTTATGTACCGATGGACGAGGCGCTTGCGTTTGCCTCTGTCGATATAAGCGGCAGACCTTTCCTTGTATTTGACGCAGAATTTCCGCAGGAAATGTGCGGTCAGTACAATTGTGCAATGACTGTTGAGTTTATGAGAGCACTTGCTTACAATGCAGGCATTACTCTGCACATAAAGTCTTTGTACGGTGACAATTCTCACCATATTACAGAAGCAATTTATAAAGCGGTTGCTCACGCATTAAGACTTGCCGTAAAGGAAAATACCTCAAATAAACCTCTTTCCACTAAAGGAGTGTTATAAATGATTATTTTACCTGCAATAGATATTAAAGACGGTAACTGCGTAAGACTTTTTAAAGGTGATTACTCAACAGTAGAAAAGGTGTGCGACACACCATATAAAGCGGCCGAACAGTTTAAAGCGGCAGGCGCACAGTATATGCATATGGTTGACCTTGACGGCGCTAAGGACGCTACTCTCGCAAATGCAGACCTCATCATTGATGTGGCAAAGCAGAGCGGACTTAAGGTAGAAGTAGGCGGCGGTATTCGTGATATGGCTGCTATTGAGCGCTACCTTAACAACGGCATCGACAAGGTTATATTGGGTTCGGCGGCTGTAAAAAATCCCGACTTTGTAATTGAGGCGGTAAAGGCTTTCGGTGACAAAATTGTGGTTGGCATTGACGCTAAAAACGGTATGGTTTGTGCCGAGGGTTGGATTGACGAATCGGAAATCAACTACATAGAGCTTGCAAAGCGTATGGAGGATATTGGCGTTGGTCAGATTGTGTTTACCGATATTGACCAGGACGGTACGCTTGCAGGCCCTAATTTAAAGCAGCTTGACGACCTTGTTCACGAGGTAAACTGCCGAGTAGTAGCAAGCGGCGGCGTATCTGTTCTTAAAGACATAATTAACCTTGCGGAGCTTGATGTTTACGGCGCAATCTGCGGCAAGGCTATCTACACCGGCAACCTTGATTTGAAACAAGCTATTGAAATTACAAGCAAGATTTAAGGAAAACACTATGGAAAAAAATATTGATTTTGATAAATTTTTTGTGAAATCAGATTTAATTCCTGCAATTATTCAGGAAAAATCAACAGGCGAAGTGCTTATGCTTGCCTATATGAATAAAGAGAGTATGAAAAAGACCTTTGAAACAGGATACACATGGTTTTGGTCAAGAAGCCGTCAGGAGCTTTGGAACAAGGGCGCTACATCGGGACATCTTCAAAAAGTAATTGAAATTTTCGGAGATTGCGATGACGATACTTTGCTTATTACGGTTGAGCAGACAGGCGCAGCTTGTCACACAGGCAATCATTCCTGTTTTTATACACAATTAAAATAAATATATAAAGGGTGAATACAAGTGAACGAGAATGAAATTCTTTCAGCACTTTATCAGACAGTTGTAAACAGACGAGATAATCCAAAGGAAGGTTCATATACTTGTTACCTGCTTGACAAGGGAATTGACAAAATTCTCAAAAAAGTAGGCGAGGAGTGCAGTGAAACAATTATTGCCGCAAAGAACGGCGACAACAGCGAAACTGTTTATGAGATTGCAGACCTTATTTATCATCTTACGGTTATGATGGTTCAGCAGAACATTCCTCTTGAAGATGTGCTTGCAGAGCTTGACAAGCGCAGCGAAAAGACAGGTAACTTAAAGAAGTTCCATACTGTTGATAAAAATTCCTGATAAAACAAAAACCCTATGGCAAATGTCATAGGGTTTAAAAATGTGTAAATTTTATTTATGCGGCAACCATATATTTTGAAAGCGCATTTGTAAAGCTTTCTGTCGGCTCGGAGCTTAGAACAAGCTCAACAGGCTTGTTAATATCTAACGAGAAAAATCCCATAATAGAGTGTCCGTCAATGGCGACATCGCCGTTTTTTATCATTATAGTTTCGTGGGGAAATTTTGTGAAAATTTCAAATACATCCATAATTTCTTTTTGACTTGTAATTGTAATTGGAATATTAAACATCTTATATCACCTCGTTAAAATAATAACAGCACTATAATACCATTTTTTTGACATTTATTCAATAACAAAATAAGCAATATTTTAAAATCCACATATTATACGAAAAAAAGGAAAATCAGTATGAATTTTAATATAATTACCCTCGGTTGTAAAGTAAACCAGTATGAATCACAGGCAATGCGTGAGGATCTTCTGAAAAACGGATTTGAACTTGCCAAGCCAAACACACCTGCCGATATTACTGTTGTAAACAGCTGCACCGTAACTTCGGTAAGCGACGCTAAAAACCGTAAACTCATCAATAAAATCCGCAGAGAAAATCCTGACGGAATTATTGTGCTTACAGGCTGTATGCCGCAGGCTTTTCCCGACAGACAGGAAAATTTTGAAAATTGCGACATAGTGCTCGGAAACGCAAAAAGAGCGGAGCTTGTTCCCGCAATTTACGAATATATTGAAAATCATATGAAAAATGTTTTTATATCACCGCACCCTGTAAAAAACGAGAAATTTGAAGATTTATCCATATCTTCTCTCGGTGAGCATACAAGAGCATTTATAAAAATCGAGGACGGCTGTAACCGTTTCTGCTCATACTGCATTATTCCTTTTGCGAGAGGCAGAGTTCGTTCAAAGAGCATAGAGGCGCTTAAAGCCGAAGTGGAAAAAATCGCAAACAACGGTTATCTTGAGGTTGTGCTTGTAGGTATTAATCTTTCCGCATACGGTCAGGACGAGGGACTTAACCTTGCCGATGCCGTAGAATGTGTGTGCGCACAAGAGGGAATTGAGCGTGTCAGACTTGGTTCTGTTGAGCCGGAGCAAATGGACGAACCGATGATAAAAAGGCTTGCCGCTCAACCTAAGTTTTGCCCACAGTTCCACCTTTCACTGCAGAGCGGCTGCGACAACACATTAAAAGCAATGAACAGACATTACGATACCGCCGAGTACAGCAAGATTGTATCTAACATCAGAAAGACATTTGACAATTCTTCAATAACCACCGATGTTATGGTAGGTTTTGCAGGCGAAACCGAAGAAGACTTTAAAGCTTCTATGAATTTTGTAAAGCAGACAGGCTTTGCAAAGGTACATGTGTTCCCGTATTCAAGAAGAAAAGGCACGGTTGCCGACAAAGCGCCTAACCAGATAGCGCCGAATATCAAGGAGCAGAGAGCCAAAGAGATGGGCGAGCTTGTTGCCGAGTCAAGAGCGGAATTTCTGAAAACACAGGTCGGTCTTACTGAGTCTGTGCTTATTGAGCGACTTCGCCACGGCTATCTTGAGGGTTACACAAAAAACTACACCCCTGTTCATATTATATCCGACGACGAAAACCTTTGCGGTCAGATTGTAAATGTTAAAATTACATCTGCCGAAAATGATTACTGTATGGGTACTGTTGTTTGATTTTCGGCATCTAAATTATTGCTCATAGCTTTTGTAAGATTAGCAATTTCCGTACTTGCGTTTTCGTCTATAAGTGCGGAGTATGAGTAGAGTATAATTCCGCTGACTTTTTCGTTATTAACAGCTGTTTTATATTCGTCGGCAAGAATATTGTTGCTGTAAAGCCAAGTACCCTCGTCGGCATCGCTGTTTGCTTTATAGCCCGCCAATCCGACATATAGTTTTACCGATTTATTAATATCAAGATCAGACCATGCGGTGAGGGAATCTTCAAATGTCAATGCGGGATTGTCAAGGCTGTAATAAAGCTGCGGGCAGATATAGTCCACAAAACCTTTGCAGATACACCATGTTTTTACATCAGCGTAAATCTGTGCATTGTTGTCGATATTTCCCTGCGGGGAAATGCCGAATTCCACATCATCACTGATTTTATGAATTGCTCTGTAGGTATCGCAAATCAGCGTGTTTACATTGGCAAGCCGCCAATTATCAATTGACATACAGTTCATTTCGCCTACGGTTTCCACATAATCGGCATATTCTTCATCGTCAAATTCACTGTCCTGAGTCGGGTAAAAATAATCGTCAAACTGTATTCCGTCAACATTGTAGTTCTTTACGATTTCGGTTACACCGTCAATTATCAGCTTACGAGCCATTTTGTTGGCAGGGTTCAGAAAAATTCCGTTTTCGGTTTCTTCGCCTATTTCGTTGTCAATCACATACGGATTGGTTTCACTCAAGGCTTGCGGAGTGCTGTCTGTGCTGATTCTGTACGGGTTCACCCATGCGTGAATATCAAGGTCAAGCTGTGAACAGACCTCGCACATTACCTCAAGTGCATCATAACCCGGATTTACTCCCTGTTCGCCGCTCAAAATGTGCGAATAAGGGAAAAACTTTGAATCGTAAAGTGCGTCACAAAACGGACGGACTTGTACTATAAGCGTGTTAAATCCTGCATTCTTGCTGTTGATTGCTATGTTTTTAAATTTTTCTCTGAATGAGGCTTCACTTTTGTCCGTTTCGTTCTGCATATCAAGTTCTATGTAAGAAACCCACACGCCACGCATTTCTTTTTCGGCTTTTTTCGGCTGCTCATCGACTGCACTGTCGATTGTGGCAGTGTCAACCGTTGCGGTTGAGGTTGGTTTTACTTCGTTTTTCATCGAGTACGCTCGTGCCACAAGGGCGGTTATCAGCAGAACGGCAGATACAATTACAGGTGCAAGTTTTTTTACAGACATCTAAATCCTTCCTTTTGAGGTGTAATATGGAAATTTATACACAATTGTTACTGATTTATCTTGTACTGATAAACCTTGTATCAATCATTGTAACAATATCAGATAAAGTAAAAGCAATTAAAAGAAAGTGGAGAATTCCCGAAAGCACCTTGCTTTTGCTTTCAGCGCTCGGCGGCAGTGTGTCTATGTATATAACTATGCTGATTATCCGCCACAAAACCAAACATCCGAAATTTATGATTGGTATTCCTGTAATTTTTGCACTTCAATGTATTTTAGTATTTCTGATATGGAGATATATTTATGTCTGATAAGCTGATTTTTACCGTTCCAACCGAATATAATGGGGTGAATGCCCTTAGCTTTCTGCGCTCGTTCTGCGGACTTTCATCAAGAATGATAACACGATTAAAGCGTGAAAAAGACGGTATTTTGATGGACGGAAAAATTTTGCGTACGATAGATACTGTGTCGGCAGGAAAAACTGTAGAAATCAGTCTGCCTGATGAAAAAATCGGTATTGAGCCTGTCGAGGGCGAGCTTGACATTTTGTACGAAGACGACTATATTTTAATTGTAAACAAGCCGTATTCAATGCCTGTTCACCCTGTAAAACAGCACCAAAGCGACACGCTTGCCAATCTTGTGGCATTTTATGCGCAGAGCAAAGGTAAGGAGTTCACTTTTCGTGCAATCAACAGGCTCGACAAGGATACTTCCGGTATAGTTTTTATTGCCAAAGACCGATACACGGCAAATGCTGTAAAATTTGCTCTTAATAAAACATATATTGCAGTCTGCTCGGGAATTATAAATGAAAACGGCACTGTAAATGCACCGATTGCGTTAAAAAAGGACTCCAAAATGGTGCGAGAGGTCACATCAGACGGCGCACCGTCCGTTACGCATTACAAAGTCCTTGTAAAGGGCGAAGACTGCACGCTGGTAAGTCTTGTGCTTGAAACAGGCAGAACGCATCAGATTCGTTGTCATATGGCATACCTCGGTCATCCGCTTGAGGGCGATGATTTGTACGGAGGCAGACTCGATAAAATTCAAAGGCAGGCTTTACACTGCGGTAAACTTGATTTTGTGCACCCGATAACAAAACAGCCGATTACTGTCACTGCGCCGATTCCCGATGATATGAAAAATATTTCTCGGGAAATAAATGCCGCTCTCGAAAACAACATTGTTTTATAAAGTGTCCGCATCGGTCGGCAGGTAGTTGTAAACTTCTTTGTATGACTCAAGCTGTGCCTCGTTTTCGGGCTTGCTCGGAATTAGCCCTGTGCAGTCGTAGGTTGAATAAGCGTTCGCCATTTGGTCAAGACAGCGTTCAAGATTTTTATTTGCGTTTGCAAATTCATTTTCTTTTGCCGCATTATTTGTTTTATTTTTACTTTTCATAAAATCACCCCGTAGTTATTATTTTACGCAATGCCGTAATAATTCGGTGATATTTTTAATCTTGCCGGTGAAATGTCGCAAAGCGGCAAAAGGTTAGCCGTTTACGCAGAAAAAACTTTAAGTGCTAATTATATAGTATAAAACATAATATCTAAAAACATAACCTGTGTGTACAAGTATTTACACGATGCTTTACGCACAGCTTTTCTTAAAAGGAAAGTTAGCAAAAACTAACTTAATGAAAACAACTTTAAAAGAAGTTAAGAAAAATGATTAAATTACAAATTTATCGGAAAACGAGTTAAAGAAGATTGGCTTGACTTATTCTGTGTTTACCGGACCGATGATTGCTAAGTTATAAAAATACAATTGGATAATTTACAACTTGCGTTTGCTGTGATATAATTTTATTAATTGATTTTTGTATTGTTTTGCAGGGTACGGTGATAAAATGAAGAAAATCGCAGTCGGAATACTTGCTCATGTTGACTCGGGAAAAACTACGCTTTCAGAGGCGCTTATGTACTGTTCGGGCAATATTACAAAACTTGGCAGAGTTGACCACAGGGATTCTTTTCTCGACACATTTTCGCTTGAGCGTGACAGAGGCATTACCATATTTTCAAAACAGGCTGTAATGAAGTACAACGATACCGAATTTACTCTGCTTGACACCCCGGGGCATATTGATTTTTCAGCCGAGGCAGAACGCACCTTGCAGGTTCTCGATTATGCAATTCTTGTAATCAGTGGTACAAACGGTGTGCAAAGTCACACTGCAACGCTCTGGAAACTCCTTAAAAGATACAATGTGCCGTGTTTTATTTTTGTAAATAAAATGGATCTTGACGGTGCGGATAAACTTGCGGTTATGGCACAGCTTAGAACAAATCTTGATGAAAACTGCATTGATTTCACATACCGAAATACGGATGCTTTTCGTGAGAGCGTTGCTGTATGTGACGATAAAATTCTCGAGAAATTTTACGAAACCGACAGCGTTGAAAATTCGGATATTGTAAGAGCGATTATACAGCGCAAAATTTTTCCGTGTATGTTCGGTTCGGCACTGAAGCTTGACGGCGTGCGTGAATTTATAGATTGTTTTGACTTATATACACAAATGCCCGATTATCCCGATAAATTCGGTGCGAAAGTCTTTAAAATCGCAGAGGATAATCAGGGCAACAGACTTACTTTTTTAAAAGTGACGGGCGGAAGTTTAAAGGTGCGTGAAGTGCTTAAGAGCGGCAAAAATGTCAATGCCGAAAAAGTGAACCGAATCAGAGTGTATTCGGGAGAGAAATTCACTGCGATTGACGAGGCGGCGGCAGGTACTGTCTGCGCAGTAACAGGCATTACCTTTGCAAAACCCGGTGACGGGCTCGGTGCACAAGCGGATTCCGATTTGCCAATGCTTGAGCCTGTTCTCACTTATCGTGTCGACCTTTTGGACGGAACAGACCCACACACTGCCCTTACAAAACTTAAGATTATAGAGAATGAAGACCCACAGCTTAATGTGGTTTGGAACAGCCGACTTGCGGAAATTCATATTCAGCTTATGGGTGAAATTCAGCTTGAAGTGCTCAAAAGTATAATTTACGAACGCTTTGGTATGAAGGTTGAATTCAGCACAGGCAGTATTATTTATAAAGAAACCGTTGAAAATACCGTTGAGGGAGTAGGTCATTTTGAACCGCTCAAGCACTATGCGGAGGTTCATCTGCTTATAAAACCGCTTAAGCGTGGCAGTGGAATTATCATTAATTCACGCTGTAAAGAAGATTTGCTTGACCGCAATTGGCAAAGGCTTATTCTTACTCATCTGCACGAAAAAACGCACATCGGAGTGCTGACAGGTTCACCGATTACCGATGTTGAAATTACGCTTGTATCGGGCAAAGCGCACGCAAAGCATACCGAGGGCGGCGATTTCAGACAGGCAACTTACAGAGCTGTAAGACAAGGCTTGCACTCGGCAAAAAGCGTTTTGCTTGAACCTGTTTATGAATTTACACTTGAAGTTCCCAATGAAAATATCGGCAGGGCAATGACGGATATTCAGCGTATGAACGGTACATTTTCATCACCGGAAAGCAGGGGAGATGTTACGGTTTTGAGCGGCACCTGCCCTGTTTCGGAAATGGGAAGTTACACAAAAGAGGTTATGCAATACACTCACGGCAAGGGCAAACTTGCGTGTATTTTAAAGGGATATGAGCCGTGTCACAATGCAGAAGAAGTTATTGAAAGTATCGGTTATGACTGCGATGCCGACTTGGAAAATCCTTGCGGCTCTGTCTTTTGCTCGCACGGTGCAGGCTACAATGTGCCTTGGAATGAAGTTGCACAGCATATGCATTTGCCGAGTATTCTTGAACCCGTTAAGGAGGACAGCGTAAGTACAAACAGCAAAAACGCCTTTGAAAAATGCAAAAATCAGGACGATGTTTTTGCTCTTGACAAAGAACTTATGCAAATTTTTGAACAGACTTACGGCCCAATTACTCATAAAAAAGCACCCGAAAAGCGAAAGGTTACTGCGGTTTCCGCAATAGATAAGGCGGCTGAAAAATTAATGAAAAATCCGCAGTACAACGGCACGGAATATTTGCTTGTAGACGGATACAATGTGATTTTTGCCTGGGAGCACCTCAAAGAATTGACGGAACGCAGTCTTGACGGTGCAAGGCAGGTGCTTATAAATATTCTTTGCAATTATCAGGGATACAGCAAGTGCAATCTCATTCTCGTATTTGATGCTTACCGTGTAAAAGGGCAGTACAGAGAAGTGGAAACCGTGAACGGAATCAGCATTGTTTACACTAAAGAGGCGGAAACGGCTGATATGTATATTGAAAAAGTAACGCATAAGCTCGCTAAAAATAACCAAGTTCGTGTAGTAACCTCAGATGCGCTTGAACAAATGATTATACTCGGAAACGGTGCATTGCGTGTATCCTCACTCGCTTTTCTTGAAGAAGTAAGACAGGCAGAAGAAGAAATCAGAAATATTATAAATAATGATTAAACGAAAGTTGGCAGAATACAATCTGTCGGCTTTTGTTTTGTGAAGTATTGACAAATATAAATACTGATAATATAATTAAATTGTTATTAATATTACTGATTTTTCGAGGTTATAAAATGGAATTTTTATGTGATACTAATTATATATTGTTCCCGACAAGCGATAACGCACAAAACAAAAGACTGTATTTTTATATAGATAATGAGCTTGTCTATGATTTAGTCGTTAGACTTGATAACAATACACCCGACTATAAATTTCCTGTTGATTTAAAAAGATTTAAGGGTAAAAAAATAAAAATCACTTCGTCACCGATTGTCGATATTTGCTTTGATAAAGCCGAAGAAATCAGCTTTGAATATGACGGCAAATACAGACCGCTGGTTCATTTTACAGCCGCCAAGGGTTGGATAAATGACCCGAACGGACTTGTGTATGCAAACGGAAAATATCTAATGTATTTTCAGCATAACCCAGTTGCCGCCACATGGGGAAATATGCATTGGGGCGGCGCAGTAAGTGATGACCTTATACATTGGCAGGAAATCGGAGATGTACTTTTTCCCGATAAAGACGGCACAATGTTTTCGGGTAGTGCAATAATTGACAAGAAAAATCTGACAGGATTACAGAGAGATAATGAGCCTGCAATCTTATATTTTTATACTTCTGCTGGAAATACATCCGAAACCTCTAAAGGCAAACCGTTTACACAATGTCTTGCTTACAGTAATGACGGCGGCAAAACGCTGATTAAATATGACAAAAATCCTATAATTAAAAATATTATAAAAGAAAACCGTGACCCGAAAGTAATATACTGTGAACCTGATGACAGTTATATTATGGTGCTGTTCCTTGACGGTCACAGCTTTGCGATTTTAAAATCCAAAAATCTGCTTGATTGGTCGCAAATACAGGAAATTACATTACCCGACGATGGGGAATGTCCCGACTTTTATCCGCTTTGCGCAGACGGTGACAGCAAAAATATTAAATGGATATTTTCAGCCGCCTCCGACAGGTATTATATCGGCTCGTTTGACGGCAATAAATTTATTATTGAAACCGAACAAAAAAGACTGAATTTCGGTAATGCGTCATATGCCGCTCAATCCTGGTCGGATATACCTAACGGCAGACGAGTGAGAACTGCTTTTGCGTCATTTGTAATACCGAATAATCCGTTTGGCAGTTGTCTTAACATACCGCAAAATATGACTATAAAAACAATTAACGGTGAACCGTATCTATCGGCATTGCCTGTAAAAGAATTTGAAACGCTTTATAAAAACAGAGATGTCAAAACAAATGTTGTGATTAGTTCGGATATGCCGTTTATTAAGAGTATTCAAAGCAAAGCCTGCGATATTTCTGTTTCTGCAAGTGCGGAAAAATCTTTTTCTTTAGAGCTTTTCAGTCTTAAAATATCTTTTAATGCAGATGATAAAATATTGCAGTGTCTTGATAAATCCGCACCACTTAAATGTGAGAATGGCACAGTAGATTTGAGAATAATTTTGATACTTTATATACTGAAATTTTCGCTGACTTCGGCACTGTATTTATGGGTATGACATATATCGCCGACAGTAATCTGAACAGCTTGCGTATTGAATCAAAAAACGCAACAATTCACAATATAAGAGTTTCCGAGTTAAATTCAATTCACTAAAAATTTTGTTTACTGCTTGAATATATTTACAAAATGTGATATTATATATAAAGTTTATAAAATATTAAAAAATACGGAGGAAAATTATGTCTGTTTCATATATGACACACCCGCTTATCCGCCACAAAATCACATTGCTCAGAAAAGAAAGCACATCTACAAACGAGTTTAGAAAACTTGTTGAAGAGATTGCCATGCTTATGGGATACGAGGCTCTTTCTGACCTTGAAACTCAGGAAATTAATATTAAAACTCCGCTTGAAGAGTCAAAACAGCCTGTAATTTCAGGTAAAAAACTTGCCGTAGTACCGATTTTAAGAGCCGGTCTTGGTATGGTAAACGGTATTCTCGCACTTGTACCGTCAGCAAGAGTAGGTCACATCGGACTTTATCGTGACCCTGTTACCCATGAGCCTCACGAATACTACTGCAAACTTCCCGAGCCGATCGACCAAAGACAGATTGTTGTTGTAGACCCTATGCTTGCAACAGGCGGTTCGGCAGTCGCAGCAGTAGATTACATTAAAAAGCATGGCGGCCAAAAGATTAAATTTATGTCAATTATCGCAGCACCTAAGGGCGTTGAAACCCTTATGAAAGCGCACCCTGACATTCAGCTTTATGTCGGCGCACTTGATCGTGAACTTGACGATAACGCATATATCCGTCCGGGCCTCGGTGATGCCGGCGACAGAATTTTCGGTACTAAATAATAAAAAACGCTGATAAATATAGGAGTAGCCATAAAAAACAGACCTCCAAAAAGTTAGATTTTCAGTCTAACTTTTTGGGGCGGCTCAAATTTACGGTTACTCCTTTTTATGACAGAGCAATTGCCTTCAAAGCAGTAGGTCAATCCTCTTTGATATAATATAGTGTATAATGATAATGACCTGACAGCTGATATAGTTATACACAGAAATTGGAATGATATTTATTCTTACGGTCTAAATTATATTTGATTAAGGCGGACAGCATTTTTGTGCTGTCTGCTGTAAAAAACAAAATATAAAAATCTCGCCTATCCGATTGACTTTTATTAATAGATTTGATATAATAAATTTGTTAGTATGATATTTTTGAGTATCGCTAACCTGTCGCAAGAACACAAATTAATAGATATGCAGGTATGGCGGAATTGGCAGACGCGTATGGTTCAGGTCCATATGAAAGCAATTTCATGCAGGTTCAAGTCCTGTTACCTGCACCAAACGAAAATAATCCGAACCAAATCTTCCCTGTGGGAGACGGGTTCGGATTATTTGTTTATTTCGACAGATACGAAAGCACCTACTTTCCGAATGGCGTTATCAAGCGTCCCGAATCCAAACCGCGAAAGAAGAAAATCGGCAATTAGAAAAGCAGGCAAGGCAGCCACCATTATCGGTGAACTGCCTTGCCTGCTTCTATGTTATTCAGCGTCTTGCGGCGCGTTTACTTTGTTCGCTTTCTCTATCTGCTGCGCTTTCCACTCTGCAAACTCCCGCTGTCCTTCCTGCTCTCATAGAAAGCGAGAATATCGGGGAAAATGCACCGCGCTATGATCTCAATTTCTCGCTGCGGAATGGTGGTGTTGTTTATCAGTTTCTTTTTTCTGCCCAATAAGCGACTCCTTTCGTATGTATTCAGAAGGATTCAGGACAATGGCGATTTTAGCAGTTCAGCCGCTTTTTTGATGTTTTCAGCGGCGTTGCCTTTGCGGAAGTTTTCTCCGTTGAACAGGATCGGGACACACACTTCCAATATGGGTCATAAATACGGCGATCATCGAGATCGGTTGCTTTCTGCATATCCGACAGCGTGATATTGGTGGTGATAATCATGGGCTTACCCGAAAGCAGCCGACGATTGACTACATCGAAAACGCACTCCTTGCCGTAGCTTGTATTTCTCTCTGCGCCCAAATCGTCAAGAATGAGAAGATCGGGACGCATAAGCTGTTTTATATAGCTGTCACGGTCTGCACCGAAATTACCTTGCATACGGTTGACCACATTGGACATACCGACATAGAGGACGGAAATCATACGGTCAATCAGAGCGTTTGCAATACAGACTGCCGCATAGGTTTTTCCTGTACCGACATTCCCGAACAGCAGCAGTCCGATCCACTCAAGGCTGAAGCTGTCCCAATTCTCGGCGTATTCCCGCGCTTTGACAAGCTGCGGTGTCATAACCTAAGCATTGTCGAAACGCCAAGCGGCAGCGGGAATATCTCTGAATGCCTCGGAGCGTAACAGGCTAATATGGCTCATGCGCTCAAACTCGTGTCGTTCTGCCTCGCGCTGCTGCTTTTCTTCGACAGCACATTTGCATTCGGTGGGGTGACGGTCAATGCCGCAAAAAGGGTGATTATCTGCAAAATACGCCTCTTTCGGCGTGTGGCACTTGCCGCAGTATTTCAGCCCATCTTCGGGATTGATGTAATCATCTGGCGCAGCATTGGCAGCGTCAGCGGTATCAATGATAGCGGACAAAATAGGATCAATTTTCATAGGCACTCTCCTTTATCGTAGGTGTAATCGTAATTATAGCAATTTCCGGGTTTCGACTTGCTGTCCTCATCAAGCCACTTTCGGATCGTGGCGTAGTGGTTAGCGTAATGCTTTCCGCTTGTTTCCATATAAGTCGACAAACGATTGATATATTCCTCGAATTTGTCAGGGTAAGCATTTTGAAGCCAGGTAAATTCATCGTCAGAAAGAAAAAGATTTTGATATTCACCGAAACGGCGGGCGGGCTATCTCGCCTCTTTCTGTCTGAATCAAGTTTATATATTCTTGTTTTGTATTACTTGTGGGCAATTTTTGCCCCATACAAGGTGAAGATTCCTGCACTTCCATAGGGCAAATATTTCCCTCTGGTGGTGAAGAAAGCTGCACCCCATCGGGCAGATGCAGGAATATGCGGTTAGCCCTGTTCCAACCTTGAGGGACGCGAGTGATAAGCCCCGCATTTTCCAACTCGTTCAGCGCGGTTTTTACTGTCCTTTCGCTTCGGTTGAGGCCATCTGCCATCTGCTTTATCGTGTAAATGACATACACATTTCCGTCCTCTGATACCCACCCCGATTTTTGCGAAAGCATGGTGCGGTTTAGCAGCAGCCCATAGAGCAGCTTTGCATTTATCGAATGTTCGCTTGCAATCATAAATCGTGGTAATGGTATGAATGGCGGGAGCGCGGTATCTTTCTTGAAATAGATCATTCATCACTTTCTTTCGCGGGATAGTCCATCACCGGGGCTTGTCAGTTGGTGGACGAGGAAGTGCGGCGTTGTGTCCATCTTTGGAGCGTTTGGAGCAGTAGCGCGGACATTCGATAACGATAGCGTGGAAACTCTGCTTGCACTCATGGACGCACTTGTGGCAGAGCGCGTTATAGGTGATACGGTTGCGGTCATTCAGAAAAAACAACCATTCCTGTTTTCTCTTTTTACTCATGCGTGACATATCGTGATCCCCCTTGCGGTTATAATTCTTTTTTCTGCACTTCCCGCAGAAGCGACCAAATCTCGGCTTGCCGTTCTTTGAGATCGGCTATATCGTCTGCGTAGGAATGACCTGTGCTGTTGATACGGCGGCAAATATGGTTGATGTTCGTAGCGGCGCGGCTGACAGCAGCAGTTAGCTTTTTCTGTTCGGTGTAGTCCACCTTTATAATGTAGCCATCAATCGCCATCTTTCGGAGATAAGCGCCCATGTTGCGTGTACCAAGTTGCGCCATCTTTCTCTCTATGAGTTTCTTTTCCTGTTCGGTGACGCAGAACTCAATTCGTATTGGTCTTGTTCGGTCTGCCATAAAAACACTCTCTTCAATTTACAACGGACATTTTAGGGGATATGCGACTTATTAAATTTTCGTGAACGCCACAATTTCCCTCACTTTACAACGGACAAAATCTTGCGCCCATGTTGCACAATGATCGAAAAACTCTTCTTACCCTACAATGGACATTTCAGATGGAAAACTTGGCACCCTTTCATCCTACAACGGACAATTTTTGGCTGAAACACAAGTATCAGGGATAAAATAAACCTCTCACTTTACAACGGACATAAAATCGCTCGCTGATGGTCTATGCAGCAAAAAATTAGAAACTCTTTCACTTTACAACGGACATTTAGCTACAGGCCGAAATGGCCTATCACGCTTCACTGGCGCCGTTCACTTGTCTCCTAAAAGACGGCGTGATCAACGAGGAGGACTACGCAAAAATTAAGACAATATTGACCAATAAGTACCGCCCAATATTTGTCGGATATATACCTCAAATACAACTGGATAATAGTGCAGTTCAGAGGTAATATTTACGCTACGAAAGGGGTGAAAACCATGAAAAATGTATATGATATTACACCGCAGCAAGCACCGCCGCAAAAGAAAAAGCGTGTGGCTGCGTATGCGAGAGTGTCCAGCGGTAAGGACGCGATGCTCCATTCCTTGAAGGCGCAGATTGATTATTACCAAGAGTACATCAATTGCAACCCGGAATGGACATTTACCGGAATCTATGCTGACGAAGCCAAGAACGGCACAAAGGACAGCCGTGAACAGTTTCAACTGCCCTGGAGGATTGCAGAGCCGGGAAAATCGATATGATTGTGACAAAGGCAATTTCCAAATTCGCCCGTAATACGGTCGACAGCCTTACTACCGTCCGAAAGCTAAAGGATAAGGGTGTGGAGGTGTACTTTGAAAAGGAGAACATTTTCACTCTGGACTCCAAGGGGGAAACTACTCATCACCATCATGTCCAGCCTTGCCCAGGAAGAAAGCTAATTCATCAGTGAGAACACAACCTGGGGACAGCGCAAACGCTTCGCCGACGGTGTTATTAGCCTGGCCTACAGCAACTTCCTTGGGTACAAGAAAGGTGCCAACCCCGGTGACATGGAGATGGTTGAGGAGGCTGTGATTATCAGAAGGATTTACGATGAGTACCTTGCTGGAAAATCCCCTGGACAGATTGCAAAGGCTCTCACCGCTGACGGTATTCCCACACCTGCAAAAAAGACCCGGTGGCATACATCAACGGTAATCAGCATTCTCCAAAACGAGAAGTACCGTGGAGATGCAAAATTACAGAAGTGTTTTACCACATCGTTCCTGGATCACAAGATGCAGAAAAATACCGAGCAGTTGCCGATTTTCTATGTCTCCGAAAACCATCCTGCCATTATAAAGCCGTAGGTCTTTGAGATGGTACAAGAGGAGTTCCGCAGACGTGAGGCGGCAGGTGGACGCGCTCAATGCGTATCTATCTTTTCTGGCGTATCGTCTGCGCTGACTGCGGTGGCTTTTATGGCAGGAAAAAGTGGCACTCCGGCACCCCACACGAATCCTGGCGTTAGCATTGCAATAACAAATTCATGAAGCGAGAACACTGCAAGACCCCCACCCTAAAAGAACAGAGCTTTGAGCACTGCTTTGTGGCAGCCTTCAACAGCGTTCTGGCACGGAAAGAGGAAATCGCAGCCAACTACGCTGAGTGCCTGGATGCCATTACCGATGACAGCGCTTTGAAAGCCAGAATGGATGCCATTTAGCAGGAAACCGCTGATATTACCACGCTAATCAATAATCTGCTTATGAACAGCAGTAAGCAGCGTGGCAGCCTTGATGACACCAACGCACGGTATGAGCAGTACATGAGCCGTCACGAGACTCTCCAACAGGAGAAGCTAGAACTCGCAAAGAAGATATCCCTCCTGGCCGCAAAACGGCTGTTGGTCAATGCGTTCCTTGCAGAACTGGCAAAGCACAATGGCCCGCTCACTGCATTTGATCCGTTGGTGTTCCAGGCAACTGTAAACTATGTAACAGTCAATGAGGATTGCACCGTGACCTTCCTGTTCCGTGACGGCACGGAGGCACCCAAATCATAGAGAAGGGAGTGAGACAGTATGTCAGACGGCAACCGAAACATAACGGTGATACACCCACGGACGGTGACAGCGGAGAGTCCACCTAAACGCAGGATAGCCGCCTACTGTCGTGTTTCCACGCAGGCCGAAGAACAAAACCACAGTCTTGCGGCGCAGATCAGCTATTACACTAAGCTGATAGAAGAAGGTTCAGATGCGGTGCTGGTGGACATATACGCAGACAGAGGAACCTCCGGCACCCGAACACGAAACCGAACCAACTTCCTCCGGCTGATGGATGATTGCCGAGCTGGAAAGGTCGATGCCATCATCACCAAGAGCGTTTCCCGCTTTGGGCGCAACACGGTGGATACGCTGGTCTTCACACGAGAACTCCGCACCCTTGGAATTGATGTATTTTTTGAAAAAGAAAATCTGCATACCTGTTCTGCTGAGGGTGAGTTACTGCTCACCCTTATGGCTGCTGTTGCGGAGTGTGAGTCGGTCAGTATGTGCGACAACATCAAATGGGGCAAGCGAAAGAAATATGAAAAAGGTATCATCGAAAGTCTCGTCGTCGGCACAATGTTGGGGTTCCAACAGCAGGACGGCGAGATTTCTATTGTAGAGGATGAGGCTGCGATTGTGCGGATGATTTACTACTGGTTCCTGGCAGGTCACGGCTGTGAGTATATAACGAACCAATTACTCGCGGCCAATATTCCGACCAAGCGTCCCGGTGCAAAGTGGGCAAACACTACCATTAAGAATATTCTTACCAATGAGAAATTCTGTGGTGATTGCCTGTTTCAGAAGGCTTTCATTTCGGACCCACTCCAGCACACCTCATCTCGAAATCGTGGTCAGCTACCACAATATTATATAGAAGATGTCCTGCCTGCTATTATCCCCAAAGAGGAATGGCAGGCGGCACAAGAACTGGTGAAACGGCACGCCGGGAACGGACTGAAACAGAGCGAGAGATGCCCATTTACCAATATGCTTGTTTGCACATATTGTGGTAAAATATATGGCAATTATACCAGTGCGGGTAATAACCGGGAATTGCAAAATTGGTATCGATGCAAGAGTCGCCGAGATCACACCGCTGTAGAAGTTCCGGGTATAATGTACACACCACCATCCAGGAAAAGGGTGGCTGATCCATCTCCATAGATAGTGGCTTAACGTGAGAAGTACAATCATCCAACACCACCACGGCAGATGATCTGCTCGGACATTCGCATCCCTTTTACATACCCGCAGAAGGTTTTTGTACGAGCCTGGAATCAACTGGTCAGCAAGAAAGCATGGTATCAGCCAATTCTACAAAGAACGATTGAGTCTACAGATAATGTCCTTACCCGGTACAAGGCCAAAGAAATGATAGGCTTATTGGATAGCGTGGGTAGACTGGATAGTTTTGACTACGCATTGATGCTATGGACTCTCGACTTCATCGAGGTATACTCTGAAGAGAAAATGACCGTGGTTTTCCAATCTGGCATTCGAATAACACAATCAAGATAAATGTCGCTTGGGCACACGATTATTTTCGCCTGTTTCCTCGGTTATTTTTCCTCGTTGTATTGAAAAATGCTACAATTTGTGATATAATATTAAGATATTTTATCAAATGCTGTCGGGAGCATAGGGGGGAGACAGTATGTCGATACTTGGAAAGTTTCATGAAATATCATTTTATAGCTTGATTTCAACCATTATTTGTCTGTGCACAGGCAAGGCTACCTTCTCTGCTCTGTGGGATGCAAAACTGAATGTAACCAATTTTTCGACATTCTTTTTGGCCTTCCTGTTTTGGGCTTGTGTGTTGTTTATTCCCATTGCCATTATTGGTGCTTTTGCTACCAAATACGGAGATGGTGGTGAAGGTCTGTCCTTCAAATCCGATAATATTATCGTGATTATTTTTGCTCATATCGCAGAAGAGATACTGGGCTTGTTCTTGACTCCGTTTTGGTTCCTTGTTGACTTCTTCAAGAAGAGGCTGGATGACGATGGCAAGGCAGTTGATTATATTACATATGTCATAGAGTTGATTTTCTTCACTGTCGGCATATTGGTTCTTTAATGGTAGGAGGTCTGATTATGGCGCGTGTATCTACAAAAGAAAATAAAAATATGTACTGGCAGGCACGAGAGGCTATGGGTCTTAGCCGTGAGGCAGCTAGTGAAGTCCTGGAGACCATTCCGCCGGAAAGAATCGAAAGAATCGAAAATGAGAAGTTTCTACCTCACCCGGACGAAGTTCTTTTGATGGCAGAGCGTTACAAGGCTCCAATGCTTTGTAACTATTATTGCTCTCAGCAGTGTCCCATTGGAAGAGAGTATGTTCCCGAAATCAAAATCAAGGATCTGTCTCAGTTTGTTTTGGAAATGCTTGCCTCCCTGAACTCCATGCAGCGGCAGACTACCCGTCTGATTGATTTCGCCGCTGACGGTGTGATTGATAACGAAGAACTAAAAGACTTCATTCATATTCAACAGGAGTTGGAGAAGATATCCATCACGATTGAAACTCTGCAACTTTGGTCTGAGCAGATGCTTGCCACCGGCAAGATTAATATGGAACAGTACAACGCCATGATTGGAAAGTAAATATCGTGTGATTAGGCACTTTGGCTTTACCGCCAAGGTGCCTTTTTTGCATTTAGTGCAGAAATAGCACCGTTTTACTTGCACCTTCTGTCATTTAATCTTTGACCCTCAAGCGGTATCATATGAGTGTAATCAATAACAACCCTCAGGCTATGATAGGAGTGATTCCAATGAGTGTAAAGAGAAGAATTCTGGCGATTCAACTTGCAGAAAAAAATCCAGCAGAATCCTGAATATGCAAAGAAAATCGGTGTGAGCGTTGATGTCAAGCATCAGCAAATCCAGAAGAAGAAAAAAATAAATTATAATCCCACCATACAATAAAAACAGAAAGGAAGTTCACTTATGACTACTATGACTGCAACCGAACTGAAAAAGGCCCTGGAGACCGCTGAGATTTTCTCACGCAATGGTTTTTCCTGCGAAGAGTACATTTAGGAGCTGTTGAAGTTCCAGCACTTCGCCAGCCAGCTGATCCTGGATGACGAGACAGCAAGACTGGATGAGGTTATCGCCGCTGTTTCCAGTGCAGCCAGAAAGAATGGTGCTACTGCAACCCCCGATTTCGTTACCGGTATCCGTGGTCTGAAGGCAATTGAAAAGGAAATTGCAATCCATATGTCCGGCAAGCGTGCAGAAGATGAGGTTGCCCATTCTCTGACCTTTGTCGACCGTCCCTTCTTCCGGGACTTCCGCAATGTCTATGTGGCAGACCAGTAAACTGAAACCGAAATCGATAATGTTATCCTCACAAACAACGGTATTATCGTGGTAGAGGTAAAGCCCGCAAAGCACAACATCACCATTAGCTAGGACGGCAGACTGCTATACTCTAACAGCGAGTCCTACCACAATGAATCTATCGGCGACAAGATGTCTGCAAAGCGCAGACTGCTGAAGACCCGCATCGAGAACGCGCTTAGAGCGCGTGGCCTGGATATTCCCGTTCATATCGACAGCTACCTGGTGTTCGTTACTCCAAAGCATCTGGAAGTGACCATCACAGACAACTTCCGCAAGGAGCATTGGTGCCGTCGTGGTAAGCTACAGCACATTGTGAATAATTTCATCAGTGATGTTACCTACACTGCTGAAGAATATGCACACCTGGCAGAAATCATTGAAGGTCTTGATTGCAATGTCAGAAGATTCCCCACTGAGCTGGATCTGCCCGCCATCCGTGACAACTTTGTTGCTCTGTATGCTCTGATTATCGAACAGCCTGCTGTCAATGAGGTAGAACCCCGAACTGCCGTCAAGGTTCAGCCTGCTCAGCCTCGCAAAGCTGCTCCCGTAGAAGCAAAGAAGTCCAGCAAGCGGAACATTATCAGCTTTGCCGCATCCGCTGCTGTAGTCCTTGTTGCTTCCGTTGCTGCTGTCACCTTAGCCGTTCGCTCCGCATCCTAAATTTTGAAATCCATAAAACCATTATTGATTAGTAAACAAACAACCGAGAATTAACCACAGTTAAGGAATAAATAGGATAATGCGAATGCCCACTGAAACTTTAAAATCAGTGGGTTTTCGCAAATTCTGCAACATTTTTTAAATATCAGTACAAAAAGACATACTTTTGCATTATAATTTAATGTGGTAAGGTACACACCATGAAAGAGAGGACTTTCTATGGATCAATATACAGAAATACTGACCAGAATGTCAGATGTGCTATCTCCTGACGATGACCAATATGAAGAAAAATTTCTGGCTATCGCAGCTACCTTCAGAAGTTTTGGCCAGGCCATTACTTCTTTCCTGTTTGCAAATGGTTTTTCCGGTGATACAAATAACATCGATGAAAAAGCAAACTACCTGAAGGATAAATTTAAGGCTGCAGACATCCCGCCACCCCGTGATATTAGAAAATGGTTCAGCGAGGATAAAGGCATCAATCCTGATACGGCATATCAAATCTGTTTTGCCTTTAATCTGAGCATTGATGAAACCCGTGATTTTTTCCGTCGCGTTTATTTCGAGCGGGCATTTGATTGCCCCTCCATCACGGAAGCTGTGTATTATTACTGTATGCGCAATGGTCTGTCCTATTCAGATGCCCTTGATATCATCGCGCAAATGCCAAAGCCGAAGGCTACTGTGATCAAAGCTGGTAAGGAAATCCTATATACCGGTACAATCATTGAATTTATTAACGGCGCAAAGAATTCGGATGAGTTGATTGCCTATGTAACCGACCATATTGAGCAGTTTGGTTACAATAACGCAACAGCAACACAGCATATTCAAGAATTGTGGGCTCCTTTGGCTTGCAAGGGTGGCCTCGCATATAAAGAGGGGTTGCTGTTGGATAAGGCATTCAACTTTGAATTTGATGAGGACCTTGGCAGAGATGATGAATATACCATCGTAACCGAAGATGCTGATTCCGTTTAGAGAATCTTCGCTCAGATCGTTGGACTCGACAGACGTCAGACCTCGCAGCTCGGTACGAACAGAACGCTCAAGCCTTTGCTGGAAAACAATGCGCTTCTGCCCGCTCTTGCTGAAAACTCGTTCCCCGATCGTAACGGTATAGAAATGATAATCAAGGGCAAGCATGTATCGCATGAGCGTATACGAAAGATTTTGATTCTCCTGGAGTTCTATACATACTGGGCTAATGCCACGGTTTCACATAAAAATGCTCTATGGGAAGCTACCGAAATCGATGCTGAACGCTGTATTGATAAAATCAACCGGTATCTGATAGAGGCCGGATACCCAGAATTGTACCCTGGTAACCCCTATGATTGGATTTTTATGTGGGAGGTAAAAGATGCATGGCCCTTGATTACTTTCCGTGACCATATGCGCACACTGTATGCCCATAAAAGTTCCGAGCAAACCGATTCTTAATGCATCCACAAATCCAACCCAAAAATACTTTGATGTAGAATGACGGTACAACAAACCTGAAAGGCGGTGACATTATGGATTCAAGAATTGCTTTGGCTGCAAATACTCAGCTGAACTTTCACAACAAGAAAGGTGGTGCAGTTTGATATACCATAATCAAAGAAATCGGTCGCGGTGGGTCATGTATCGTCTATGATGCATCCTATGAGACGAACACCGGAGATATAAAGTGTGTGCGCATCAAGGAGTGCTATCCCGCAAAAATGCGAATTGAACGGGCTCTTGATGGGCATCTGACTGCCCATCCTGCTGATAACGGACAGTTTGAGGCTGTAAAGAGTAAATTCCAATCTGACTTTAGCCTCGGCAACGGCTTGTTCTATGCAGAAGGCGGACTCTATGATGCACTTACAACAACCATTGATATCTATTCTGGAAATGGTACATCTTATCTGGTGTCTACCTATTCTCCAGAATTCACCCTGGCTACATATCGTCCAGAGAATCTGCGTGTTTGTGTAACCCTGGTAAAACAAGTGACTCAAATCCTTAAGCGTATCCACAACGAGGGATACCTTTATTTGGACACAAAGCCGGATAATGTTTTGGTTCTGGACAGCTACGCAACGCGGGTACAGTTGTTTGACCTGGATTCTTTGATTCCGATGGACTCCAAATTGCAGAATACTTTTGTTGATCCCCGCAATGTTAGAGTTTCCTTTTCTAAGGGCTTTTCAGCAATCGAACTGCAAATGGGCAAGGTTAAAAAGTTGGGTCGGCACACCGATGTATATGGCGTGGGTGCCTTGCTATTTTATCTTTTGTTCGGTGCTACGCCCACAGCTGCGGATTGTGAGTCAGAGTCCACATTCGATTTCAGCAAGTCCGTGTATGCAGAGGAAGAATACCAGGATAAGCTGTATTTTGCGTTAACCGATTTTTTACACAATGCTTTGGCGAACTTTTATCTTGATCGTTACTCCGATATGGCGCAGGTCGTCAACGCACTGACATCTATCGAATCCCTTGCTGACCCTTCTAAGCCTTATATTAAATCCAGCACCGTTACGGTTACCGGTGAATTAGTTGGGCGACAGAATGACCTGCAGTCCCTGACGGCATGGATTGGGAATAATAATTCTCCGTGTGCTTTTGTGACCGGAATGGGTGGTATCGGCAAAAGCACCCTCGTCCGGGCGTTTCTGTCGCAGCAGGCTGAAAGTATCGATAATTTGCTGTATTTGACCTTCAGCGGCAGTATTCCGAGAACGCTGATTGATGATACGACAGCTTGTATTTCGACCATCGAAAAGAATGCGAAAGAGAGTTTTAGCGAATATTATAACAGAAAACTCCGTGCGTTCAGGGAGATTGTTGCCAATACAAAATCGGTTCTCGTAATCGATAATTACTCCGGAGAAATCAATCAGGATCTCGTAGATGTAGTTGCTATCGGCTGGAAGGTTATTCTGATTAGCCGAAAATCACCGGTTGCAGACATTTATACTGAAATCCCTGTCGGTGCCCTGACTGAACGCAAGGACCTATACCGCTTGTTTGAGCATAATCTTTGCTCTAAGCTGTTGCCAACCGATTATGGATATATCGACAACATTATTTTCAAGGTGAATGGTCATACATTGGTTTTGGAATGATTGCAAAGCAGATTTCCAGCAGTTATCTTTCTATTTGTGAGGCATCCAATTTGGTAGATACCCACGGCTTCGCAGCAATGGCCCCGGAAAAGGTTATCTACAGCAAAGATGCGGATGCTTACCCAGAGACACTCCGAAACATTATCACTGCACTGTTCGAAGCAGATAATTTGTCCGAGCAGATGAGAAATCTCTTGAAGGTAATGTCTCTGGTCGACAGCAACGGCGTTGATATATAGTTACTTCACGATGTTTTGTGTATCGACTCCAAGGACTACGCAAACACTTTGATTCGTGACGGTTGGATGAATCTGTGTGATAAAGTCATTTCCCTGCATCCGGTCATTCAGGAAACCGTGTATTGCTGGGATTGGTCTGACAAGGCAAAAGCCCACGCCATTCGTCTGATGGAGTTTCTCTTCCGGGAACTGAAAGCCGAAGAACACCGAGAGGACTACCCGAAAAGCTGCTGTGGCTTATGGAGGCATCACAGGAGTCATTTGAGAAGCACCCCCGACTGAAAAAATGGTTTGACCGTTTCACCGAGAGCCAAGGTTATATTGGTAAAACAGTTCGTCAGCGGTATGAACGCTGCGAAGATTGGAGCCCTGCTGACCATAAGAAGATTGCCTTCTATGTCCAGTTGTCTGAGGGCATCCTGGATAACTGTAAGCGCGAGCCGGTTCTGCTTGAAGAGAATATTTATTATGACCTTCTGTACAGAGCCGTGATCAATATGCCGAGGCATCGCGAGGATTTCATCCTGGCGCGGGCAGAGGAACTACTCAGCAGTCCCCGTAGTCAAAATGGTTTTACAATCATGAAGCTATATGATTGTATCCTCTCTATCTACCAGGAATTGAAAGACTTTGATACAGCCGAGGCAAAACTCCGTGAAGCAGAAAAAGCGGCTAAGAAATTTGGCCACAATTACGTGTGGGCGCAGTATTACAATTTGCTGTCCGCATTCTATGATCATGCTCTGGGTGGTGTCTACGATGCAATTGATGCTGATGAGGAACATCTGCTCACAAAGATGGTGGATGCGACAGATAAAACCATCCGCTATGCCCGTAAGTCACATCGTCCTGGCAGCAAGCATCTGCTTGCGGAAAATCTGCTGACAAAGGCTACGATGCTGATGCGCAGTGAGCCGGATCGAAAGAAGCAAATTGAGAAACTTATTGCTGAAGCAGAAAAAATAGTGTTTGCCGAAACACATCCGTATGCGCAGGTGCGGTGCATCTACTATATGGTCAAGGCATGGTATGCAACATTGATTGTGCCATCGTTTACAGACACCTTGGCCTATCTAAGCAAGGCAGAAGAAATCTCCAAGCGGATTACGCCAACAGACCTCGATGAGATTGATAATATGATCATCCCGTGTGCTGACATGATGTGCATTTGGGAGCGGTACTCTTACTCTGTTGAGTTCCTGATGGATGGCATTAAAATTTGCGAACAAAAAGAAACTACTGTCCCGTATATCCGCAAAAAGATGGACCTGTACAGATGCCTTCTGGATGTGAGTTACGAATGGGGCAAACAGGAACTGTGCCGAAGCATTATTGCGGAGATTGATGACGGAAACCGCAAATATGAATCTATCGGCATATATGTAGAAATTCCAGAGGAGTTGCGTTCATTGCTTTTCTCTGATGAACCTAATAATTGAGGAGGCTCATCATTAAAAGTCTTTATAAGATAACTGTACTGCTGCTGGCGATGATTATCGCAATGTCATCTCTGGACGGCTGTAGCTTTACAAATCAAAAAGAACAAACTCGCACCATTGTTGACATTACCGGAGCAGAGGTTGAAATCCCTGCCGAAGTCGACGAAGTTGTCAATCTGTTTTCCTTTGACTGCCAGTTGATGGTTGGTCTTGGACTGGGTGACTACCTGGTGGGAATCAGTGATGCCACCTTTGAAACGCAGTGGCTTGAACTGATGTATCCTGCGGCAAAAGATATTCCGATGTATTCTGATGAAGTAAGTGCCGAAGCTCTGCTGGCGGTCAACCCGGATATCGTTTTCTGCTCTGACCCTGAACAGGCAGAGGATTTCCGCAGCAAAGGCATTACGGCTATCACATTCATGTAGCTTACCATCGATGATTTCGAGTCTTTTAGTCAGTGTGTCAACTTCCGGTCGTTTTGTGCCAGTTTCAGGTCGTTTCGTCTGCGCCGAAAGCCGCTTAAAATAAGGCTTTTTCGCCCTTGAAGCCTTGTTACAACTGCATTTTTTCAAAGTGGGTTCAAATCGGCATTTTTGCCGATTTTGGAGAGAAATCAGGGGAGACAGGAGAGAAATCGCGAGAGAAGGCAATACAGAATTATATACACCGCAGAAAGGACTTCAAACCGACGAAATCTATTTTTGAGGTGTATCTAATGAAGAATCTACCGATTGACTGGGACAGCGTTCCCGATGTGATGAATAAGGATCAGTTTTATCGCCTTTGCCATATCAGTAAGTCCACGGCTTTGCACCTGCTCAAAAGCGGCAAGGTGCCCTGCGCGTGGTCGGGTAAGAAAACCCGGTGCTATAAAATCCGAAAAGAGGATGTGAAAGCATACTTGGAGGAGCGGGCGATTTTCCCCGAACTCTATTCTGCGCCGAAGGGATAGTACGGCACCCACTATGTGGCGAGGCTCTCTAAGGAACTGCCGGAGGACACGCTGCGGCAGATGCACGGCTACTATGAAAAGCTGCTGCGCAAATACCCGGATGTGGTCACGGTAAAGGATGTGGTAACCCTGACCAGCTACACCCTGACCACCGTCCACAACTGGTGCAGCCGCGGGTCGCTGAAAGCCTTTCAAAAGGGACTGAAGTTCTGCATTCCAAAGATCTTTCTCGTTGACTTCTTCTGCTCCCTGACATTTCGCTCCATTCCCCCTAAAAGCCTTTGGCATATCCAGACGCTGAATGATTTTGGCCGGAAGATGAAGCATAGAAAATAAAACTTAATATATTTCTGCATCTCCTTTGTGTTTGATAGCCACAAAGGAGATGATTTTTAATAAAATACTTGCATTGTTTTCGTGATTTGGGTATAATGAATATGCTTGAGGGCGTAATACATTAAATTTGAAACATTGTATCTTAGTGTTTATTGTGTTTATTCCTGTTTATGAAAGTGAACCCGAGTAAACAAACGGAAACAAAGAATTAAATTTAATGATATATGTCTGGCATTGTCTTTCCTATTCTCACAGGGAAAGTGTTTTTGTCAGGCTATTATTATGCCTTTTGGTAAAATACATTACCGAAAGGATTTTTTATTATGGAAAAAGAATTAGTATGGAAAATGGTCCAGGGACAAATCGGGTATGATTTTAAAAATCTTGATTTGTTGCAGCAAGCTTTCACTCGTCGCTCATATACTGCAGAGAACGGCGGTGAAAACAATGAGGTGCTCGAGTTCATTGGAGACAAAGCACTTGATTTTATGGTTGTTAAACTGCTTATTCATAAGTACGGGTATTTAGCAAATGGGGATCCGATTGACGGAACAAAGATTTCTGTTTGGGAACAAGAATTCAAACGTAATCAAGAGGGTTACGAAGCGCCGGCAGTAAATAGTTTCTGCTGTGACTATGACGAAGATGACCTATCTAAAATCAAAAGTCGAATGGTGAATAAAAAAGCATTGGCTCGCCGAATGGATGAACTTGGTTTTTCCGAACATCTTATTATGGGGAAGGGCGATATACAGAATAATATTAACCAAGAAGATTCTGTAAAAGAAGATTTGTTTGAAGCTATTATCGGAGCTGTTGCGATCGATTCAGGATGGAATCTGAAGGACTTGCAAAAAGTGGTTGAAGTAATGCTTGTGCCCGAAAACTTTCTAATTAATGATACCGACACCAATTATGTGCGACTTATTCAGGAATGGGAAATGAACGAGAATGGGTGCATTCCTTGGTACAAATACAAAGAAGCTTCTTACTCATCGACTTGGTATTTAAAAGAGGATAACACTATATATCAAAGCTTTCCGTTAGATTACAACTATTCTAAGCTAAAATACCATTGTTACCTCAAACTGCTTGATTCTCTACCGATGTTTTGCGGCTTCGGTGTGTCTATCCGTGAGGCGAGAATGGCTGCTTGCAAATTAGCGTATGAGTATTTAGAGAGAAATGATATGCTTCCATCTATCCGTGACGAAATTGAAAATCCTAACCGTGATGATGCAATTAACCAACTTGAAACATTGGCACGAAGAGGTTATTTTTCCATTCCTACTTATGAGTTTAAGGAGACATATGATAACAATGGTAATCCTATTTGGAATTGCGAATGTCGTATAGCGGAAGAAGATTATTACTTCGATGCGACATCCTCATCAAAAAAAGAAGCAAAGAAAGATTCTGCTTTTAGAATGCTTTTTTATGTACTCGGAATGGAGGATGAATAAAAATGGCCAAGTGGTGTCAAGTGGTGTTTTAATTATGAGTCCGGCGAATATGAATACATCGAAAAAGATGGCTTCAGTATTGACCGAGGCGAATATGTTTGCAATTGGGATGATAGCCAATATCGCCGTGAAGAGGAAGAATGCTGTAATTCTTTATTTGATGATGAAGATGACGACTGACCCCAGATACTAAAACAATACCAATGTGCGATTTGAAAATTCGCACACTCGCACCTGCCTTTCGGTTACAGTCTACCAAAACCGAAAGGCAGGTGCATTTTGCGTTGCAGGCCTGCCGGGGAAATTTTGAATGGGAGGATCACATATGAAATCGCTATTTGAGCAGCTGGGCGGCACTTACACAAGGCAGGGCGACTATTGCCTACCCAATGTTTGCTTACCGCCCGAAGAAAAACGCCCCATCGGCATTTACGGGCAGCGGCGGCGAGCTTTTCTGAAGGTGCACCACCGGGTGCTGTATTATAACCTGCTGACCGCCGGGACGCTGGACGGACACCTCGCAGACATCGAGGAGCAGGCGCAGGAACTCTTTCTTCGGCAGGTAGAACAATACGCAGACACCGAGGGAGTGACGGAGGCATTGAAAGCCAATGACCCGATGGCGTGGGTGCGGAAGATGAACGGCATCCGACATCGGGCAAACGAGGTCGTGATGCAGAAAATTGTATATGGGTAACGAGCAAGCGGGGGTCGATGGCCTCCGCTTGTTTTGTGTGCAGAAAAGAACAATGCTATTTTGAAACGACATTGTTCCGAACTTTGTTGACATTGTTCTTTTATTTGGGTATAATGTACTTGTGATTTTATGCGTGGAGGTATCCCCTATGGCTGAAATGATCTCGGTAAGAGAGGCAGCAGTGCGCTGGAATATAACGGAGCGGAGAGTTGCGACGCTCTGCAAGAATGGGAGAATCGCCGGTGCGGAAAAGCAGGGCAATCGTTGGCTGATCCCCGTTGATACGCAGAAGCCGGCGGATCAGCGGCTCAAGACGGGCGCTTTCCGCAAGACGGAGCGCGCGCCGAAGCTGCCCTTGCCCATCGGCGTGTCCAACTACTGCCTTGCCTCGTCGGAATACTACTACATCGACAAGACGATGATGATCAAGGACTTTATCGACGAGCGTCCGATGGTGACGCTGTTCACTCGTCCCCGCCGCTTCGGCAAGACGCTGAATATGGATATGCTGCGCACTTATTTTGAAAAGAGCGACAAGGATACCTCTGTTTACTTCCGGGATAAAAAAATCTGGGCCTGCGGCCAGAAGTACCGGGATTATCAGGGCAAATACCCCGTGATCTTCCTGACCTTCAAGGATGTGAAGTTTGATACTTGGGAGGAGACCTTTGCAGCCATCCGGGATATTTTCGCAAAGGAGACCCGGCGGCACAAAGAACTGCTGACCAGCGAAAAATGCGACGAGTACAGCAAAAAGACCTATAAAAAGCTGGCAGACGGCAAGGTCAGCGAGGTAGAGCTGACTTCTGCACTGCTGGACCTGTCCGCTATGCTGCACAAGCACTATGCCGTTGCTCCCATTATCATCATCGATGAGTACGATACCCCCATCCAGCAGGGCTATCAGAAGGATTATTACGACAAGGTCATCCGGTTTATGCGGAACCTGTTTTCCGGCGGGTTCAAGGATAATCAGCACCTGTCCTTCGGCTTCCTCACCGGCATTTTGCGGGTGGCCAAGGAGAGCATCTTCAGCGGGATGAACAACCTGTCCATCAACTCCGTGCTGGACAACAAATACAGCGCCTACTTCGGCTTCACCGCCGACGAGGTGATGGAGATGGCGGAATACTACGGCGCTGCCGATAAGTATGACGAGATTTGCCAGTGGTACGACGGCTACCGCTTCGGCAAGACGGAGATTTTCAACCCGTGGTCGGTGGTCAACTACTTCAGCAACGAGTGTGAGCCGAGACCATTCTGGGTCTCCACCGGCAGCAACGATATTATCGGGGAAGTGCTTGCCCAAGCAGATGAGGAGATTTATAAACGTCTGACCTCCCTGGTCAACGGCGAGACCTTCACCACCTTCATCGACACCGGCGTGATTTATCCGCAGATCAAGAGCAATCCCTCCACCATTTACAGCTTCCTGCTGGTGACCGGCTATCTGAAGGCACTGAAAACCACGTCCTCCTTCAGCGGCGATTTTATGTGCGAGGTTTCCCTGCCAAACTGGGAGATTTCTCTGGTGTATAACAAGGAGATCTTGCAGCGGCTGGAGAATCTGATCCCGCCGTCCACGGCGATTTCCGTTCAGGAGGCCATTTTCTCCGGCGATAACGCACGGCTGAAAGCGCAGATCCAGACGCTGCTTACCCAATCGGTCAGCTCCTTCGATACTGCCGGGGAGAACTTCTACCACGGCTTTATGCTGGGGCTGTGCGCCCTGCTGGGCGGCGCTTTCGTGACCTCCAACCGGGAATCCGGCGACGGGCGTTATGATATTCAGTTGAAGCCCACGCAAAAGGGACTTCCGTGCATCCTGATCGAACTGAAAGCGGAGAAGAATTGCAGCGACGAAAAGCTGAAAAAGCTGTCCGAGACGGCCTTACAGAAGATCAACGACAAGAAATACGAAACCGAGCTGACGACCGCCGGGGTCAGGACGATTTATAAATACGGCGTGGCCTTCAGCGGTAAAAAGGTTGAAGTGGCAGTCGGATGAGGAGTGAGAATTCCAAAGTATCAAATTGATACTTTGGGGATGTACTTACATCGAATGCTAAATGAATTAACAAAAATCGAGGGAGACTGCTTATGAAATCAAATTTTGATTTTCTGAATCGATACTGGCC
>OIXL01000008.1_pt1 | contig 159161 bp, 145 predicted proteins | sample 1587761 | NCBI WGS metagenome assembly OIXL01 (sample SAMN03283246) | human gut metagenome | biome: human-associated habitat; material: feces | host: Homo sapiens | place: Peru | collected 2012 | reverse complement strand
AATTGAACTGTTTCTGGGTGTGTAAATACGCCATTGTTAACTCTTTGTTGTGAGTCAACTTTTTTCAGGGAAAGACAGAAAGCACCCTCTGGTGTACCAACCTCCGCCTTGCTGCCGTTTCGTACAGGAAAACACCCTCTGGTGTACCAACCTCCGCCTTGCTGCCGTTTCGTACAGGAAAGTGACTTTGGGTGTACCGACCGGAAGTGGTGACGGAGGCGGCGCGGTGATTTTGTGCGAAAAGATGAGTATATTTGTGGGTACGAGAGGAGAATTACGTTATGAAACTGAACAAGAGATTTTTCTATGGGGTGCTGACGGCGGTGGCACTGCTGGCGGCTGGGTGTTCGAAGGATAATACGGATCCGGTGCCCGATCCGGGTACGGGAGAGCAACTTGTCGAGAATCCTAAGGTCAGGGCGGCCGTTAGGACTATGATGTCGGAGGCGGCCAGGACGGAGTCAACCTTGAATGGCGTGGCGGTCTGGCAGGAGGGGTATGCGTCTTCGGGAGAATGGCCCAAGGGCTCTGACAATGACACACGGCGACAGATGTGGTCGGTTACCAAGACGTTCACCTCAATGGCTGTCGGGATAGCGGTCGGGGAGGGCAAGCTGAGCCTGTCCGAAAAGGTCGCGCCGATGTTCCCCGAGGAAGTCGCCGAGGCGGAAAAGAATATGACGGACGCGCAGAAGGCAAACCTTGAGGCCTTGACAGTCAGGCATCTGCTGATTATGGCGAACGGCCACAAAAAGGATCCGACGGTTGAATATGCCACTGAATATTTCAAAAAGGATCCGTTCGGCTCACTCAAGTATATTCATAATGAATGGGTTGATGTCTCCGGGCTGCTGACAAAATATGACTCCACGCTGCCGGAACTTTTCTTTGGATATCCATTCGACGCGGCTCCGGGAGAGAAATTCTGCTACGACAGTTTCTCTTCCTGTATGCTTTCGGAGATCATCACAAAAAAGACCGGGGAGACGATGGCCGACTATCTCTACAAAAGGATGTTCAAGCCTATGGGACTGGACAGACCTGAGTGGGAGGATATCCATGGAGTGACAGCCGGTGGCTGGGGACTGCATCTTAGCACTGACGAGATGCTGGCGTTCGGCCGTCTCCTGCTGGACGGCGGGAAATGGGACGGGCAGCAGATCATCCCTGAGGACTATCTCAAGGAGGCCGTCAAAGATCAGATCAAGGACCGGATGAATAATGGTCAGAACTACTCCACGACCGGTTACGGCTACCAGATCAGAACCCGTTCCGACGGGTCACTTTATATGGCCGTAGGACTTTTCGGACAATATATCGTTGTGATTCCTGATAAGAAGGCCGTGATCGTGATGACCTCTGCGATGCCGTTTGACGCTGACAACATCCTTAAGGATCTGTCAAAGGTTATGGCGCTCCTCAATGGTGATCTTGATTCCAGTGTGAAGCCGCTCGAACTGGCCTGGAAGTACATTGTGCCGGAGCTTTAGTCATGGACTATTTGAGAAAGCGGAACAGGCATATTCATAAAAACTTGAGAATATATTCATAAATGGCTGCGGAAGAGGATAAGAAAGGGGCATTCGCTCCGATGATGGAAAGCGGCGTGCACGCTGGGTTTCCGTCGCCGGCGCAGGACTACATCAATTCGTTCATCGACCTCAACAAGGAGTTGGTGCGGCATCCGGCGGCGACTTTTTTCGCCCGTGTGGTCGGCGATTCGATGGTGGACGCCGATGTGAACGAGGGTGACGTGCTGGTGGTGGACAAGTCGATCGAGCCGAGGGAAGGGGATATGGCCGTCTGTTTCATCGACGGCGAGTTTGCCTTGAAGTACATCTCCTTCAGGGATCCGGCCGATGCATCGCGCTCTGTCAAGGCCTCCAAGCCTGGCGTGTCCTATGATATTCTTAAGCATCAAAGAATATGGCTGCTTCCGGCCAATGAGAAATATCCTCCCATCGAAGTGACTGAGTCCAATGATTTTACGGTCTGGGGAGTTGTGACCTACGTCATCAAGAAGGTGTGTACGCGTTAGTTGACTGCAACAATTTTTTCGTGTCCTGCGAGAGGGCTTTCCAGCCGGAGTTGGAAGGCCGTCCGGTCGTGGTGCTGTCCAACAATGACGGATGCGTGGTGGCCCGCAGCAACGAGAGCAAGGCGATGGGCATCAAGATGGGGACTCCGTTCTTTAAGGTCCGCTATCTGGTGGAGCAGGGGAGACTCGTCGTGCGTTCGTCCAACTACACTCTTTACGGTGACCTTTCCGCGCGGGTGATGTCGCTCCTTGCGGAGGCGGCCCCCCGGTTGGAAGTCTATTCAATTGACGAGGCCTACATGGACATGGACGGTGTCGCGCCAGAGCGTATTCCGGGAATATGCTCGGATCTGGTGACGAAGATCCGCCATTGGACGGGCATTCCGGTCAGCATCGGAATAGCGGACACAAAGACCCTTGCCAAGGTCGCCAACCATTTCGCAAAAAAGTACAAAGGGTACCGCGGCGTCTGTGTCATCGATTCCGAAGAGAAGATCCGCAAGGCATTGGCTTTGACTCCGATAAAAGAGGTTTGGGGAATAGGTCGGCGAGGCGCTCCGAAGCTGGAGTCCGTCGGGGTCAAGACGGCCTTGGACTTTATTAAGAGGCCATGCGAGTGGGTTCGTGGGATGATGGGAATAGGCGGAGTGAGGACTTGGTCCGAGCTTCAGGGCAGACGGATGGTCGAGGATGAGCGTGACGAGAAGCGCAAGAGCATCTGCACATCCCGTTCGTTCGACAAGATGGTTACGGACCTGGAGGAGATGACTTTAAGAGTCTCCGATTTTGCCGGAAAATGCGCCGAGAAACTCCGCTCGGAAGGCACTGCGGCATATTCAGTGGGCGTATTCATCCAGACCAACCGCTTCCGGGACGACCTTCCGCAGTATTTCCCGAACGCCAGCGTCAGGCTCGATGTCCCCGCCAACAGCACCCAGGAGGTCGTTGCCGCCGCCCTGCGCGCCTTGAGGATGGTCTTCCGCAATGGTTTTGAATATAAAAGGGCCGGTGTGACCGTCTCCGACATCGTTGAGGCCGACGCCATTCAGACCACCTTGTTCGACTTCGATCAGGAGACCCGCGACCGTGACGACCGCATCTCCAAGGTCATGGACTTGGTCAACACCTCCGGCAAAAATGTCCTGAGGCTCGCCACCCAGCGTCCCGGCCACTATTCCGACGGCATCCGCCGCGAATTCTGCTCCCGCCTCTACTCCACCTCCTGGTCAGAACTCCTGGAAATCAAATAGCCTGCTTCATATTACTGAAACAGGCTGTCTGTCGTACGTCGAGAAATAGGCTTACTTCACCTTTTCCCTCTTGCCGAGCTTCTCGCGGACGAGGAGCGGCTCGTTGGTCGTGATGCAATCGACACCGAGATCGATCATATCCTGGATGTCCTTCTCCTTGTTGACGGTCCAGCAGTTGATGCTCATCTTGTTGTCGCGGGCCTGCTTGAACCATGTCGGGTTCTTTCCGAAGACCTTGTACTGGTAGTCAACACCGTTGATTCCGAGCTTGGCGAGTTCCTCAGGGCTCTTGTCCTTGTCCAGGTACTGAACCGTGAATCCAGGGCAGAGGGCGGCGAGCCTCTCGCACATATTCAGACTGAATGAGATGAAAATCACACGCTTTGGGTTGTACAGACCGTGCTCCTTGAGAGCCTTGACGCTCTGGTCGACCATATAGTCCTCGTGAGCCTTGTCAATCTGCTTCTTGAGCTCGAACACCAGCACGGTCTTCTTGCTCTTCTCTCCCTGTGCCAGATACTCGTCCAGAGTCGGGATCTTCTCGCCGTTTTTCAGGCGGCAGTCCTTGAAATCAGCGTAGTCGTGATTCCAGATGCGCATCCCGTCGATGTCCGGATCGTGATGCACGAGCATAACGAGGTCGGAAGTGATGTGAACATCGAACTCGCTGCCCCACAACCCGTTCTGCTGCGCCAGTTCAAGCGATTTGATGGAGTTCTCGGCGTACCCGGCCTCCTCGCAGTTCCAAAATCCTCTGTGCGCCGTCACCGCGATCTTCTGCGGAGCGCACGAAGCGGCCAGCGCAACCAATGCACCCACCGCCGCAACTTTAACGATCTTTTTCATATTCATTGAATATTACAGTTATTAATATGTCCATTTCTGTCCCGGAAGCACTCGGTAATTTAGCCATAAGTTCCTGTCGGTGGTATGATGACCGTTCTTTCGGTCACGAGCCTTGGCTTTTGCTGTGTTGTTTCCGCATCAAGGCTTGTGACGACAAACCGTGGATTTGCGGTTTTGCTTTCCGTACCAATGGTTTTAAGGACAAATGTAGTAATTTTATGCCGATAAGTAAAGTCCGGAAACAGACGACGATGGCCCGATGACTCCCAAGGTTCATAGCACTTCCAACAGACGTAATAAATGCTCGTGGCATCTAATACGTTAATAATCAATCTGAATGGATAACTATCTGGTGCCTATGTCAGTACTGGATGATAGTATTTCATCGTTGATTATCAGAAAGTTAAGTGCTGCGGCACAATTGCTGTCTGAGATGACTGACGTGAAGCAATATCCGATTTTTGCCATAGTCATATTCAATCGGCCTGAAAACGCAAGTTTTTATGTACTTTTGTCCCGCAATTAAAATGATTATGATGAAAAGGACTTTATTGGCATTGGCGATGCTTGCGGGCACGATCAATATTTTCGCACAGGCTCCGGAATATCTTCCGGAATGGAAAGAAGGGTATCTGGACATCCACACGATCGCCACGGGAAGGGGTGACGCGGCATTGATTGTGATGCCGGACGGGACTTCGATGATGATCGATGCCGGCGATAACGCAAAGGCGAAGGACACACAACATCCGGACAATACAAAGAAACCGGGTGAGTGGCAGGCTATTTATATGAAGCACTTTATGGCTCAGCTTCCCGACAAGGACAACCTTGACTACGCAATGGTCACCCATCTCCACAACGACCACATAGGCTCGATGAAGGATGCGCTTCCGGGCACGCACGGCTATGCGCTTTCCGGGATCACCCTCGTGGGCGAGCATATTCATTTCAACAAGTTGGTTGACAGGGCATATCCAGACTATGACTTCCCGTCCAGAGAGAATGTCTTGAATGCGAACAAAGGGTTCATTGAGAACTACATAGGCTTCGTTAACTATTCAGTAGAACGAGGTATGACTGCGGAGAAATTTGCCATCGGAAGCAAGAGACAGTTCACGATGGTTCACAATCCGAAGAAATATGCCAAAGACTTCGAGATCAGGAACCTTGCCGCAAACGGTGAGGTCTGGACAGGCCACGGTAAGAAATCCGTAAAGATGTACAGCGGGGATCCGACCCTGTTCGATGAGAATATGAATTCCTGCGCGATTCGTCTGCGCTACGGTAAATTCTCATATTTCAACGGAGGCGACCTTTCCGGTGGGAACTGGCCCATCTTCAAGTCGCTGGAAAGGGATTTCGAGACTCCTGTCGCCAAGGTCTGCGGCAAGGTCACGGTGATGAAAGCCAACCACCACGGCTATTTCGACACCTGCAACGCGTTCTTTATGCAGACATTGTCACCACAGGTTATCATAATCGATGCCAGAAGCCAGAATCATCCCGTCCCTTCCACAATGACAAGAATATCCGACCCTCTGGTCTGGAAAGGAGACCGTGACTACTACATAACCGTGGATCAGGCCCGCAAGAAACTCGGAGAGGAACTCTGGAGCAAATTCAAGCCGTGGGGCCACATTGTGGTCCGTGTCTATCCCGGAGGAAACAGCTACCAAGTCTTCGTCCTCGACGCGGACTACACAGACTACCGCATAAAGTACAAGTCCGAAGTCGTCAATCTGTAAATGACGACTGTCATAGACACCATTGCCGTGCGCTAGAGAGACCTTTTTGCGCACCAGGTGCTCGAGAAACTACATTCCGTGTGTTGAAGTGACCTTCTGACGCACCGAGGTTTCTGGAAGCATATTCTGTGCGCCAGAAACAGCCTTTCACGCACGATTAATAGGAGAGTTTCCGCCAATCATCCTGGAATGTCTCCCTCATCATTCCTGCGGAGATGAAACCGGCGAGTTCCTCGGCTGCCTTTTGTGCCGCTCCAGTCATCCTATAGCCGGAGAATGGCCTGTCTGTGAATATGGCGCAGACTACGGCATATTCAGGCTCAGCCTTAGGGAAGAATCCGGCGAAGGTCTCTCCTGCCCGGGATGAACAGCCATATTCATTGAACCTTGACACTGATGTCCTACCGATGAGGCACTCCTCCTTGCCGCAGTCGAGTGCGCTGATAATCAAACTTCTGTCGATTTCTCCATACCTTGATGGGGGAACATCCCTTCCGACACCTAATCTGAGATGCGCGCCGACTATATTTCCAGAAGCCAGCGCACTATAGAATGTCATTACGTGCAAAGGGGAGACTTTCATTGAATATCCTCTTGACAGGGCTTGAACCGTTTGTTCGGACCATTCCAGGCTCTTCGGATCAGGCATTTCTACTTGCTTCACACCCTCGACTTCAATAGTGTTCCAATCATCTTCGGGCAGGAATGACCTAAGTGCGGCTACATAGTGTCCGGGAATATTCTTGTATGCCTCCAGAATGCATCCTGAGGCGATGTACTCTTTTAACCCGGCATCTGAATGGAACATTCCGTCATCGAGCGCCACCGTCCAGGTGAGCGGCTCCATCACGGGGCCAGGCTCGTATCCAAAACAGGCGGCAAGGTTATAATATTCATCGACATTCGCATTCCTGCTGAAGTTTACTATGACGGGAACATTTCCGCTCCAGACGTTCATCACCGCAATGCAAGCCCCTTTGATCCGCTTGTCGTCCAGGATGGCATTCCGCAGCAGCGAATCGGCTTTTCGTTGCCAGCAAGTGTCGATGGTCGATTCCCATTCCTTGTTCTTCTTCTCATCCGCCTTTCTGTTTCCGCATCCAATTATCAAACATCCTGCGCCTAACAGTGTGGCCGCTACAGCCAATATCTTATTCATTGTCATTGCTTAATCAGTTAATATTTACGTGCTCGGAAAATTCCACAGCCACTTTCTCCACTGCTCCTGTCGTCTGGTAGGCTTCCGGCAACAGCGTGGTGAACACCGCGCATACGATGGCGAACTGTGGATTCTTTTTCGGGAATATCCCAGCGAACGTCTCCGCCGCATAGCCGCTCCATCTTGATTCTGAACTTCTGCCGACAAGGCCAGCCGTTCCATATTTGTCGAGCCTTTCTATTATTAGATTCCTCTCATCTCCCAAGAGCCGCGGCTCTTCGTCATAACTCTTTTTTACGAGGTAGGGGAGTCTCCTCACTCCGGTCGTAAGTGTGCTGTAGAACGCCGCTATGTGTGTTACAGTCATCTTCATTGTCCATCCTTTTGCCAGCTCCTCAACATCTGATTCTGACCAATCTTTGGATTTAGGACTGTGAATTTTGACATTCGATGCTCCGTGTATATCTTTCCATATATATTCCTCCGGTGGAAGGCACTCGGTGAGTGAGTTGACAAAATGCTCCGGCGTAACTTTGTAGGTCTTTGTCATCTTCCCTAAAGCGAGCGCCTCGGCCATTGACTCCTTTGACCTGAACATCCCGTCCTTCAGAGCCACCATCCAAGTGAGCGGCTCCATTATCGGCCCGGGCTCATATCCCAGCTCCATCGCCCAGTTTCCGAGTCCGAAGCCCTCATCCGAATTGTGGCTTAGATTCACAACGACCGGCAATCCACCATCCTTGACATCCATCACCACAAGGCACGCCTGCTCGAACCCTTTGATGTCCTTGACGCCAAACCACAGCAGCGAATCCGCCAGCCGCTGCCAGCGAAGATCAATCATCGTACGGACATCTTTCCCTGAATATAATTCCTCCTCATACGCACCGATCAGCCCGCTGCTGTTGTTGAACGGAATGTCCGGACAGTAGTACCCCAGCACGCTTTGCGCCAGAGCTCCGCTCCTGTAAGTCACCGTGTTCGGGTACATCTCTACCGCCACTTTCCTTCCCCTTCTTTCCCCACGCTCGAAGCCAGCCAGCACTTTCCCGCTCCGGTCCAGCACGTGTGCCCCGTAAACCGCATTCTCAACCCTTCTGAAAGCCAACCACCTTACGCCGAGTGTGATTGCTGCCAGTGCCAGCACGAGGGCCAGAAAACGGCCAATCATTCTATTCGTTATCATAAATCAAATGTTTTATGAAATATGGAGTCTTCATTCTCCTTGAATCTATCACTTAGTCCTTTTACGATGCTTGATCAGGGTAATGTTATTTTCTCCGCCTACCCTATTTTCTCGTGTTGCCGTTATCTTACTTGTTTTCCATCAGCGTTGATGAGCGTCCCGTCGTATGAGACATCCTTACATAGGTATAAATCTGGGCCGAGGGCCTCGATGTCTTTGTAGATCGGTGGAGTGATTATCTTGCCGGTCGGGGACATTAGACCGTACCAATCGTATTGCGCCTCGTATTGCAGACAGTGGGCTATCGCTTTCTTGGTGTCAGGCGCGGCAACTCCATAGAAATTGCCATCCTCATCATATTCCTTTACCGGTTCTCTGAGTTCCATAGTGTCGTAAATCAATTGTTCAACGCTATGAATGTAGAAATCGTTGATGAGCTCGCCGCTCAGCGTGTACTTTCGGATGGTGTGGTCCGGCATAACGGCAGTGATCATACTTCTGTCAACAAAATAACTGGCTTTTGTGAAAGGGAGAATTGTGTCCAGGTTTGAAGTCATCACACTTCGCTCATCTCCTTTGGTGACAATCCATAAAGAGTCGGCGAGTTCGATGTTGTCATATTCGGCCTCCAGAACCCACCTGCCTTGCCGGTCCATAAGTCCGACCGCATTGAGGTCGGGGGTTGGAACAGCACAAAGGTTGTTGTGGAACACGCGTCTGCCAAAGTACCGATCATTTGGCACTTGTGTGTCAATCACGACATTACCTGCGCAGTCGATGAACTTCACCCATCCGCCGTCATCCACGCAGGCGAGTCCGTCGGAGTAAACCCAGGCGTGAGAGTATCTTGGTTTGATAACAGGTGTGCCGGTCTTCATATTGAAATACCCACGGAGTTTTCCTGTTTTGTAGCACACCAACGAGTCCTTGCCGCACGGCAACGCTATCCAGTCAATGTCAGAGATGGTCTTTTTGCCGTTGGCATTCTTGACAAAACCATTCCTGCCGAAATTTGAATAATAACATACGCCGCCGGAGAGGCGATGTGTTTCATAGCTGTCTTCGCTGACTACGAATTTTCTGGGAATAATTTCCACGCAGGCCTGCACCGCAATGTACACAGCGATGGCGGCGATCACCACCATTGTAACGGTGAAGCTTGTAGCCACGATGCGTCGAAGAACTTTGCCATACTTTGAATCATCCTTCATCCCCAGAAGCACGCCAATCCAATTGACGATTCCCAAAAATATTCCAGTCAAACCTTGCCAGAACAGTACAAAAGCTTTTTTCATTTTAATTTGTTTTTTTGAATATGCACGTGGTGTTACCGGTCAATCCCAGAAGCAGAACTTGTCAAACGATGTGTCCTGCACGAAGACCTTCGGACCAAAAGTCATCTCTTTGGGCTTTTCGATGTCGGTTGCCTTGCAACAGGCGAACGCGCATTCCTCGACTTCGACAGCCGACCTGAACTTGAGGTGGCTCAATTCCTCGTTATAGTAGAACGCTTCCGCGCCGATTTTCTTCAGTGACCTCGGAAAATCTGCGTTCCTGATGCTGGATGGATAGAAAGCCCGCGCGCCTATTCCCTCCAATCCTTCCGGGAAGTTGATCTCTTCAAGGTTGTCGCAGAAACGGAACGCATAGTCATGAATATTCCTGACTCTCTCATGCAATGTGACTTTCCTAAGATTCCTGCAGAACATGAATCCGTCTATGGTCTCGACCGTCCCGGGAATGTCTATCTCCCTCAAAGAATAGCAGCATTCAAAGCTGTCAAGATGGGTCAATCCGGCTGGAAGACTGACACTCTCCAATGCTTCGCAATGCCTGAACGCATGACTTCCAATGCTGGTGATTCCATTGTGCAACTGGATGCTTTTCATAGATTTGCATCCGTCGAAAGTGTCATTGAATATTTCCGTAACAGACTGCGGCACAGTGAATGTCTCCAAAGACTCGCATCCCATGAACGCCGCCGCTCCGATAATATTGATTCCGCCGTGCAACGTTATATTCCTGAGCCTTTTCTGAAGGCAGAAAGCGAAAGGGTCGATGCAAGTGACGGAGTCCGGAACGGTAAAATATTCCTTGTCCTCCAGACAAAAGATCAGTCTCGTCATGTCCTTTGAATATAGCACCCCGTCCTGAATTGTCAGAAATTCAGACTGATTGTCAACTTGGGAGATCTTTACCTTGAAATATTTTGTCGGAGCCGCCCAGACAAAAGGTCTCTGCTGGTAAGAGGCGAAAGGGCTTTCCCATTTCCCGGAAGGAATACGCAACGATTCCGGCAGATGCAAGGTCCATATCCTGTTGTACTTCTTCCAAAGCGGCTCATCGCCGTTGAATATGACATCTTTGTCGTAGTTTCCTTCTTCCACATGGTAGATCCAGTCGTAAAGCTTATCCACCATGTCCTTGCTATTCAGTACCTTTTCCACCTTATTGATGTCTTTGTCTTCAATCAATACGGCTTTCCTGACGACATCAATAAGATTCTCGATTATCTCAACCTCCACAACATGTATGTCGCCAGTCCGCTTGTAAACACTCAGTTTACATTCTCTCTTGTTGGAGTCAAAGACATACTCGAATTTCGCCTTGATGGCTACATAGCAATGACGGGCCTCGGAGTACGGTTTAAACTGCTTCTGGCTTTCCTCCGTCATTCTCTGAAGATAGCCCCTCAGTACATTCCTATCCACGGCGATGTCGCGAATCTCCGTTCCTGGCGTCTTCATCGTTCTCATTATTAATTAACTTCTTGATTCTGTCCATTGTGCTCATGAGTCAGGGTTTTTATGATGTCTTCCATTTTTGTGTATTGAGAGACATTCCATCCGGAATCTATCACCTATCCACCGATTTCATCACAAGATTAACCAGCTTCTGGTTCTCCTGCGAGGAGTACCAGCACCCCTTGGGCGGGTGAATCCCCATCACAGAACTCTCTCGCAGTCAAGCCCGAACCATGCTGTCAGGACATCCTCGACCTTTCGGTGGATTTCGGGCGTGATGTTGTCCTTCACTTTCTTGTAAACGTAGGCGACAGCCGCACCCTCGTCCAGAACGCCCAGCAGCTTGTACACCGAACTCGGAATCAGGCTGACGGGGGAGACCGTGTAGATCAATGCCGCATAGATCAGCACCTTGTCAAGCGCCGAGGTCCTCCCGTCACCCATCACGAACCAGAACTGAAGCAGCGGCCTGGCCGCCGTCCTCCCGACCCTCAGCGCGTAAGGCTTCAACGACTCCATCACATCACTCATCTTCCCCTTCCAGTCAACCCCTTTCACCTCCTCCAGAAGTGAATGAATATCCTTGCCCATGATGCTGTACACAAGGATTGTTATGCAGATCGCTATCAACATATTCATTTACTTTTGTGGTTTGTGCAATGCCATTGTGTAGCCGCACCTTTTGCATCGCGTGCCGCTGTTAGGGCTGATCGAGCCGACACTTTCATAAAGAAAGTAATGATTGTCCCTTACGTGGTCGTGGTTAGGGCATTTAAGTCCTCTGATTTCTCTTAGTGTTCCCATGTGTCTGTCATTTTCATTATTCCCCGAAAGTACGAATAGTTTTCACAAAACCGGAACGAACCAAGCCGAGAATTTCCAAAGATTTTTCGAGACAGACTTTCATATTCTCCTCGTCATTGTAGAAGAATTCACAACTTGCGGTGACATTCTTGAAAGTCTGGTCAATGTAAACCTTGGCGAGTTTGATGTCGCGTGTCAGCTTGTTGCACGCCGCGAGTACTTTGGTCACTTCTCCTTCTTCAAACTCGTAGAATTGTGGAAAGATCACGGACAGAAAATTTTCTTCGGACTGAGTTCCCAGCACGTAGAAACTTTTCATCTGATAGCGGATCCGAAGGTCTCCGTCATCGTCTGTCTGTGGTTTGTAGCCAAGCTCTTGAAGTATTGAGGTCACCTTTTCTTGTCTAGTCATATCGCTTTGAATATTTATTGGTTGTTGTCATCCGTGGTTTCTTCTTCCTCCATCTTCTGAATAGTGTTGCGAACGACGAGGAGGGCGATCGTAAGCTCATGGATCATGCGGCTGAGAAGTTCTTCCAGATCATCGTTCTCAAACAGTTCCCGTTCATAGAAGAGCCACAAGTTGTCATTGAAGGTGTAGGCCTTGACGTACTTGAGTGTGGAGTTGATCTTCTCACACAAGGTATAGTACTTTATGATGTCCTCCTTATCCAAGTCGTAGATGCCTGGAATTGAGAGGTTGAGGAATTTTTCGTCATCCTCGTTGTACATATAGAGAAAGTTGATTCCCTCGTATTTGAAGGCATAATCCAATGTGCCAACCTCTGTCAAGCTGAACCCCAAGTTGTTCAGGGTCTCCAAAATCTTTTCTTTCATGATATTCGTTTTTAATTAATGTTTGAATCCGATTGTTACGGGTTTTAACCCGGTGTCTTTGGGTGAGAACTCGCATCTTATCCGCTCGTACTCACGCAGAGATTTTGAGGTCACCGAAGGATTTCTTGTCCCGATGATTTCCTCAAGAAGGTTCTGGGTTATTCCCATCCTCCTGCCATCCTTGCCTTCTATGCTCTCGTTGAACTTCCGGCGAGCCGCTGACTTCACAATATAGCTGATGTCGCTGCAGTTATAACCTTCTGTCATATCCGCAAGTCTGTCGGTGTCAATCTCTCCTTCGATTGGAAGCTTGGCAAGAGCCAACGTGAAAAGGCTTTTGCGGGCCTCCGCATCCGGCATGTCGATGTACACCAGCTCATCGATGCGTCCTGTGCGCAGCACGGCCTTGTCAATCCGTTCCGGATGATTTGTGGCCGCAATCACATAGACCCCCTTGTCTGAAGCATTGTTGAGCATGCAAAGAAACTCGTTCACCTCGCTGTCATAGTGCTGGTTTCCCTCGTCTCCCGAGCGGCAGGGAACCATCGCGTCGAACTCATCGAAGAACAGTAGTGTGGGCGCTTTCTTCTCCGCATCCTTGAAAACCTCCCCGATCTTCTGCTGCGTTCCGTGAATCCAAGTGCAGGCAAGGTCATCAGGCACAATCTTGATGAAGTTGATCCCGATTTCTTCAGCCATCTTTTCCGCAAAGAAAGTCTTGCCACATCCCGCAGGACCATAAAAAAGCATTGCTGGCGGCTTGATACCGTAGGCTTCGGCATATTCACGGTTCTGAAGCACATTGATGAAGCCTTCCGTGACCATCTTCTTCAACTCCTCCATGCCTGCGACATCACCAAAGCCATGACCTTTCTTCTTCGTCTTGCGCTTCGGTTCTTGTGTGGCGGCTTCCACTGCCACAACCTTTGTCTGCCGCTCTTCCGCCACAGCACCGGTCGGCCCAAGCCCGCAAATGCGGCGTATCCAGTCTCTTTCAGCGTCTGATGTGTTCATGTTCTTACCTCCTTCTCGTTTAACTTCTGTGATAATAGAGCGGCATTTCCGGCAAAATCTATCATCGAATATGTGGCTATGCGATCTTGAATATCAAAGCGTGGCGCTACTCAAAGGCATAGATGCAGATGCCTCTATTGAACACCATATTGTCTTTGTGCGAAACACCCCATTTGATTTGCATGTTATCCTCGACGGTTACTTTCATCTGCTCTGCCAATTCCATTATTTCGTCCATCATGATCTCTTCGCCTTCTTTGTGATAGATATTCATGATAAAGCATGACAACTTCCCTGATGTGTACTTCAAGATTTCCTTTGTCGCCAATTCGGCCAATTGTTTGACAGAGATATTGTCTTCAATTCGTACTGCGGCAAGAGGACGATGATGTTTAGCGAACATTTGGAAATCATTCCAATCAAGTTGTATCATTCCGTCTCTCGGCATGATGTCGAAGATGTAGGTCTTTGCGATTTCCCATTCTCTTGTAATTACTTGTACCATATTAATATATTCTTTTTATACATAAGTTTTCCACCTTGTCTCGGAATTCTTTTTTATTGACGAAATCTTGAATTGATTTGATGGTCTTGCATGCTACAATGAAAACTGAATATTTTCTTGTCTTCTCGCCGTCGCTATTGATTGCCAACGTTATTGCCAAAGAATATAAAGCTGGCACGATGTCCATCCTCATTAACGAAAATCCGATACTCTTTATCACGTTGAGACTTAGATTCATTGTTGCATTTGCCATATTGTCGAAGGGTAGAAGTCTATCCAATCTTTCTATAAACTTATTATCGTTTAACACTTGATTGACAAACGCCACGAATTTGTCCACGTTTTGTTGTAAGCACTCGATGGAACTGTTGTTTTCCTTTGAATTGTTCATAAATATAGTTTATCATTTGTAAATAAAGAGAATACAAAGTTTGGCGCTCTATCAATGCCAAGCGCCAAACTCATCATGCTAATTCTTTTTCCACCATTCCTTGATGGCCTTTTCAAACCGCTTGTTCAGGCGGGAGTAACGTGTGTCAAGCCAAGAGCGCTCCTTACCGACACGTTTCGCCACTTCTACAGGTGCGGTGTTCTCAATGAAACGAAGTGTCCAGATAAGTCGATCTTCATCTGACCATCCGAGGGTTTTCGGAAACTCATATAAGAAAGAGGCTACTTTTCCTTGAAGTTCTTCATTCTGAAGACCAACACCAAGAACATCAGCCAAAGGACTTGCGTCCCGCTTCTCCTCCTGCCACTTTATGAACTCCTGAGCAAACTCATCCGACACCTCAATGTTGTGTGGCGACTTGTCACGCAACACGATGTCCTCGTAGTGACTGTCGCTGCGGATAAGTTTGTCCTTAAGGCTGTTCTCGGCCTTTATCTGGACTTTACGAAATTCTGAGGCATCAATCCCCATCTCCTTAATGATGATGGATTTATCTTTGCGTTCCACGAGTGTTGCCATAAGCACATTCTTGTATAGACCATCGGGCATCATCTCTGAGATCACACATTCCCAGAGATATGGATCTACAGACATCCCAAGTAAACGAGTGTTTCCGGATGTACGCCCACGGTTCACGTGAATCATCCTCATTTCCTCAAGGTAACGCATGACCTCATGTCTTGCGATCTGATCAAGCCAGCAGAAGAAACTGCTTTTGTAGGAATATTTGTCAAGAACACCCCAAGTGCCGTTATCCCAAAGATGAGTATAGAGAATATTCCCGAATTCCTCAACAGACACATCTACATTATGGGTGTGTTTGATCTGAGAGATAATCCTTGATCTTAGGCGACTTATGTTACAATCTCTGCTGTTCGTACCATAGAAGAACCTTTCCGCAAATATCTGATCACCAGACTTCAGGCGGCTGATGATCTTATCGGCTTCCTCGGTGTTTGCCAGATGCCAGGCAATATCTCGTGTTACGTTTGCATAGTAACGCATCCATCCCTTGTCTGTCTCAAAGTCTTTACCGTCTTCTGCCACTTTATCCATGACCATCTTGCAGAGGGTGTCTTCACTTGTGGAGATAGACTTTCCCTTGCTTTCAATTTCCAAACGAACTTCAGTCACTATACTGAGAATCGTGTCCGCTGTTGCTGAATTCTTCATGCCTGTCAGAGTCTTTAATGTTTGCATACGAAAAACCGACACTTGCACATCGGTTACAGTGCAAATGTCGGAAGGTTCTGACAGGTTGGCCGTGCTTTGTTATGTGAACATTTTGTCGAGATTTGTTTCTGTTGAAAATCAGTTGCTTACGCTGATGGATCAATCGATTTTTCACACTAAATCAAAGACATTATCTCAGGCGGTATGATAATATGCTCAGGCAGAACCGTAAGATGAGATGTTGTGTCCTTCAGCAGAAATGGGTCCGCCGGTTCCTGCATCCTTTCACAAGCCATTCCCACATCGTCACGTATGCTCTTGAGCACAATGTACAACCCTTTTTGCTGAACTTCGTTGTTCACATTGAAATTCTTGATCATGTCGGTGAAGATCGTTTCCCCGCTTATTCCATACGTCATCTCATAGAGTTTAGAGAACAACTGTTTGTACTGCGTGAGGTTGAGTGTGTCAACCATATCCCCATTCTTTTTGCGGTCAATCAGATAGATGAGGTACAGGATGAATCCGGTCTTTCTGGTGAAGTGTATCAGAAGTCTTTGATCCTCTCGTTTTATGTAGAGACGATAACGTCCGTCATTCTTTCGGTTTTTGTCCGCCGATTTTGCGCTACATACCTCCAAATCTACGGTAGATGCCTGAGCCAGACGATATGGATTGATGTAGCCACATATTTTCTCCTGCAGTTTTGGTGATTGACTCAAGAAAAATTTTTTCCACGTCGCAGGATCAACGGAGTTGAACACCAAGTCCAGTTCGGCCTCAGCCTTCGGATCCGGACGCTTACGTAACTTATGGATATTCTCCAACATGCTGTCAAAGCTTTCTTTCTGCCTCTGATGGGTGATGATTCCATTAATGTTCAGCCGTTCCTTGATAGAAGATATCGGAGCAGCCATTCCAAATACCGGATGCTTGAAGCCATCCACAATCTTGGCAAAGTAATTCGCCCAGAACTTCTTGCTTGAAGCGGCATTCTTGATCAGGCCAACCAATTCATCGGGATTCTCAATTACGAGTGCCTTGAGGGTCTGCACCATGTTGAATTTGGTGACACGCTCTGCGGCGTACATCATCAGTCCAATGTTCGTGAATATTTCCTCTTCGTCCGTTTTCGCCACGATGAACCTCTTGCCGTCCATGGCAGGGGTAAACAACTGTATCAGAATATTATCCCCATGCCCATCAACACGCTCCTTGAGTTTTGGATGATTCTTAAACTCCACGTTCGGAATGACTTCCAGTTCGTACTCATTAAAGTAATCATCCTTGTTCATGCTCTGCTTGAATCCCTCCATGGCATTCATGGCTGCCAGTGCCAATGAGGATTCCGGCTCGGCTATCAGGTAGATGCCGTTGTCCGCAAACTGCCCGACCGCACATTTTTCTTCAATTAGCACTCCGATGCATGGCTGATCTATGGGGGAGTTGTCTGTTATTCTCATTGTACTTTTATGATGTTTATGTAGCTCCTTGTCAAATGTTCGTTAGTTTAAGACTTAATGCTTTGGAACCTACTTTACAAATTATTTAGCTTGAAGTAAAAACTACTGGTTGTTTGATTGTAGTCCTCAAGTCGGTTAATGAACTGAAGCTGTTCATTCAGTATGAATACTTTCATAGTGTTGTTTGACTTTTCGAATATAGCATATGATGGTTTACCTTCTGAATAAGGTTTGCTCTTTAAGCATCTCATTTCATCAGCCACATAAGATCTGTATATGGTCGCTTCATTGGCAGACAGTTCTTTGAAGATAGTTATCTTCGCCTTGTAATTTCTATGCTTGTTAATAATCGGGCCATATTTCAAAATATAGAGCAGGGTTATAATCGTATCTATTATCTCATTCATATTAAGATAGTTAACATATCGCGACAAATACTTTTTCTAAAGGCAGTTTAGAATATATAGGAATGCCACTATAGATGAAGTACATTCTTATCGATTCCGATTCTTGTGGTAAAGGCCAAAGTGATTCAAAAATGTTCTTTGCAGTTTCACGTGTAAATGTGCTATTGCCTAATATATTGCAGAGAAATGCATTCCCCACTCTATAAGTGTATGTCATTAATAATCCCCTACAAGCATCGATTTGTTTTTCTTTTATTAACTTATCGAACTCTTCAGGACTATCAAATTTCAAACAATGTGGTAACTTGCTGTAAATTTTAGGAGCATGCTTCTCTATTGTCTTTTGAACATTGAAGTATGTCCCAATGTAACTTGTTATATTGGGGAATGGTGATCCGATTCCTCCTGAATGAAAATACCCAGTAACTCCACACATGGACGAAATAATAAACGAGATGATGGTTTTTGTAATTTCTTTTAGATCAATTGTGTTTATATCACTATAATACTTTCTTGCCAAAGTAATGTCAAGCGATAGCCAGATAGAAGCTAAAACTAATGGTTTTATAGGGACGTTTGCTCCACTTGCCTCCTCTTCTACGAATTTGGAATATTCCGGTTTGAAAAATTTTATCACTTTTTCTGCAATAATTAACAATTTCGGAATAGCATCATATGCACCAGAAACTATTGGAATAGTTCCTCCGGCCAAATCCATATGGAAAACCATAATGTCTTCGTAACTAATAATAGGATCTTCCGTCCTAGGGTTGCCTCCAGTGTTAGGGGAATGTACAATCCATTTCTCTGTGAATCCTAAAAAGGAATTACACAATTTATTCGGAATGGCGTAATATAGTTCATTGTAACATTCTAATGCGGAATCACAATTGGTAATGTTCTTCTTATTTAGAATAGTTCTTATTAAAAGCAGGAATTTCAAATTTTGATTATCCTCTTGAAACAACGAGAAGACAGAAGGGGCTGAAATAATTTTCGCCAATGCAATCAATTCCTCACAAGAATAATTGCCTCTGCGTAAAGAGAATATTGCCGTTACTTCATAACCACAATTTAACAAAGAACTTACATCATTATAAGTCAGGCATAATTGCCTAAAAAGCGTCTTGATGTTTTCTATTGACAGACCTCTGTTTATTAGTATCTTAAATCTTTCGTCACTTCCAACTGTTGATATAATCCCGGGGATTTCTAACAGTAAAATCTCTTTTGAACAATTTAACTTTCTTATGAGTCCTATGTCTAATTTAACGTTGTTGATACAGTTGACAATTTCATCAACTGACAGTCTCATTTCCTGTAAAAGATATTTACTGTCTTCAAATGAGAGTTTTAAATCAAATAATTTTTTCGCCTTGGCTTTATAAAACAATACAGGTGTGAATCTTCCAAGTTCAAACAAATCATTAATTTGTTCTTTTGTGTAATTATCGCTCACTTCCCTGGTTCTTGTTCTGAAAATATTACCAAGTATCAAGCACAAGGGTCTTCTCTCCTCTTCAGGGTTCGGATATAAATTTAGTTCTGGCATCGCTTTTTGTATTTGAATTATGAATTCGAGTGTATTCGCTAATAATTTGCATCAAAAAAAATGACAGTAATCATATATGTCCGTTACTGATTGCTTATGTATGCCTTTATCAAATCATCCGAAGCCTCGTCAATGAGTTGATCAATGTATGTTATTTCGTCTTTGTGGTCGTCAAAACGGGACTTGTATCTTTTCCCGACCTCAAGTATTGCCAATGGAGTAGCCTTATAGGTATATAATAGTCGTATCGCTTTTATTCCGCCATATATGGCAAGGGCCGCAACAACAATCGCCCCGATACCGCCGAGGACAAAAACTCCCAAAGCGGCTACAAATGCAATCGGACCAAGAACCAACAAGGCACAAGTAGCTGCAAATGCTCCCCATCCCGATTCTAATATTTTGTATATTATAAGGATAACATTCCTGCCATTGTCGGATAATCCGAATAATTTTATAAGATTAGGAATTCCGTGTCGTAAGCCTTTCTTTTCTGCTTCATCCAGCACGACAATCATAAATTGCCCATAGTCATTATATTTACTCATAATCATTCCTATATTAAAAATTCTTTTTTACCCAATCCTTAAACTGCTCTTTGTATTCATTCCCATGTTGCCCAAGGTGATGCAACCCATAATGGATAGCTTTATGAATTGTAGCCTGGTTTGAAACGATAAATTTTTGTACGCCTTGCTGAATCTGTGGCATAATTTGTGGAGGAATCATAAGATTTTGAATTAAAATGTTTTATGTTTAGTTTTCGATTATATTCCCGCATACGGGGCAGCGGGAGAGTCCTTTTTCGATTTCGGAGCCACAGGCAGGACAGGTGGTGCCGGAGGTCCTGGCCAAAAGACTGGCGTATTCACCGTTCTCAACCCATTTGATCAGTTCGGCGGCGCGCATTACGGTCCACGGGTGGCTGTCATCGAGAATGGAGATGTTGCGGATGATTGTATTCGCGGTGTCGCCATACCTTGTCAGGAATTCTTGGGCTTGCTCGGCAAAGATGTGTGGATCAGCGATGTTGAAATATCGTTTTGGGATTCCTGACATCTTCATTATGGCGCTGATGACAGCATCAAGGTCTTGACAAGCCAGAAGGCCGGCTCTGTCAGCGGTGAACTCAGACATTCTGTTCCAGTAGAGTAAGGCAAGTTTGATCGGTTCTGCGAATTTCCCGAGGAGCCCCATTGCATTGATGATCTGAGTGATAAATCCGGCCATCACATGATAAAGGACGTGGCCGCTCTTCACGTGACCCAATTCATGGCCAATGATATAAGTCAACTCTGGATCTGGTAAGAGGTCAACCGCTCCAGAATACAACACGAGAATGGTGTCTTTGTCAAAACCTGTCGTGTAGGCATTGATTCCATAGTCCCATTGTGAATATACTTCCGGGATGTGATCTATGTCCAAAGTGCGTGCTGCATCTCGAATTATCTTGTAAAGTTCTGGACAAGAGCGGTCTGTGACGTGAAATGAACTACCGCATAGATTCACGATCCTCCATTTGATTGTTGTCCAGTTAAGGACAAAATTCGTTACAGTCCCGAACATCGGGAGATTCCGCATTGTCTCAAGAGCAGATTTGTCAAAGGGGTGCTCATAATCCGAAGACTGCAGGTTTAAGAGTTTTTGTGCCATACTTATTTATCTTGAATTATTTTCGCTAAATCTTTAATCAATCCTCTTAATGTCTTAATCTTTGCATCAAGTTCCGACTGCTGGTCACTGATTTCCTGATACAACTTCTTAATCTCTACAAGGAGACTTTCCACCCTCTCGCTTGACATATTGGCCTTGACCTCTTTCCTTATTACCGATGATTCATAGTCAGGGTATATCATTGATCCATACATAGTGGATTGAACAGTGACAGGAGTGTACTTGTAAGCCTTGGTGTTACTGACATCAGATGCGAAAGCCACATTATATTTTGTGATACCTTGTTCTGAGAATGCGTCTGCGAAGCGAATGTTGTCAGGTACGATGTAAAAGTCAACATCCCGATTATATGAATTCTCTTCAATGTTGTCTTCTTGCTCCATACTAATCCTATTTAATTCATCGTTGAACTTATGCAGATCAAAGCGAAGACCGTTGACGGAATAGTCGTAGATAAACAAAGTGCTGATGAAAGCTTCGACGTCTTTCATATTTTCATAAAAGTAGGAAGCGGTTTTTCGTAGCAATATGTATTCATTAACGGTGTCCGCAACGAGCATCATTACAAATGGGCATGAACGACCATAAGCATCCTTGGCACCTTCCACATCTCTTATGGCAAACACGGATTTGCCGTCGATGCGCCTGAGCTGAATCTTATAGCCGGCGTGTGACATCATAACTCTGGCTCCTTGGGGATAATTGTCCGTTGTACTCTCAGCCAAATTGATAATTGGAGGAAGTTCTCTCCATCCCTTTACTTTTTCGGCCATTGATTCATCATTCTCATAAACAGGAAGCAAAGGAAGGTAGTACCTTGAGACAACGGAGTCTTCGTTGTTCCCAAGATATAAGTCTTTATACCCACCGAAACTATAATATGCGTAGAACTTGATCATATATTCAGTAATGATTTTTGTAGATTGTGAATACCTTCTACCTCATGCTTTATTAGATGTCTGCTCTCCAGAGAATCTATCACATTCTTAAGTTGCTCATATGAAATGGAGCCCAGATTGTTGATGATCTTGCTCATTACAAATATTGTTATTGCCGCAGGAATACCTATTATAAATGCTATAATGACTGACAATCCAAAATTCCACCAAGATTTCTTTCGCCTTTCTTTGTTCTTTCTTTCCTCTTCGATTTCTTTTATGAATAGATATTTAGCTAATAAGAATTGTAGAATATAATACGCCAATTGATCGCAGTTGTGAGGAGTGTATTTGTCTAAACATACTTTAAACCAACTGTTGGGTCTCAACAATGAACTTCCTTCTCTTAATGTTGACTGTGCGTCTATTTTAAATCTGTCATTCATGATGTCGATTTTCCGCTCATAACCATCACCGAATCTAACAGACGTTCGGTTGTTAAATATGCTGCATCTTTGTGGTTCCACTCCTTCTGTAATACACGTGAATGATTTGAGATGCTCAGAAAAAACTATGCTGCCAACGGTTTGTATCGGAAGAATGTCAACTTTTACATTCTTCATCTTGCTTAAAGCCACGAGTGGAGTGCTATATACTGTTTTCACTCTTTCGGAAATCTCATCAAGTCGATTCTCTTTCGCCCATTTTTCACACTTGAGAGGAACGAAAATTACCATCTTGGCATCTGCTCCATTCTTATCATCCAGCATCGTAATAAAATTGTGGATGTCTTGAACTCTGTTGATTGCCTTGTTCAGAGGCTCATTCATCAGTGGATTCTCTGGATTTACGGCTTCCATGAGTGATGGTGTGTCAATGGCAATAATAAAAACATCAGACTTGCCTACTAAGCCACTGATCATATCACTTTGTGTTCCGCCGGATTCATAGTACTCCCCGTTAACATCATTAAACACTATTTCCATTTTGTTTTTTGTCCCAGGAATACTGAATTCCAAAATGTACCTTTGGACATTACCTGTGGAAGAGTCATCAACGAGGATAGTCTTGCCTTTCGAAGTGGCTAATAGTTGTTTCAGATTCTCCACTTTATCCTGTAAGGGGTTATTGGTTACTTCTGATACGTCCTTTATAGTCAATAGATCCTTGATTTCTCCATTGACAAAGTTATCGACAATACCGGCTAGAACGGATGTCTTGCCGGATCGGCGTCCTCCCATCATCAGTATGTTCAATGAGTCTGCCATCGTGTTAATTCTATTTGCCTGCGCAAGAACTCATTGCCGCGCCGGCAATAAGGCCTCCAATTCCAGCTGCGACTATGTATTTTTTGAGTCGTGCTGTCTTTCCCTGTTCTTCTTTGAGTTGTCTGGTCGTTTCATCTAATAAACAGACCAGTCGTTCGGTGTCGTTCTTTTGGATTAGCTCATTCATGTTCGTATATGAGTTTATAGGACTTGATAGGTTCTGCTCTTGTACCGCATACTCAATATCTATCTCAGAAGGGAGAAGGATAAAGGCTGTTTTTCCAGGCTTGCCTTCAACATTCAGAATCCCTTTCTCGGTAGCGATCCGATTTGAGTTGTCACCACTGATAATGTCTTCTATCCATTTGTTGAATCGAGAAATCTCGAAACGTAAACCATTGACATCTTGGTCGTAGCCTAAACAACTGGAAATCACCTTCTCGCTTTCTGGAAGATATGATGCCAAGAACGTTGTCAGAATATTCAAGATACGAATATCCTCTTGCGTGGTTCCGATGATCACGAGAAGAAATGGAATTGAGCGCCCGGATTCGTCTTTCCCTGAACTTGGAATGTCTCTGATGGCCAAGGCATAAGTCTTTGCAGATATATTCTTATATAGGATTTTATACCCTGCATGAGAGAATAGTCTTTTTGCCTCATTGGGGAGCCCGTGTGACTCAGTGTTGTTGATTAGTTTGATTTTAGGAAGACCTTTTAGTGATTCAACTTTATTCGGATCTTCCTGAATTGTGTTATCTTCCATTAATGGCAATAAAGGAAGATAATATGTCGCTTCTACTTTATCTTCGCTTGAGCCAAGATAAAGATCTTTGTAGCCACCAACTGAGTAATAGGAGTAATATTTTAGCATAGCTTAGAACTTTTTGAGTATTTCTATACCGTATCCAGAGTCTTTAATGATTCCGCTTCGTTGCATTTTCGAAATCACTTCTTGAAGTTCAGCCGGATTCATCGATCCGAGAATCTGCCTAATCTTGTTGATGAGGTTGGTAAACCATCCGAAAAGTCCTCCGGATTTGCGTGTCTCGGCATCATAGAGCTTGGCGAGCATAAAACGTAGGATGTGCAGAGGAAGTTGCTCGCAATTACTTGGCGCATAGCTGCAGTCTTCTTCGTTGATATGGTACCAAGAGTATGGACGAAGAAGACTTGTGCCCGAGATCAATGAATTTGGATCTGCGCAAATGGTTTCCCCGTTGTTTAGAAGTTCATTATCTCCATTTTCAAGCCGGATAATGTTGTTGCTGATTTCACAACAACGTATTGGGCCTTCTATACTATTATAGATGTAGGCTTTGCGAAGTTCGGAAAAAAGAATATTCCCGGATGTCTCCATAGGTAGTATGCTGATGGCCATTTTTGAAAAGGCCATCAAGTTCCTTATGCAAGTTCCATAAACATCTTTAATCCTTTCCGTCACTTGGTTTATCCTTTTTTCTTTAACCCATTTTTCACACTTGAGTGGAACAAAAACAACCATCTTGGCATCTTTGCCGTCATTGTCGTTTATGTGAGTAAGAAAGTTATGAATATCTCCGACTCTGTTTGTCCCGATGTTAATGGATTCAGGACAAATGTCTTTTGTTTGCTCTTCAACTGGCCCCATTAGGTATGGGGTGTCAATGACTACAACAAAAACATCACATTCTTTTATGTATTCCTCTGTTTCTGGAGCATGTCTGCTTGATGTCTCGAAGAATTCGCCGGGGCAATCCAAAAATTCTATGTCCATCTCCCGATTGGAGCCAGGAATCTGTAAATGAAGTTTGTATTTCCAAACATGAATATTCGGCCCTTTATCAACCAGAAATATCCGGCTGTCTCCTTTATGGGTTTCCAGCATGTATTGTAACTCGAGAGTTTTTTCGCCAAGTGAATCTTGTCTTGTACTATCCTTGGTCTCAAGATGTGTTCGGTCAGAAACGGTGAAGTAGTTTTTCACTTCTCCGTTAATCATTTGCTCGAACATGCTGGCAAGCGCTGATGTTTTCCCACAACGCCGACCTCCGACCATTAATACTTTGAGTGGTGCTGCCATCTTAGTTTAGTTTTAAAACACTGTTTGATGTGATAGGGATGAATCCATTCCTGTTGATGATGATGTACCGTGACAGTTTCTGAATCTCAGATAAAAATTCGTCATCGTTCTTTAAAAAGGACATGAATGAGGACATCAATCTGTTAAGAAATCCTTTTTGATGTTGCTGCTGCCATTCATAACAGTTTGAAACATAAGTCAGCAAATAGTACAAAGGCTGAGGGCAAAAGAGAGGCTTATATTCCGGACACTGCTCCCAAGGTTGATACTCTGCTATTATTTTACAATCCTCGATACCTGTCGGAAGGTCGGACATATTGGCGAATTCCATACCTCCCAATGTCATTATAGGAGTCACAATACTGGCGATGTTGTTCTCTTTAAAGAAACAGATAAGCTCAGAATATGCGGAAACAACTTTCTGAGAGACTTCCGCGATTCTGCCATCGTGGAAGTACCTCTCGCATTTTAATGGAACAAACAGAACAAGTTTGTCCTTTATTGCAGAGGTGTTCTCTTTTATATAGTGAGTGACGATGTCTATCTTGTTCTTATCATTGTTATATCGACCATTTTCCTCCATAAGAAATGGAGTGTCAATGGCAATCAGAATCACTGTCGCCTCAGACATGAAATTGTGGACTTCATTTCTGTCTTCCTCAATGGTGGATGTAAGGTACTCTCCAGGAAAGTCCCTGACTGAAATCTTGACGGATGGTTTACGGCCCACAATGCCAAGCCCGAACACGAAATTTGAGATAACATTGGATGCGGGGAGATTTGAGGCGTCTTTCTTGGCGACCGCATCCATCAACATGGTGCGATAATCATTGAATTTGGCCGTGTTGTTGTCCTGTGCGTTCAGATAGAGGCGTGAGCCTTCACAGATGTGTGACTGGCTTTCTGAAAACAGAGATGTCATCACGGTCGTTTTACCAACGGACCGTGGTCCCATCATGCAGACACTCAATGTCGGGATAGTTTTGTCTATTTCCTCCGACACGAATTTGCTTACTTTATCGAATATGCCCATACTCAATTGTTGATTGTGATGATGAATGAGTTCTTCTTGCACATTTCAGCTAAAGCGGAACTGTTCTCATTCCACTTTCCGAAAGCTTCTGCTTCTTGTGCTATGCTTGCGAATTCCTTACGCCAAATCGACATTCTGTTCTCCGAGTAGAAATTATAGAGCTCTTCACTTATTGCCGTGTTTGTGTCATCCACCAACATATCACGGAACATACTGATACATGCATAGAATGAATGACTTGGAATAAGAGAGAAATCATCTTTCCATCCTTGCATGGCGATTTGGATTAATGAAGCTCTGCTTACGATCTCACTCCAAATCTTTTTTGCTTGTACTTCATCTGGCAAACCGTTCAGAGACGTCATCGGCCTGAATGCGGGACTGTTTTTGTCTAATGTGTCCAGACATTTGGCCACATTGTATTCCATAAGACCTTCTATGCTTATTTTGTAATCAAGAACAAAATTCAGGGCATTATTCAGAAATGGATAAAGAGTCTTGTCCACTTTCTCATTTATAAATGTCTGAAGCCAATTGACGGATGCTCCATCTTCAACTGCATATTCAGTTAACGGTATTCTTCCCAACCGTGCATTGTTGAATAACACTGTGATAATTTCTGATTTAAGTCTTTCCTGTAGCGGTACAAGTACATTGGAATTGACATTGTCATAGGCTTTGTAAATCCTGTTCCTGAATATCTTGCAATACTTTTCAAGAATCTGGTTCGTGGATTTGTCACCTTTTTTAACATCTTCTATGATCATAGATGGTAAGTCAATGAGTTGAATCAGGGATGCGATTACTTTTTCAATGTTGTTCTTGACCGCTGGGCAAGGTTTATTCCTGTCAGTATAGTACTTTTGATCCAATTTTTTCAGCTCATTTGAAAAAGTCAGGTCGTTATGGTACAGCTCGCGGAATTTCCTTAATTCGTTGGTGCCTTGCTTCATTTCCCCAGAAATGACACTTGACACAGAATCATTTAATATTTTGTATGTTGAATATACTCTTTGTCCGAGTGTGTTGACAGATGCAATCATTCTCGCATCGATTTCATCCAGATGTTCCATCAACTGAGACAAGATTGGTTCAATTGCTTTTTTACGTGTGGACTCCTTGTCAGCTGCGTTTGCTATCAATATGGTTTCCTTTCGTTCGTATGGCTGTGCGCGGAAAGCCTTGACCACTTCTGGACAGTCTTTAGAATTGTCGAAGCCAGGAGTGTTACGTTCGTTCAGGAGGAAGTACAGCTCGTGAACATCCATCCTCTCAATGCCTTGATAGGCATTCTTGAAACGAATGTTATTCAGTCTCCCATTAATGGAATCTTCTTCGCCACGCCATCCTGAATTAGGTTTTGGTTGGTAGAGGAGAATGACTGCATCACTATTGTCGGCGATCGCTTGGTACATATGCTGTTCTGTTGACACATCGTTGGAAGCATCACCTAGGCCAACATTATCCATAAGCACAATGTCGCCAGCATCTTCACATAGGAATTTTTTATAGATGTCAACCCGATTTACTGCAAGATAATTCAAGTAGGCTACATATTCTGGATCAGATGTGTGGTGTCCATTGTGTTGTGCTACCCATTGCTGAACTTTTGTGGCGTCCGTTATCTGAATGTATTTGCGTCCATCAGCATCTTGTCTGAAATCTTGCAATGGTTGCCCGTTTGCATCATGCCCGGAAATAAGATTGCTTATAAGTGTGAAGTTGTCAACATATTTCATCACGGAGAGACGGCCATCCATTGTTGCAGGAAGCCCGACATTCTCGACTTTGAAATTCTGTATTTCGTGGAAGTTGTGAAGTAGGATAGGAGTGACTGTCGGATTAAATCTCTTTTCAAGAGCTTCCAAGTTCTTGTTGAACAACGCAAGCATCTCACTTTCCGTATAGAGATAAACACGAGCTTCGAAGTGGTCTGAGTTATAAATGAATGATGAAACACCTGTGCAGTGTCCGCCTTCGCTTGCCAAAACCACATCGTTGTCCAAACCCGTCACGCTTTGAATGAAAGTGCTCTTCCCACTTCCAGCCATTCCGAATACTTGTAACGAGATACTCTTTCGGCTGAATCGTATTTTCAGCCGAATAAGTTCTCTCTGCAGTTCTGTGATAGCTGTTCGAGTATCTTCTGTTGACACATTCTGCAACCGTAGTTCCATTCCCGGATCTGACGCAAGAATCGCATAGTAAGACCCTTTCTTGATCTCACATTGACACTTGATTTCACTGATAAGGCTATCAAGGCTATTAACTTTTTGCAAAAGAGAATCGACAAATGCAATCTTCTCCTCAATGAGCGGCAATCGCCTCTCTTGACGTTTAGCAATAATACATTGTATTTTTTTGTTAATATTGCTCATAATATTCAGTTATGTAAGTTTGCTAACCTCGTATGATATGTAGTCACGTGAAGATTGTTTTTATTCAGCGTCCCACTCATGGCCACAATTGCTATTTGTGCATTTATAATGTTTTTTAACATTTTTAGTAACATTTTCGTAAACAGTTTTAGCTGTATGACCACCACCATTAGGGTGAAATATTGATACTGCCATCCCAGCGGCAACACCCAATGCTGCACCGCCAGAATGAGCTGCATAAAATTGAACACTGTTTGTGAATTCTGCACCACAATTACATTTAGGACACCTTTTCATATCCAATCATTTACAATAATAGGTTAATGCTTCCCATCAGAAGTCCTAACAAAGCACCCAACCATACAATGGCTTTAAGTTCCTTGTTCATGACTTTGAAGATGAGCTTTTCGGTTTCGTTTACGTCCATCTCGTTGATGCGTTCACGAACGATCTTGCTGATGTCTATGGATGCGAGAATCTTCGGAAGATGCTCGGAGATCATTTTTCGATAGATGGATTCGATTGTGTTTACACATTGTGATAGTTGTTCGTCATGACCTTCGACCAATTTGCAAATAGGCTTGCTCAAGAAGTGGTCAACCTCTCCGCCAATCATATTCGACACGATCTCTTCACCATTGTTGCGGAGCATTGTGTTGATGTTGTCGGCAAGGAAATGTTCTGCAGGTTCACGGAGCATCCGTAAGAATTTGGCAACGATGTTGCCACCAAACAGTCCAGCCGCCATACCACCAATCCCGCCTAAAACTCCACCTAAACCAGCGAGAAGTTCTTGCGCTCCATCAATGGTCAGTTTTTGAGCCACTTGATTAAGGGCTATGTGGGCTACTTTATCTCCGACGGAGGAATCTGCTAATTTCTCATAAGTTTGCTTGGTAATGCTTTGATTGATGTTTTGCGAGATGCTATCAATTTCTTCTTTTGACAGATAATGCTCCAAGAACTGCGACACAGTCTCTTCGTTCTTCTGCTGTGTCGCAATGAACTCTTCAACAGCACCACGGATCTTCTCAACCATGTCTTCGGATAAGAGATACTTCTCCAGTACCTCTTTGTTCATCAGATTCTCGCTAATCACCCCACCAATGGCTTCAGCAATACGCTTTTTCTCTTTAGGAATGATTCCTGGAGTGAAAGGGATGTGAATGCCGAACACATACTTTGCTGTATGCGGACGGAACAACATTCTTATCGCGATGTCATTGGTGATGTAACCAATCACACCGCCTAACAATGGTGCTATTATGTAAGCTGCGTCCATATTCATACTCACTTCTTTGGTCTATATGGATGGATCAACCACATCATTTCTATCATTCATTTCCAAATTTTCTTATCCACGTAATGGTGATCCTATTCTGTGTTATTCAATCTCAATAGCTATAAACAAAGAAAGTGTGGAGTCCCGGTAAGCTTGTTCAACTGAGGGCTCTGACAAAGCCTGAATAAAGACAAGCGGTACGGTACTCCACACCTATATGAAATGACTCGGGGGCGTTGCAAAAGGTACGCCGTCCCGCGTGTCAGTTCTACGCGTGATGAGAGTGTAGCTTTGTCCCTTTATTCCTTTTAAACTGTCAGATTCTCAGGTTGAGGACGGTGCGTCAACACTTTCGTATGTCAATGGGCCTATGCGGCCGTTGCGGTTAAATCCACTGGGGCGAATTTAGGAAATTTATAGTCATTTATCAAACTTCTACTGGCATTTTTTAGCGAACTATACTTGTTATTTATGTCCGGTGGGAGCCTTGCTGGCCGGACGAAATGTAGAAATCTTGCATTTTGTCCGGTCAGATCAGAGTCCACCGGACGGACTGCGCTGAGGAAAACGACGGTGAGAATTTTACAAAAAGCATTCAGCCACAGGACGAGTTTGTGCCGGTGGACGCTGGATCGGGCTGAAAAACTCCAAGGCGATGGTGCATGATTTTCATGAGAATGTGCCTTTCAGGTGCTTCAGTCCGGCATTGACATGAAGGCGTTTTGTAAATCCGTAACGACAATGATGACCGCAAGGGAGATTAAATCATATACAGACAATTTATTACCAAGAAGCGTTTGCTATAGCTGTCAGCCTATCAACATTATAACCGAAAGATGGTCAACTCGTATATCATGGCCTTTTTTATTACGTGAGGCCGCGAATAGAAAGAGCCTCGGGAGGAACGGTCCCTTTATTCAAAAGAGTTTGTCAGATTCTCGGTTGAGGAGATGATTTCTCCCGATGCTCTAATGTTTACCGCGGCGAAGAAACCTGCGGTAGCAATGGCGAAGATATGCACTATTCGGCGAAAATCCAAATTCTTTTGGCAATGAATATGTTAGGAATATGTCAATTAACATAGTGATAGATTCGGCGTGATTCTTTGCTCTATACTGATCAAAAGGGAAAGAATCTCTATGGATATGAAAATATTCACTACCTTTGTGGCGTTCAGGTGCCGGGATGAGGTGAAATAACATGTGAGTACGGAAGAAGGTCTGAGATGTATGATAATGTAATAACCAATTTATAATCATGGGAATATTCAATTTGTTCAAAGGAAAGAAACAGAAAAATGATGAGACGAATGTCGCTTCACAAAAAGATGTGCGAAAGGAGATGTCTCTGGCGGAGTGCGTGGAACTGATGTTCAGGAATGCGGGGATTCGGCCGCACGTTGACGGGAAGAAGTACTTGACGGAGGTGCAGGCAAGGCATTGTGTGTTCACGCCGGTACTTGTGGTGGAGGGGAACAGGCTGATCATCATGGTGCGGTTCCCGGCGCCTGTGCCGGAGCAGTTCGCATATTCAGTGAACTATGAGGTGGAAAGGATCAATGGGATGTACAGGGATGCGGAAGTGACTTTGAGTCATAATGATGACGGTGATTTTACGATATATTCAATGATCATCAAGGAATACGATAGCGTCTCCGCCGAGACGGCTGACGAGATCCGTCGTCTGATGGTTCATGCTGTGGATGTCCTTGATGAGGATAATTTCAGGTCGCTGCTGTGCTCGTTGATCGGCCATAGGGATTATTCTGAATTGGAGGCGCGGATGATTGAAGGGAATACCGCCGGCGGGGGAGAGGTACGGGCTCAGATTCCTGGAGGCTATGCCCCTCTGTTGAAGGAGTCCGGGGACATCAGCTGCCCTCGGTTTCTGGGACGTCTGCTTGTCTATGCGACGGACATCATCGAGAAGAAAATCTCCAAGGAGGTCGCCAGCGATCTGCTGACGAGGCAGACTCCGTTCGATGAGATTGTCCAGCGGGCGTACAACGTGGCTGATGAGAACGAGCGTGATCTGCTCAGAAAACTCCGCTATCTCGGGAAGGCCAAGGCCACGGATCATGATGATGATGACAATGACTTCATGATCGGGCGGCTTGAGGCTTTAGGAATGATTCAGGGCAATCCTTGGACGTTGCTTTCAGGGGATGGTCACAACGATTGCTAAAGTCACTGTGAGCTTGCCGAAGTGACTGGATACATGGGAAACGGTCGCTTCGACAGGCTCGCTTCGGCAGGTTCGGCGACCGAGGATGCGGATCAGCGGCGGATGTCGATCACGAACTTGCCGGCGAAATATGGGTCGGAGAGCCAGGTGGTGACGGGCCAGGTGGAGACGGAGCCTTTGCGGAGGCGCTCACGGGACATCAGGGCGCAGATCTCCTCGTTGATGTCGCCGCCTTTGAGGTAGAGGATGGACTGGGAATATTTCCCTTTCACCCAAGGATAGAAGTCGGTCAGGGAGGCCACGGCACGGGAGACCACGAAGTCGAAACGGCCAGGAAGACTTTCCGCGCGGGCGTTGACGATCTCCACGTTGTCAAGGCCGAGCATATTCGCAATCTCTCTGGCGACGATTGTTTTCTTGCCGACCGAGTCGCAGAGGGTGAACCTCACGTTCGGGAACATCACAGCGAGAGGAATGCCGGGAAAGCCGCCGCCGGTGCCGAGGTCCAGAACCCTTAATCCGGCTTGTGCGGCGTTATCTGGCGAGGTGATGGGATCTATGACCGTAGAATAAGATCCTTTCTGTGAGGCGGATGCCACGGAGCCTTCCTGAAGCGGCGCGGTGAACATTGAATATACCTCCGGACGCTGTGTGCGGAGATATTCAGCAATCGCGAGGGAGTGGAGGACGTGGTGGTCATAGAGACTGTCGATGTCCTTGCGGGAGATGACGTTGATCTTGGCGTTCCAGTCGCGGTAGCCTGCGTCCATAAGACGGAAACGCTCCACCATCCCGTCAGTCATGTCCGGGAACGACGCCTTCAGAAATGCCTCGAAGTCGGCGAACCCTATCATGCGCCTTCCTCCTGCTTCCTCAGATCATCGATCATCTGCTTGGCGCGGCGGATGCGAGTCTTGACTGTGTTGAGCTCCATGTCAAGCGCCTCGGCGATCTCGTTGTATTTCATTCCCTCGATGAGCCTCTTGCGGGCTATCTCACGGTATAATTCCGGAAGACGCTCGACATATTTCGCGTGCTCCTCCTCGTTCTCAGTCTTGATCAAGGTGTTGAGCGCATCCTCCGTCTGGTCCGGGATGACCTCCACTCCGGACGGCTTGCTCTCGTCGTCAAGATAGACGATCTGGTTCTTTGGATGAACTCTCTGCTCTTGCTCCAGAGTGTCCAAGGCGGTGTTCTTGGCGATAGTGCAGAGCCATGTCAAAAAACGGCTCTTGTACTGGTCGTAGGACATGATCTGCCTGAAGGCTTTCTCGAAACTGCGGCTGCAGATGTCATCCGCCGCGTAGTCGTCTATATTCTTGAAACGGGCCTTGATGTAAGACCTAAGCTGTTCTATGTGACGGTCCCAGAGAGCTGTGAAAGCCAGACCGTTTCCTCTTTGTGCCAAGATGATCAGTTCATCAGTGGGCTTCGAGCCAGTTTTTCCCATAATTGCATTCTACTGTTAGTGGTACTGAAAGTTTTACAACATTTTCCATCCTGTCAATCACAATCCGCTTCAGATCCTCAATCTCCTCAGGGATCGCGTCGAACACAAGCTCGTCGTGGATCTGGAGAACCATCCGGCTCTTCATGCCGGCTTCGGCCATCGCCTTGTCAACCTCGATCATCGCCATCTTGATGATGTCCGCGGATGTGCCTTGGATCGGAGCGTTGACGGCGTTCCTCTCGGCGAGTGTCCTCAACGTTCCGTTCTTGGAATTGATGTCAGGAATATACCTTCTTCTTCCGAAGATGGTCTCGACATAGCCGGTCTCGCGGGCCGAGGCCTTCGTGTCCTCAATGAACGAGAGGATGGACGGGAAACCGGCAAAGTAATCGTCTATGATTTTCTGGGCCTCCTTGCGGCCGATCCGCAGCCTTTGCGCCAGGCCGAACGCCGAGATTCCGTACATGATGCCGAAGTTGGCGGTCTTGGCGATGCGTCTCTGGTCGGCCGTGACCTGCTCGTGAGGGATGCCGAAAATCTTCTCCGCCGTGGCCGCATGGATGTCCACACCTTGCTTGAAGGCTGTGATCAGATGCTGGTCGCAGCTCAGGTGCGCCATGATCCTCAGCTCGATCTGTGAATAGTCCGCCGAAAGGATCAGACCGTCCGGGGCGCTCGGCACGAATGCCTTGCGGATTTCCTTGCCCTGCTCTGACCTTATAGGAATATTCTGGAGATTCGGATTTGAGGAACTCAGCCGTCCTGTCGCCGTCAAGGCCTGGTTGAAAGTCGTGTGGATCTTGCCGTCGGAAGGGTCGATGTACCCTGGGAACGGCTCTATGTAGGTCGAGAGCAGTTTGCGGGCAGCGCGATACTCAAGAATCTCATCGATGACAGGATGCTTCTCCGCCAGATCAAGCAGGGTGGATTCCTCCGTTGAATATGTCCCGTTGGCGTTCTTCTTGGGCTTGTCGGAAAGGTGCAGCCGTTCGAACAATAGCTCGCCGATCTGTTTCGGAGAAGACACGTTGAGGTTCGGTTCCCCGGCCATCTCACGGACTTTGGACTCCCGGGACGCGACCTCCTCACGAAGATGCGCCGTGAAATCCTTCAAGGAATCAAGATCGACCTTGACCCCGTTGCGCTCCATCTTGGAGAGAACCTTCAGCAGAGGCTCTTCCATAGTGTCATACAGGTCCGCGGCCGACGCCTTTACCAGATCCTCGCGTATTCTTTCCTGAAGCGACAGCAGAACGGCTGCTTCTTTGCTCCTGTCCGCTAAGACCTCGTCCGAAGGAATGTCATCGAACAGTGAGCCGGTGGCCGGAGCTGAATCTTTCCCGGAGACACCCTCAAGAGAAACTCCCAGAATGCCTTGCGCCAGCACTTCGATCTTGTGACTCTTCTCAGGGTCAAGCAGATAGTGCATCAAGGCGATGTCGTGAAGCCTGCCTTGAAGCGTCACTCCGCCCGCCGCCAGAATATTCATCTGCCTTTTAAGGTCATCGCCGCATTTCGCCACCGCGTCATTCTCAAGCAGCGCCTTGAACTCCTGAACCCCACCTTCCGCCGCGACAATCCTCTTCCCGGAGCGAGCCCCGACAATGATCCTTCTTGTTTTTGTGAATATGCCCCCGTCGGCTCCTTCCGTGATTACCGAGCACATTCCGGCCTTCACGGCGGCCTTTACCGCCTCCGTCGGACGCACCTTGGCGATTTCAGGCAGCTCGGCGTCAGGCTTTTTCTCCGCCGCGCCGACGTGGCCTATGAATCTGTTAAGGGAATTGAACTCGTATTTCTCAAAGAGATCCGCCAATTCAGGGCCGTATTCCTGATTGACCTTCATTCTCTCGGTCGGGATGTCAACCTCGATGTCTGTCTTGATGGTGACAAGCTCGTAGCTGAGCCCGATGTGGTCCCGGGCATCCTCAAACTGGGCCTTCTGCCGAGGTGTCAGTTCGTCCAGATGCTCGTATATCTCCTTGACGGAACCGTACTTGGCGACCAGCTTGCCGGCACCGACCTCGCCGACACCCTTCACTCCGGGCACATTGTCGGCCGTGTCCCCGCAGATTGTCAGCATATCGATGACCTGTTCCGGAGAATTGATTCCGTACTTCTCACAGATTTCCTTGACTCCGATGATTTCGTTGTCGTTGCCGGCCTTCCCCGGCTTGTACTGCCAGATGTGCGGTTCGATAAGCTGCCCGTAATCCTTGTCCGGGGTCACCATAAAGACATCCAACCCCTCTCCGGCGCAGCGTTTGGCCATAGATCCGATCACATCATCGGCCTCGAACCCCTTCAGCATCAAGGTCGGGATATTCATCGCCTTGCATAGCTCCATCAACGGCTCAAGGGCATCGATGACCAGCTGCGGTGTCTCTTTGCGGTTCGCCTTGTACTCGGGGTACATCTTATTCCTGAACGTGCCGCCCGGCGGGTCGAAAGCCACGGCCAGATAGTCCGGTTTTTCACGCCCTAAAAGTTCAAGAATATATTTGGTGAATCCGTAAAGGATAGACATGTCAGCCCCTTTGGAGTTGATCATCGGCCTACGGAGAAACGCGTAATACATTTTGAATATCAACGCGTGTCCGTCTATGAAGAAAATCTTTCCCGTCATTATCCTTCCCAGTTTTATCTAAGCGTGGCCGCAATCCCAATGGTCACGTCTTTGTACAAAGATACGTAATTGTTTCGTGGTTTCAAAACTTCTCCCTGAGGCAAAATGTTAATTTATTGATAATCGGAATGTGGAATGCCACATTCTGATAGTCAATCAATTCTGAAACGCTGCCCTCTGATTTTGACTGGCAGGATTTGACAACTTGCTGAAATATAATTTGTTAATTAGCTCGACATAGGATTGCGCACAAGCTGATTGGCCCTTGGAAAATTATCCCTTGTAGAGAAATTCACCGAGCGAGAGTGTCGCGTCGGAGAACCGCGCGCCATCGTAAATGTCGTGCGTGGAGAAGATCACCGTGGCTCCAGTGCCGTGCGCCAGTTCTTGAAGAGTGCGCAGGACCATGATCCGGTTGTCCACATCCAGAAAGGCCGTGGGCTCGTCAAGAAGGATAACGTTGGCCTTGCGGGTCAACGCCGTGGCGATGCAGGCTTTCTGGAACTCCCCGTCGGAGATGAGGCTGATGTCCTTGTCGGCCAATGAGCCGAGTCCGAGCGTCCGGATCGCATCCTCCATCGCCGTTTCCGCCCCGGAGTCCAGTTTCCTGAATATTCCCGATGCCGAGAACAGGCTCGTGCGGATGAACTCTCTGACAGAGAATCCTTTGACTTTAGGAATATGTGTGGGCACCATCACGACCGGGCCTCCGGCCGAGAATCCGCCCGAAAGGGGATGAAGAAGTCCCGCTATCGTCTTCATAAGCGTGCTCTTCCCGCTGCCGTTCGGTCCTTGGAGCATCACGGACTGTCCGTCTGGATATTCAAAAGTCAGTGGTCCGCTGACTGCTTGGCCTCTGTGGCCGATTGTCAATTCAATTGCTTTCAGCATTTTTCACCTCCTTTTCATCAGGATTGTCAGAATGATCGGGATGCCGATCAGCGCCATCGTGCTTCCGACCGGCAGGGGAGTGGGGAAGGCGTTTGAAAGGATGTCGGCGACGAGGGTCAGTCCCGCCCCTGTGAGCATCACCGCCGGGATGACCTTCATGTGCACGGACGTGCCGAGAAAGCCTCTGGCGATGTGTGGAGCCACGATTCCGACAAAACCAAGCGGCCCGCAGAACGCCGTCACCGCCCCGGCCATCAGGCAGCTCCCGATCATCGCGATGCCGCGGATCCGGGAGATGTCCGCGCCGGCCAAGCTGGCATATTCATCTCCGAAAAGAGCGATGTCCAGCCCTTTATTATTAATATAGGTAAGCGTCACTCCGATGAGGAGTGCACTTGCGATGACCACCACTTCGCCCGGCCGGCTCCCGGAGAAACTTCCCGCCGACCAGCTGTAGAAGACTTTCAGGCTCTCGGCGTTGGCGGAATATTCAAGGATAGATGTCAATGCGCTGAATATGAACCCCAGCATCACGCCGAAGATGAGCAATGTGGTGGTACTCTGGAATTTTGAGGCCACGGTGACAACCAGCATGGAGGTCAGCAGCGCGCCCAGAAAAGCCGCGGTGGCCACTGTCAATCCCGATAAAGCCGCCGGGAGCGATGTTCCGATGAGTAGGGTGGCCATCGCCGCTCCGGTTCCGGCTCCCGCGCTCACGCCCATTATGTGCGGGTCGGCAAGCGGATTGCGGAACACGCTCTGCATCTGAAGCCCAGCCAGGGAAAGACACGCTCCGGCAAGAACAGCGGTCAGCATCCTCGGCAGCCTGAGTTTCAGGAATATGCCCGCATCCAGTCCGGTCAGGCCAGTGCCTCCGGTCAACAGATCGGCGCAGGCGAGCAGCAGTGTGGCGGTTGCCAACATGAATATTTTCGGACTGGCTTTCATCGTCAAATCGGCTTTGTGATTGCAAATTACTTACAATTCTTCGGCTTTTCCCGAAAAATTTCGTTAAATTTACCCCAAATCTTTGAATATTTATGAATAAAAGAACATTTATCCTTGCGTCTGCACTTCTGGTTCTCTGCGGAACCGGCGCTTTCGCCCAGAAACAGTCCAAGAACGGGGGCATCTCAGCCGAGATGCTGACCGAAATCCGTAAAGGTTATGAAGGCACGGCCTCGGACAAGGCTGTCCGCAACGCCCTCAACGCCGCCGCCATCAATGTCCTCGCCGCCAATTCCGAGAACATCGCGATGATCGACACCCATTTCTCCGACGAGGTGAAGACCAAGGGGCGCACCAACCAGAAATCCTCCGGCCGTTGCTGGCTGTTCACCGGTCTCAATGTGCTCAGATCCAGGATGATCGACAAATATGACCTTGGAGCGTTCACATTCTCGCAGAACTATGTGTTCTTCTACGACCAGCTTGAGAAGGCCAACCTTTTCCTTCAGGGAGTGATCGACACGAAGGAACTGAGCTTTGACGACCGCAAGGTTGACTGGCTGTTCCGCAACCCGATCGGGGACGGTGGTCAGTTCACCGGAGTGTCCAACCTCATTATGAAATACGGTGTCGTTCCGTCCGATGTGATGCCTGAGACCTACTGCGCCAACAGCACTTCCCAGATGCGCGCCCAGATCGCCACCAAACTTCGTGAGGACGGCCTCAAACTGCGTGACGCGGTCGCCAAGGACTGTCCGGCGATGAAGACCGAGATGCTCAAGGAGATCTACAGGATGCTTGTCCTCTGCCTCGGTGAGCCACCGGTTGAGTTCGAGTGGACACGCTACGACTCAAAGGGCAACTTCGTCAGCACCAAGACCTATACCCCAAAGTCCTTCTACAATGAATATGTCGGAGCGGATCTTGAGAACAACTACATTATGGTGATGAACGATCCTACCCGTGAATATGGCAAGGTCTATGAGATCGACTATGACCGTCACGTCTATGACGGACAGAACTGGCTCTACATCAACCTTCCTATCGAGAGGATCAAGGAGATGGCCATCGCTTCCATCAAGGACAACACGGCGATGTACTTCTCCTGCGATGTGGCCAAGTTCATGGATCGCCAGAAAGGTACCCTGGATCTAAACAACTTCGATTACGGTTCTCTTTTCGGGACGACATTCCCGATGGACAAGCGCCAGAGGGTGCAGACTCACGCCAGCGGGTCGTCCCACGCGATGACCCTCATCGCTGTGGATCTCAAGGATGGCAAGCCTGTGAAGTGGATGGTTGAGAACAGCTGGGGGGCTGATTCCGGCTACAAGGGCAACCTCATTATGACCGACGAGTGGTTCGACAACTATATGTTCCGTCTCGTGGTCGAGAAGAAGTACGTTCCTTCGGACGTTATGAATATGCTCAACCAGAAGCCGACCCTCCTCCCGGCCTGGGACCCGATGTTCCTTCCGGAGGAGTAGTCCGAAGCAGACTGAATAAGCGGAGTGTGGCCGAAGGTCTTTCAGCCACACTCTTTTTTTTGATATATTTCTTTAAAAATGGTTGCGGAATCGCTTGTCGGGCAGTATTACAGATGAATATTACTGAAAAACTTTAAGCGATGAGACAATTCAAGATCACTAAATCGATAACCGACAGAAGAACTGTCGTCAGGCCACAACGGAGGAATTGGCTGAGATGACAGGTCTGTCATCGGACAAGATCATCGAGTCGATGGTAGTGTCGGAGAACGCGGTGTCAGCCGATGCCCGCTTCTCCGAAGACGAGGACGGGGCTCTTCTTGACATCATTCCGGACAAGGATGCGCTCCCTGCCGACAGCCGGGTCGAGTACGAGTCTATCAAAATAGAAATAGGACGGCTTTTGGAAGTACTTCCGGAACGTGCCAGGAATATTCTCAAAGCCATCTATGGAATAGGTTGCCGCGAGATGACGATTGACGAGATAGGGGAGAGATACGGTCTGACGCGTGAAAGGGTGCGTCAGATCCGTGAGAAATCTCTCCGCCGCCTGAGGGCTCCCGAGATCGTGCGGAATCTCCGCCCGTATCTCGGATAATGGAGCTGTTATTTCGTGTTGTCGAACGTGAACGAATCCCAAGGCAGCTCGGCGTCCTTGCCGTGATCGAGCACGTCATTGACATGAGTCATGAGCGGGAAGTCAGTCAGATCGACCATTCCGAGTTCGGCCTTGCGGTAGATGGCCTTGGCCACACGGCGTGCCACAACCAGAGATTCGAGAGTGACCCCGGCGAGGATATCCAGTGCCTCCTCGTAGGTTTTGCCCTCACCCAGAAGAATGCCGATCTTTCTGGTCCTTCCACCGTACACCGTGACGTAGAGGTCTCCGATTCCGAGGACCGTGCTGTCCTCGTCGGCTCCTTGGAGTCTCAGAAGCTTGGTCATCTCCTTTGTGGCCTGATAGAATGCCCCGGCCTGTGAGTTGTAGTGGAGACCGGCCTCGGCTCCGTGCTGTCTGTTCACAAGACCGATCGTGAGGGCTATCCCGAGGGCGTAGGCGTTCTTCAGCGCCACGGCGCTCTCAAGGCCGATCACGTCGTTGGTCGTGGAGATGTGATAGTAGGAGGTCTGCATGGCCTCTTTCATCATCTTGATGACGGCGGTGTCCTTGCCGCAGAAAGCCACTTCTGTCTGGTCGTGGAATACGAGCTCGTAGGATGTGCACGGGCCGCCGATGGCGTTGACCTCCCTGCGTATGCCTTTCTTGAGAAGCTCGGTCTTCCAATAAGCAGGATAGGAGATTAATGTCCCGTCCTCAAGATTGATCAGACCTTTGGTCACGGAGAGAACCGGCATGGCTGGATCCAGATACGCCAGTACCTCGTTCAGGAACCAGTCCACACCGAACGATGACACTCCGCCGATGACGAAGTCCGCTCCTCTCACGGCCTCCTGCCAGTCCTCGAACTGGAAATATTCAACACCTTTCGGGAAAGGCCTGTCGAATTTCGGATGCTTGCCGGAACGTTTACATTCTTCTATGATTTCCTTGTCAAGCGGAGTGCCGACAAGCCTGACTTCATTGCCGTTTTCAAATGCCGGGAACGCGAGGGCTGAACCCATCATGCCCGAACCTATGATTGTGATTGTTCTTTTCATTGTCTAAATCCTTAAATGAATGACAAAATTAGTAATATTCCTAAGGAATGTCGTAAATTAGCGATCAAAATTACACAGAATGAGACGATTTTTTTGTTTTGCCCTGATGTTTCTGGCACTGTTCACCATGGGTGCCCGGGAACGCATGGAGAATTATCCTCTTCCGTCCAGACCGGACACATTAAGGATCCTTGCTGTAGGCAACAGCTTTTCCGATGACGGTACTGAATACCTGCCAGGGCTTCTGGAGGCGGCCGGAATCCATAATGTGATTGTGGCGAGGCTCTATATCGGAGGCTGCTCGTTGGAGAGACACTGCAAGGAGTATGCGGAGGGCCTGGCCAATTACATCTACTACAAGTCAACGCGGAACAAATGGGAGACCGTCAGCAAGAACGCCACATTGCTTGACGGGCTGAAGGATGAGCCGTGGGACATAATCACCATTCAGGAGACATCCGGGCGCACGGGAATATACGACACGTATCAGGAGTGGATTCCCGGATTGGTTGACATCATAAGGAAAGAGGCTCTGAATCCTCACGCGTCCATTGTCTGGCACGAGACCTGGGCCTATGCCGCCAACTCGTCGCATGGAATGTTCAAACTGTACGACAACGATCAGGAACGTATGTATTCCGGCATAGTGGCTTGTGTGAGGCGTGCGTCACAGGAATTTGACCTTCCTGTCGTGATTCCGTGCGGAGACGCCATACAGATCGCCAGAGGGACCCGCCTGAATAATCAGGATGATGTCCCGCAGACATGCAAGGTCTATCAGCTTACCCGTGACGGTTATCATCTGACTCGTCAGTACGGGCGTTACGTGGCCGCGTGCACATGGTTCGAGGCTCTGATCAGGCCGACGCTCGGCAAATCTGTCCTTGGCAACGGCTACCTTATGCGTGACACGGAGTACAGCATAAATTCTAAGGATGCCCGTCTTTGCCAGAAATGCGCCGTTCAGGCGGTGAGGGCTTGGTAAGGGACATCGGGATATTCAAAGAAATAGGAACGAGAATTATGAAATCACTTAAAGAACTTTACAGAATCGGCAAGGGACCGTCCAGCAGCCATACCATGGGACCGAACAAGGCCGCTAAGGATTTTGCCGAGCGGCATTTGGACGCGGCTTCGTTCGAGGTGACGCTTTATGGAAGCCTCGCCGCCACCGGCAAGGGACACATGACGGATGTGGCGATCATCGAAGTGCTGGAACGCATCGCCCCGGTGAGCATTGTGTGGAAGCCGGAGGTGTTCCTTCCTTATCATCCCAACGGGATGTGCTTCAAGTCGTTTGACACCGAAGGCCACCAGACGGATGAGTGGACGGTGTACAGTGTCGGCGGCGGAGCGTTGTCCGAGGGCAGGCCGGACGACAGGTTCTTGACTCCGGATGTCTATGAGATGAACCGCCTTGCGGAGATCCAGAAATGGTGCGAGGACAAAGGACGCAGCTATTGGGAATATGTTGACCTTTGCGAAGGGCCGGACATCTGGGATTATCTGCAGGAGGTCTGGGAGGCCATGAAAGCGTCCGTGGAAAGGGGCATAGACCATGAGGGTGTCCTTCCGGGACCGCTCAACCTTCCGAGGAAGGCTCCGACGTATTACGTCAAGGCTACCGGCTACAAGCAGACTCTTCAGACCCGTGGACTTGTCTATGCCTATGCCCTTGCCGTCAGTGAGGAGAACGCTTCCGGCGGAGTCATCGTGACGGCGCCTACCTGCGGATCGAGCGGAGTCATGCCGGGAGTCCTCTACCATTTGGCGAAGGGGCATGATTTCAAGGATATTCGTGTGCTTCACGCTTTGGCTACAGCCGGGATCATCGGGAATGTAGTCAAACGGAACGCCTCCATCTCGGGTGCCGAGGTCGGCTGTCAAGGTGAGGTGGGGGTGGCGTGCGCGATGGCTTCCGCCGCCGCGTGCCAACTTTTTGGTGGCAGTCCTTCGCAGATTGAATATGCCGCCGAGATGGGGTTGGAACACCATTTGGGAATGACCTGCGATCCGATCTGCGGCTTGGTACAGATCCCATGTATCGAGAGAAACGCTTTCGCCGCCACCCGTGCCCTTGACTCGAATCTCTACGCCGCTTTCTCCGATGGAAAGCACCGCGTGTCCTTTGATCATGTGGTCGAGGTGATGAAGCAGACCGGAAAGGACCTTCCGTCCCTTTACAAGGAGACCAGTACAGGCGGACTTGCGAAAAACTTCAAGGATTTCAAGAAGCCTTTCTAGTCCTTGAATATGTCGTAAATTCGACATAATGACAGCCGGAGGCGACACTTTGTCATGGAATGGTGACATAGTGTCGCCCTTTTGATACCTTTTCGGCATCGGCATGCAGATTGATTGAATCTCAGATGTCCCGCTCGAAAGAACGGGGAAAAGAAAAGATAAAGAATATATAAAAATAGGAGATTTGATTATGTTACCAGTATCAAAAAAGTACAACAACCAGAATTGGTTACCAAACTTTTTCAATGATTTCTTTGACAACGATTGGATGGCCAGGACAAACGCCACGGCACCAGCGATCAATGTATTAGAAAACGAGAAGAGCTACGACATCGAGCTCGCCGCTCCAGGAATGACCAAGGACGATTTCAAGGTCAGCCTCGATGACAATGGTGATCTTGTCATCAACATGGAGAAGAAAGAGGAAAACAATGAAGAAAAGAAGCACGGACACTATCTGAGACGTGAGTTCTCATATTCTAAGTTCCAGCAGACGATGGTTCTTCCGGATGATGTTGAAAGAGAGAAGATTAATGCCTCTGTGGTCAATGGTGTCCTCAAGGTCAACATCCCTAAGCTTCAGAAGCAGGAAGTGCCTCAGGCGAAAAAAATCATAGAAATCAAGTAAAAAAGTTTGCAGGTTAAGAAAAAATGCCTATCTTTGCATCCGCATTCAGGAAAACAACCAGAAACGATGGATGCAAAGTCGCAGGGTGCGGTAGTTCAGCTGGTTAGAATGCCGGCCTGTCACGCCGGAGGTCGAGGGTTCGAGTCCCTTCCGCACCGCAGAAAGCCTCACAAGAATGTTGGAGTTCAACAGCTTGTGAGGCTTTTTCTTTTGTTCTGCCAATAGTGGCTTCAATGACAAGTTTAACAAGGAAGTTGGTTTAACGCTATATGAAGAGTGTACTTTTCATCTGTCACGGGAACATCTGCAGGAGCCCGATGGCGGAGTTTATCTTTAAGGATATGGTCCGGAAGGCTGGGCTTGAGGAGGTGCGGATTGATTCTGCGGCTGTGTCCTACGAAGAGGAGGGGAACGACATCTATCCTCCGGCGAAGCGGACGCTGCATGGGCACGGAATCCCTTTCGGGAGGCATAGTGCCCGCAGGGTGACGGATGCCGAAGCCTCTGAATATGATGTCATCATCGTGATGGATGCCTCGAACAGGCGGCTTCTGTCCCGGATCATCAGCCCGATGAATATGTCCAAGGTGCATCTGATGATGGAATATGCCGGGAAGGATTCAGATGTCTCCGATCCTTGGTACACCGGAGATTTCGAGAAGACCTACAGGGACATCACCGAAGGCTGCGCCGGGCTTCTGGAGTCGCTCTCACAAGCGGAACCAATCTCGACAGTCGGCTGAGCGAAGAGGCTGATCCAAGAATGAAAATGTCAAGATCATTCAGGAATATGCTGAATCCAGGGCTTGTTCAATATGTCGAGAGTGAAATAATTCCTCGTTATGCGTCTTTTGACAAGGCGCACAGGGAGGATCACGTCCGCAAGGTGATAGAGGAGGCTATGAATATGTCAGTTCACTATGACGTTGACAAGGACGTTCTCTATGCCGCCGCCGCTTTCCACGACACCGGTCTGGTTGACGGCAGGGAAGTGCACCATATGTCTTCCGGCAGGATAATCCGGGAGGATCCGCACCTGAAAGAATGGTTTACCCCTGACAAGATAGAGACGATCGCTCAGGCAGCGGAGGATCACCGTGCCTCGTCAGGCTGCGAGCCCAGAAGCATCTACGGTAAGATCATCGCCGAGGCTGACCGTGACATAGAACCGATGAGGATTCTGCGCCGTACCGTCCAGTTCGGAATGGAACACTATCCGGAGTTGGACAAGGAAGGCCATTGGAAACGAATGCTGGAGCATCTCGCCGAGAAGTATGACTACGGAGGTTATCTCAAACTGTATATTCCCGAATCCAGCAATGCCGTCGGTCTTCAGGCATTAAGGGACATAATTCACGATCCAGAGCGCCTTAGGAGTATATTCGAGAGATTTTATGAAGAGGAAAGACTGGACACCCATGTGCCTCCTATAGCCAGTATATTAAAAAAATAGGCTGGCCAGGAACCCTGACCAGCCATATTCATGTAAGACAAATTGTCGATTAGAGCTGAGGACCAGCCTTTACAAGAGCCTTGCCGGCCCTGTTGGACTCGTACTTCTTGAAGTTCTTGATGAACCTTGCGGCGAGATCCTTTGCCTTCTCCTCCCACTGTGAGGCGTCGGCGTAGGTGTCGCGAGGGTCGAGGATGTGGGTGTCAACACCTTCGAGCTTTGTAGGAACCACGAAGTTGAAGTAAGGGATGGTCTTGGTAGGAGCCGAGTCGATGCTATGGTTGAGGATAGCGTCGATGATTCCGCGGGTGTCGCGGATGGAGATTCTCTTGCCTGTTCCGTTCCAGCCAGTGTTCACGAGGTAAGCCTTGGCACCGCTCTTCTTCATCTTCTTGACGAGTTCCTCGGCGTACTTTGTAGGGTGAAGCTCAAGGAATGCCTGTCCGAAGCATGCGGAGAAGGTTGGGGTAGGCTCGGTGATACCACGCTCTGTTCCGGCCAGTTTGGCGGTGAAGCCTGAGAGGAAGTAGTACTTGGTCTGCTCAGGATCAAGGATGGAAACCGGAGGAAGGACGCCGAAGGCGTCGGCTGAGAGGAAGATGACCTGCTTTGCGGCAGGACCCTGTGACTCAGGACGTACGATGTTGTTGATGTGGTAGATAGGGTAGGACACACGGGTGTTCTCGGTCACGCTCTTGTCGTTGAAGTCGATCTTGCCCTGTGCGTCTACGGTCACGTTCTCAAGAAGGGCGTCGCGGCGGATGGCGTTGTAGATGTCCGGTTCAGACTCCTTGTCGAGTTTGATGACCTTGGCGTAGCAGCCGCCCTCGAAGTTGAACACACCCTTGTTGTCCCAGCCGTGCTCGTCGTCGCCGATGAGCTTACGCTTAGGATCGGTGGAGAGGGTTGTCTTGCCGGTTCCGGAGAGACCGAAGAAGATGGCGGTGTTCTCGCCGTTCATGTCGGTGTTGGCCGAGCAGTGCATGGCTGCGATGCCCTTAAGAGGGAGGTAGTAGTTCATCATGGAGAACATACCCTTCTTCATCTCGCCGCCGTACCAGGTGTTGAGGATAACCTGCTCCTTGCTGCTTACGTTGAAGGCGACGCAGGTGTCGCTGCGGAGTCCGAGCTCCTCGAAGTTGGCGACCTTAGCCTTTGAAGCGCAGTAAACTACGAAATCAGGCTCCTGATCGAACTCTTCCTGGTTCTTCGGACGGATGAACATGTTGGTCACGAAGTGTGCCTGCCATGCCACCTCCATGATGAAGCGTACCTTCATGCGGGTGTCCTTGTGGGTTCCGCAGAAGCCATCGACAACGAAAAGCCTCTTTCCGGAGAGCTCCTGCTGGGCGGTCTTCTTCACAACCTTCCAAACCTTCTCGGACATCGGGTGGTTGTCGTTAGGGTACTCAGGGGTGTTCCACCAAACAGTGTCCTTGGAGTTCTTGTCCATAACGATGTACTTGTCCTTAGGAGAACGTCCGGTGTAGATGCCGGTCATCACGTTGATGGCTCCGAGCTCGGTCACCTGACCTTTCTCATAGCCCTCAAGCTCAGGCTTTGTCTCCTCGTTGTAGAGAACTTCGTAAGTCGGATTGTAAAGGACTTCCTTCACGCTCTTGATTCCGTACTTGCTTAAATCCATCTTAGGCATAGTAAAATGTGTTTTATAAAGTTAAACTTATTCCCTAATCAGTTCTTAAAAACAACCTGCAGCAAATTTTCGCCGAATCAGCGGCAACTTATTTTAGAACCCTTACAAAAGGCGCGGCAAATTTAAGGAATTTTTATCCATTACTCAAATGAGTAAGCGATTAATTTCGTACATTTGCTTCGCCGGCAGTGCTTCACTGCAAATAGTTTGCCAGCAAAATGCGCAAAAGGTTGAGATAAAACGGTTTAACGATTTTTGAACATGTCGCCGTCAGAAGTGTTGAAAGAATATTGGGGCTACGATGGCTTCCGTCCGATGCAGGAGGAGATCATCACGGCCGCGTTGGAGGGAAAGGATGTGTTGGCCATCATGCCTACGGGTGGCGGCAAGTCAATCTGTTTCCAGGTTCCTGGTTTGATGAGGGACGGTATCACTCTGGTTGTCACTCCGCTCATCGCCCTCATGAAGGATCAGGTCCAGAATCTGAACGACAGGGGAGTGAGAGCCCTTGCGATCCATGCCGGAATGAGCCGCCACGAGGTGGATCTGGCTCTGAACAACGCGGCCTACGGGGACTACAAATTTCTCTATCTGTCTCCGGAAAGGCTTGGAACGCAACTGTTCAGGTCGTATATTGACGTTTTGGACGTAAGCTTCATTGTTGTTGATGAGGCTCACTGCATCTCCCAGTGGGGCTACGATTTCCGTCCGGATTACCTGCGCATAGGCGAACTCCGGGAAAGGATCGACGCTCCTGTCATCGCTGTCACTGCCACTGCCACTCCGTCAGTCGCTCAGGACATCATGGAGCGTCTCGGTTTCAAGGAGAAGCTGCTGCTCAAGAGTGGTTTCGAGAGACCTAACCTCAGTTACATAGTACGTCAGGTCGAGGATAAATATTCCCAGATACTGAACGTCTGCAACGGTGTGCCGGGGACGGGAATAGTCTATGCCCGCAACCGGCGCAAATGCGAGGAACTTTCGGCGTTCCTGATGGCTCAGGGAGTTTCGGCATCGTTCTACCATGCCGGGCTTGGTGGTCAGGCGAGGGCGGAGCGTCAGGCTGCATGGAAAAGCGGCGCGGTCAGGGTGATGGTGTGCACCAACGCTTTCGGCATGGGAATAGACAAGCCGGACGTGCGCTTCGTGGTGCATTACGACCTTCCGGAGAGTCCGGAGGCGTATTTTCAGGAGGCGGGGCGCGCCGGACGTGACGGAAAGCGCTCGTTTGCTGTGCAGCTTTGGAACAGTGTCGATGTGCGGAGGGCGAAGCAGATAGAGGATGTCTCCTTTCCTTCTCTTGAATATATAGAGGATGTGTACCAGAAACTCCATGCGTTTTTCGAGATTCCCTACGACACTGGAATGGGACGTCAGCTGAAGTTCAAGATCGAGGATTTCTGCAAGCGGTTCGGTTTGCAGAGAGCTCCGGCGTTCTATGCGCTCAAATACCTTGAGCGGACGGAGCATCTGACATATTCAGAGGAGGTTGACATTCCGACTAAAGTGCGGATCAATGTGGACAGGAAGTCGCTCTACGACGTTGAGTTGGCGGATCAGGGGCAGGCGAATGTGCTGGAGGCGCTGATGCGGAGCTACACGGGAATATTCTCATTCCTTCAGCAGATTGACGAGGAATATGTCGCCCGCCGCGCCGGCCAGACCGTTCCGCAGCTCCGGCAGTCGCTCTATGGTCTCTCGCTCGCTCATGTCATCAGCTATGTGCCGACTGATCACTCCGATGTGGTGGTGCTTCATCATGACCGTCTGCGTCCCGGCAACGTCAATCTGATGCCGTCCCGCTATGCGATGCTCAGGGAGAGTTTCCATGCGCGCGCGGAGGCGATGCTTGAATATGTCAGCGAGACCTCAGAGTGCCGTTCCCGCTACCTTCTCCGCTATTTCGGCCAGACCGAGGCCGCCGACTGCGGCACCTGCGACGTGTGCCGCGCCCGCCGCGCCGCCCTTCCCGCGCGGACCCTTCAGCAGATGACGAGGCGGAAACTTATTGAATATATTGATGAAAAGGATGGTGAATATTCCCTTGAGGAAATCGTCGCCGAATTTGGCAATCCTTCCGGAAACCATTCACCGGACTATCTCGACATTCTCCGTCAACTCATTGACAATGGCGACGTTCCGATGTATATATCTTGAAATATAACCAATAGTTGTTTCAACTCATAAAGTGTCAGAATGATTCTTTTATCGGCTGCGGGGATGCGGAATGAAAGTGTCAGGCGTGGAAATATTCTTGTTTATTAGAATTCTTTTCGTATGCGACATGGGCAGCTCTACCGATGACCTCTTCGCGCTGATGATGCTCTACCGCTACATGGACATGGGGCGCTGCAACCTTCTGGGCGTGATGATCGACCGTATGGGGGCCGCCAACGCCGACGCGGTGGACGCGCTGAACAACTTCTACGGCTATCCTGACATCCCGATCGGGCTTGAGCGCTCCGGCATCGAGCGTCCGGTGGTGTTCATCTCCTATCACAATTTCCCTTACGCAGTGCGACACGGGGCAGAAGATGTGGGATCCGCTCGCCGTCATCAACGCGGTTGAGGGCGACAGCGCGTTCTACATGTCTGAGCGCGGCTGGGTCGAGCTGACACCTAAGGGCGAGACCATCTTCACGCCGGATCCTAACGGCAACTGCCGCTACCAGAAGCCGGGCGATGCCAGGTGGAACGATCTGATTCTGAAATATATCCGATTAATGAATATTCAGCATTAGTCTCGTTTACGAGTCATTTACGAGCCAGCCCGGATGCGGGGATCCTATTCGATAGTGAGTCCATCGTAGGCCGGGCTGACTATTGAGTGTATGTGTCGCCGGCGGCAAAGATCCTCAAGGTCTTTGGCGAACTGTCCGTGGCGTGGGAAGGTGTGTGACAGGTGGGTGAGCCACGTGTGTTCGGCGCCGATGCGGTCAGCAAGCGAAAGGGCCTCGTCGAGACTGAAATGCGAGTGGTGCTTCTTGTAGCCTACCGTGTTGAGAGTCACGTGCCTGAGACCCTTTAACTTTTCAAACTCACTCTCCGGGATGAAGCTCATGTCGGTGATGTAGGCGATGTCCCCGAAGCGGAATCCGAGCACCGGGAGCCTGTCGTGGAGTCCCCGGATCGGGATGATCTCCACGCCGCCCGTCGAGGCGGCCATCGATGCGGGATCCGCCTTGTCGATGATGTCCTCCAGTTTCCGGCCGGTAGGGATCAGCCTTCCGTCCGGAGTCTTGTAATGGTAGCCGACATCGTGCACCCAGACCAGCTCCATGTCCTTTGCGTTCGGATAGACCAGAAACGGATTCTCGTCAATGACATGCAGATGCCACTCCGGGGCTCCGGGGTATTTCGGGAAAGCGAAGACGTAGGGATATTCCTTGATAAGATCGTCGAGGACGTTCCGCTCGCAATAGATCTCGGCGGCGCGCTTGTCGATGTAGTTGAGCGAGCGCACGTCATCAAGGCCTCCAGTGTGGTCCTTGTGGTTGTGTGTCAGCAGGATGGCGTCAAGGTGGCAGAGATCATGGGCGAGCATTTGCATCCTGAAGTCCGGCCCGGCGTCCACGAGGATGCCAAGCCCCTCATATTCAACGAACACGGATGAGCGGAACCGCTTGTCCCTTGTGTCCGGTGATGTGCACACATCGCACTTGCAGCCGATGATCGGTACCCCCTGCGAGGTGCCGGTGCCTAAGAATGTCAGTCTTGCCTTGCCCATATAATTATTCTTGTTTCCGTAAAATAATCTTGGTTCTATTGTTTTATAAACCCGTGTTATATAAACCCGTGTTATATAAACCCGTGTTATATAAACGGATCGCCTGTCAGATCGTGATGTCCTCCACCATATTCACAAGCACCGGGTCGTAAGGTCTCTCAACGCGGATGTAGTTGCCGGTGTAGCCGCCCATCATCCCGTCCTTCTCGTCGGATTCCCACAGCACCTGCGAGCGTCTGCCCCTGTTCCTTTCCACGAACGCCGTGTGCAGCCCGCCGCACAGCGCCTCCAGCCTTGCCACCCTTTCCGTCTTGACGGCATCCTTGACCTGATCCTTCCACCCGGCGGCGACGGTTCCGGGGCGGCGGGAATAGGGGAACACGTGGATGAACGCCGGTCTGACGCGGTCCTTGAGGAATGAATATGTCTCCTCGAACAGTTCCTCTGTCTCTCCGGGCAGTCCGGCGATGACATCTATCCCGAAGAACACGAAGGGTTTGTCGTCCTGCCCGGCCTTAGGATCCATCCTGGAGCGGATGTAGTCGATCCTGTCGGCGAAGAATTCCGTCGTGTAGCGGCGGCCCACCCTTTTGAGGATCGTGTCCGACCCTGACTGTAAAGGAATATGGAAGTGTGGCTGGAACTTGGTGCCGGAGGCTATCCAGTCCACGATGTCCTCCGTTATGAGATTCGGCTCGATTGACGAGATCCTATAGCGTTCGATGCCTTCCACGTCGTTGAGGCGTTTCAGCAGATCGAGGAAACTCTCGCCGGTCGTCCTGCCGAAGTCCCCGGTGTTGACTCCGGTGATGACAATCTCCTTGATTCCGGCTCCTGCTATCCTGCGGGCCTGCTCCAGCACTTCCGAAATCGGTATATTCCTTGAATTTCCTCTCGCATAAGGCACTGTGCAGTAGGCGCAGAAGTTGTTGCATCCGTCCTGCACCTTGAGGAACGACCTCGTCCTTTCCTCCGATGAGAACGCCGCCATCGTCTCCTTCGAGATCTCCTTGTATTCCGCCGCGCTCATCGGTTCCAGATCAGAAGAACCATTCATCGATGGCAGGGGCTGTTCAAGGACGGTATTGATGTCAATTGCTTCATTGGTTTGTGAACCATGATGAGTCACAGTCTTGGTGGCCGTGGAGGCGGCAGTGATGGCATTGCCAGCCCCGTGGCCGCCCGTGGCCTCGTGAACGGGTGGACCGCCGCAGGCGGGACGGGATGGAGCGCGAAGCGCGGAAGGGCTGGCTGTGCCATCACTGCCGCTGTTTAGTATCAGTTCCATTGTGTCAGGAACCACACGGGACTTCTCCTTGGCTCCGAACACAAGCGACACACCGTCTATGGCCAGCAGATCGTTCCGGCGAAGCTCGGCGTAGCAGCCTGTGACGATGATCCTGGCTCCGGGGGAGACCCTGTGCATCTTCCGGATCACATTGCGGCACTTCTTCTCGGCCCTCTCCGTGACAGAGCAAGTGTTGATCAGATAGACATCAGCCTGCTCCTCCCACGGGACGACCTCAAGGCCGTTCGCCGTGAAACCTCTCTCGTAAGTCGATGTCTCGGCGTAGTTGAGCTTGCAGCCGAGTGTCAGAAACGCTATCCTCATCCTAAAATTTCAATATTGGCTCACCGTACATCACAGTGACGCGGGACCATGCGCATACTCCGTTCACAGGAGGATTCTTCTTGGAAACCCGGACTTTCAGAAAGAGAACATCATCGAATTCCTTGCGGATGGCATCCAAAATTCTCCCCGCGACATTCTCCAGCAGATTGGATGGAATGGCCATCTGCCCCGCCACAATGTCATAGGCACGCCCGTAGTCGATGGTCTTGCCGAGCTCGTCTGTCTTTACCGCCTTTTCCAGTTCTGTCTCGGCATGAAAGTCCACGATGAAAGTGTTGCCCTCTCTCCGTTCTTTCTCCAGACATCCGTGATAGGCATGGAACTCCATGCCTTCAAGTTCTATTATTCCGTCGTATCTCATATTCCTTTAATTCCTCTTTTATGGTCACCTTGACAGGCTCGGTGACCGATTCTTGCCATTTATGGTCTCTTCGACAGGGGCAGTGGCCGGCTCTTGCCATTCTGTAGGTCACTTCGGCAGGCTCAGTGACCGCTGCTGGCCAGCAGCAGGAAGACGCATGGCCGTTTTCCGATGGAGATGGGCGACCGCTTCCATTCCTTGACGCTTTTCGTCAGGACCGTCTCCTCCGGCAGGGTGATGTCCGCCGCGACGCAAAGCCTCGTCTGCGGCTGGAGTGTGGCCAGCAGATCCGCCATCATCGAATCGTTCCGGTATGGAGTCTCTATGAATATCTCCGTCTGGTCCAGCTGCGCGGAACGCCTTTCAATCTCCCTGACCGCTTTACGGCGTTCATCGGTCTTCGCCGGAAGATACCCGCAAAACGCGAAACTCTGGCCGTTGAGCCCCGAACCCATCAGCGCCAGCATCAGAGAGGACGGCCCGACAAGCGGAACAACCTGTATTCCATGAATATGACAGAGTGCCACCAGCTGTGCCCCCGGATCCGCCACGGCCGGAAGACCGGCCTCTGAAATCAACCCCACATCGGTCGGTGTCCCGTCAGGGTCAGAGAACATATCAAGCAAGGCCTCCACATCCTTGGCGGAGGAATGCTCGTTGAGTTCCCTCAGCTCAAGTTCTCCTATGTGTCCTCTCAAACCGGCCGCGGAAAGGTACCTTCGCACGGTACGCACCTCCTCCACGACATATTTCCGGATACCCTTGAGCCTGTCAAGCACCGGTCGCGGGATGACTTCCGCGGGATCATATTCCCCAAGAGGGGATGGTATCAGATAAAGTCTGCCATTTGCCATAATACGGCAAATTTACGAATATTGCCGAATTTAATTTAACTTTGCAGGAAAGAATAACACATAAGATCAGCAGAATGAAAAAGTCACTAGCGTTTATCTTGTTGGTTGCCTTGATGGCGACTCCATCGGTGGCAAGAGATAAGGCCCCTAAGAATGAAAAGGTTAAGAATGTCATTCTGATTATCGGGGACGGAATGGGGCTCGGTGCCACAGCCTCATGGATGATAAACCAGAATTATGAGCCTACCTGTTTTGACAGGGCTCAGTACGCCGCCGTGGTCAAGACATATTCGGCTAACAGCAGGACAACGGATTCCGCGGCCGCCGCCACTGCGATGGCCACCGGGTACAAGACAAACAACAGCATGCTTGGAATGCTTCCGGATGGCACCAAGCCGGAGAGTATCGCTGAATTAGCTCAGAATAAAGGGCTTTCGACAGGAATCGTTGTGACATCCTACGTTCTTGACGCCACACCGGCTGGATTTTATGCCCATGTGGGCAAACGTGGAAAAAGGAAGAAAATAGCAGAGGATCTGATTGAATTCAAACCAGATGTGATAGTCGGCGGGGGCAGGAAGTATTTCACGGAAAAGAAATATACCGATGAGAATCTTGTCGAAAAGGCTGTGAACGCCGGATTCACCTACGTGGAGACTCCCGAGAAGTTCTATTCCACATGGACGACCCCGATCCTTGGCCTGTTGGATGAGGGAAAGCAGTTGGATGAGGCGGAGATCAATTCTGATCTTATGACTGATCTGGCCGGGCACACGTTTGAGATTCTGGAAAAGAACAAGAAAGGGTTCTTCGCCATGATCGAAGGATCACACATTGACCATGCGGCACACGCCAACAATACTGACGAGGTGCTTTGGTGGATGGAGGAATTTGACAAACTGGTCAACTCCGCGTTTGACTACGCTGACACTCACAAAGGAACCCTTGTGATTGTCACGGCCGACCATGAGACAGGTGGAATCACTCTTGTGCCTGGCAGCAAGGATTTCACGAAAGGGGAGAGCGGACTTGAGGTGAGCTATTCGGCCACAAGCCACACCGCGTCCCCGGTTATCCTTTATTCCTATGGCGCTTCCGCCTGGAGGTTCGGCGGCGTGATGGACAACACGGACATATTCAAGGAAATTAAAAGTGTCTTGATTGACAAGTAGTTCTACTTACATCAACCAGCTTATGAAAAAGAAACTTATAGTGCTTGCGACGCTGATGGCCATCGTGCCGTCGGCATTCGCCGCTTCGGGGCCACAGGACATCATTCCGGTTCCGGTCAAGTACGAGATATTCATGGAGGAATATTTCCCAAAGGTGGATGGCAGTGACGTGCGTGTCCATCTTGGCGACAAGCGTTTCCTCAAGGAAATCAATTCTTTGAATATTCCGGAGTTTGCCAGGAATGAGGCTTATAAGCTGGCTGTAGGAAAGAAGGGCATAGATATTTTCGCCGTTTCCGAAGCTGGTGTTTATCGCGCGAAGACAAGCCTTGGGATGATGATGGATAAGGATTCCATCTTGACGCGATGCGTCATTCTGGACTATCCACGGTTCCGCCACAGGGGACTGATGCTGGACATCTCCAGGAACTTTCGGGACAAGGATTTTATCCTGAAGCAGTTGGACGCTATGGCCGCGGTCAAGATGAGCACCTTGCATCTGCATCTGACCGATGATGCGGGGTGGAGGATCCAGATCGACGCATACCCTGAATTGACCCGCAAGGCGGCCTGGAGGGTAGGAAGGAACTTCGAGGAATGGAGGGAACTGGGGAGGCAATATTCAGAGGAAGGCTCTCCGCTCGCATCCGGAGGCTATCTGACCAAAGCCGATGTGAAGGAGATTGTTGAATATGCCGCCGCAAGGCATATTGACATCATTCCGGAGATAGAACTTCCCGGGCATTCCGGTGAGGTGCTGGCCGCATATCCGGAACTGGCCTGCCTTCGCCATGACGGCGGGCGGCGGATTTCCGGCGACCTTTGCCCTGGCAAGGACAAGACCTTCGAGATGTTCGAGAGGATTCTTGATGAAGTGATAGAGATGTTCCCTTATGAATATGTCCACATCGGGGGCGATGAGGCTTCGAAGAGCGGATGGAAAGAGTGTCCGGACTGCCGCCACCGTATGGAAACCGAACATCTTAAGGATGTGGATGAACTGCAAAGCTATCTCGTGAACCGAATCACAAGATTTCTGGAGTCAAGAGGCCGTCACGCCATCGGTTGGGACGAGATCCTGGACGGAGGTCTGGCGGAAGGCGCGGCTGTGATGTCCTGGAGAGGCACGCAAGGAGGCATAACGGCGGCAAGTATGGGCCACGATGTGATTATGTCTCCGGGAGACTACTGCTACTTCGATTCCAGCCAGGACGCTCCGTTCTCCCAGCCAAAGTCGTTCAGCGGCTACCGTCCTTTGGAGCAGGTCTATTCGTTCGAGCCGACCGATGGAATAGCTGATGAATATGTCAGGCATCTTCTCGGTCTTCAGGCCAATCTCTGGTCTGAGTTCGTTCCGACAGGGGAGTATATGGAGTACCTGCTATATCCCCGTGCGTTCGCCATCGCGGAGATCGGCTGGAGTCCGGCCGGAAGCAAGGACTATCCTCGTTTCAGGGAGAATGCCGTGAGGCTTGCGGAGAGCCTTCGCTCAAAAGGTTACAACGCATTTGATTTGAGGAACGAGATCGGTCCGAGACCGGAGTCTCTGAAACCTCTTGACCATCTTGCGGCCGGTGTGAAGATCACCTATAACGGCCGGAAATATTCCAATGGCTATCCAGCCGGAGGAGACAACGCCCTTGTGGACGGGAACCTTGGCGGCTGGTTCTACAAGGACAACCGTTGGCAAGGCTTCCTTTGTGATGTCGATGTCACGATAGACCTCGGAGCGGTCAAGGATATTCATTATGTAGGGGCCACGTTCCTTTCGCACACTTCCGCCGAGGTCGGATTCCCGGTAAGGACCGAGGTCTCATTCTCGGAGGACGGTGTCAATTTCAGCGATCCTGTCGTCTGCCTGTTGGAGATCCCGGACAACGATTCCTGCGCTCTCCTGCACACCTTAGGCACTACCGTCACCGCCAAGGCCCGCTACATCAAGTACAAAGCCGTCCGCGACGACGTGACCAAGAACCGCAACCACGCCTTCATCTTCATTGACGAGATAGTGGTGAATTAAGAGACATTATCCTATTTTGGAAAGTGGATGCTTTTTTCTTGTGATGCGGCGTTATCACCAGTAAAAACTTCAAACCTTTGGGATAACAGAATATGTCTTCTGTGCCCAAAGGTTCTTTATTGTGACTGGTATTGGTATTTCGTTACTCGCTTACTTCAAGTATTTTCTGAATATATTCAATACTCTGTCCGGCGGCGGATGCGATGACTTCCGCTGAAACTCCGGCCTTATGCAAACCTTTGATAAATGCGACTTTTTCTTTCTCGCCTTTCTCAAGCCCTTCGGCCAGACCTTTACGGTAGCCAAGTTCGTGTCCGCCTTCGATGTAAGGCTCCATATCTTCAAGAGTCATCATATCGCTGAAATATTCTTTAATTTCCTGTTCGCTGAGTGAGCGGATAGCCATCGCCTCCACAACTCGTTGGAAATGACCGTAGTCTCCGTTTCTCAATGTGACAAAGTTAGTTATATTTCTGAATATTCCGCACCATCCTGCCACCGGACTTTCAAAATTTTTCGTAAGTCGCATAACTCTTGGAAGTTCAAAGAAATAGATTGACATTTGATTCCCATATAATTCTCCGGTCTCAACTTCTGTTGTGCGATATTGGAATATGATCTTGCCATCCGGTACCGTTGTATGAGGTTCCTCATAGTTCATTATGCAAATGATCTTGACCGGGTTAATGTGATACGTCTTACCCCCTGATTTCAACTGATTGCGGATCAATGAAGCCCAATAGTAGAACAGACGATCCCGCTGATCCTTTCTATATGTCTTCTGCATTTCAACAATCAGTTCTCTGCCATCGCTTGTCCTGCACCACAGATCGAATACAACAGTCTTGTCGTTCTCAAACACTTTCGTTAGCTCAGACTCGCGAAACTCAACGTTGGTTATAGTCTCGTCAAGAATGTCATTAAGCAGCAGAACCAACAGATCTTTGTGATTGTAGAACAGGTGTTTGAAAGCCCAATCACTGGTGAGATTGAGGTATTGTGATTGTGAGAGCCGCTGTGCGATCGCATCCTTCTCCACCTCAGGAAGGTTCCTGTACCGATCTTTTTCTTCCATCAGCTCACGACAAAGGACATACCTCATCCTGAACATCTCCTCGGCGCTTAAGTCTGTGCCGCTTCCCTTGCTGCCATCAACAGCTGTTGTCTCAGCAGCCGTGTCATTAACAACGCATAGTTTGTCTGAATCTTTCATAGTTTGATATGTTGAAGTTAAATACATTCGTCTCCGAACCGTTCAGAGACACGTCTGCAATATCGGCACACTAAACGTAAAAATTGAAAAGAAACAGAAAATTCGTCTTAAAAAACAGAAATATTTTTCTTTATGCATCCGAATGATAAAGCATATGGTATTATTGAATTTTTTTCTTGCATCACAAAGGTAATTATATACGAGTTGACTACTCTTACACATTACGTCTGTTCCCATTGAAGTTTGATCGCATTTCGCTGCCCGTTCCTGTCAGTCGCAACATCCGGCAAGCGCTCCGAGCATGGTTGCCTTTTCAAAGGACTAATGTATTGCCATTTTGTAAAATAGCGGCATACGATCACGCTTCTACGCCATAGTGAGACACGGTAGTATGCCGCCTATGGTTTCCAGATCGGTAGGCGGCATATCCGCGGGCATCTCGTCGCACTTAGGGCGTGTTTGCGTGCCGCCATATTCACAAAATGCTGGTGTCGCCAACTCGTAATAGTTCAGTACGGTTTGTGTACTATCCAACGGATGGCGTTTCAGGTGCGTAGGGTTTTACACACCTGGAAGTAAGGAACACCAACAGGATGCCCTGTACCGGGGGCGACGACTCTTAGGTGCGTGAATATCTCCGCACCTGGGACACAAACTCGCTGACTGTCAAACAGATGACGTTTCAGGTGCGTAGGGTTTTACGCACCTGGAAGTCCGGAACACCACACCCGGGACAACGTTCCTATAAGATTAAGTTAGTCAACTCCTATATAGTTCCCTTAAATTAAGAGAGCAGGAAATGAAAAAGGATAGTTTCTAATATTCACATTTCAATATTCGTTCAGCTCATCCGGTGGAATAGTGGTTTTGCCGGACGAAGTGCACGATTCGGGCAACTTGTCCGGTATGTAGAGCTTTTACCGGACAAGCCGATCTGTGAGTGAATATTAGGAAAATATTTTCTGAAGATTGATGCAAGGTTTTCGAGCGGCGGGATTATGTTATACGTAGCCCCGCTGCTTGATTTGGACTTAAACTACTCTTTGCAGAGCATTATCTGCTGGATGAGGTGATCGGTGGACTGCATACCGGCGGAGCCGATACGGCCGAGATTCCGGATTGTCTTCTCGATGTCTTTGTCGATGATGCCGTCGGTCTCCTTGATGCAGGTCCCCCTCAGGGCCAAGACACAGGACTGGACGGCGCAGGCCACTCCGGAGGCCACTTTCATCGCACATCCGACCTTGGCACCGTCACAGACCATACCGGTGATGTTTCCGATCATATTCTTGATCGCCGAGCAGACTTGGTCGTAGCTTCCTCCGCGGAGGAACACGATTCCGCAGGCTGAACCGGTCGAAGCAATCACGCAGCCGCACAGGGCTGACAACTTTCCAAGATATCCTTTAATGTGAATGGCGACCAAATTGCTGAGGATGAGCGCCCTGGCCAGCCGCTCGTCATCTACGTCGTATTTCAAGGCGTAAGCGATCACGGGCATACTCACCGTGATCCCTTGGTTGCCGCTGCCGGAATTGCTCATCGCCGGAAGCTTGCATCCTGCCATCCTGGCATCCGAGGCCGCGGCGGTCATCCCCATCGCAAAGCTGATGAAATCATCCCCGAAAACCTCCTGTTGGTTCTCCCCTGATGGCCTTGCCGACGTTGAGACCATAGTCTCCGCTCAAACCTTCCCGCGCGAGCGCAAGGTTCAAGTCTCTGTCCGCAAGAATGAACTTGATGTCCTCGAATGTGGCGCTTTGGGCGAATGAATATATTTCCTTGACAGTCAGGTTGTAGTCCAGCGTGCATTTCACCGGTGTTGTCTCCCCGTCCCCGCCTTTCCTGAAATCGGAGACAGAGGAGTCGAGTCCTGTCTCGACAATCCTGTCGTGGTCGTCCTCAATGACAGTCCAGGACTTGTGGCCGGCTGAGCTAACCGTGACCTTGACGTAAAGGATCTTTGGACTCTCAGCGACCTTGATCCGTACCTTGCCTGCGTCCACCAATCCTTTCGCTGTATCCACATCCTTGTCGGTCAGGTCCTTGAGCACCTCAAGACCATACTCGCTTTTCCCGCAGACCGCTCCGAGGGCGGAGGCGATGTAAAGCCCGACCATCCCGGTCCCGGGGATTCCGACTCCCATTCCGTTCTTGAGAATATTTCCGCTGACCTCCACGTCAACTTCATATTCAGAGAGTACGGGGACTTCTGTTTTCAAGGTTTCCGTGGCTTTGGCGGCGGCCAGCGCGACGGCGATCGGTTCGGTGCAGCCCAAGGCTGGCTTGACTTCCTTGTGCAGGAGTTCGATGAGTTCGGATTCTCTTGTAGTCATAACTGGTTATTTGTCAAGAAATTTCATTATGTCCTTAATCAGTGGTTCAATAGCGGCCTCCCCGCTGATGACCTCGATAGGGAAGCCGATGCAGACGGTCCTGTAACCATTCCCCTCAAAGCAGGTTCCGGCCGAGATGTTCGTGTCTGAGTAGCGAAGGAATGATTTCGACTTAGCAGATGATGGCACGATTCCGTCAGGGGTCTCCACGCAGTAGATGAACGGGTTGCGCTCCTTGTGGAATTGGAATTCCGGCACGCTCAGACTGATTGGGCCGTTCTTCTTAACCTTGACAGTGGCGTTGCGGCTGGCGTAGTTTGTCATCCATCTGTAGCCAAGCGTCTTCTCCACAAATTCCTTTGTTGAAGACGTGTATAAGCTGTCCTTGTGCACTGGGTAGATCCCGTCCCAGACATCCGTGCCGATGTTCGCTCCGGAGACGAGCACGTTCCCGCCATCCTCAGTGTAGCGTCTGATGGCTTGTTGTAGGCCAGTAGGGAACACCTGGAACCTGTCCGGCACCTTGCCAGTGCCGACAACGGTAGTGATCTGTTTTCCGCAGATGAGATCCAAGGCCACATCGTTTTTAGCCAAGGTCCTGTCGGCGGAGAACGCCGCCACACTCGAAGAGTGGAAAGCATATCCGGCCGCCATGAGAGCCTTGCCGTGGATTCCGCAGTAGTCGAACGTGTTCCCGGCGAAGACCTTTCCGGCCTCATCGGTCCAGGCCGCTCCGAATCCCGGATTGTCATCGTCCAGCCAAGGCAGCGAGCGGCGGAACTGGTACTGCGGGCCGATGAAATTGATTTCTTTTACGTATGGGACACCGGCATCGAGGCTCGCGTCGAATCCGGCATATTCATTGGAGTCGAACCACGCCGGAGCGGAGACTCTGGTGAAGTTGTTGACCACCAGGACGTTTTTGCCGTTGCCTGATTCCGGGATGCCGACGCTGAGGGTCTCGGAAGGGAAACTTTTCCCACCCTTGTTGAATGCGGTCACACGATAGCTGTAGATGTGCCCAGGGACGATGGAGACCTTGGTTGAGATCTCGTTTCCTGAGACTTTGCATCCATCCAGCACACGGCCGTTGTCAAAGGCCCCGTCGTCAATCCTTGTCTGAAGAATATATCCGGTAGGGACGGCGGTTGCCTCAAGCGAGTCCACGGTGGCTTTCCAGCTGAGCCTCACGGATTTGGAACCAGTGAATGAAGTAGCGAAAGAGTTGACCGGAAGCGGCTGCACTGCATATTCGCAACCATAGCGGGCGCTCAGGTATTTAAGCATTCCTTTATAGACCGCGCGGCTGACAGTGAAGCGGAAAGACGGATCAAGTCCGAATTTCATATCCGCGAAATTCTGGTGAGACAGTAATTCGAGCAGCATCGCAGGAACTGTCGCCGTGCGGGATTCGCTGTAGGATCGGTCCCACAAGCCCCTTCTGCTCCATTCCGGATTGAATTCCTTGCGGATGTCGTTCACGATCTCCGTCTGGACAAAGTCAGCGTACATCCTCTGCTGAAGCCTGTCCTCTCCGTTGGCGAACTTGTCGCTGCCGTCGCACAGCAAGGTGTATATGGACAGCGTGCCGATGATCGAGTCATTCGGAGTCGTACCGGCGTCCGTGTGGAACGCGAACGAAAGGTCTATCGGAATATTCAGTCCTTCGGCCTTTGGATTTGTCCTTGAACCACCGGACATCCAGCCGACCCACGCGCCACGGTTGCCGTAGTCGGACGTGTAGTCATTGTCGTATTTGCTCAGGATTGTGGAATCGGCCCCGGCCCATTGCATCCAGTAGAGTGCTCCTTCCGTGAAGGACGGCATCCCTGAGGTGGTATATTCATTGACCGGCTGGTCTTTGAGGCCTCTTGCGATCTTGCCCATTCCGCCGCCGAAACGCACTGCGTCCGCTGTGATCACAGCGTTGCGGGTGACGTTGTAGCCTTTCGGGACGCTGTTGTCAAGGATCACGCAACCTTCTGAACCTTTGTCGAACTCGAATGTGCCAATGTAGATCCAGGTGCCGCCGCCCATCTTCTGGTTGACGATGAACTCACTTTCGCCGCCCAGATGCCTGACTGTGTAATGGGCGCAAGGAGTGCTGTGCGGCAGACTCTTATAGGAAATATAGACTGAATATTCCCCGCGTTCCGGAATCTCAGGGGTCCAGCGTGCCTCGGCCGCCTTTCCCCTATGGTTCTCACGGCATTCCGCTTGGCGGGCCGTTCCCATCTGAAACGGATTCTCCAGCAATGAATATGTCGCCCTGGCATCCGCGAATCCAATTCCAGCGTCCGACCAAGTTCCTGTCTCTGAATATCTTCCCTCGATTCTGACACCCTCTCCACATCCATCCTCGAAAGCTGGATCGTTGTCTGAGATGACCTCGTTGGTCTGCGGATCCCTCTCGCGAGGAGTCATAACGTAGGCTCCGGCGTTCTCCAGCATCGGAATCAGGAACGGAAGCACATAGCTTTGGGTGTACATATCCTCGACGGTCTGGAACATCGGCGCGCGCTGCCATTCCCAACGGTCGGTCTTCTCCTCGAAATAGCGGCCGTGGCTCTGCCAGAGGGCTATGTTACGTCCTGCCAGACCTTTGGAAAAGTCTTCCTCGTCCATTTTGGTGACAAACGGATGGGTGTTACGTAAGTCCTTTGTCCTGAATTTGTTGTTAATGGATTTCCCGTCATTGCCGACCTGCGGCACAACGTATGATTCCAGCCTGTTCTTGCCCACGAACAGATTCCCGATCCCGTACTTGGAACAAGATTCCGGCATCAGATCCGTGAGTGTCTTCCTGAGCCACTTCACGTCCTTTGACCGCCAAGGGAAATCCCCCATAGCCGGTGTGAAATAAAAGTCAAGATCATAGCCTCGTCTGACGACCTTGTTGGCCTTGACCTGCGATGACACACCTGTCCTTTCGACAACAAGGGTCTGGAGTGAGTCAACCGCATCCTTGAATTCCTTTACAGACTGCGCCGCGAGGCCTGTGGAAAATGCCCCGGCGACAGCGAATATGGTTGTTAATCGTTTGATCATACTATCGTTTGTTCTTGAATATCAGCAATTCGGCCAGCAACGTGATCACCGACGTGCTGGCGAGTGCGGTGAAATCCGCCAGAAAATCCATCGGATCCCCGCTTCTGTAGGTGGTGAAAGACTGTCCGATCTCCGTTCCGGCCGCCACGGCGCAACCTATGGCAAAAATGATGGCCACGGCCAGGGCTATCCTCCATCCTTTCTCGCTTTTAGGGCGGAACGCCGCATAGCAAAGGATCGGGAACGGGAAGAATATTATGAAATGGACAACCTTGTCCATCGGGATTCCCCACAGACTGTCCTGTCCGATCTGCGGTAAGTCTTTGAAACGACCGAAGCAGCAGTACGCCACGGCGCAGAGGTACAGGATGAACAGCAGTATAGCCAGAATCCGTTGTTTTCTCATATTCATAGATTTATTTCAGAATCAGTTCTCCGAAGAATTCGGGTCTGTGAAAGTCGGGTTTCGGGGTCTTGATCGGGTTCCAGCTGAGGAAGTGCGGATGAGCGGTAAGGTCTCCGCATTTGTAGAAATTCCCCCGCAGGCTGACCGGAAGGTTTTCCCTGTCGATTCCTATCAGCTCGAACGGGATCAGCATAGCAACCGTCCAGCTGAATATCCTGTCGTTGATCGTGACAGGCTTGCGCTCCAGGGAACTATGCCTTATGACACTTGCCAAGAGTTCCGGCCGGATGAGTGTCTTGTTGATCCTGCTCGTCCTCTTGGACGCAAGCAGCGAGCCGACACAGGTCATCTCGAAATTGTAGTATGTCCCGTCGTACGGATCCGTGACGAAGAACTCGCAGCAGCTGTCCTCCCAACTGTTTCCGTTGTCCTCCATCGCGGTTGCCCTGAGGTCAAGCCCCCTCACGTGGAACATAACCGCAAGATGGGTCTTTGCGCGGGCTATGGAACCGTTGCAATCCGGAGCGTACGGGGCGTCCTTGGGCCAGTTCCGCTCGCAGACGGCGAACTTTGACGCACCTTTCTCCATCGCAAGATCCAGTTCCTGCATATTCATCATCTCAAGTCCTTCAATCAGCGGGACCCTTATCTGTCTGACAACATTTTTCATCGCGGTGTATCATGAATATTCCTGCGAGGCATTAAAGTGCCTGCATATCATTGAGTTTCCTATAATATCCGTTCAGCGCCAGCAAGTCCTCGTGTCTGCCACGCTCCACGATCCGACCTTCGTCCATAACGATGATCTCGTCCGCGTTTCGGATGGTCGAGAGCCTGTGGGCGATGGCTATTGTGGTTCTGGTTGACATCAGTCTGTCAAGAGCCTCCTGCACAATCTTCTCAGACTCAGTGTCAAGCGATGCGGTTGCCTCGTCCAGGATCAGGATAGGCGGGTTCTTGAGGATTGCCCTTGCGATGCTGATTCTCTGCCTCTGGCCGCCGGACAGTTTGATGCCGCGGTCTCCGATGTTGAAATCGTAGCCGCCTTCCTTCTCCATAATGAAGTCGTGGGCGTTGGCGATCTTCGCCGCCTCGATCACGCTTTCCATCGTGGCGTTCTCGACACCGAAGGCTATGTTGTTGAAAATCGTGTCGTTGAACAGAATCGATTCCTGATTGACGTTACCGATGAGGCTTCTAAGATCCGCGATCCTGATGTCCCTGATGTCCGTCCCGTCAATCGTGATGGCTCCGCCGGTCGGGTCATAGAATCTCGGAATGAGGTCCACCAAGGTGGATTTTCCCGCACCGGAGGCACCCACGATCGCTATTGTCTTGCCTTTAGGAATATCCAGACTCACATCATCCAGAATCATCCTGTGCCCGTCCGGATAGCGGAAGTTAACGTGCTCGAACGAAAGTTTCCCGTTGAATCCGTCCAAGGCTTTCGGCTCCTTCGGCTCGATGATGTCGTTCTCCGCGTCCAGAATCTTGTTGATCCTCTCCATCGAGGCCATACCCTTAGGGATGGCGTACCCAGCCTTCGCGAAATCCTTGATAGGGTTGATGATGCTGTAGAGGATCACCATATAATAAATGAATATAGGCGCGTCGATTGTCGATTTTCCTCCGAGGATCAACGCTCCTCCGAACCACAGCACGATCATAATAAGCACGGTGCCGAGGAACTCGCTCATCGGGTGGGCGAGGGACTGGCGGATGGTCACCCGGTTGTTCTTTCTCCTCATCGCCTCAGTGACGTTGTCGAACCTGTCGGACATCTTCTTCTCGGCGATGAACGCCTTGATGATGCGGAGTCCTCCGAGGGTCTCCTCCACCTGCGCCATCACGTCACTCCAAAGTTGCTGTACCTCAAGTGATTTTCTCTTCAGGTTCTTGCCCACGACTCCCATCACCCACATCATCAGCGGGGCGAACAGGATCGTGAACGCTGTCATCTGCCAACTGATGACAAGAAGGGCGACGAAATAAAAAAGGATGAGAATCGGGTTCTTGATCAGCATCTCGATGGAGCCGGTGATGGAGTTCTCGACCTCCTGCACGTCACCGCTCATCCTCGCGATGATGTCTCCTTTCTTCTCCTCCGAGAAGAAGCCGAGCGGAAGGGCGAGGATCTTGTTGTAGATGTCCATCCTGATGTTCTTCACCACTCCGGTCCTGATCGGAACCATCACAGCGGATGAGCCGAAGTAGCAGGCGGTCTTCAGCGCGGTCATCACAACCAGGAATATGCACAGGAACAGCAGCACGGTTGACGCTCCGAGCGCGGAGATCTGCTGCTCCAGCATCCAATAGACGTTCGCCATAAACGCGTCCCCGAGATCCTTGAACGGCATATTCCAAACCTCGTTCCACGGGGTGAATGAATATACCGTCTCGTTGATCTTGAACAGGATGCGCAGGATCGGCACGATGATCGCGAACGAGAAGATGTTGAACACCGCCGACAGGATATTCAGAATTATCGAGCCGGCGAGATATTTCTTGAAAGGCGCGACATAGCGCTTTATCATTGACCAGAATTCTTTCATTGTCAGAGTATTTTTTCCAACCAGTGGAAGATCAGGAATATTCTTTTGCGTAAAACTTCGTAGTCGAGGGTGTCGGCGGTGTCAGTGACCTTGTTGGTCAGCATCGTGATGCCAGAGGTGAACACGGCGCAGACCAGACCGTTCTGGACGAATATCTTCTGGTCGCCGAACCGGCTGTGGAACATCTCGGTGAAACTCTTGCTGCCGTAGTAGTTGGTTGATATGTCAAGCCCCATTCCCTGTCCTTCGTTCGCCCTTGTGAGGTCAAAAGTATATTGCCCGTCACTGAGCATGATCAGGAAATCCTTTCTGTCCTTGTGGATAGGCTCAAGGGTGCTTCCGAGAATGTCGAGCACAACGGTGGAGCGAATCCTGTCCATCGTGATCGTCTCGCCGTCCACAGGATCTTTCAGTCTGCCGTTCCTGATGTCGTCCATCAGGGCCTCCGCACCGGCAGAGTTCTTTTCCTTCGCGTCGGTCGCCACGAAGATTATATTCTTTCCGTATGAACGTCCAAGATCTTTCATCTTGCGGAACATGTCCGCCACGCTGAGCATGGCCACAACCCCGGACGCGTTGTTGTCAGCACCTGGGTAGAGATTTCCGTCGATTATCCCATGACTGTCATAATGGGCGGCGATGATGACGTACATTTCTTTGGATGCCTCTCTCTTTCCAGGCAGGAAACCGAGAATGTTACGTCCCACGGCATCCCCGACTTTGAACGATCGGCTCCAACTGCCGTCAAACGGCATGAGCCCGGCGTTCTCGTAGCGTCTGGAAATCCAAAGGGCCACCTCGGCGGCTCCGCGTGAGCCTGTCGCCCTGCCTTTGAATGTGGTGTCCGTGAGGAATTCAACCTGCATCCTGAGGTTGTCTGAGTTGATGACTTTCTCGGCGTTGCGTCCAGAGGGCACCATCTTGACCTCCGATTGCTGCGCGAAAAGCTCCCCGGCGGTGACCGTGAGGAGAATCAATGCGAAAATTTTACTTAAAAGCGTCTTCAAGGCACGATAAATGTTTATCTTTGCAAACGACAAAATTAGGAATTTTAAGGATTAAAGTGAAATATATTTATATGAAAAGATTCGCGCTGACTCTATTTTTCCTGTTGTGCCTCGCTTTGGTCTCCAACGCGCAGTACGATAAGGACGTGTTTAATTTCAGAGGCCGCGCGGCTCTTGCTGACGGAAAATATTCAGAGGCAATCAGCCATTTCAACATCCTTGCGCGTCTGGACACGACAGACTGCTGGACTTTTTTCTACAGAGGCATCGCGAAATACAACCTTGGTGACCTTCGTGGCGCGCAGGCTGATTTCAACACTTCAGTAAGGCTCAATCCAGTGTTCACCAACGGCTACCATTTCAGAGCCATAACCCTCAGCCGTTTCGGGAAGTACGACGAGGCCTTGAAAGATCTGGAAAGGGCAATGGAACTAAGGCCCGGGCTTGACGGATTGTATTTCAGCAGGGGAGTGACATATTTCCTTGCCCAGCAGTTCGACAAGGCTGTGGCCGATTTTGACCGCTATATCAGAAAGGAGCCGAAAGATCCGTCCGCATATCTGAACAGGGGAGCCTCCTATCTTTTCCTCAATGACACGACAAAGGCTTTGGAGGACTACAACAGAGCCATCAGGCTGGATCGCTTCGATCCGGAAGGATATATCCGTCGTGGCCGCGTCTATGCCTTGAGGAAAGACTACAATGATGCGATAGCCGACATGGACAAGGCGATCGGCCTGGACACGACCAACACTTTCGCCTATTTCAACAGGGCGTTGATGTACTACGACCAGAACAACTACAACGCCGCGATGAGCGACCTGAACAGAGTTTTGAGGGATGAGCCGGGCAACGCGCTTACCCTTTACAACCGAAGCCTTATCAACGCGCAGGTCGGAAATATGGAGGATGCGCTCGCGGATATGGACCACGTCATCAACATCAATCCGGAGAACGTGCTCGCGTACTACAACCGTGCCTCGTACTTTGTCCGGATGGGACGCTGGATGGATGCCCTTGACGACTACGACAAGGCCATCGAACTGTACCCTGACTTCGCCAAGGCCTATCTGAACCGCTCGTATGTGAAGAATATGCTCGGCCGTACAAAGTCCTCGAAGCAGGATTACGACACGGCTCAGAAGAAAGTTCAGGAGTACCGCGCGAAGAATGCCGCGGACGAGGGGTCGTTCGCCGACACGACCAAGAAGTACAGTTCCCTGATCGCGTTGGACGCGGATTTCGCCAAAAAGGATTTCGACAACGAACTTCTTCAGAACAGGGACATCAACATCCGTCTGAAATCACTCTACAAGTTCAGCCTTGCGGCACGGCGTGACAACCAGAACATCGCTCTGAGACACCGCTACGAGAACCCGCTGATCGACAAGTTCATCTCGGACTCTCCGATCGTGATGACGGTCTCCAATTCCGACTCGCTTGTCAAACCTGAATTCGCGCACGGAATCGACGCGTCGCTCTATGGTGATTCCTATCTTGCCGCCGGGGATCCTAAATCCTTGACAGATGCTGACAGGGCTTTCATCAAAGGACTCTACGATGTGCAGTCAAAGCAATTCACTTCAGCCTTGAACCAGTTCGACGCCGCGGTGAATTCCGAGAGCAAGGGAAAATATTCAGAATATTACAAGGCTTTCTATTATTTGAACAGGGGTGTGCTCCGCGCCGAGATGATCGATTTCATCTCATCCATCGAGAACAACGTGCAGACCTTGACTATGGATGACAAGGGTACCACCAGAGCCCGTGTTCGTGATCAGGTGAGCCGGACGTATGACTATTCGGAGGCCATCGAGGATATGCTGGCTGCTGACAGGATCCTTCCTGGAATCCCGTACGTCTATTTCAACCTTGGCAATCTTTACTGCCTGTCCTCGAAGTTCGTGGAGTCGGTTGACAGCTACACCAAGGCGATCAATGTCTATCCTTATATGGGAGACGCGTACTATAACCGAGGTCTTGTACTCATCTATCTGAAAGACAAGGAGAAAGGTTGCATCGACCTTTCGAGGGCCGGTGAGCTCGGTGTCGGTGATGCCTACAGCGTGATCTCGAAATATTGCGAAGAGGAGAAGAAGTGATGCTGAAGTTTTTTAGTCTTTCCAGCGGCAGCTGCGGCAATTGCTATTTCCTTTCCGACGGTAGATCGGGGCTTCTCATCGACGCTGGAGTCAGCCAGCGGCGTTTGAAGAAGACTCTGATGGAGCACGGCTTAGGTGTGGATTCCTTTCAGGCAGTGCTTGTGACACATGATCATCTTGATCACATCAGACAGCTGGGTTCGTATTGCAAGCATCTGAAAAAGCCTGTATATGCGACCGCCGTGCTGCACGAGGCTCTTTCGCATCACACATTCACAAGGGACTACATCTCGGATTACCGTTGTGTCCTTCCGGATGAAGGTCCTGTCAGGATCAGACTGCGCGGGGATATTCCGGAAGAGGAACTCCCGTTGGTCAGTCATTTTGTGGTGCCGCACGACGCGACCCAGACCGTAGGTTATTTCATCGAGTGGTCAGGGGTAAGGTTCTTCCTGATGACCGATGCCGGCAGGGTGACTGACGAGGCTATTGAATATGCCCGGAAGGCCGACGCGGTTGTCTTCGAGTCGAACTACGATTCCGGAATGCTGATCGGGGGCCCTTACCCACACGAACTCAAGATGCGTATATGTCAAGGCAACGGTCACCTGAGCAACGATGAGTGCGCCTCGGCCATCCGCCGTTTCTGGCATCCCGGCCTCAAGAACATCTTTCTCTGCCATCTAAGTGAGAACAACAACACACCGTCTCTCGCCTTCGACTCCGCCGCCGATGCCCTTAGGTCGATCCGCCTTGACGGTCACCTCACCGCAAAGGAAATCACCAACCTCCAGACCCTTCCCCGCACCCGCGCCTCCCAGATGTTCACCTTGTGATAAACGGCTAAGCCTTCGAAAGACTATTATAGACTCTGGCAATATAATTCAGGAATATGCCTCTTGGTGTTCAGGGTGTGAATATATTTGCGCACCTAAGAAAGGAAGATGTTATTGAAGGCGGGATGCGTTTGGCTACTTGATTGATTTGTAATAGATAGGAGTACGGTTGTCTTCGCCGCGGAATATTCCGATGAGGTCGCGGAGAAGGAGGTCGGGGTGCACCACACCACTTTCCCAGAAATCGTTGCCACCCTTGGGATTGAGGCGGTTGTTGTCGTTCCAGACCACGCTTGCGGAGGTGTCACAGGAGTTCGTAGCGCATCCTTTGGTTCCGGAATATCCTATGGCTGAGGCGTTTCTCTGTATGTTCCTAAGGAAGTCCTCGAACAAGGGGTTGACTGAAAGAAGTTGCTCCAACGTCTGGCACCAACCGACATTCATCCAAAGATCCGCTTCCTTTGACAATGAATATGCCGTCTCGACCGAAATCTGGCCCGAGACTGAGCTTCCGGATTTGGCTCCGAGAATCTCCCCGCCGGCATCCTTGAACAGGGTGGTGAGATAACTTTCCTGTCCGGGAATGAACCATTGGTCCTTGTACGGGATGTTGACCAGAATCTTTCTTTGTTTGTGAGTCGTTCCTTTGGAATCCAGTTCAATATTTCTGTTCAGATTACTTTGAACTGAATCACGTAAGTTTATGTAGTTCTCCGAAACGATCTTAAGCACCGAGTCAGCCGCGGCCATATTCCCTGTCAACGCTCCAAAAAGGCGTATGTAGGCGGCTCTGGCCAGAGGGTGTCGCTCAAGATGCTCATTGACAATGAAAGTCTTTATTCCCAGCGACTCAAGTTTCGAGAAGAACTGCGACTTCACAGGGGAGACTGAATATGTCAGGAGCAGGTCCGGCTTCAGGGCCATTATCTTCTCGTAGTCAGGGCTTGCGTCATAACCGATGTCCACCACCGTTCCGTTGCTTAGGCCGGCTGTCACTGAAGAGTCGCAGACATATTCACCGCCCGACACCCCGACAATCACCGAGTCCGCCCCGATGGCATCCAGAAAACCGATGTGGGAAGTGCTCGTAACTATCAATCTGCCAAGAGGTTGGCTGATGGATATCGTGTCCCTGCTCCCGTCAAACGGCGAGATCGAGACCAATGAATATCCCCCATCGGCTTCCGGGATTATATTCATAAATTGCGGTTCGATAACGTCCAGCGGCAAGTCTCCGCTGACATTCCGCGCGCATCCGCAGACACTTGCGGCAAACGCGGTGGCCAAGAAAATATATTCGTAGAATCTCATATCATCGCAAATTTAATTGTTTTTTGCTATCTTCGAAGTCTGTTCGGTGGAAATCACTTGCTGATGTCAAGATAATGCTGGATTTTATGAATATGCCGACTTGGCTTTTCTGACATGATGATCGTGAGGGCAGGAAATGAAATTTGAAAATTTGTAATATTATGGGAAAATATAACTTTGACGAGATGACGATAAGGCGCGGCACGAACTGCGTCAAATGGGATGCGGAGAGTCCGGTCGGGCCGATTTCGGAGGATGTGATTCCGCTTTGGGTGGCGGATATGGACTTCAAGGTGGCTCCGGAGATCGTGAACGTGCTGAAAGATCGTGTGGATCAAGAGATTTTCGGCTACACCCACGTGCCGGATTCCTACTACGAGGCTGCCGTCAACTGGTGGGAGCGCCGCAGAGGGTGGCACACGGAGAAGGATTGGTACCTCTACATTGCAGGGGTGGTTCCGGCGATGTCGGTGGTTGTCAAGGCTTTGACGCAGTACGAGATTGTGGACGGCGAGGTGGTCGAGAAGCCGAACCGTGGACGTGGCCCTCACGGTGAATTGCCGAAGATGATCATCCAGAGTCCGGCGTACAACTGTTTCTTCTCCACCGCGAAGAACAATCTTTGTGAACTCTCAATCAACAAACTGATCTACGACACGGAAGGTGATCAGGCCACTTGGTACATTGATTTCGAGGATCTTGAGAGACGTGCCGCCGACCCGATGGCCAAGGTGCTGCTGTTCTGCAATCCTCACAACCCTTGCGGACGTGTCTGGCCTCGTGAGGACCTTGAGAGGGTAGCCGACATCTGCCGCAGAAACGGTGTGATCGTCATAAGCGACGAGATCCATTGCGAACTGGAAATGCCTGGCTATCACTTCACTCCGATGGCTTCTATCTCACAGGTAGCCCAGGACAATACCGTCACGATGAACTCTCCAAGCAAGTCGTTCAACATCGCCGGTTTGGGAATATCCAACATCATCACCAACAATCCTGACTGGAAGAAAATCATCGACAGGGTAATCAATATCAACGAGTTGTGTGAGGTGAATCCTTTCGGTGTGCTTGCGCTTCAGGCCGCCTACAACGAGGGTGAGCCGTGGCTCAAGGAGCTTAATGAATATCTTTACGGGAATTACCGCGCGTTGCTGTCGTTCTTTGAGGAGAACCTTCCGGAGTTTCCTGTCAGCAAACTGGAAGGAACCTACCTTGTGTGGGTGGATGTCAGCGCTTTGAATATGTCCGCTAACGACATAGAGAACAGCCTCTTGCTCAATGAGAAGGTCTGGATCAACTCCGGCGTGATGTACGGCCTTGATGGCTTTATGCGCATCAACATCGCCTGCCCTCGTGCCCGTCTCCAGCAAGGCCTTGACCGCATCGCCAAAGGCTTCCGCCGCATGATGACATAGTAGGCCCTTGATCTTCCTGATAAAATAACTGGTCGCCGATTTCCCTGAAGGAGTGACTGCACGCTGGACTTCCAGAAGGAAAAACTGGTCGCTGGGCTTGTCGAAGCGATAAAGTATCAGTTAGCCACCGAAAAAAGGCAAAAGTCAAATTTTGCACGTTACCAAAATTTGACTTTTGATTTTTCGGTGGCTATTGAGATTATGTACTTGGCATCTCCTGGCCATCACGACCAGCCCTATATTATTGGTTGCCATTGTTCATTGAGGTGTCGCTACTAAACTTTGCTACTGTGGTTCAGTGAAGTGTCACCACAAACCTTAGCCACCCGCGGCTATAAGCGGGAGGGACCCAGCCATAGGCTGGGAGGGACGGAGCGCGAAGCGCGGAGGGTTTGTGGTGACACTTCACTGAACCCTGGCCATCACGAAACGTCGTTTAGAATATTATCTGAAAATCAAGGACTTTGTCTTGGCCGAAAGAGCCGGTGACATGAGCTCTGGATTCGTTACGGTAAGTGAGCGGCTTCCTGTCAGACAACTCTATGGCGATGAGGTCGCCGGTGCGGATGTAGAGCAGCTTTGTGGCTTCCACGAGAGTGTCTTCAATCATATCCAAAGAAGGATGGTCGAAAGTGAAAAGCTCAACTTCATTTCTGAAGAGGCTGAATCGGCCATCTTCTTCCAGCCTTTGCGGCGAAAACATCGGCGTGGGCAGAAAGGATGTATGATCCAGGCAGATGGCCTGGGCGTAGCCTTCCGGGGTGCCGTCAAGCATATTCTCCGGGTAGAGGAGGACTCCGAAACCGATTGAGTCATAGTACCTTGACGCGAATTTCCTCCCGACGCTGCGGCCTGGCTTCAGGATGCGGGCGAAAAGGACGGGGGAATATGTCAACTCGTCCACGAACTCTGGAGGGTAAAAGTCCTCGTTGTCTTTCTCCCACGTTGTGTCCGGGCGAACGGTGATGTGGCCGGATGATGTCTTTACTATTATATTCATAAATCAATTTCCCGCAGGAAATGCCGCATTCCGCCGACAGTTAAAAGAGTTTGCCGGAGAATTTGTCCTTCAGACCGGCTACTGCACTGTCAAACGCTTCACCCTCAAGTGGCTTGCTCATTTCGGCCTCTCTGGCTTTGGCGGCTTCCTTTTTCTCCTTGTCGAACTGCTCCTTCAGGCGTGCGAACTGTCGCTTGGTGTCCATCGTGAACTCACCGTTCTCGATCCAGGCGAAGTAGGCCGGCTCGGTCTCATATACCTCCCTGGCCGTGTGGCCCTTGTGCTTTCCGAAACTGATGGTCGGCTCGTCGTTCTTGCCGAGAATCAGTCTGCCGGCATAGTCAACGGTGCGTGGACGGCCGGCGACTCCGGACAGGAACTCGACATCGTTCTTGAGAACCTGCTCGTGGTACTTTGTCGGAGTCTGGTACATATCCAGTTGGCCCTTAAGCACTTCATATGTAGCCATAGTGTCAGCCTCGGCTGAATGGGCGTTCTCGAAATCCTCTCCGCCGCAATAGAAACGGTATGCGGCCTTGAGGTTGCGTGGCTCCATATAATGGTAGATCGTCTGCACGTCGATCATCTGCTTGGAGTGCAGGTCAATGTCCGTGGCCTCAAGGGTCGCCTGTGCCTTGGCCTTGTTCTCCGGAGTGTTTCTCGGATCCGCAAGCCTGCGCATACAATAGGCACGCACTCTCTCAAGTTCCTCGGACAGCATAGGCAGGTCGAATTTGGTTGAGTTGTACCCGGCCAAATCGCTGTCCCTCAGCCAATCCACGACCTCTGCCGCAATCTCGATGAACTTCTTCTCGCCGGCGACATCCTCGTCCTTGATCCCGTTCACCTGACTGGCTTCGGGATTGATCGGATGCTGTTTGCGGAGAGTGTAGTCCCAAGGACAGACCCTCCAGGTCTTCACATCATGGTGTCCGTCAGGGAACACCTTGACAAAACTCAGTTCGACAATGCAGTCATTGACAATATTAAGCCCCGTGCTCTCAATGTCAAAGAAAAGCAGAGGCCTTTCAAGAGAAAGTTCCATAGCTTTGATTCTCCGAAGGTTAAACCATGATAGGCATCAGGATTCCGCAGATCTTTCCGCTCTCATCATCCTCTTCGGAAGGAATGATGAGGGCAGCCCTGCGCGCGTCGGCGAACTTCATCACGACTGTCTCGCAGCTCATGTTCGCGAGGATCTCCGTGAGGAATGTTGACTTGAATCCGATGGTCAGCTCGTCACCGCTGTAGTCGCAGTTGATCTTCTCGTAGGCTGCGATGGCGAAACCGAGATCCTGTGCGGTGATCTCCATCTGTCCCGGCTTGAGATCCAGCTTGATGTGGTTGGAGGCCTTGTTGGCGCAGACGGCCACACGCCTTACCGTGTTCAGGAACATCGCCCTGTCGATCTTCAGCACGCTTGGGTTGTTCTGTGGGATGACGTCGCGGTACTTAGGGTACTTGCCGACAATCAGCCTGCACACCATGGTAGTCTTCCCGAAGGTGAAGAGGACGGTGCTGGAATCGAACGCGATCTCAACAGTTCCGTCGTCTTTCCCGAGGATGGACTTCAGGACGGCCGCCGGCTTCTTGTGAAGAATGAACGAGCATTTCTCCGGGGTCTTCACTTCCTTGGCCGTGTAGCAGATGAGCTTGTGCGAGTCTGAGGCCACGAGAGTGGTGGATTCCGGTCCGAAATCAAAGAATATTCCGTTCATCGCCGGCCTTATCTCGTCATCTGCCGTAGCGTAGATCGTGCTGTTTATGCCTTCTATCAGGCTTTCGGCCGGGAATTCAAGTTTCTCCGCGTCGTCGCTCGTCTCCTTGATCTCAGGATAGTCCTCGGCAGGAAAGAAAGGCAGCACGGAGTTGCCGCTGGCCCACTTGCACTCGATTGAGCTGTCGCTGGCGGTGCAGATCGCCACAGGCTGGTCCGGAAGTTCCTTGAGAAGGTCGATGATGTGCCTTGCGGGAACGGCGATCCTGCCTTCCTCTTCGGTGGTGTCCACTTCGATTTCAGTCCTGAGGGTGAGTTCCGAATCCGATGCGGTGACCTCAAGGATGTTGCCTTTGAGGTCAAACAGGAAGTTTTCCAGAATCGGAAGGGCGGACTTGGCCGGGATGGCCTTGGAGATGTCCATCAGTCCTTTCAGAAGCTCGGAGCTTGATACGTTGAGTTTCATATTCGTGTGTTTTTTAATTCATTGTTTTCCGGCCGCCGGAGGGTGGCCTCTGTAAAAGGCAAATATACGAATATTCCCTTAATATTATGGCATCATATTTGATTTTTTGCCTAAGGCTTCGGAAACACCATCCGAAGAGGTTTGGACATGAATATTTGTAAAATTCAATTAATATGTCAGAAATGAAAAAAGGTTTGTTAACAGTGGTGCTGTCAGTATTGTTCAGCGTGCTGGCGGCATACGGTGTCGTCAAGGCGGCCACCGTGAATGATGGAGACAATGTGACAAGTACAGAGAACGGAACGGTCACAAAGACTGTCAATCTGGCACAGTCGGACTATCCGGATCTGACTTACGCCGCGGAGGCTGCGGTTGATGCTGTTGTTTATGTGGAGGTGACGGTGACTCAGCAATATCAGATGACGGATCCGTTCTTCCGTTTCTTCTTCGGGGATGAAGGCCCTCAGACCAGGGAGCAGCAGGGTAGCGGCTCTGGCGTGATCATCCGTCCTGACGGCTATATCGTGACCAACAACCATGTGGTCGCCAATGCGACGAAGGTTCAGGTCACCCTGAACAACAACAAAGTCTATGACGCCAAGGTCATCGGTACTGATCCGGCCACGGATGTCGCATTGATAAAGATTGAAGCTCAGGGACTTCCTACGCTTCCGTTCGGAGATTCCGATCAGTTGAGGCTCGGTGAGTGGGTTCTGGCCGTGGGCAGTCCTCTTGGCTATCAGCTCAGGTCCACCATCACAGCCGGCATTGTCAGCGCCAAGGGACGTTCGATGGCGCACGATCCTCGTGAGAGAAACAATGGCGGAATCCAGATCGAGTCGTTCATACAGACCGACGCGGCTGTCAACCCTGGCAACTCCGGTGGCGCCCTTGTCAACAAGACCGGTGAGCTTGTCGGCATCAACACCGCTATTGTTTCACAGACGGGAGCATATTCGGGGTATTCATTCGCTGTGCCGGTGAATATTGTGAAGAAGGTTGTAGAAGACTTGATTGACTTTGGGTCAGTGAAGAGAGCCGTTCTTGGAATCGCCATGTCTGATCTCAGCGAAGGTCTTGCCAAGAATCTGAAATATGATTCTGTCGATGATATGTTGAAAAAATTGAAACTTTCTTCTCCGGAAGGCGTATATATCAGAGAGGTTGCGAAAGGCAGCTCCGCTGACAAGGCCGGAATGAAGGAAGGTGATGTGATTGTGGCCATTGACGGGACCGATGTGAAGAGTGGCTCCGCAGTTCAGGTCAAGGTCAATTCCTTCCATCCTGGTGACAAGGCCAAGGTGAAGGTTGTCCGTGACGGAAAGGAAAAGGAACTTGAGGTCACATTCCAGGGCAGCAGCATCGAGAACGGTACTTTGGTAGGTGACGGAGAGATCGCTTTCTTCGGTACGACTCTGAAGGAGGCTTCCAAGGAGACTCTTGCGAGGTTCGGTCTGAAGAAAGGTGTCGAGGTCACATCTGTCGGAAGCGGCAAGATGCTTGAGGCTGGAGCTTCAGAAGGAATGATCATCACCTATGTCAACGATCAGCCGGTCGGCACACCTCAGGATGTTTTGAACATCGCCAAGTCCGCAAAGAGGGCGGTTTACATCGAAGGCATCACAGCCAACGGTAGAAAAGCCTTCTTCGGATTCAGCAAGGAATAGTTGATGAAGGTTATCGGATAGTGTTTCCCTGACGGAAAAGGATCCAAGCCTTCCGTCAGGGAAATTTGTGTATTACAAGAATATATGAGGCAATTAAAGATTACAAAGTCAATCACCAACCGCGAGAGCGCGTCACTGGACAAGTACCTTCAGGAGATCGGCCGCGAGGAGTTGGTGTCTCCGGAAGAGGAGGTGGAGCTTTCACAGCGGATCCGCAAGGGGGATCAGAAGGCTCTGGAGAAACTTACAAGAGCCAACCTTAGATTTGTGGTTTCTGTTGCGAAACAGTATCAGAATCAAGGTCTTAGTCTTCCGGATTTGATCAACGAAGGCAATCTCGGCCTGATCAAGGCCGCCGAGAAGTTCGATGAGACCAGAGGTTTCAAGTTCATTTCATACGCCGTGTGGTGGATCCGCCAGTCAATCCTTCAGGCTCTTGCCGAGCAGTCCAGGATTGTCAGGCTTCCGCTCAACCAGGTCGGTTCCCTGAACAAGATCAACAAGGCTCTTTCACAGTTCGAGCAAAAGAACGAGAGAAGCCCTTCCAATGAGGAACTCTCCGAGATGATAGACATCCCGCAGGACAAGATCTCCGACACCCTCAGGGTGTCCGGAAGACACGTGTCCGTGGACGCCCCGTTCGTAGAGGGTGAGGACAACAGCCTTCTGGACGTGATTCCTAACGATGACTCGCCGATGGCCGACAGAGGCCTTGTGAACGAGTCCCTCAGCACCGAGATCGAAAGGTCTCTCCAGATCCTGACGACCCGTGAGCGCGAGATCATCAAGTCTTTCTTCGGCATCGGCTGCCAGGAGATGACCCTTGAGGAGATCGGCGAGAGGCTTGACCTCACAAGAGAGAGAGTCCGCCAGATCAAGGAGAAGGCGATCCGCAAGCTAAAGAAACCATCCGCAAGCAAACTTCTTAAAACCTATCTCGGTTAATGACCCCGGAACTTTTTATCGCCTCTAAGGCTTCAGAAGCCATCAAGGCACTCTATAACGCTGACATCGAACCGTCGGCGCTTCAGGTCTCCGTCACAAGGAAGGAATTCACGGGAGACTTCACACTCGTCGTCTTCCCGCTCCTGCGCCTGTCGCACTCCACTCCGGAGAACACCGGCAACGCCATCGGAGAATGGCTCAAGACCAACGTGCCTGAAATCTCTGAATATAACTGCGTCAAAGGTTTCCTTAACCTTCTGTTCTCCAATCTCTTCTGGAACGAACTTTTCGGAGAGATCGTTGCGGACAAGGACTTCGGTGACCTGCCGACAACCGGCAAGAACATCATGGTCGAGTTCTCGTCGCCGAACACCAACAAGCCTCTGCACCTCGGCCACATCAGGAACAACCTTCTGGGTGATTCGGTGTCAAGGCTTCTGAAGGCCAGCGGCAACAACGTGATCAAGACCACCCTTGTCAACGACAGGGGAGTGCACATCTGCAAGTCCATGCTCGCATGGCTGAAGGTCGGCAACGGCGCGACTCCGGAGTCCACGGGGATCAAGGGCGACCATCTTGTCGGGGATATGTACGTGGCTTTCAACGACATCTACAAGAAGGAAGTCGAGGAGTTGATTGCCGGGGGAATGGACGAGGAGACCGCCAAGAAGGAAGCCCCTTGCCTGAAGGAAGCCCACGAGATGCTCCAGAAATGGGAGGCCGGCGACAAGGAGGTCCGCGACCTTTGGGCCAGGATGAACGGCTGGGTGCTCAAGGGCTTCGACGAGTCCTACAAGGCTCTCGGAATCACTTTCGACAAGGTTTACTACGAGTCCCAGACCTATCTTCTTGGTAAGGAGTTGGTTCAGAAGGGACTGGATATGGGCGTGTTCGTGAAGGATCCGGACGGCTCCGTCTGGTGCGACCTCACGGCCGACGGACTTGACAGGAAACTGCTCATCCGTTCTGACGGAACGTCGGTTTACATCACCCAGGATCTGGGAACGGCCGAAAGGCGTTTCGCTGAATATCACCTTGACTCGCACGTCTATGTGGTCGGCAACGAGCAGAACTACCACTTCCAGGTGTTGAAACTGATCCTCAAGAAGTTGGGATTCGAATGGTCCGACAACATATTCCATCTTTCCTATGGCATGGTTGAGCTGCCGGAGGGCAAGATGAAGTCCCGCGAGGGAACAGTTGTGGATGCCGATGACCTTATCCAGAAGATGTACGAGGAGGCCCGCGCGACCTCTGACGAGTCCGGAAAGCTGGCCGACATGAGTGAGGAGGACAAGGCAAAGCTCTATCACATGATAGGTCTCGGAGCCCTTAAGTACTTCATCATCAAAGTCGATCCGAAGAAAACGATGCTCTTCAACCCGAAGGAGTCCATCGACTTCAACGGCAACACCGGTCCGTTCATCCAGTACACCCACGCCCGCATCCGCTCCATCCTGCGCAAGGCCGCGGAGAAGGGCATTGAATATGCCGCCTCTCCTCTGCCAAAGGTCGAGCTCAGTGCCAAGGAGATCAGACTCATAAAGCTGCTGAACACCTTCCCGGCCAAGATAGCCGAAGGCGCGCAGGCATATTCACCGGCCGTCATCGCCAACTATGCCTACGACCTCGCCAAGGAGTTCAACCAGTACTACCACGACACGCCGATCCTCAAGGAGGAGAACGAGGATGTGCTCAAGATGCGTCTGGTGCTGATCGACACGCTTTCCGCTGTCCTTCGCAAGGCGATGGGCATCCTCGGAATCGAACTGCCTGAAAGAATGTAGGAATATTTCCGATGTCCGAAACGGATTATATGTTCCCGACCTCCAAAAAGGAGGTTGAAGCCTTAGGGTGGGACTACATCGACATCATCCTTTTCACGGGTGATGCCTTTGTGGACCACCCTTCTTTCGGCACGGCCTGCATAGCCCGCTGGCTTCAGCATTTCGGCTACCGGGTCGCTGTCGTTCCGCAGCCTAACTGGAGGGATGACCTCAGGGATTTTAAGAAGTTAGGCGCTCCGAGGCTCTATTTCGGAGTGAACGCCGGTGCTATGGATTCGATGGTGAACCACTACACTGCCGGCAAGCGTCTCCGTCACGACGACGCCTACACGCCGGAAGGCAAGGCCGGACAGAGGCCGGATTATGCGGTCAGTGTCTATACGAACATATTAAAAAAACTCTATCCCGATGTTCCGGTCATCATCGGGGGAGTCGAGGCTTCGCTCCGTCGGCTTACCCATTATGACTATTGGAAAGATGAACTTGTTCCGTCCATATTGCAGTGGTGCAAGGCTGACTACCTTTGCTACGGGATGGGGGAGAAGCCGATGTTGGAACTGACGAGAGCCATTGAGGCGCAGAGGAATATTCACGAAATCCATAGGATCCCGCAGATCGCTTTCCTTATGAGCGGAAAGTGGAAGGTCAAGGAGCCGTTGGTGCTTCATTCGTTCGAGGAGTGCAAGAAGGATAAGAAGGCGTTCGCCGAGAACTTTCATCTGATTGAGACTCACGCCAATATGATGCATCCGGCGACGATCATCGAGCCTGTCGGGAATGGTTATGTACAGATCAATCCGCCATATTCACCGTCCACGACCGAGGAGATGGATTCGTTCTGGGACCTGCCTTTCACCAAGTTGCCGCATCCGCGCTACAAGGGGAAGAGGATCCCGGCCTATGACATGATCAAGGATTCCATCATCACTCACCGAGGGTGCTTCGGAGGATGTAATTTCTGCACCATCGCCGCGCATCAGGGTAAGTTCATCCAGTCCCGTTCGCAGGAGTCGATAGTCGCTGAGGTTAAGAAATTGGCCAAGATGCCAGGCTTTGCGGGGAATATCTCCGATCTCGGGGCCCCTACGGCCAATATGTATATGATGCGTGGCAAGAACCCGGACCTTTGCGACAAATGCCGCAGGAAATCCTGTCTGTTTCCGGCTCCGTGTCCGAACATGAACCGCTCTCACAAACAGGTGCTTGAGTTGTACCGGAAGGTCGATGCCGTGCCGGGAATACGCCATTCCTACATCGGCAGCGGGATCCGTTACGATTTGTTCCTCGATGAGAAAGGCTTTGTGGACGAGACATCCAAGCCTTACCTCAAGACTTTGATTCTTGACCACACTTCCGGGCGTATGAAAGTCGCTCCGGAACACACGGAGGACAAGGTTCTTCAGTACATCGCCAAGCCTTCGTTCAAACTGTTCGAGAGACTCCGCTATGAGTTTGACAAGATCTGCGCGCAGAATGGCCGCCGGACCGGCATCGTCCCGTACTTCATCTCCTCGCACCCAGGCTGCACGATGAAGGATATGGAGAACCTGTCCAAAAATCCTGCTTTGAAAGGAATATATATGGATCAGGTACAGGATTTCACACCGACTCCGATGACCACCTCATCCGTGATGTACTACACCGGAATCGATCCTCGAACGATGAAGCCGGTCTTTGTGGAGCGTGATCCGGAGAAGAAGAAGAGGCAGAAATCGTTTTTTTTCAGAAAATAGTTCGCGGATTGCTTCTCAATTCGGAAAAATGTCTTAATATTGCACCCGAAAACGATAAACAATCTTTATTTGGTTTATATGAGTATGGCACCAGATCAGAAGAAAAGGCACGTGGTAAGCTACGAGAATATGTCCGAAGCGCTTGCCGCAGCGTTCAATGAGAAATATCCAAGAGGCTTCAGCGACTATCTCCCTGACCTTGTCAAGTATCCAAAACCTGACGGCACCAGTTTCTATGCTGTTACCGTCGAGACGGATGATTCCATCAACCTTGTGAAGATCAAGGTGAAAACCGATGATGCCGAGGCTCTTGAGAGATGGCTTGAGGGAGAGGAGGACGCCGAGAACGAGGATGTTGCAGGATCTTCAGCTGACGCTCCGGCCGACACCACCCTTCCGGATGACAACATCTCTCAATACGGCGGAGATGACGATTCCGCTGAATAGTCAGGAATATAGTTTATAACAATTCAAGGCCTGGATTCCAGTAGGATTTCAGGCCATTTCTGTATCCTTTCCCTTATCATCTCTTCCCATTCTCGCCAGGCGTGTTTCCCCATTAAAACCGCCCGTGGAGGATTTACACGTCCGCCACAAGCGTTTTTCACTATTAATCACGCTCGTAGCGTGCAAATCATTCTTCCACAGGCGCCCTTCGCCGTTAATCTTGCTTCTGGAGAACCGCTTTAGCGATACGTTTAATCATCCAAAGAGCTTTTTCAATATGTCGTACTCAATTGAATTTATCTGATTATGATTTATGTGTGGGGTGTTTTCGTTATTTTTGTGTCCGGAAAAATGTAATGATGTTGAATTATCTTCATAAGATATTGGAAAAAGCACTTCTTTTGGCGCTTGCCTTTGGCGTTGTCGCATGCTCAGAAGGCATTACAATCACTGATTTGAGGAATGGGGACCTGTTGTTCGTGGTCAATGGCCAAGGGAACAACATCACTGATGTGACGGACGGGGTGGATGGACTTGGAATCGATCATATCGCGGTTTTCTCAGACGGGAACGTCGTTGAGGCTATTCCGGAATATGGAGTTGTGGAAAACCCGTTGGACAGTTTTCTGGTCCGATTGAGTGATAGGGAGTCAGTGCTTGTGGGGAGGATTGAAGGGGTGGACGTTGAAGAGAGTGTGGCGAATGCGAGAAAGTTCCTCGGAAGGCCCTACGATGACATATTTATGCCGAGTGACAGCGCGATCTATTGTTCGGAACTCGTGCAGAAGTCGTTTGTTTTCAAAGACAGGTTAAAAGAACGTGACCATAATGTGAAAGGAATGGCGGTGGTGCGTGATGATGTGAAAGATATGAATCCGAAAGTAACAGGGAGCGGGGATAAGCATTTTGTTTTCGGCACGATTCCGATGTCCTTTCACGACAGCGCCGGAAGGGTGACTGAATTCTGGACAAAATTCTATGAGATGCGTGGGTTGACGGTTCCGGAGGGGGAGCCCGGGACGAACCCCGGCCAGCTTTCCCGTGACCCTAATGTCAGGATTCTTGGTTATTTACAGTAATTTGGCTAGATTGTCGTAATACTGCTTGCTGACGGGAATATGCCCGACTCCGTCGCGGATGAACTCCGTGTAGATGACACCGTCCTTGTCTCTGCTCAGTACCTTGATGTGGCGAGGATTGACGTAATATGACCTGTGGCAGCGCACGAATCCGTGCTTGAGGGCGTCAGTCTCAAGGCTTTTCATCGAGTTCCTCAGCTGGTATGTCTTGACACGGTCGTTCTCCAGATAGTGGATGTTGATATAATTGGCTTCCGCGCTGACATAAAGCACGGCCGAAGGGTCTATCGTCAGTTTCAGCCTTTTGTGCTCATCGTAGAACTTTACCAGAGACTCCTCCGGAGCCTGCCCGGCGTTGGCCAGATCGTAGTTCTTGTTGGATATGATCCTCAGCAGAATGCAGAGCAGGTATGGATAGACCAGCGTCAGGCACACGACTTCAAAACAGTAGGAAAGTGCCGTGAAATATGGCATACCTCCGGCTTTCTTGTAGAACAGCGAGGTGTAGAGCGCGAAGAAGAACGACGTTACCAGCACTTCTCCGAAGCACCAGACCGCATAATGCCACCATCTGAAAGGAATATACTTGTAGAGGAACGAGAAAACAAGCCGTGTCAGGGCCAGTACACCGATCATAATGCAGGACAGCATCAGCAGATGGAATGTCCACGATTTTCCTCCGATGTCGTAAAAATCCGACAAAGAGAACGGATTATAGACAAAGCAAAACACGAAGAAGAACAGCGGCATCAGCACCGCGTATTTTACTTGGCTGGCGTAGCCTTTCGAGACCCTCAATGGTGTGTTCATAGCCTTAAAACTTGTCCCAATCCCGTCAAAACCGTCCCGTGATATGCCGGGACGAAATTCCCGAGTCTGGATTTTCGTCCCTAAAATACAGCAATTTTTCCGCCAAACAAAGGTTTTGTGACATTTTTCATACCTCTGAAAACACTTTCTTCGTCACAAGGAGCAAATACGGTACTTTTGCAGACAAGAAATCAAACACAATGATTATGGAACAGATCATAAACACTTTTGAATATTCCGTGGCTCCGGAGAACATAGACTATCAGGGTCAAGCCACCGTGCCTTCCATCTGTGGCAGCATCATCAACGCGATCGGACAGAACATCCGCAAGGAAGGCTGCGGAATCGATGTGATGAGAAAAGCGGGGCGTTCGTGGGTCCTGCTCCGCTCGGCTTTCGAGATAGATGACCGGCCAAGCCTTTACGACAACTATAACGTCAAGGTTTGGCCGGTGAAAGGCAAAGGTCTTACATATAACAGATGCGTCAAGTTGACGGACGCGGAAGGAGAGGAGATCGGCCGAGGGACAACTGAGTGGTGCGTGATCGACATACACACCAGAAAGCCGATTTTCCCTGAGCTCGGGCTTACGGACGTGGATATTCCTATTCCTTGCAAAAGTCCAAGGCGTATAATCGATTTCCTGCCGGATTTCATCAAGCACAAGGAGGTCGGTTACAGTGAGTGTGACTTCAACGGACATCTGAACAACACCCATTACATAGAGATGTTCTATAACCTCCTGCCGGAGAGCGTGTTGTCAAGCGGGCTGTTCACCAGGATAGACATCAATTTCCGGCGTGAGGTTCATCGCGGCGATGATGTGTCGTTCGGAATCCGCAAGGCCAGTGACGAGGAGTACCTCTTTATGGCAAAAACGGGAGACGCGACACTTTGCCACGCCTCCCTGCAAGCCCTTTAGCGGTCACTTCGACAGGCTGAAATTAATTGACCCTCTGAACCGAAGCGGATCTTCCGATCGATTTAATCATCACACCAAGATCCTTAGGAGCCTTGTAGTTGATGCTGGACACACCGGTCGCGTCCTCGATCATTATGGAACGGGTTACGTTCACACTGCAATTCGCCGTTCCGGATGTCTCAAAGATAGCGTTCTCGGTCTCGGCGTCCATAGCCTTTACCTTGGATACTCCTGAAGCGTCAACCTCCAGTGTGCCGACTTTCCCGTTCAGGTTGACCTCGCTTGTCCCGGATGCGTCAAGTTCGACTTTACCGAACTTCCCGTCAATGTTGGTCTTGGTGGCTCCACTGATGTCAACCTCAAGTTTGTCGGCGTTGATCTGGAAACTGGTTTTGGACGTTCCGGATAGATCGAGTTCAGCCTTTTCGGGAAAGTTTCCGGACAACTTGCAGGTGCACACTCCACTGATCTCAGCGTCCAACTTCCTTGCATTGACACTCAGTGATTTGATCTTGCATGCCCCGCTGATGTCCAACGAAAGCTCCTCGTCCCCAAGATCAAAAGTGTCATCGCATTTCAAGCTTGTGATTCCTGACATATCCAACTTTCTTAGTTCCGGCATCGCGATTTCTGCCTTGCACGTCCAGTTTCCCAACTTTTTCTGAAGATTTGCCGGAATATTCTTGTTCCACCCGATCTTCAGAATACCGTGATTGACATACACTTGAAGATATTCCTGAAGCACGTTCGGCAGAGTGATCTCCACTTTGTACGAGTCTGATTTGACAAGGTTGACCTCGACTATCCCGCTTAATTCCAACCCGCTGAAATCATTGCAGTTGAACTTACAAGTGGTGTATTCCGCATCAACCTTTGAGGTTGTTGTCAGATACATTGATTCGGCCGGATACCCCACGGGGGCGGTAAAGCCGGTCGCGGTGAACATTGCGAGCGCGGCGGCTCCGATAAACATAAACTTTTTCATAACTCTTTTATTTTGTTGATTTTATCTAATCCATTAAGTAGCTCTCCATAGTATTCCTTCAGAATATGCGCCTTGGTCTTGTCGTCAAGCTCATCCGGCAGCTGGTCAATCATCGCCACATTCTCATTGGTGATGCTTCCCACCGTCGTCTCCCACCTCTCATCCAGATCCTTTGTGAATATCTCTTCGTACATCACCGCGATTTTCTCTGAATATGCCATATACACCGCGACAGGGTCATCAGCCACTCCGGCGAACCAATCAACCTCACCTTCTGCCGGGCGGTCTATGAATATCACAGCGGCCACAACGGCTGCCGCCACGGCTGTAATCGCACTGAATATGCCCGTGAACAGCCTCTTCCGATGGCAGGTCTTGCGTCTGGAGTCCAGCATCGCGTCCAGTCTTGCCTCGAACCGGGCCTCGTGTCCGGCCGGCAGTTCCTGATCATTCAGGATCTCCGGATTATTGTCGATATATTCTTTAAAGTCTGTCATATTCATATTTCTTTAATTTTTCGGCCAGTTTCACCCTGCCTCTTGAGTACTGCGTCCTGATAGTGCCTTCCCGTTCTCCTGTCAGATTGGCGATCTCCTCGTAGTCAAGGCCTTCCAGAAGCACAAGATTCAAAACCAGCCTGTAGTTGTCCGGCAATTCCTCTATGGCCTTGCGTACTTGGGCGACGGCGGTCATAGTCCCGGGAAGCTCGAACGGAGTGTCGCTGTCATATTCAGAAGCGTCGGCGGCATATTCATCAAGGAAGAGCCTCTCGCGCTTTTTCCGTCTGACTGCGTCGATGGATTTCCTGATGCAGGTGCGGCTGAGCCACATAGCCACTTGCGCCTGATCTTTGGGAGCGATGTCGGATGAGATGAACTTGAGGATGGTGTCCTGCATAATCTCCTCGGCCTCGCCGCTGTCGCGGACTATTCGCAGGCTGGTGTTGTATAGCCTCCGGGCGTGCTCCTTGTAGAATGTTATGGACTCTTCTCTTGTCATCGTTTCTTTTTCGTTTCACAATATAAACGAATATTTCCGTTGATTGTTACAGAAAATTTCAAAAAAAAGCCCGGAGTCTCCCGACCGCGGGCCTTTTTCATTTCATTTGGCTTAAAAGATTCTTGTTTTGTGACGATAATCACTATCCGACCGCAAAGTTACCGCCAGACGCCTTCTCTCACAATACCAACATGTAGGTAAACTGTCTTGTCCCTATCGTGAATCGTAGGTACCGGACTTGGAAGTCAATATTATTTTGTAAATTTGTTGTTTTGAAAACGTAAGCAAGCATGAACTTCAGTGGAATAATCGTCGGTGCGGCGACCTTTCTTATAATAGGGATATGTCATCCTATTGTCATCAAAATGGAATATCATTGGGGCAAGGGCAGCTGGTGGATCCTGCTCGTGGCAGGACTGGCCTTTTCCGCCGCTTCGATATTCGTGAATCATGAAGTCGCGTCCACAGTTCTTGGCGCCGCCGCCTTTTCCTGCTTCTGGGGCATCCTGGAGGTTTTCGAGCAGGAAAAACGCGTGTTGAAGGGGTGGTTCCCTGAGAATCCGGCCCGCCATGATTACTATGAGAGGATCCGCAAGTCAGGTCACTGAGCCTGTCGAAGTGACAAATCAATCCAACAAGTAAAAACAAATTTAAGAATATTATGAATTTCAAACCATTGCCATTACTGGCGATTGCCGCTCTCCTGTCTGGAGTGACAGAAGCGTCGGCTCAGAAGAAAGAGATGGACCACAGTGTCTATGATTCGTGGCAGAGCGTTTCGGACATCCAGAAAAGTGATGACGGCAACGTTCTGGTCTGGTGCGTCAACCCTCAGGAAGGGGACGGAACCCTTTATGTCAGGAATATGACCCCGGGGCGGAAAGGCAAGCCGGAATGCCGTGAGATCAGCATACCTCGTGGATCGCAGCCGTCCCTTGACCCTAAGGGCAAGTGGCTTTACCTGCGCGTCAAGCCTCAGTTCGCCAAGACACGTCAGGAAAAGATCGACAAGAAGAAGGCCGGGGATATGACGAAGGACACACTCGCCGCCGTTGATCTCACGACCATGACCGTCAAGAAATACGGCCGTGTGGATTCCTACACTACAGGCGCCCTGGCCAAGCCTTACGTTGCCTATAAGTCCACCTGGAAGCACTACAAGGACACTTCGGACAAGAAGGGCACAGACAAGTCCGGGCTCATCATCCTTAACCCGGCCACAGACAGGAAGGACACTCTCAAGTACATCGATGCCTATTCGTTCAACCAGGACGGCACCGTGCTTCTGATGACATCGAAGAAGGACAAGAAAGATTCGCTTTCCGTCACGGCTGTGATGATCGCGCACGCTCCCGCTTGTCTTGACACTTTGGCCAAAGGGGCTGAGTCCTACAGCCGCCTGACTCTGAACGACGCTGAGGACCAGCTGGTTTTCCTCGGTTCCAAGGACAAGAGCAAGAACCGCAACAAGTGCCAGGCCCTCTACCTGACAAGCATTCAAGCGATCAAGACAGGAAAGACGGTTCGACAGGCTCACCGACCGATTGTGGAGGCTACAGACAGCACGACCGTCATCAGCAAGGACGGCAGATGGGCATATTCAACAAAAGAGATCATCGCCGAGGGAACGAAGGTTGAAGGCACCCCGGGTTGGACTCTTAACGAGAACACAGAGTTTTACTTTACACCTGACGGGAAACGTCTCTTCCTCGGAATCGGCGCGATCCGTCCTCCTAAGGACACCACGATCGTGGACTTCGAGACCGCGCAGCTGGACATCTGGAACTGGGACGCGGTCTATACTCCTCCGCAGCAGAGGCTTAATGTGAACAAGACTCTCAAGAAGACATATTCAGCCACCATCGATCTCGCCGAGCCGGGAAGGATCGTGCCGCTGACCACCTCTAAGTTCGCCGGCATCCGCCTGATGAACGGTGGACTCTCCGAATGGGTGCTTGCCAGCGATAACGCTAAGTATGCCCGCACCACTGTCTGGGACTATAACAACCGTTACGACTTCACCCTTGTGAATGTCAAGGACGGTTCCAGGAAGGTTGTCGCGGAGGGGCTTGACGTCGGACGTTTCGACATGTCGCCGAGCGGGAAGTACCTTGTCTGGTTCGACAACGACGAGATGAACTGGTTCACCTACAATACCCAGACCGGTGAGAAGGTCAACCTTACCGCCCGGACCGGAGTTCCGTTCTACGATGAGGAGGACGATCATCCGACCGCCGCTCCGGCGCACGAGTTCTCCCCGAAATGGTACAAGGATGAGGATGCCGTGCTGATCATAGACCGCTATGACATCTGGAAGTTCTCTCCGGACGGCAAGACAGCCGTCAATCTCACAGGGGGAGTGGGCCGTCAGACCCACAACCGCTTCAAGATCATGGATCCGAAACCGGACACCAGGAAGCCTAACGCACGCCGTTGCGGAGTGGCCAGGCCGCTCGATCCTAAGCAGACTGTCTATCTTAGTGTGTTCAACGAGGAAAGCCAGGAGAATGGATTCGGACGTGTTAACCTTGCCAAGCCGGCAAAGACTCTTGAGTATTTCACTGACACAGTCAGCTTCAAGTATGTAGCCGGAACCATGACCACTGACAGGCTTTTCTATCAGAAGGGCAACTTCCGCAACTGCTATGACCTTTATTATACTGACGACAATTTCAAGACATCCACAAAGGTCTCTGCAATCAACCCTCAGATGGCGGACTACCGTTGGGGCCGCGCCGAGCTTTTCCACTGGAACGCCTACGACGGCACACCGCTCAAGGGCCTTGTCTTCGTTCCTGACGGAGTGAAGGAAGGCGAGAAGCTTCCGGTGATGATATACTTCTACGAGAAGAACGCCAACAATCTCTATTCGTTCTGGACACCTGCCCCTTCACGCTCGACCGTGAATATTCCGTTCTACACCTCAAGGGGGTACATCGTGTTCGTTCCGGACATCGTCTATAAGGTCGGCCATCCGGGCGAGAGCGCATACAACTGCATCTGCGCCGGAGCCGAGGCCCTTTGCGAGAAATATTCCATCGCCGACAAGAGCAGGATGGCGATCCAGGGCCAGAGCTGGGGCGGCTACCAGACAGCCTGGCTCATAACACGTACGAATATGTTCGCGGCGGCAGGTTCCGGAGCACCGGTCGGGAATATGACATCGGCCTACGGTGGCATCCGTTGGGGCTCGGGCATCACCCGCGCCGGCCAGTATGAGCATGGCCAGAGCCGTATCGGAAAGAGCATGTGGGAGCCGGGGGCGCTTGACCTTTACATCGAGAACTCTCCGGTGTTCCATGTTGACAAGGTGCAGACACCGGTGCTCATCATGCACAACGACGCTGACGGAGCCGTTCCGTGGTATCAGGGCATCGAGTTCTTCTCGGATCTCCGCAGGCTCGACAAGCCGGCATGGCTGCTCCAGTACAACAAGGAAGCCCACAACCTCGTTCAGAGGCGAAATTGCAAGGATCTCTCAATCAGGTTGCAGCAGTTCTTCGACTACTACCTGAAAGGTGCTCCGATGCCAGCCTGGATGAAGACTGGTGTCCCGTACGAGTCCAAGGGCGAGTACAGCGGCTTCGAGAATGCTGAATAAATGACAGGAATCATGACAAAACTAGCGATATTCGATCTGGACGGCACCCTTTTGGACACCGTCAAAGATTTAGGCAACGCCACCAACCACGCCCTGACCGAGTGCGGCTTTCCGACCCATCCCATCGAGGCCTACTACCAGATGGTAGGCCGCGGCATCTACAACCTCTTCCGCGCCGCCGTCCCCGCCGGACAGTCCACGGAAGAAGTTGTCCAAAGGATGGCCTCCATATTCATTCCTTACTACGATGCCCACAAATGCGACTTCACAAGACCATATGACGGCATTCCCGGAATGCTGAAGACCATCACCGCCGCAGGGGTGCGCCTCGCCGTGGCCTCCAACAAGTACCAGGACGGCGCGGAAAAGCTGGTCCACCACTTTTTCGGTGAATATGACTTCGTGAGGATCCTGGGCCAGCGCGAAGGCCAGCCCATCAAGCCCGATCCGGCCATAGTGGATCAGGTCCTCGCCGAGGTTCCGTCCGTCACCAAGTCCGAGACCGTCTATGTGGGCGACTCCAATGTGGACATGCAGACCGGCCTGAACGCCGGGGTCAGGACTGTGGGTGTGAGCTGGGGTTTCAGAACCCGTGAGGAACTCGCAGCCTACACTCCTTCGGCCATAGTTGACACCCCGGAGGAACTCTCCCGTGTGATCCTCGGAGCCTGACTGGTTCATTTTGGTCCATTTACACCGGTGAAATTGGACAGCATTTGATCGGATATATTAATAATTCATTGATTATCAATCTATTAAGTGATAATGGGGGGGGGGAGGCATCGCCTGCGAGGGAATAAAATACTTATTCAGTATGTTGTTTTTTATTCGGTGAAGTGTTATATTTGTGCTTCATAAGCAGGTTACGAATGACACTCTTGGATTGGAGTTCTTCGAGATCAGGTATGAAGATGCTGACAACCGTAGGGCTTACCCTTGCTCATAGGCTGAGGGGATAATTTTCGTATTCATTTTGTAACTGCTTATGCATCTTCATTTTGTAACTGCTTATGCATCTTGTTTTTAACCAATGACACAATTGGCTTTTGATGGGTCTAATCCATTAGATGACATCAGACTTGCGTATAGTTCGATTCCTAATTGGTATTCGCTTCGCATTTTTCACAATCGGATTGAACCGCTGAGACAAACCTTGGACGTTGCCACGATCCGCTATTTCTACCCTCATCATTTGGTGGAGAAATGTTCGGATGGTGGTCTTGATTATGTTCAGGAGCCAATTATCAAGTCGTTGATTTTCATAAGATCAACTTGTGAGAGTCTGGACATGATCCGACTGAAACATGTAGGCAGCGTATCTCCGTATTTTGACCATCGGACCCAAAAGCCATTGATCATTCCGGATGAACAAATGGAACCGTTCATAAAGCTCTGCGACATTAAGGACTCGGGTCTTGAGTATCTGGGAGAGGATGGCCCGCAGTTCCACAAAGGTGACCGCGTGAGAGTCATTGACGGCATATTCAAAGGTTATGAGGGTCACATCAAGCGCATCAAACACGACAGGCGCCTTATAGTTACCATTGAGGGTGTTGCCGCTTTCGCAACCAAATTCATTCCTCCCGCTTTTTTGGAGAAAGTGGAGACAGATAAGTAATAGTCGAATTATAATCTTTCATAAGAATAAAAATATGAATATGAAAAGAATATCACTACTGTTATGGCTTCTGGCCATAGGCATTTTGGCAGTTCCATCCTGTTCTACGCCGAAGGAGATCAGTTACTTCCAGGACCTCGAGTCGGTGGAGGGCCAGCGGATCGGTGGCGCGAAGGGGATCACGGTGCGGCCGAAGGACAAGATCTCGATCATCGTGAACTGCAAGAGTCCCGAGCTGACAGCCCTTTTCAACCTGCCGTACGTGACGCAGCGTCTCGGTGAGAACACCCGCGGCACCATCACTTCCGGTTACAGTCAGGGCTACATCTCTGGTTACACGGTGGACGACCGGGGCTGCATCGACTTCCCTGTCCTCGGCGAGGTGGCCGTGGCGGGGCTGACGCGTGATGAGATCGCCTCCGTGATCAAGAAGGAGCTCAATGAGCAGGGGCAGGCGACGGACGCCGTGGTGACCGTTGACTTCATGAACCTGTACTATCAGGTGCTTGGCGAGGTTGAGAAGCCGGGGCGCTACGCCATCGACAAGGATGCCGTGACAATTCTCGACGCCATCGGAACCGCCGGTGACTTGACCATCTACGGAAAGCGCGAGAACGTGAAGGTGCTGCGCAACGAGAACGGCAAGATGCTGACCTACGAGGTGAACCTCTGCTCAGCCGCCGACCTGATAGCCTCGCCGGCCTACTACATCCGCCAGAACGACGTGATCTACGTCGATCCGAACGACGTGCGGGCAAGGCAGTCCACGGTGAACGGCAACAATGTCCGCTCCACCTCGTTCTGGATCTCGCTGACTTCGCTCGCGGCGTCCATCACCAACACGATCGTGATCATCGCCACGAGGAGCGGGTCGGGGAAATGATTCGCCCGTGAACTTTGTGAAGAAACACTATAACATCAAAGCGATTCAAAACAATGGAGAACAACATCAACACGGATAACAATACCCGGCAGCAGGAGGAGACCGTGCAGATCGGCCAGCTTGTGCGCCGCTGCCTGTCCAGATGGTACTGGTTCGCCCTGAGCCTGGCGGTCTGCCTGGCTTTAGGTGTCCTGTACATCCTCAGGTCAACCCCTACGTACAACACCTCCGCTGACATCCAGATCAAGTCAAACACCAAGGGCGCGTCCATGCCGGGGGACGTCGGCGAGTTCGGCAACATGGGCCTCTTCGCCGTCAAGTCAAACGTCAACAACGAGTTGCACGCCTTCGGATCCCCGGACATCATGAGCGAGGTGGTGGCCAGGCTTCGCCTGTTCATGAGCTACACGGTGGACGGCACCTTCCACAGGAACGTGCTCTACGGCACGTCGCTGCCGATCTCCGCCGACCTGCTCGATGTGGATGAGAACGTGGGAGCCGGATTCACCGTCAGCGAGAAGGGTGGGAGCGTCACCCTGAATGACTTCATCCATAAGAATGAGAAGGTCGGCGGCAAGCCGGTCGTGGGACACTACGGCGACACGCTCCAGACTCCTGTCGGAAGGATCATCGTTCAGAAGACGAAGGACTACTCCGGGGAGGCGATGAAAAAGCCGGTCAACGTCAGGAAGTCGGGCCAGCGCGGCGTGACACAGTCTTACCTGAACAGACTCCAGGTGAACCTCGCCGACAAGAACGCCGACATCATCGCGCTCTCTATCAAGGACGTGTCCACCCAGCGTGCCCAGGACATCCTGAACACCCTGATCGCCGTCTATAACGAGAACTGGGTGCGTGACAAGAACCAGATAGCGAACTCCACTTCTGTGTTCATCAACGACCGTCTCAGGGTGATCGAGGGCGAGCTGGCGGGCGTGGACTCCGACATCTCCGCCTACAAGTCGGAGAACATGATCCCTGACGTGGGTGCCGCAGCGACGATGTACATGCAACAGAGCACGGTGCTGAACCAGCAGCTCCAGGACGTGAGCAACCAGCTCTACATGGCGCGCTACATCAAGGACTACATCGGCAAGGAGGACAACCGCAACCAGCCGCTTCCCGCCAACATGGGATTGAGCAGCCAGACGATCGAGAACGGCATCTCCGAGTACAACTCCAAGATCCTGCAGAGGAACAACCTTGTGGCGAACTCCGGCGAGGAGAACGTGCTCGTGAAGGATCTCGACCAGGCTCTGGCCTCGATGAGGGGGTCGATCTCCCGGTCCATAGACAACGAGATCCTTGCCCTCAACACGAAATACGAGAATCTCAAGGGCACCGCCCGCCAGAACACCGCGCGCATCGCCGCGAATCCTAACCAGGCGAAGCGGCTCCTCTCGGTCGAGCGTCAGCAGACCGTGAAGCAGGCTCTGTACCTCTTCCTCCTGCAGAAACGCGAGGAGAACGAGCTCTCGCAGGCGTTCACCGCCTACAACACAAGGATCATCAAGCATCCTATCTCAGGAATATTCCCGGTCTCCCCGCAGTCCATGAAGATCATGATGATGGCGTTTCTCCTGGGTCTGATGATTCCTGCCGGGATCATCTATCTGCTGATGGCGACCGACACGAAGGTGCGCTCCCGCCGCGACCTCAAGGGAGTCTCCGTGCCTTTCGCCGGCGAGATTCCGCTCTCTGCCGAGACTGCCACCAAGGCGATCGGAAAGCGGAAAACCCTCAGTGGAGCCGATTCCATCGTGGTCCGTCACGGCAACCGCAATGTGGTCAACGAGGCGTTCAGGGTGCTGCGAACCAACCTTGAGTTCATGATGCGCGAGCCAGGAAGCAAGGTCGTCGCCGTCACTTCGTTCAACCCGGGCTCGGGCAAGTCCTTCGTGTCGTCCAACCTGGCCGTCAGCTTTGCCATCAAGGGTAAGCGTGTGCTGGCCATCGACGGTGATCTGCGTCACGCCACGCTCTCCGAGTTTGTCGGCTCGCCGAAGCCTGGCCTCAGCGACTATCTTGCTGGGATCGTCGCCGATGTGCACGATGTGATTGTCCGTTCGAAGGACACGATGACGGTACCTGACACTCTTCCGGCGGGATCCATCCCTCCGAACCCGGCTGAGCTGCTCGCCGACAAGCGCCTCGCCGATGCGATCGCCGTCCTCAGGAATGAGTACGATGTGATCATCATCGACTGCCCGCCGGTGGAGATCGTCACCGACGCGCGCGTCATCAACGACTATGTGGACAGGACGCTCTTTGTCGTCAGGGCCGGGCAGTTCGACAAGGCCATGCTCCCGGACCTCGACGCGCTATACCGCGACGGGGAGTACAGGGGACTCTGCTGCGTCCTCAACGGGACCGCGTCCTCCGACGGCTACTACGGGAACTACGGCACCTATGGCCATTACGGTTACTACGGCCACAATGGCGGCTCCTACTACAGTTCCGACAACAAAGCCAGGTAAATCCGCCCGCTGACTTCGCCGGCGCACCGGTTCCTCCGGCGCGCCGGCAAAACCATAACCCAAAAAACATATCTTATGCAAAATCTGAAAGAGTTGAGGATCGCCGTGGCCGGTACTGGCTACGTCGGCCTCTCCATAGCCACCCTGCTGTCCCAGCGCCACAAGGTGACTGCCGTTGATGTGATCGCCGACAAGGTCGATAGGATAAACCGTCGCGAGTCCCCGATCCAGGACGAGTACATCGAGAGGTTTCTCCGCGAGAAGCCACTCGACCTCACCGCCACGCTTGACGGTGAGGCCGCCTACAGGGACGCGGACTTCGTGGTGATCTCCGCTCCCACTAACTACGACCCGAAGAAGAACTTCTTCGACACGTCGCACGTGGAGGAGGTGATCGACCTCGTGCTGAAGGTTAATCCCGATGCAGTGATGGTCATCAAGTCCACCGTCCCTGTGGGCTACACCGCCTCTGTGCGGGAAAGGTTCTCGTACAGGGAACGCCTCGCCGACGGCACGATGAGGGTGGTGGTGCCAAACATCATATTCGCTCCTGAGTTCCTGCGTGAGTCCAAGGCGCTCTATGACAACCTCTATCCGAGCCGCATCATCGTCGGCTACGACAGGGGAGACTCCGCTCTCGAAGAGGCTGCCGGCACTTTTGCCGCACTCATCAAGGAAGGCTCTCTGAAAGAGGATGTTCCGGTGCTGTTCATGGGTTCCACGGAGGCGGAGGCGGTGAAGCTGTTCGCCAACACCTACCTTGCCCTCCGCGTCAGCTATTTCAACGAACTGGACACCTATGCGGAGATGAAGGGACTCGACACGAGGTCCATCATCGACGGCGTGTGTCTGGATCCTCGCATCGGCTCGCACTACAACAATCCGTCCTTCGGCTACGGCGGCTATTGCCTCCCGAAGGACACCAAACAGCTGTTGGCGAACTACGCCGACGTGCCGGAGAACCTTATCCAGGCCATTGTGGAGTCCAACCGCACCAGGAAGGACTTCATCGCCGACCAGGTGCTCCAGAGGGCCGGCTATTATTCCGAGAACAGCCAGTACGACAGCGCCCGCGAGAAGAAATGCGTGATCGGGGTTTACCGTCTCACGATGAAGTCCAACAGCGACAATTTCCGCCAGAGCGCCATCCAGGGCATCATGAAGAGGATCAAGGCCAAGGGCGCCGAGGTCATTGTCTACGAGCCTACGCTGGAGGACGGCGCGTCCTTCTTCGGCAGCAAGGTGGTCAACGACATCGCCGAGTTCAAGCGCCGCGCCGACTCCATCATCGCCAACCGCTACGACCGCGTCCTGGACGATGTCCGGGCCAAGGTCTACACCCGCGACCTCTTTGAGAGAGACTAGCCGCCTACTTCACCGGAATACCTGTTAATCAAAATTATTTTCCATAATGCTGTCGATCCGCAAGATAGTTGACTCGTACTTCTCGAAGCGCACGTTCCCGCACTGGTGCGTGCTGCTTCTGGACAGTGCCATTCTGTTTTTGTCCGGAGTGTTCGTCTACTGGTGCTTCAACCGTGGCACCGCCCTTCAGCTGAACTTCTGGCCGTTGACCTACCTGATGCTGCTGTGCGTCGGCGTCCACTTCATATTCTTTGCCATCTTCCGGACATATTCGGGAATCATCCGCTACTCATCGTTCAACGACCTCATCCGTGTGGCGCTGGCGATGGGATGCTCCGCATTGGCGGTGATAGCCGTCCATTTCTTCACGAACAGCTGCCCGTCTCGGGTGTTCGCCCACGTGCAGGTGCGGCAGATCCTGATCGCGGAAGCCATCGCGACCGGTTTGATGTGGCTGCTTCGCGTTTCTATCAAATGGGTCTATGACACCTATTTCCGGACGGAGGGTGCGAAGAATGTCTTCATCTATGGCATCCGCGCCGGCGGCATCGGACTCGCGAAGGCGATCCGCAGCGAGAAACCGATGCACTACCATCTCCGAGGCTTCATCTCCCACGATCCGGCGCTTGGAGCCAACGGCACGCGCCTGATGGGCGAGCCGGTCTACGAGGTTGACGCCAGTCTGCCGGATGCGATCCGCCGCAATGGGATCGACGCAGTGCTGGTCGCTCCGGGCAGGATCGACAAGTTCCGCAACGACACGGCTCTTCAGGACTACATCCTGGAAAGCGGCGCAAGAATATTCTCGGCCAACAATGTCGTTGACACCGAGCATGATGCGATCAAGGGAGCGCCGACCTTGAAGGAGGTCAGCATCGAGGATCTTCTGCCTCGTGACGAGATCTGCGTCGACCTGGAATCCGTGGCCGAGTCCCTCCGTGGGAAGCGCATCCTGATCACTGGTTCCGCCGGAAGCATCGGCAGCGAGATCGTCCGCCAGGTCGCGTCGTTCGCACCTTCGAAGATGATGCTGATCGACTCCGCGGAGACTCCGCAGCACGACATCCGCCGGATGATGGCGCATGACTTCCCGTCTGTGCCATGCGCCACCGTGGTGACGTCGATCACCAAGGCTGACAGGATGGAGAACATATTCAAAACCTTCCTTCCTGAATATGTCTTCCACGCCGCGGCGTACAAGCACGTTCCGATGATGGAGGACAACCCTTGCGAGAGCATCCAGAACAACGTCCTCGGCACGAAGATCCTGGCCGACCTTTCGGTCAAATACGGCGTTCGCCGCTTCGTGATGGTGTCCACCGACAAGGCTGTGAACCCGACGAACGTGATGGGATGCAGCAAACGAATATGCGAGGTCTATGTGCAGAGCCTCAACAAGGCGGAGCGTGACGGCGTGGTGAAGGGGCAGACCCAGTTCATCACCACCCGCTTCGGCAACGTCTTAGGCTCGAACGGCTCTGTGATCCCGATTTTCGAGCGCCAGATCAAGGCCGGCGGCCCGGTGACGGTGACGGACCCCAACATCATAAGGTACTTCATGCTGATCCCCGAGGCCTGCGAGCTGGTCCTTGAGGCCGGCACGAAGGGCGAGGGCGGCGAGATCTTCGTCTTCGACATGGGCAAGCCGGTGCGCATCGCCGACCTGGCGCGTCGTATGATCGAGCTGAGCGGGGCGAAGGGCGTGGAGATCAAGTACACCGGCCTGAGGGACGGGGAGAAGCTCTACGAGGAGGTCCTGAGCGAGTCGGAGGCGACGAAGCCGTCGTTCCACGAAAAGATCCGCATCGCCTGTGTCCGTGAATATGACTGGTCCGATGTGAGCCGCGAGATAGACGCCCTGATCGCCCAGTCCCACACCTACGACGACATGGCCGTAGTAGCCTCCATGAAGCGCCTCGTGCCCGAGTACATCTCCAACCACTCCAAGTACACCGTCCTTGACCACAAGTAACCGCCCGGGTTTCCGCCTGCGGGCGTCGGGAAAGGAAAGGCGGAAAAATCATTTGAAAAGTTGACTAATTTAATTATCACAATACCATGAGCATTTTTGCTGGAAAGACATTGATGATTACCGGAGGTACCGGTAGTTTCGGAAACGCAAAATGCTGTGCACAATATGGGTGCATGATACATGGAAAAATTGCACTTTTTGAGTGCAATTGCTATCTTTGCAATAGTATTGCATAGATATACAAATTAATTGAGTATGGTTGACGAGGCGTTATACGAATACATGCGTTTGCAGCTGGAACTTACGACCAGCAGTTTTCACAGGTATCTTTATGAACGTGTGAACTGGACTTCCCGTATGATAGCGATCACAGGGGCAAGAGGAGTCGGCAAATCCACGATGATCCTGCAATATCTTAAGGAACAGGCTTCGGATTGCAAGTTTCTATACATATCCGCTGACCATACATATTTCAGCACTCACTCTCTCGTCGAGGTTGCGGATGAGTTCTCGAAGGATGCTGGCCATTTGCTCGTCATAGACGAAGTTCACAAGTATTCTGACTGGTCCCGCGAACTCAAGCAGATATATGACACTCATCCTGACATGAGGGTGATTTTCTCAGGATCTTCCATACTGGACATCATGGACGGTGTCGCTGATCTCAGTCGAAGGGTACTACCTTATACGCTGTATGGTTTGTCCTTCAGAGAGTATCTGGAACTGTTTCACAACATAAACGCATCTAAGTATTCACTTGACGAGATACTCGCGGGCAAGTCACGTATTGACGGTGTGCTTCATCCTCTCCCTCTTTTCAGACGTTACCTTGCAGAGGGCTACTATCCATTTGCATTGGAGGGAGATTTCCCGATGAGGATGCAGAATGTCATAACAAAAACGATAGAATCAGACATCGCACAGTATGCCGAACTTAAGGCATCGACAGCAAAAAAACTAAAAAAGATGCTGGCTGTTATCTCGACACTTGCTCCGTATAAACCTAATGCGGATAGCCTCGCGTCTGAAATCGGAGTCAGCCGAAACAGCGTCTCAGACTATCTCGCGTTGCTGGAGAAGGCTCAGCTGATAGGTCAACTTAGGGACGATACGGGAGGCATGAGGGGACTGGGCAAAGTGGAGAAGGTCTATATTGACAACCCAAGTCTGATGACAGTCTTGTCCGGAGGGAAAGCTGACATAGGGAACATGAGGGAAACTTTTTTCTACAACCAGATGCGTGTGGAGAATGATGTGGTTTCCTCACGTCAGTCTGATTTCGTCATCGGTGACCGCACATTTGAGATCGGTGGCCGGAATAAAGGAAAAAGACAGATTGAGGACCTTCCGGATTCCTATGTCGTAAAGGATGACATTGAATTCGCTCACGGCAACACGCTACCCCTTTGGTCTTTCGGCCTAAATTACTGATATCGGACGCGGCTATTTTGACTACATGGATCTTTAAATATATTAGCACAATAGCAATGGAACTTAATGGTTAGTGGTCAAATTTTGGACCCGGAGAAAATCCCCTTACCTTAGCCAGAAAAACGAGACCAATGTACAGCAGCGAAGACTTGGAGCGTTTCTATGTGGAGTACCAGAGTGAGTGGGTGCCGCGCGGGATGACGATGCAGGCGTTCTGTCGCAGGACGAGCTGCTGGAGTTCGAGCGCATGCTGGAAACCGCCCCGGAGGAGAAGGACCGAATCATTGCCGAACAGAAAACAGAGTTGACAAGGAAGGACCGCGTCATCAGGGAGAAGAACAAGGCTCTGGAGAAGGACAGCATCGTGAACTGCGACGAGACGTGGTGCAAGGTGAGGCGGTTCAACAAGTACATGAAGAAGTACATGTGGGTTCTTGTGAACAAGGCCGAGAGGATAGTGATCTTCTTCCACGATGAGGGGTCGAGGGGCCGGAAGGTCCTCACGGACTTCATGGGCGAGGCCGAGGTGAGGGCTATAATGACCGACGGCTACACGGCGTACAACTTCCTCGACGGGAGGCTGGGTGTCGACCACCTGATCTGCATGGCGCACGTGAAGTTCAAGAAGGCCCACAGTCTGGGCAAGGACGCGTCCGCCATCAGGTTCATAGAGCTGATAGAGAGGCTGTACGGGCTGGAGCGGATCTACAAGGCCGGAGGCTATACCGCGCGGCAGATATACGATGCGCTCCAGTCAGCGGAGACCTCTGATATCGAAAGACGGCTGAGAGTCCTGCTGGCCGAGGAACTGAGGAAGGAGAACCCTAAACGAAGCTACTACATGGAACAGGCGCTGAGCTACTTCGACCACTTCAAGGACGGCCTTTTCCTTTACCCCAGGGACGGGCGATACCCGATAGACAACAACCTCGCGGAACGTCAGGTGAGACCGTTCACGGCATTGCGGAAAGTGATTCTGCACCACGGCAGCGACGAGGGTGCGGAGACGGCGGTTTACCTGAGTGTGGTGAACACGGTGAAGCTCGTCGGCGTGTCGGTGTGGCGTTTCCTCGGTGACTTCTTCGAGGACGTGGTGACGGGCGGCAGGAAGCATCTCTGGCATCTAAGGCTGTCGCTCGCATAAAAAAGTGAAAAAATAATCAACAAGTAATGCCAAAAACGGACAATGGTTGGCCTGGCGACGGGGCAAGCAGTATTTATGCGCTTGACTTTGAGCAGAGTCCAAAAATTGACCCCTAACCAAAGAGTCGCACGACCGTTGGCTAATCATTGATCACCGCCTATATCACTGCGGGCAGTCACTAAATGCCAATGGCGGCTACAAAATCTCAGCCATCACGCTTATGGGTGTAGCACCGGATGTGATCCTATCACAAGTTGAATAGCTTACATGGTTTATGCCTAGGTTCTGCTTGACAATTCATGAAAGAATTGAGTTACTTCATGGATTATGTTCCTGGCTATAGCCTCTTCAAGGACGGCAGCTATCCAATAGACAACGACCTTGCGGAGCGTCAGGTGAGACCGTTCACGGCATTTCGGAAAGTGATTCTGCACCACGGCAGCGACGAGGGTACGGAGACGGCGGTTTACCTGAGTGTGGTGAACACGGTGAAGCTCGTCGGCGTGTCGGTGTGCAGCCTCTAGGCGACTTTTTCGAGGATATGGTAACTGTCGGAAGGAAGCACCTTGAGCATCTGAGGCTGTCACCTGCATATAAAAGTAGAAGAATAATTGACAAGAAATACCCATGAACAGACAATGATTGGCCTGAAGACGCATAAGCCACTATATATGTACTTGATTTTGAATGTATTCAAAAGGCTACTGACAATAATTACAAAGGAACACTGAAAACCAGTGGGCTTGGTTATATCTTTTGGAAAAGATGGTGTGTTACAAAACGAATAACCATATAAAACATAACGTTATGATTAGATTCCTACAAATATCCGACATTCATTTTAAAGACAAAGATGGCAACGATGATGAGTACCTGCAGATGAAGAGTAAGTTCATTGATGATATTGAGTTGTGCCAGAGATCTAAAGGGAAAATAGACTATGTCTTGATATGTGGTGATATTGCTTTTTCTGGCCTTGACCGTGAATATAAAGTGGCGCGAGAATTTATCGGCTCTATCTGTGATAAGGCGAAGTGTGATCAAGTTTTTCTCGTCCCGGGAAACCATGACAAGAAATGGAGTGTATATCAACGTATGCGTCAGGCAATGAGGGATTATCTGCTAAAAGGGAAAAGCCTCAAATTGCTATTTGAGTCAAAGGTCTATGAACCGATGGCTGTGGGGACCCTTTATACTCCGTTTAAACAGTACTACAAACTTGCAGAGGAAAAGCTTTGTATCAGTGATGTCGCATCAAAGGCTTTGGTCTTCCCAGAGTCAGAACAAAAAGGAGAAGTAGCAGAATTCGTCTCTATAGACAAAATGTATTGGACTCAGGATTTGGGTGAAATAAAAGGTTTTCACTTGTATATTCATGGCAGTAATACATCATTGTTATCAGACAGAGATGATGGAGATAGCAGGACATTGGAAAAGGAAAAACACTTGCAGGTACTGCCTCTTCAGTGCTATAATATAGAGGCTAAGAGTGATGAGATACATATACTTATGTTGCACCATCCAATGAGCGAGATATATGAAGGCAAGAAAATAGAAACAGATATAGATAGCCGTTTTAAGTTGCAATTTTACGGACATGTGCATAAGCAGTCATCTGCTGTTGATGGTGCCATCAAAATTTATTCGGGCGCATTGCAGCCAGAGGAAGAAGAAATCAATGAGTATTTCCCCGTTTATAATGTGATAGAGTTGGATGTGGTGAAATTAGAGGGAAATCCCGTGTTGAAAGTGGACGTGTTCTGCAGGAAATGGAATGGGACAGAATTCGTAGAATTTAAGGGTGAAACCAAGACAGGTGCCAATGCGTTGACTATAGACTTGACAAAAAATGATTCTTGGGAAAGAACTGTATCATCAACTGGAATAACAAATGATAAAACGGATTTTGCCTTGCCGGAAATGCATATTAATCCATTTGATGTGAAAACTAGATTCATTCGTTGTGGAAGAGAACGTACCATTATTAAAAAGATGTACGGTGATACATTTGACAAGATAACTTCCAATCGTACAAAATATCTCTACTTTCTCAAACAGGTTGATGTCGACGGAAGAATAATTGAGTTAGACGAAATATTGAAAAAGTATGACAAGTAAAGAACTCTGTGAGGCAATCAATGTCAATTTGTATATTCCAATACATGAGGACGTGAGTGTGCAGTTGTTGAACGTAATCAATACACTGTGTCCCATTCTTGAAACGAACGATGTACATAATTGTATCCAGGCTTTTTTCAGAAAAGAAGTGTGTTCGTTATATAAAGGAAAGTTCCAAACACAGTATAAAAACATATATGGAGAAAATTTGATATTACCCAATATCGTTTTTAAGGTGCTTGAGACATGTCAAGTGCTAGCATTATTACAGTCGGATGATGTTGAAGATGACCAAAAAACAAAAATCTCGCTGATTATAAGGAATAATGCTGTTTGGAGAAAGGAAGATTGGAACGGAGTTTTATGTCCGATGTGGATAGAAAAGATGTATACTTACTATCCCAAGTATGGAATTAAAGATATAGCAGGTAATTATAATTTTGATTCATTATTGCAAGCTATTGTCCCGCATAATACGTGGAATGATACGGATCTAGACATCAATGCTCAGAAAACATATAACCAACTGCGCAGCCTATGTAAATCGGTGGTAAGAGAACAAGTTGAGGATTTTGCAAATACCACAGATTTTAAGTGCCTATTAAGCCCATTTACTCAAGTGTATTTGCTGGTTAGCAAGATGGTGGCCGAGTGGCATTGGAAGTATATAGATCTTAGTCCAGTAAAGATGATTATTGCGGCAATGGGTGATAATGTCAATGGATGCAAGATGCTTAGTGGAATAGTGTCCGACTTGAAAAAAGAACTGTCAGGCACTTCGATTGTTGTGCCTAAAGAAAAGTCGTCAGTCTTACTCTTAAGAATACATGAAGATATGAACATGGAGTTGGATGTGCGTAAGTTTTCTGTACTTGAATTTGGTGTGTATGTTTACTATGAGTTGTTGTTAGAAAACTATAATGACTGAAGTTATGGTCGAACAAGTAGATAATATTATTAATAAGCTTTCAGGCATAGAGACGACATCTTTGACGGAGCAGCATGACAGTAACAATAGTGATCAGAAGTTCTATTGTGATGCAAAAAATCAAGAACAGTTGAACGACTTTGTGGATAGTGTGCGACCTAAATTGGTTGCTTTGGTTGGCTTTCCTGGCTATGGCAAGTCTACGTTTATAGGCTCACTATATCAGTTACTGACAACTAATCTATCATATGGAGGATATAATCTTGTTGACTCGGATACTTATGTCGGGTTTGAACGCCGTGTCTTTCTTAGAAGAGTGAACAACGACAATACTTCTGACACTAAAAGGAATGTGTTGGGTGAAAATGATATACTGCATCTGAAGTTGCGGTCAGAGGGTGATGGAAGTTACCACGACATCTTGGTGTCAGATAAAGCTGGAGAGACCTACTCTAAGTATATCTCTTCTGATAGAGATACCGAAACAGACAATGTGCTGATTAATGCCGATATCGTGGTGTTCTTCGTGGATGCCGAGATGGATAGCGGAAGATTGGCAACACATAACTTATTGGTGGAAAATTATGAGAGCCTGCTCACTAGGCTGAAAATTCAGCAGAAACTTTTGGATGGATTGTCGTATATTGTTGTATATTCCAAGATAGATAAGGTTAATACTGACGAGTTAAAGAAGAAGTTATCTGAAAGGAAAAAGCAAACGTGCGGAGTCTTCAAGAATATCATTGGGCGTGATCCGGAGTCTGTTTGTGATGTAAATTCGACTGATTTAAACGATAATCATCTTGAGGCTTTGTTTTGTAAACTTATTCAGCCGAAAGGAAGTTATCAGGAACAGCATGATTTGGATTGGGTAAAGTCGGAAATCGAAAAGGAAAAGTAGAAATGGAGAACAAGAATATACTTTTGGCTGGGCTTCCAGCTGCTGGTAAATCTACTTATGTTACAGCTCTGTGGGCAATAGAAAAAGATGGAAAATCGAACCACCTCCTTTCCTGTGACGGTTTCCCTTCTGAATCGTCCTATATTGATGGTATGCGGGACAATTGGACTGTGTTTAAGGAAGTACGACGAACATCATTCGCAGAACCTCAAGAGATTATATTACCTATGAAAAGCAGTCGTAATGGAAAAAAGATAAGTCTAGTGCTTCCGGACTTTAAGGGAGAGGTTTTCCAAAGGGTTTTAGACAATGTCGTCTCGGACGATGTTCGTGAGTGGTGCGATAAGGCTGAAGGAATACTGTTTATGCTTAATATCGGAAATACTTCTCCTGATTTATTTCAGGAAGATCTGTCAGAGACGACAAAACCGAAGGTGGAACCTGAGAAGGCTGTCATGACCTCTAACGACATAACAGATGCAATAAAAAATGTCTTGTTGATGAAATTCCTTAGGATAAAGATGGGGGATTGCCCGATATCCATTTGTTTCTCGTGTTGGGACACTATGGATGTCGGGGAAGATATCAATGCTGAACAATGGGTAAAGGAAAACCATCCTTGTGTGTATAATTTTGTAGAAAACCATTTTTCAAAGCATAGATACTTCGGAATCAGTGCACAAGGTGTTGATTATACTGATATATGCGAAGAAAATGAGGATGAGTTGGCAGAGAAAACGACCAAGAAAGAGCGGTCCTTTGTCTATACGGATAAAAAGTCGTATGATATCACTGAACCGATATACTTTATAGTTACGCAAAATGAGGATTGAACAAATGCTACACGGATACGACAACGGACACCGTTTTTTGGCGGGGTCAGTGTTGCTGAAAAACCGTGCTGATATGGATACAATAGCCACATTGAGCGACTGGAGCGAATATGTTGCCGAAGGAGGTAGCGAGCCCTCATACATTACCGCATATCCACTGAAGGAAAGTGGTTATTATGTGATAGCCAAAACGTGGTATGCAAACGAGATGAAGCGACCTGGCTGCGTATGGACTCACTCATTATTGTTGCCTTTTGACTTGTTGAACGATATTGATGACTTCAAACGAATGTTGGAGTTATTTGCACGACCATCAGAAAAGAATGGTTTTGATGTTTATTCCCATAATATAGACTATATGAATAGGCATTATGCTGTAGAAGACTACAGACCTATAGATGTGAATCGCAACATTGCAACAAGGGTGCTAGTTTTTTTTCTTACTGCAAAGAATAGGAACGTGACATTTGGAGGCGTGTCAAATAATCGACCTTATGAGGAACTGATGCTTGGTGGAATGACATCCTTGACGAAAGAGATGATTCAGAATGTGTCGTGGACGACAGGAACTGGTTATGTTAGGAAGTTAAATGGAAAACCTCTGACTTGTCAGATACTTTCTGCTTCATCGGATAGTTCGCAGGCGGGGAGCATAGGAGATGTTGAGCCTTGGATTTCGTATATTGTAGATGGATTGATGCGTGGAGATGTTAACCAAGGACAAATTATCAGAATGTTTGCCGATGATATAGGCGATAGTGTTGAGCATTATGCCGCAATTGTGAGAGTGCTTTATACTCTAGAAGACTATATGAAAACAAATAAGTCTGCCTCTGAGCGATATAAAGATGTGCTCGAGATTATTGGTAAAGCATTTCCGACCCAGTACGAAGGCAATACCATAAAATGGATATGCGTTTCAAAGAATTTTTCAGATAGATATTGCGACGATAAAACGTTTTTTTATAATTTTGGCACTTTGCCATTAGATGATGTTTTTGAAAAAGAAGATTTCACTATTCTGCAGCGATGGGAAGACTACGTTGAGAAGAATCATGATGAATATGTGATATTGTTGAGCGACTTTTGCAATTCCAACAATATAAATGCATGGGGGATGAGCGTGTTGAGGGAAAGTGTTGAAAAATTAACAAAACTAGATGTGATAGAGATAATAAAGAAAGACTATCATTTGTTCAGCACTATAACGCATCTTGCACCCAAAATACTTAACACGGTTATTTGGGAAATGCTTGCTCCTGTAGATGTGGAAAAACTGTTGCCATTGATTCTCGACAAGAGAACACAATGTGGGTTTATGCGGTGGAATGCTCTGCTTGGAACGTTACTTGAGAAAGACATGAACATTAATAGGCGACTGGCAGATGAGATATTCAACCACACTGAGAAGGCCGCAATAATTGTATTGGACTTCGTTAATGAAAACGAATTGAGGTCTGTTGATAATATATTGAGGGGTAAACTTTCTTCCCGAACCCAAGATGTGCTGAAATGGCTTGCCGGAGTTGATGCTATCACCAATAATGTGGCTTATGATATAGTGAATGTTGTGAATGAGAATGCATCTATTGTCGTGTCGTCAGGTTCAAAAGTTTGGAAGCCATTTTTAAGTCTGAATAATCAATGTTTGCGTACTGAGGTATATGCCTACTTATTTGCACTTTCGTTCAATTGGCCTACGGATCCTACGGCTATTGAACTTATGAGGATGTCATTTGAACCTTTACATAGATTGGAGTCGAGCGGAGGATTGACTTACAGTAACTGGTCACGTATCGCACCTTATATGGCATCAGTGAATGTCTGGGAGGAATGGGACAAGTGCAAGAAGATACGCAAGACTGTCGTGAAGCGTCTGAAGTGTGCTGGAGTTGATAAGAATGCACTGACAAATTTTACTTCCGATAGAACTCTGAATGAACAACTCATTCAGATGTGGTAGCGATTGATTCCGTGTATAGTTAGAGGTCAAATTTTGAACATGGTAAAAATCCGGCAACCTTAGCCGTCAAAGACGGAGGTTATGTATATGTATAGTACGAAGACATGGAGTTATTCTATGTGGCTAGTGCCTTGCAGAATGAAGATGCGTACGTATTGCTACAATGACAACGTGATAGGATGATTTATGTGCAACTTCAGAAAGAAATTTGATATGATATTTGGTCGTATAAAATGAATCCTTATAAACTAAAAAAAACATACATGCTTCGGATAATATGCAAGAGTGCAGTCGAGTTCTCCCTGAACAACATTGATACAAGATAAAATGCAATTACGAACCGACTGTTTGAGGTCAAATTTTTGATCTGGTAATAATCCTTTTAGCCAGAAATGATGCGTTCACATTTCTGTATCGATCTTCAAATATGTCTGCTCATCTTTGTGTACACATCAATTATAATATGTCATCCCATAATAATAACTTAAAAACTAATCTCTATGTTATTTTCATTTCAATGTTTTTCTGAACTCTCATGGAAAGACACGTGGTGGGCGATAATTGCCTTACTAATATCCACGGGGATATCATTGTACTCCCTTATCATGGTTGCAAGAACCGCAAAGAACGTCCAAAGGGTGTCAGGCACTTCCCAACTGGCGCAGTTGAGAGACTTGATCCGGCATTTGTACAGAAATCTTATAGTTACGATCGCTTTCTATGAGAAGTTTAACAATGAAAACGATAGTTCACAGGAGGGCCATTCCCGCTATCCATCGGAATCTCATTTACTCAAACTCAAAGTGGACAGCAACGATTTCATACACATGGAGAAATACAATTCTGTCAACGACAAGAATGATGACATCAACTCTCGCATGCATGAAGTAAAATTGTTGTTGCGCAATTATGACACAGAGATTGACGTGGCGCTGGAGCATATGAAGAACAAGAATATGTCCTGTGATGTCATCAATGATGATATGGGAAACCTATTGTTCAAGCCATTCTATCTAACATCATACATATTGAAATTGATGCACATGATCATCCGTGCTGAAAAACTAGATAGAGGTTTTGCGTCGCGGAGGATAACGATTACGCCGGAAGATGACGCCATTAACTTGATATTGACCAATCACCTTATAAAGTTAAATGAGAACATTTCCAATTATATTGTAGGGAGTCATTGGAAGAGCGATCTTGATTTCGGCAAAGAACTTCCAAATAGCGTGTCAAGGTCTCTGGATATGCTGGAAACAGGAATAACGTTGAAGACTACCAGAGAAGACGTTCTTAAGTATTACTCGAGAACCCACCGGTCGGTTGACAAAGAATTGTCCGATACAATGGACCGAATCTCTGAAAACTTCAATGATTTGCTCAATTCAACGTATGTCAATGAAAACCCTCAATATAGGATGTTCTTGACAAAAGACGAATGGGGTGTTGAGGATTATCCTGTCATCATTAAAACTGATGTGGCTATCGAATATGGCAAAATACACATGATAACTTGCCGATAAAAAGCCAAACCTATAAAACAATCTATATTATGAATTGGAAAGAATTAATTCTTGAGGCAACGGTCATCATCTGTACGACTGTTCTCGCAGGTATGGCGCTACATGTATTTAAATGTAAGGGCGCTGTTTGTATGATTTCTATTGTCCTGATCTTTTTCGCGATAATAATTTCGGTTCGCTTTATTCTGGAAGTCATCAAGGACAGAAAGATGATGAGGAACCTGATTGATTCAAAAGACGAGGTTATCAAGAACCTTAAAGAGCAGTTAAATAACAACGAGAGTCTGAAAAAACTACAGAAAGATTACAACCGCATCCTTGAAGACAGAAATCGTTTGTACAAAGACTTGGAATTGTTCTATGACGCGAAACTAAAAAGAGAGCCACAAAATCAAGGCGAGTCGAAGTCAGTTGATTTATGCACAAAGAATTTTGTGGAGGTGAAGAAAGCCTTTGACGCATATCAAAGATTATTGCATTAGTGTTTCATATCATGATTAGTATATTATTACAGAATATTGATGGAAAAGGATTTTAGAAAAATTAATTTAGGTAGAGCAGATGCGCAAGAAGAAGGAGTTGAATTTCCTGATTTATTAAAACGTGGATACTATGATCTTAACAATGTCGTTGAACAGGTCTGTAATACCTCTAAATATCTTATATTAGGATATAAAGGCTCTGGAAAATCGGCTCTTTCTGAGCACCTAAAACTGACTTCACCTTTAGGCACAGTAGTAGTACAACAATCATTAAAGGATTTTCCATATAAGATTTTTTCTAAGTTAGTTGCTGGTGATGCAGAATCAGAGTATAAGTTTAAGGTTGCTTGGCGATGGCTACTTTTAGTGCAGATTTTCTCATCACTGTTAGTCGACACAGATGCTAAACCGAAAGATCAACAAGAAATAGACCGTTTGACAGATTTCATGACACAATCAGGAATCTTTCCTTTGGTAAGTATATCATCATTAGTATCAAAAACAAAATCGAGAACGTTTAGAGGATCAATTCAGGCTTTTAGTTATTCGCAAACCACAAAAAGTGAGAATGCGCATGTAACCTTTGAATGGCTTATAGATTACATTCGTGAGGTTATCATCGGATATGTTGAAATGCATAGGCATATCATAGTTATAGATGGACTTGATGATATTCTGACAACTCGTGAAGTTCAATATTTATCTGTTGCGGCATTGATTAATGAAGTAAAAGATTTGAATATTTTTTTTAGAAAAAATGCTGTGCCTTTTAAAATATTAGTCTTATGTAGGACGGATATTTTTGAGAGGTTACCTGATGCTAATAAGAATAAAATTAGGAGGGACTGCTCATTCAATTTTACATGGTATAAAGAAGGCGAGTCTACGCAGACGAATTGTGGCTTATTAGATATCTTGAATTTAAGAGGAAAATTGGTGTATCCGGAAATACAAGATGTTATAAGTTCGTTCTTCCCCGAAAGGTATAATCATGATGATACTCATTCTGCTTTACTGGAAATGACTAGACATACACCAAGGGACTTCATGCAACTTTTAGTTTCTATCCAATCACATTGTCATGCACCAAAGGTTTCTATCAAAGATATTGACGAAGGAATAAAAGAGTATTCTTCTGAATATTTTCTTCCTGAAATTAAGGATGAAATGGCAGGTTATGTGGCGTATAATTATATTGATGTAGTGGTTAATATATTAGCTTCTTTTAGGGAAAGACAATTTTCGTATTCTAAATTTGTGGCATCCTTGGAAAGTCTTAAGTTGTCAAAGGTTATAAGTGCGGATTTGATACTAAATGTTCTATATGACTGCAGTGCAATAGGGCATACATATTCTTATAAAGATGGGAAAGGAACTCGAATTACATTTAAGTATAGGAACAGAAACTCTAGTTTCAATAAGGATAACGGCATTATCCTTCATAAAGGGTTGTGGAAGGCGCTTAATGTGAATTTTTAGTGATAAAATTATTATCGATAAAAAATAACGTTGAAAATAAGCGGAAAAGAATCCGTGAATGGAAAAGCTGACGTGTACGTACAGAAGATTAGATGCGACTTTGAAGCAAAGTGCTTTCTATTCTAATCGAATGATATGCTATTATTAATATGCAAACGGCAACTAAGGTTATTTTTAATACGATAGTACTATATGTAAAGATATTAATGACTATGGCCATAGCCTTAATATCTGTGCCGTTAGTACTTAAAGCATTAGGTGCAAGCGATTACGGTTTGTATAATCTTGTCGCTGGTATTGTTGCGATGCTGGCTTTTCTGAATAACTCTATGACTGTATCTAGCCAAAGATATATGTCAGTAGCCATGGGTGAAGGTAATAAAGAGAAGATTAATCAGATATATAATGCTAGTTTTATTCTGCATGTATGCTTTGCTGTTGGAGTTGCTTTGATGCTGGAGATAATCGGCTTGCCTTCTATTGGAAAACTGAATATTGATCCGAACAGGTTATGGTGCGCCAAGGTCATATTCCAATTTCTGATCATCAGCATGTTTTCTAAGATCATTGCGGTGCCATTCGATGCAATAATGAATGCTCATGAGGATATGCTTGCTTTTTCCGTTATAGAATTGATTGACTCATTTATAATGCTGACAATTGCAATTACTCTCCAGTATATTTCTGTTGATAAACTTGCTTTCTATGGTTTTGCAGTTGCTTTCATCGCAATATTGACCCTTTTAATGAAATATGGGTGGTGTTGTCGTACATACAAAGATTACCGCATTACTTGCAAAGTTAAAGTTGGAAAACCTCTTATTAAAGATATGTTAGGCTTCACTGGATGGAATCTCTTTGGTGGTCTGGCTATGATGGGTAGAAATCAGGGTGTTGCTGTCATTTTCAATATATTCTTAGGGACTGTTGCCAATGCCGCTTATGGTGTGGCAAATCAGATAAATGGGGCATTAAATAATTTCTCTTCAACTTTTCAGAGAGCTATCAATCCTCAACTAATGAAGAGTGAGGGGATGGGTGACAGAGAACGTTTACATAAAATCTCACTCATATCATCCAAATTTTCAGTTATTGCTTTATGTATGATTTCTATACCATTGATTATAGAAATGGATGATGTTCTAAAGATCTGGTTAAGAAATGATATTCCAGAATCAACTTTGGAATTAAGCCGTTGCATCCTTGCCCTCTCGATTCTATATCAGTTCTCAACGGGATTAATGTCTGCTATTCAGGCAACTGGCAATATTAAGAACTATCAGATAACGATGGGATGTCTTATTCTTACAAATATTCCAATTGCTTACTATATTTTGAAACTTGGGTATCCTATCTATTATGTAACAGTCGGTTTTATAATGATAGAGGCTATATCTTTAGTAGTTCGAATCTACATGGCCAAAGCAATTGCAGGAATATCACCAATGGATTTTGTGAAAAATGTAATTATTCCTTGTATTGTTATATGTGCTATTCCTTCCGTTTGCAGCATTGTTCCATATATGATGATAAATGAAACTTGGCCGAGGCTGATTGTGGTTAGTGCAACTTATGGCATTATGTATATATTATTGACATGGCTTTTTGCATTAGATAAATTACAAAGAGTGGCAGTTGTAAATAAAATCAAGTCGAAAATGCACGGATAATTCTTTGTTAACAAGGATTTTATATTAAAAAATACTGAATATTTATAATGAGAATAGGAATTTTAACATACCATGCAGCATGCAATTTTGGTGCATTCCTTCAGTTGTTATCTACCGTTGAGTATGTACGTAAGCGTGGAGCGGAACCTATTGTGATAAATTGGATTCCCAAAGATTTCGAGACAGATTACGAAAAACGTTCGAAACAAGAAGTGAGGAATTTATACGCAGAATTAAGACAAAAGTATCTTAACCTTACGCGTCTGTGCAGGACTTCGTATGATGTCGCTCTTGCAATCCAAGATGAGAAAATTGAAGCTGTTATCATAGGTTCAGATGCTGTAATACAACATCATCCATTTAGAGAACGTTTCCATTTCCCGTGTCGAAGGATATTCTATATAAATCATCCTACAAGTGATCGAATGTATCCAAATGCTTTTTGGGGTGAATTTATGAAATACTTGACATCTGTACCTATTGCAATGATGTCTGGAGCATCTGTTGATTCTAAGTATTTTTATATCAAAGGAAAACTGAAAGAAAGAATGAAGAAGAGCATTCTTCGTTTTTCATACTTTTCTGTAAGAGATGAATGGAGTAAAGAGATGATTCAATATCTCACTGACAATGAGGTAATCCCCTCGATTACACCTGATCCCGTCTTTGCATTTAACTACAATGCACCGCATCTTGTTCCAACTAAGGAAGACATCTTGAAAAAGTATAATCTGCCAGAACGATATATTATTTTAAGTTTTAAGGTTGGACGTAGAGTATCCGTGGATCAAGAGTGGATAGACGAGTTCCAATATTTATCAAAAGAGCAAGGACTCGCATGTGTTAAGTTACCATATGCTGATTCTGATGCCTTTGGAGATATCGAGAATAATGTAGGAACGGCCATAAGTCCTCTTGATTGGTATGCGCTGATTAAATACTCACATGGTTATGTAGGTAATAACATGCATCCTATCGTCGTATCTCTTCATAATGTTGTTCCTTTCTTCAGTTTCGATAATTATGGAATCCCGGTTCTGGATGGCAGGCCTACAAATGGCGAATCAAGTAAAATTTATCAGATTTTGAAAACAGCAGGATTGGATAATAATAGAGTCTTTGCTAACGCTAGAAAATATGTTGCACCTTCTGCTCTTGATGTATTCAGTTCTATTATTCATTTTGATAGGAAAAGAGAAATGCAGTTTGCAAATGATTATTATGGCGAATATGAAGATATGATGGAACATATTTTCAGAAGATTAAAATGTTAGAAGTGAATTTTGTATAACATAAATACAAATGCATGATACAAATAAAACACCTTCTATTAACAAGGTGTCAATGCTGATTTTGGCTCTTTTGCCCATTTTATCGTGGTACAAGATACCTTTCCCGGTAAGCTTGGGTTATGCTATTATTCTATTCTTGTCGGCTTATACTATTGTTAAGGCAGGTTTTAGAATTAATGTGGTTCCAACAATATTTTGGATCGTATTCGCATATGTCTGCTTTATGTGGATATACAACCATGGCTTTGCTTTTTGGACATTACTTCCACCTGGAGGGTGGGTGTTTTTTATATTCGTTCTAGCAATACTATGGGGTGTTATCTCCTTTGACATGGGCTTGTTCAAAAAGTATATGCGTTGGGTTGTAATGATTTCCGGGGTATTGTTCTGGATTCAATTGGCATTGTATACTGCAACTGGTAACCAGCAGATTTGTTTTGTTCCAAATTTGACCGGAGCATTTACATATGAAGATTATACCTATGCTGATATTGTAAAAAGGCAATTAGACGGAGGTTTGCCTTGTTCAATATTTCTGGAAAAATCGTACCTGGCATATTACTTTCTTACATATTTGGCTATAATATGGTTTGATAATAAGAATAAGCTCTTTTCTAAGGAAATAATCTTTGTGATTGCCACTCTCATAGCATCACGTTCAGGTACAGCATTGGTTGGATTCGTTGTGCTTTTTGCTGTGAAGATGTTTTCGACGTTTTGGAATAAAAATGTAAGGAAGCGCATTTTGCTGATATTTTTTATAGTACCTTTAATTGTTGGAGCATTTTATGTTTATGCGGAAACAGAATTAGGACAACAGATGCTCTCTCGGACGGAAGAATTATCTGATGAAGGAACCAGTGGATATGCCCGTGTAGTAAACGGATACATGATGTTTGATCAACTTACTCCAGAACAAAAAGTCTTTGGAATCTCTGATGCAAGGGAGCGATTTGGATATGAAAAAAAATCAGGTGCATTCGTGTTCTATGTAAACGGAGTTCAATCCATACTCCTAAATCTGGGCTATATTGGTATTTTGCTGTATTTCCTGTTCTATGCAAATGTATTCCATAAAGTTGGTTTGACCTCAAGGATGTGTGTCGTTGTATTGCTTGTAATGAGCCTTCTGGAGGCCAATTATCTGAATTCATATATGATGCTTCTAACAATCATACCTTGTGCAGAGGTTTATTTGAAAAGAAATGTCTCGATTACGAAATATTATAATTGAAAGATGAAAACCATTATGCTTATCTTCGGCACTCGTCCCGAAGCAATCAAAATGTGTCCCCTTGTTAAGGAATTCCAGAAACACGCCGAGGAATTCAAAACAGTAGTATGTGTCACCGGGCAGCATCGAGAAATGCTCGACCAAGTGCTTCAAATATTCGACGTTCATCCAGATTTCGACCTAAACATAATGAAGCAAGGGCAGGATCTCACAGATGTGACCGCACGCGTGCTCACCGGCCTTCGCGATGTGTTCAAGGAGTGCCGCCCTGACGTTGTCCTTGTTCATGGCGACACAACCACCTCCACAGCAGGGGCTCTTGCTGCATTCTATGCTCAGATTCCTGTTGGTCATGTAGAGGCGGGACTCCGCACTCATAACATATACAGCCCGTGGCCGGAGGAGATGAACCGCCAGATCACCGGCCGCATCGCCACCTACAACTTCTCTCCGACCCCACTCTCCGAGAGGAACCTCATTGAGGAAAAAGCGCATGGGCACATCTATGTCACAGGCAACACTGTCATCGACGCTCTCCGCATGGTCGTTGACAAACTCAAGGCTGATGCCAGTCTTGCGAAGGAGCAGGATGACATACTGGCTCAGGCGGGGTATGACGTCGCCCGTCTCAGCGGCGGGAAGAAACTCGTCCTGATCACCGGCCACAGAAGAGAGAACTTCGGCGACGGCTTCATCCGCATGGTCACCGCGATGAAGGACCTCTCGGAGAAGTACCCGGATGTGGATTTCGTCTACCCGATGCACCTCAATCCGAATGTGCGCAAGCCTATTCATGAAGTTTTTGGAGAAGACCTTACCAGACCGAATTTCTTCTTCATCGAACCACTTCAGTACCTTGAGTTTGTACATCTGATGAGTAGGGCTACTATCGTCCTTACTGATTCTGGCGGAATTCAGGAGGAGGCTCCAGGTCTTGGCAAACCAGTTCTTGTGATGCGTGATACAACCGAACGTCCTGAGGCTCTCATTAGTGGTACAGTTCACCTTGTCGGAACCGACTATGATAAAATCATGAATGAAGTCAGCACTCTTCTTGACGATGCTGTAGCCTACGATATGATGTCGAAGGCAATCAACCCGTACGGAGATGGAAAGGCATGTGAAAGAATTGTTCACATCTTAAACGGAGAAGAAGTTGAACGCTTTGGAGCTTGATTAATGGAAAAGAAAACAATACTTCTTGTTTATAAGGGGCATTTCAGCTATTTACCCCCATTTCAGTCCCTTGTGGAGGCTCTGCTTTCTACCAATGAGTATAGTCTGAAGGTTATTTGCTCAGAGGAAGAGCCTGATATGGATCAATTGTATAAGAACGATAATCTGGAGTTTATTCATTATTATACTCTTGAACCTCGTGTTGGGCTAGCGTCCAGAGTACGCAACCGCATAAAAACGGACTTTCTCTTTAAGAAAAGAGTAAAATATGACTTGGATACTCTTAAGTATGATATTTTGTGGATTATTCATGAACGGACTGCCATATCAATGAGAGATATTCTAGTTGGTAGAAAGTATATCTTGACATCATACGAATTAAGAGATTATTCAGAACCGAAATTGATGAAACCATTGACTAGACCAATGAGAGATGCAAAGGTAAATATTCAATGCGAATATAACAGAGCATGGATTGCGCGAATGTTATATGGTTTGAAGGAAACTCCATTGGTTATTCCAAACAAACCTTTTTATCATCCAACAACCCGTAATGAATATAACGACAAAATAACCTCGGATGGCAAGAAGATTATCATGTACCAAGGTGTCCTTACAAAAGAAAGAAATGTGGAAGGTATGTGTAAAGCAATATCCTTGCTAAATGGATTTAAACTTGTATTGTTGGGCAAGGAAACAGAATATGTAAAGGAATTGAAGAGTAAGTATAGCATTGTTGAATTTCCGGGATTTATTAAGTCTCCAGCTCATTTGAAGCTTACAAGTAATGCATATATTGGTTTGGTTACGTACAACCCTTTAGATTTAGATTGTGCATATTGTGCGCCTAATAAGATTTGGGAATTTTCCGGCTTTGGTATTCCTATGATATGTAATGAAATACCTGGGCTTGAATATACCGTTGGAGCCAACAAATGTGGTGTATGTGCTGACACAAATGATCCTGAATCAATCGTTAATGCCATCAAGGTAATTGATGCGAATTATCAGGAATATAGTGCTAATGCACGAAAGATGTATGATAGTATTGATCTCGTAGGGTTAATTCATCGGGTAATTGATAAGTATAATTCGTGATAACGATTTAATCAGTATGGTTCAGAGTCCAATCATCATAGGGGGAAATCATCACAACACGCTTGGAGTAATACGGGCTTTGGGGTATAAAGGTATCCAATCTTTAGTCTTGCTCGTTACTGATGAAAACGATCCGTTTGTATCATTTAGCAAGTATATCTTGAAGTGTGTGTTGCTGAAATCCAAACAAGAAATAGTTCCATATTTGCTCAACTATGCTAAGGACAAAAACAATAAGATCGTAATCATATCTTGCGCTGATTACGTTACAAGTGAATTGGACAATGCATTTGATGCATTAAAAGATTCATACTTTTTGCCTACTTCCAACAAACAAGGTATGTGTAACCATTATATGCAGAAGGATATAATGGTAAAATTAGCCCATAAAGTTGGTATTAAATGCCCCAAAAGTTGGGTTGTGGATAATAGATCGGATATCAATGTTGGGATGTCCATCCCGTGCATTGTTAAGCCTCTTGCAAGTATTTATGGATCTAAGGCTGAGATAAGGATTATTCGTGATAAAGAGACTTTGTATTCTTATCTTGTCAAAAACAAAGAACATGGTTTTATTGTACAGGAATTCATAGATAAAGAGTTTGAATACCAGCTTATTGGATGCTCTCTCAATCATGGTGAGGAGATAATTATACCGGGTTATTCCAAGTGTATCAGACCGTGTCCAGGTACGAATACTGGTTTCCTTGAGTATAAACCATTCGAGGGTTTTACATGTGATCTGGAAGCATGCAAGGCTTATATTAAATCAATTGGCTATCAAGGATTATTTAGTATGGAATATCTTAGAGATAAGCAAGGCGAAGATTATTTCCTTGAAATCAATATGCGCAATGATGGTAATGGAATATGTGTAACCGGAGCAGGGGTCAATTTACCGTGGATCTGGTATCAGTATTGTGTAGGAGGGGACTATAAAAAAGAAATCAGGAATAAAGTAGAAGACATTTTTGTAATGCCTGAATTTGATGATGTGATGCTATTGCTTAAAGGACGAGTCTCTTTTGCAGTGTGGTTGAAAGATTATAGACGGACCTCTACATTTATGGAATATTGTGATAAAGATCCCAAACCATATTCTGTAAGGAAGAAACAATTTATCAAGCATTTGCTCCGTAAATTGCTTGGCAGGTAAGAATTGATAGACATTATAATTACCTGATAGATAGAGAGCTATGGTGCCATTTTTTACTTGCTTCTAAGATATTATTTTACTCAATGAAATCATTCATAATAACAGTAGATACTGAAGGTGATAACCTATGGGCGTACCATAAAGGTGATTCTGTGAGCACAGAGAATGTAAAGTATATTCCTCGCTTTCAGAACTTGTGCAATAGTTATGGCTTTAAGCCGGTATGGTTGACCAACTATGAGATGATTATGTCGGAGGAGTTTGTGCGTACGATGAAGCCATACGTGCAAAAAGGTCTTTGTGAAATTGGCATTCACATACACGCTTGGAACAATCCTCCGAGATATGATCTGAATGGGTTGTATGATGGTAATCCTTATCTTCTTGAATACCCATATGAGGTGATGCGAGACAAGTTTGCTACAACATATAATCTTATTGTTAAATGCCTTGGAGTAAAGCCAGTTTCTCATAGAAGTGGTCGTTGGGCGATGGATGATAGGTATTTTAAACTGCTTGAAGAGTTTGGGGTTATTGTTGATTGCTCATATACCCCAGGTGTTTCATGGCTTTCAGCTAAGGGCGAGACGGTACCTGGTGGAAGTGATTATCGTAAAGTCCCTAAAGGTGCTCATCTGGTCGGAAATATTCTTGAATTACCAGCAACGGTTCGCAGGTATGGTCATTATGTTACAAAAGGAAGTTTAAAACATCAATTACGTGCCTTAATAAAGGGTGGGGTAATTTGGTTAAGACCGGCGTTGAGCCCTTTGTTTGAAATGAAGAAATTGATGAAGGATGTTGATGAAGAGCAAGGTGATGACTATCTTGAGTTTATGATTCACTCTTCGGAGCTGATGCCAGGAGGTAGCCCCTATTTTAAGGATATTTTATCTGTTGATAAGATGTATGAAACCATGAACCAGGTTTTTACATATGCGCGTGAACTGGCTTATGAGGGTGAGACTCTTAAGGAATATGCTATACGATACAATAAAAATTATTATGGCTAAAACCAAAATACTTATTATTATTGATCAAATGCAGATAGGAGGAGCAGCACGCGTTACCAGCATTTTGCTCCATGAGTTGATTGAGAATGGCTATGAGGTGGTTTTGGCATTAGATAATATTAATGCCAATGTTTTTTATTCTATACCGAAAGATGTAAAGCAGGAATATATCCCAATTAAGGCTTCTATGCCCATAGGTTTGAAGCAAGTAAAAGTGATTATAACTGCTCGCCAGATCATCAGGCAGGTGCGACCTGACGTGATTATTGCAGTTACCTTTTCCCCTTTCTTTTACGCACATTATGCCGCCATAGGGACGGGAGTTCCTGTGATTGCGTACGATCACACTTCATTTGGTCGTAAAATGGGGCACTTCGTCAATTGGATTCGTTATAGTCTTTATGGACAAGCCGATAAATTGGTAATACTTACAGAAAAGGATAAACACTTATTAGGAGAGAAATTCCCTCGGAAGAGTGTAGTTTACAACCCTCTTACTTATCCCATAGTAAGACATGTTGGGATTAGAAATAAGACGGTGCTTTGTGTCGGTCGCATTGATTCCTGGGATGTTAAAGGATTTGATCGCATCATTGATATGTGGTCGCATATTGCACCAAAATATCCAGACTGGAAGTTGCAGATTGCTGGGGGCGGTGCAGAAGACAAGGTTGCTGAGATTCGAAAGATGTCAAAGGATTCAGGTGTTGATAAACAGATTGAGTTCTTGGGACAGATTTATGATATGCCCGCACTTTATGCGGCGACATCCATCTTTGCTTTACCTTCACGAGTGGAAGGGTTCCCAATGGTGCTGCTGGAAGCTATGTCACAAGGTTGTGTGTGTTGCACTTTTGAGATGGGAGGAGCTGTAAATGAGATGATGAATGAAACCTCTGGGGCTATTGTGAAAGATAATGAGCTTACAGACTTCGAACGAGCGCTAGAGAAATTGATTAACCTTTACCCTCATTATGAGGATTTGCAAGAGAGTGGCTACAAAGATGCGGCTCGGTTTTCTGGCAAGAATTTCTATGACCAATGGAATAGAATAATACAAAGTGTTATATGATACAATCAAGAAAAGATTATAGACTTTACCTTCGTGAAGATTGCCTCGCAAATATCAAGCGAGAATCTTGTAGTTGGTTTCGTATGAAAATATCGTTATGGTATGGACTTGAGTCATACATGGCATATAATTATTTGAGGAGACTTCGAAAATATGAATATTTATTAAATAGGGGGGGGAGGGATTATTCATAGAATAAGATTAACAATTGCAAAAATTCGTTACCGAAGGTTAGGTATTAAGTATAGATTTCGTATAAATCCCAATGTTGTGGGATATGGATTAAGAATACCTCATATTACTGGAGGTGGCATTATTGGTCCAGATAAAATGGGAAAACATTGTATTGTGAATGCAGGTGTCGTAATAGGAACTAAAACAGGGACGATAAAAAGGCCAATCCTTGGTGATAATTGTGAAATAACTATAGGGGCAGTTGTTATAGGAAACATCATAATTGGAAACAATGTGATAATTGCGCCTAATTCTGTGGTGGTGAAGGATGTTCCAGATAATGCTGTAGTCTCGGGAATCCCGGCAAAGATACTTTCTATAAATGGTCAGAGAGTTTAGTGCATTGCCTTTTTATGTAATAAAATCACAAAATGAATAAAAGAATATTCATGTATGCTACTCTTCCTAAAATAGGACAGGCTCCTTTTGGTGGAGGAGAGGTTGGTAATATGCGTACAATACGAATGTTGCGTGAGGCTGGTTTTGATATTACGACCATCCGTCAAAGAAAAGCAGATGCGACCTGGGGTAAGAAGCGAGTATTGTTATCATACCCATTCCGTCTGTTGGCGGGATGGAGTGAGACTTTCTGTAAACTGTTGTTTGGCTCGCGTAATAGCCTTGTTCATTTGTCTGGGTTTGCAGGGAAGACCATTTTTAATGAATATGTGTTAATGCATATCATGAAAGTAATGGGTTACAAAGTTATTTATGAGCTTCGGGGTGGAGGTGCTATTGATTTTTGGACAAGCGGATCATCACGATACAGAAAAATGTTTAGCTATCTGTTGAATGGAGCCTGTTATGTCTTTGTACAAGGAAAAGAGAATATTCCTTTGGTAACATCTATCAGCAAAACCCCTGTTTTTCACTATGCCAACTGTGTGGAAGATAGTTTTGCTCCGAAGCACATGCCCAAGAAACCTACTAATCAAATCAACCTGCTTTTTTATGGTCGTGTGGAAGAGAATAAGCATGTGGATTTGATTGTGGAAACCGCAGCGAAAGTTCAGAAGACTATCCCTAATGTATATTTGACGATAGTCGGTAACGGTAAGGCTGACTACGTTGAGCGAGTGAAAAGTATGATGCGGTCCTTGCTTAAGCCAGAATCTTTTACTTACATTTCGGGATGCAAGCATGAAGATCTTCCTGCATTACTGACTGACAAACACTTCTATATCTTTCCATCAACTCAACCACGAGAAGGACAATCTAATTCTGTTACGGAGTGCATGGCATACGGTATTATCCCTATTGCATCTCCTCAAGGTTTTAATCGCTCTACAATAGGTGATGATGCCTTGATTGTTAATGATTTGACAGCCGATGCATATGCGGATAGAATTGTTGGAATAATTAATGGTGGAAAATGTCAATATTATTCAGCCAAAGTTTTTGAACACTTCAGGCATAACTTTACACAAGATGTTGTGTTTAAGAAAACACTGGAGATATATAGAATAATAGCCAATTAGTACTGATGCGTTAATAATTATCAAATAAAGAAAGTTCTGAAAAATCCTTATTTCAAATGAGTAGTTGAGGGGCTGTCATAAACCTTCAGTACAAACTAATTTCAAATCGAGGTTAAAGTAGAAAATTGTTAAACTTTGCATCTTAATAAGTTACGAACATAGATGCGAAAGTTAGCGTATCACTAATAATAGTCAATAATGAATAATCAAGAAGACTTTTTTCGTATAGGAAGAACTAGGATATCGATTACGGATGAGAGCAAGGCTATCCGGACAATAATTAGTGCTATCGATAGCAATCAAAAGGGATATGTCTGTGTTTCAACATTGAGAACTGTACCCATTGCTAATCGTGATGATAGGTATTGGGCGGTAATGGAGAAGTCATTGATGAACACACCCGATGGGACACCTTTGGTGTGGTGTGGGCATTGGTGGGGGTTAAAACAAGTACAGAGAGTGTGTGGTCCACATTTATTTCCCAGAATGCTTAAGATAAAAGGATATAAGCATTTCTTTTTAGGGGATACTGAGGAAACATTGTTGGCTTTAAAAAAGAAAGCGAAAGATGAGTTTGGAGCTGAAGTAGTAGGTACATATTCTCCACCATTCTCTCCTTTGAATGAGTATGACTTTGGGAGCATTGCAAAGATAATCAATGAGAGTGGTGCAAATTTAGTTTGGACTGCCATGCGTGCCCCGAAGCAGGATTTGTTCAACTCTATGTTAGTGTCTTATTTGAATGATGGTGTAGTTTGCGTAGGTGTGGGAGCTGCTTTCCGTAGTGTGATTGGTCAGTTGCGTCAACCTGATGGCATTCTACAGAAGTTGGGGTTGGCAGGACTACTATTTAAAAGACCGGAATCATCATGGTGGGATGAGATTAAATGGTATGCTGAACATATTATATATTTGATAAAGTATTTCTTCTTAATAATGTGGAAGAGACTTGTTGGGAAGAAATATTATAATTATTAAGCAATGAGTAAAATCTTATTACTTGATGGAGAAGGCGTACAAGTGGTGTGTATGGCCCGCGAGTTGAATAAACTAGGACATGAGTTGACAGCCCTTTGTGCACAAAGGGTTAGCAGCGGGTATGCTACCAAATACCTTCAACATAAGTACAAATCCCCAAGCTTACACCTTGAGCCAGAGGCGTTCAAGGCTTATTTCTATGAGCATCTTAAGTCACACCAATATGAATTGATTATTCCAATGGGTGATGAGTCTGCTTATTTCTTAAGCCTTGAAAAGGAAAAGGTTGAGCAGCAGTATAAGATTATTTGTGCGGTGGAGACATATTCTACCTTTGAGTTGGCTAATGATAAGCAGAAACTTATGGAGGTATGTGAAAAGTTCGACATCGTGCATCCACATACCAGGGCTTTACCTTCAATAAAGTTGGGGACAGAAAGTTCGGAGTTTAGGAATAATTTAAAATCTGTGGCAGAGTATGTGGGATTTCCTGCTATGATTAAGCCTAACTTGTCGGCAGGAGCTAAGGGGATTACTAAAGTTGGAAACTTGGAGGAACTTGAAGACAATTATCCAGTTATTGCTAAGAGCTTTGGTGCTTGTGCGCTACAGCAGTATGTGGAACAGCCTGATTATTATTATAATGTAATGTTGTTTCGTAGGTATGATGGAAAGACAGTTGCCTCAACTGTGATTAAAATCCGCAGGTTCTTTCCACTTAAAGGTGGTACAAGTTGCTATAGTGAGACGGTGGAACATCCATTTCTCGTAGAACAGTGTGAACGCTGTTTGGACAAATTAAATTGGCATGGCTTTGCTGACTTTGACATATTGGAAGATAAACGGACTCATGAACTTAAAATTATTGAGATTAACCCTCGCGTCCCATCAAGTCTCCAGGCTAGTTTTGCTGCAGGTGTAAATTTTGCGAAAATATTTGTAGATGAATATCTTGGCAATGGCGCAGAACTGTTTGATATGACTAAATATAAATCTGGTCAGCAGGTTCGATGGTTTGGATTGGATGTGATGTGGTTTTTGTTTTCACCCGAGAGATTCAAGTTTAAACCGTCATGGTTTAAGTTCTTTGGGAAAGATGTAAGTTATCATGATGGCGCATGGAATGATCCATTGCCTATGATAGCCGGATGTCTTCAGGGAATTATGAAGTATTTGGATCCAAATTTTAGAAAAGCTAAACTGAAAGGATAAAACATAGGAATATTATGGATAGTACAAGACTGGTGAATCCGATAGGGGGGGGTAAAAGATTAGATTATAATGACTTAGCCAAGGCTTTTGGAATGTTGGCAATCATTTGGGGCCATATCCGTCTTACAGGATGGAGTAATGCGTTCGTATATGCATGGCATATTCCTTTATTTTTCTTCCTGAGTGGTATGGTTTTCAATAAATGTAAATATGCTGATTTCAGGACTTTTTTTATGAAGAAAGTGAAATCGCTGCTCGTGCCTTATGTGATATTTTCGTTCTTGACATGGTTTGTGTGGGCCGCATTTTCCTTAGTGACACATGCTCAAGTGGATAGTTACTGGATGCCGTTGGCGCAGACTTTCATCGCTCAAGGTAGTGGTGGTTTCTTGGTTCACAATGTGCCGTTGTGGTTTGTAACTTGCCTGTTTGTGATGGAGGTCATCTATTATTTCTTGTCTGATTTCAAGAAAGTATGGATTTTGATTGTCAGCATTGCCTTGGCATCGGTAAGTTATTACATGATTACGTATGTCGATGTCGTAGATATTACTTTGCTGCCTTGGAATTTGGAGGTCGCTTGTCTTGGTCTGCCTTTTTTCGCGATAGGACATCTGATAGTGCAGAAGTTCGGGCATCAGCAGATGCAGAACTGGGTGGATAGCCATCGTGTCGTTGCACTTATTTCATGCATGTTGCTCGGTTCCCTTGTGTTTATTGGAAGTAGTTGCAATGGCAGCATATCATTTGGACATGCAGATATACATAATCCGTTGATTACATATCCATGTGCATTGGCGGGAATAGCGATGATGCTTTTGTTCTGTATGTTGCTTGCCGGTACTGAGTCTTGTCGGAATGATGCAAAGTGGATGCATTGGATTAAATGGTTCGGTCGCAACAGTTTCACCGCTATGGCTATCCACAATCCGATCAAGGGCTTTGTCTGTGTGATCGTTGGTGTGCTTTTAGGATGTGGAAGTGCTGCAGTTTCTAATAATGGTAGTTATTCGGTGGTGGCATTTGTATTGACATTGACAATTACTATTGTTGGTATTTCTCTGGTTAATTGGGTAAAGACAGTATATAATAAGTTGGTGATGAAATAGATGATAGCTGGAAGCTGAGCATAAGTGCCAGTCCATATTCCAACTATTTGAATTTTTAAAAATGAAAAGAGTACTGATAACTGGTGCCAATAGTTTTGTGGGTACTTCCGTGGAACGTTGGCTGATGCGTGAGCCTGATAAATATCAGGTGGATACGGTGGATACTATGGATGGAGTTTGGAAACAAGCCGATTTCTCGAAGTATGATGCTGTATTTCATGTTGCAGGTATTGCGCATGTGGATCCGAAGCCGGAAATGGCTCCTCTTTATTATAAGGTAAACAGAGATCTGGCTATAGAGGTGGCTAAGTGGGCGAAGTCTCATGGAGTGAAGCAGTTTATTTACATGAGTTCGAAAATCGTTTATCACGCGAGCAAGTCATTGAAGGGGGATGTGGTAACCAAAGATACGATGCCTAACCCTAATGATTTCTATGGTGATTCTAAATTGCAGGCAGAAAAGGGCTTGAATGAATTGTCGTGTGATACGTTTAAGATAGCTATTATTCGTCCGCCAATGATTTACGGGCCTACCGGAAAGGGTAATTTCCAGAGGCTGGCTTGGCTGGCCACTAAGACACCGGTATTTCCGGCGTGGCACAATAAGCGGTCGATGCTTGCCATTGACAATTTGTCTGAATTCGTGAAGCAACTGATCGAGAGAGAACTGGACGGTACATTCTATCCGCAGAATAAGGAGTTGGTGGACACTGTGGAGTGTATCCGGTTTTTTGCGAAGATGTACGGAAAGAAGGTTTGGATAACCGGTTTGTTTAATCCTTTGGTATGGTTGGGTTCTTTCGTTTTGCCTCAGATTCCTAAGATGTTTTCTGATTCGTATTATGTCCCGGAGATGTCAAAATATGATTTTGACTATAATGTGGTGACTTTTGATGAGAGTCTTAAGGGGATAGAGCCAAAGAAGACAATGAGATAATGGTTTTGTTTTATGGCGTATAGATTTTTCAAGCGCTTTTTCGACGTTGTTTGCGCCATTTTGGGCATCGTCGGCACGTCGCCGATATGGATTGTTTCTATTATTCTGACGGAAGTCAGCGATCCCGGGCCATTGTTCTATTTCGCCAATCGTGTCGGGAAGGATAACAGGCGGTTCAAGATGTGGAAGTTCCGTTCCATGCGAGTGGCTCGTGGTGCAAGCGAGGCTTCGCTTCGTCCGGAGCAGGATCGGATCTTTTGGTGGGGAAGGATCATGCGGAGGCTCAAGATTGATGAGCTGCCGCAATTGTTGAATATTCTTAATGGGACGATGTCGATTGTCGGCCCTCGTCCGGCGGCGGTAGATCAGGTTGAGGTCACCCGTGGTGGAGAGAATGCGGTCGCCTCAACAGTGCCTTGTGGACTGACAAGCCAGTCAAGCCTTTGGGACTACATCTATGGTGATCAGTTCCCGGATGAGAAGGAGTACAATGAAAAGGTTCTGCCTGTCCGACTGAAACTTGACGTTTATTACGTGAGGCATGCCTCTTTCTTCGGAGACATGAAACTAATCCTTTGGACAGTCATCGCGATAGCCTACACCGCCTGTGGAATGTATCCTCAATGGATGCATGATCGGCTTGTCGCGTTCGCAAGTGAGGGTTAGAAGATAATAATTAATCAACTATTTATCAATGCAAATGGCTAATTTCTCTGAAAGATACGGATACGTTAAGCCCATTGAGGTTTTGAAGAAGGGTTTTATTGAACAGGATTTGGCAAAATCTTTATGTTCTTGCTATGATATGTTGTCGGAAGATTTTGAACAACAGTCAAATAATCAGAGAGATTATGAGGCGTTGGAACTATATTTATGGGTTGATTTTCTGCACGAAAGAAAGGGAGACTTCTATTATGGTCGGTTTGGCCCAAATACAGTTGTAGCGACGGAGTTTTTATTAGATGACATAAGAACATGGTATAGTAAGTTTGATTTGATAGAGAAAACGTTGACATACCTTAGAAAGACATATTTTCGTGGCGATAGTAGGGATCGCGTTTCTCAGCAGATAGTAGAGAAATTTGTACATAATATTAATCACTTTTTGCGGGATCTGAATTATGGCTATAGGGTTGTGGATGACATTGTGGTTCCGATTACCACTGATGAGGAAATGAAAGCAGTCAAGCATGCTATTGATGACTCAAAAGATAACATCAGGCATCATATTCATTCCTCCCTTGAACTTTATTCTAAAAGGCCAGAAGCGGATTATCGAAATTCGATTAAGGAATCAATATCTGCGGTAGAGGCATTTTGCAGGGAGAAAACGTCAGAGTCAAAGTTGGGAACTGCCTTAAAAAAATTGGAAGTGTCTGGTGTTGTTATACCAAATATGCTTAAAACGGCATTTGAAAAACTCTATGCTTATACTAATCAACCTGATAGTGGCATTAGGCATGCCTTGATGGATCCTGATGGAGATTATGTTCCCGGGCAGGAAGAAGCTCTATTCATGCTGGTCTCGTGTTCTGCTTTCCTAAATTACCTTTATGGTAAAATGGCTAAATAATCTTTGTTGTATCTAATTTAATGTATTAACAATGAAATATTTACTTGTAGTTGCCCATCCGGATGATGAGGTGCTTGGGGCTGGTGCGTCCATGTTCAGATGGAGTCGTGAGGGACATCAGATTGATGTCGCTATCATGTGCACGGAGGCGAAGGCGCGCGCTTTCCGCCCGGAGGATAAGGAGTTGGATGAAGATTTGAACGCTTCGTCGGACTTCCTTGGAATACACCGAAAGTTCGAGGCCACATTCCCGAACATCGAGATGAACACGGTTCCTCATCTGAAACTTGTGCAGTTCATCGAAAGCGCTATCCGTGAGAGCGAGCCGGACATCATCATCACCCATCATCCGGCGGACACGAACAATGACCATCTTCAGACTAGCCTCGCCTGTCAAGAGGCCATCCGTCTTTTCCAGCGTCGCCCGGAGGTGAAACCGATCTCTGAGTTTTGGTATATGGAGGTGCCATCCTGCACGGAATGGGCGTTGAACAGTGGGTTGAACCGTTTCCAGCCGAATCTTTGGGTAGAGGTGGGGAAAGAAGGTGTAGATGCCAAGATCAAAGCCCTCTCGATGTACCGTGGTGTCATGCGTCCTTATCCTCACCCACGTTCCGAAGAGGCCCTCGAGGGCTTCGCCGCTTATCGCGGCTGTCAGGCTGGGTGCAACTATGCGGAGGCGTTCGAGGTGATACTAAGGAGAATAAGTTGTGATTCCGTTAAAAGTGTGTAAGATTCTGAGGATTCTTGACTATTTTTGATTTAATCGTTATATTTGCCGTGAACTTTTAACGGAATTGTGATATGCTTCTTCGTTTTGTGGCAGAGAACATCTTTTCTTTCAAGGATGTGACGGAATTTAATACATTTCCGTCTAGTAAAAGCCATAGCCTTGTTCACCACAAGATAGATTGTTCACATACTACTGCTCTGAGGCTGGCGGCTGTTTATGGCGCAAACGGGGCTGGTAAAAGTAACCTGTTGTCGGCGATGAATTTGCTCCGCGAATTCGTGCTGTCTGGTTCTCTTGATTTTCATGGATTCAATGAAGGACTGGCGTTCCGCTTTGACCCTTCTTGCCTAGGGAAAGCATCTGGGATGGCCATTGAGTTTTGCCGGAATGACAAGGTTTTTTATTATCACATCGAATTTAAGGGACGGGAACTTGTTCTGGAGGAATTGTTGCTTAGTAAGAAAACTAAGGACATTCCCATTATTCAGCGTGAAGGAGGCAATATAAAACTAAACGGCGATTTTTTGACGAATGGAGTTAATGATGAGTTTTTGAATGCCCTTGATCGCCTTGTGCGTCCTGATATGCTCCTCTTTTCATTTTTAGGCCAATATTATCATTCTGAATCTGAACTTGTAGCGGAGGCCTATTCTTGGTTCGCCGATCGTTTTAGAGTCGTGCTTCCGGACACAATCTCTGGCCATGTGCCACATCTTTTTGATAAGTATGAGCCGTTCAGGCGTTTGGTTAATGAGACTATTCCGGAACTTAAGACGGGTATTTCCGCTTTGCGTGTCAGGAAAGTGGTTGTGACGGATGAAGTGATAAACGGCAACAAGGATCTTATCTCTGTGGTTAGTAACGCTCGCAATCACCCAGATGAGCCTCAAATTGTAGAAAGGAATAATGGCCTTGGGGTCTCAAATGTGATTTTTGAAGATGGACAGGTATGGCAGAAAACGCTTGTCTCGGTTCATGAAGACACTGGTGGGGACATTGTGGAAGTCCCTGTCTCGATTGAGTCAGACGGGACACGGCGTCTTATAGAGTATATGCCCCTTTTCTTTGCCTTGACACATGGCCACGGCGTTTTCGTTGTTGATGAGATTGAGCGTAGCGTCCATCCTATTATGGTTAAGAGTATCATTCAAAAGATATCCGACAGCAAGCAAGCGAAAGGCCAGCTAATATTCACAACTCACGAATCATGTCTTCTGGATCAGAGTATTTTTCGTCCGGACGAGATCTGGTTTGCTCAAAAAGATGCGGAGCAATCAACTAAGCTATATCCACTCAGTGATTTTAATATTCACAATACCGCTAACATAGAGAACGGCTATCTGGCCGGGCGCTATGGCGGAATCCCTTTCTTGTCAAATCTAAAGGATCTTCATTGGTAGCCATGATTACACGTGTCAGACAGTACGCCAAGAAAGAGCCGAGCCGGGATGCTCATAAATTGTATGTAATCTGCGAAGGTGCACATGATGAGCCTAAATACTTTGAGTTTTTCGAGGGACTGTCATCAAACCTTAGTGTTATCACGATTCCTTCTGAGGCTGGCAAAACCGATCCTGTGCAATTGGAACGTAGGGCTATGGAAAAGTTTGACTTTGAGTGTGGTTGCTTTTCTTTGGATTTTTCACAAGGGGACAGAATTTGGTTTGTCATTGACACTGATGCTTGGGCATTGGAAGGTAAAATCGCGGTTCTTCGTGATTTTTGCAAGAAAATGAATGACGACATTTTCACTCGGTTTACCGAGATCAAACCGTATTGTGTTTGGAATGTCGCTCAGAGTAATCCCTGCTTTGAAATTTGGCTGTATTATCATTTCTATCGCAGTGCACCTGCTATAAAAGAAGTGGATGAATTCGCATCTTTTAAGCAGTTTGTTGATAGTAAGATAAATGGTGGATTTAAGTATGAGTCGGATCCTGTGAGGTTAAAAGATGCCATAGCTAATGCGGAGGCCAATTTCGGCCATGGCGACAATGAAGCGATTGCGTTGTTTTCTACTGAACTCATGTTTCTCGGAAAGGAAATTAATAACTTTGTGTCTGTGGAACTGGCAAAGTTGTATAATAAGATGGGATAGTAGTTGTCTTCTCTACATGTTTCTAAGAACCACTTTAGGCACTTGGAAATATCTTTGAGAAAGATTATTTCTGTGAAAGATATTTGTAACTCTATGTCATTCACGATGTTTATCTACCAATAATAAGTCCTCACCTTCCGTTTGTGAAGAAGGCGCAGGCCGTTCATGTGGTCCTGTTCGCCAAAGTGCTGCCTAAGAATGCTGAGTCGGCCAGAGTGTTCCTTCCAGAAGATGTCTTGAAATAACATTATCCGGGTGCGTGGCTGTCGTTTTTGAGCCCGTAAGTTGATCTTTTGATAGGTCTGTGTGCGGAGGAAGCTAATTCGCACCAGGGTCTTATGTGTGTTAGTCAGGGTCTTGCCGAATGTGATCTCTTTGTATGTGATTGTGCGGCTTATATTCTTGGACACGAAGAGCAAATATTCAATCTAAAATATTCACTAATAAATGAAAACCGCCCTAATCACCGGCATCACGGGCCAGGATGGCTCGTACCTTGCCGAGTTGCTGCTGTCAAAGGGGTATGACGTGCACGGGACGATCCGCCGGTCATCGGTGGACTACCGTGAGAGGATCGCGCACCTTGAGGGGCAGCCTAATTTTCATCTCCATTACGCCGATCTGGGGGACTCGATGAGTCTGATCCAGGTGATGAACCGCGTGCGACCGGACGAGGTGTACAACCTCGCGGCGCAGAGCCACGTCCAGGTGTCGTTCGACTCTCCGGAGTTCACGGCCGACGTTGACGCGACCGGGGTGCTGCGCATCCTTGAGGCTATCCGCCAGACGGGACTCGCCGAGACGTGCCGCATGTATCAGGCCTCCACGTCAGAACTCTATGGAAAGGTTGAGGAGGTGCCTCAGAACGAGAACACCCCGTTCCATCCCTACAGTCCGTATGCCGTCGCCAAGCAGTACGGCTACTGGATCGTCCGGGAGTACCGCGACGCCTACAACATGTTCTGCTGCAACGGCATCCTGTTCAACCACGAGAGCGAGCGGCGCGGCGAAACGTTCGTCACGAGGAAGATCACCCTCGCGGCCGCGAGGATCCGTCAGGGGAAGCAGGAGAAACTGTACCTCGGCAACCTCTCGTCGCTGCGCGACTGGGGGTACGCCAAGGATTATGTGGAGTGCATGTGGCTCATCCTTCAGAACGAGAGGCCGGATGACTATGTGATAGCGACCGGCGTCCAGCACAGCGTGCGGGAGTTCTGCCAGCTGGCGTTCCGCGAGGCTGGAATTGAGCTTGAGTTCGTAGGCGAGGGTGCAGAAGAGAAGGGAATAGACAAGGCGACCGGCCGTGTGCTTGTCGAGGTGTCCCCGGACTTCTACCGCCCGACGGATGTGGTCAACCTGTGGGGTGACCCGACCAAGGCTAAGGCCACGCTCGGATGGAATCCGACCAGGACATCCTTCGAGGAACTGGTCCGCATCATGGTGGAGCATGACATGCGCAAGGTCGCCGCTGACGGTGCGGCGGAGGACGTGCGCAAGATGAATCTTGTCGAATATCTTGAAAAAGGCATTGTGAAATGATGGAGAAAAACGCGAGAATCTATGTGGCCGGCCATCGCGGGATGGTTGGCTCCGCTATAGTCAGGGAGCTGCGCCGGCAGGGTTACGACAACCTTGTCCTGCGGACGCACAAGGAGCTGGACCTCTGCGACCAGCGCGCCGTCGAGGCGTTCTTCGAGGCGGAGATGCCTGAATATGTCTTCCTCGCCGCCGCCAAGGTGGGCGGGATAGTCGCCAACGAGGAGGCTCTGGCCGACTTCATGTACATGAATATGACTCTGGAGATGAACGTCATCCACTCGGCGTGGAGGAACGGCTGCCGTAAGCTGGAGTTCCTCGGGTCGTCGTGCATCTATCCCCGCATGGCGCCGCAGCCGATGAAGGAGTCCTGCCTCCTGACGGGACCGCTGGAGAAGACGAACGAGGCCTACGCCCTCGCCAAAATTTCCGGTCTTAAGTACTGCGAGTTCCTGAACCGCCAGTACGGCACTGACTACATCTCGGTGATGCCGACGAACCTCTACGGCCCGAACGACAACTACCATCCGACCCACTCCCACGTGCTTCCGGCCCTTATCCGGCGTTTTCACGAGGCGAAGGTGTCCGGCGCTCCGTCGGTGACCTGCTGGGGCGACGGCTCGCCATTGAGGGAGTTCCTCTACGTGGACGACCTCGCCAACCTCTGCGTGTTCCTGATGAACGGATATTCCGGGAACGAGACCGTCAACGCCGGTACGGGGAAGGAGATCACCATCAAGGAACTGACGCGTCTCGTCGCCAAGGTGGTCGGCTACGAGGGCGAGATTCTTTGGGACGCATCCAAGCCGAACGGTACCCCGCGCAAGCTTCTCGACGTCTCCAAAGCCACGGCCTTGGGCTGGACCTACAGGACGGAACTGGAGGACGGAATCCGTCTCGCCTACGACGACTTCCTCCACAACCCGGTGAGGGCGGAAAGGTAGATATTCCAAGATAATAATAATGGCTGGCGGTCACTTTTCGTTGTGGGCCGTCTCCCGAAATATAGTATATGCCAAACAAGAAAGTATTCGTTTCCGGCTGCTATGACCTCCTGCACAGCGGCCATGTTGAGTTTTTCAAGGAGGCTTCGTCCTACGGCGACCTCTATGTCGGCATCGGTTCCGACGCCACGATCCTTGACTACAAGCATCACAAGACCGTGTACAGCGAGCGGGAGCGGCTGTTCATGGTGAAGTCGATCCGCTACGTCAAGGATGCGTTCATCAACCGTGGCCACGGCATCATGGACTTCATCCCTACCGTTGAGGAACTGAGGCCGGACATATTCGTTGTCAACGAGGACGGTTCGAACGAGGACAAACGCCGCTTCTGTGCGGAGAGGGGCATTGAATATGTTGTTCTCCAGCGCCGCCCGTCCGAGGGTCTGGCCGCCCGTTCCAGCACCGATCTGAAGAAGTCGGAGTCTTCGATCCCGACAAGACTCGACCTCGCCGGGACGTGGATTGACCAGCCGTATGTGTCGTGCCTTGCTCCTGGGTGGGCGGTGACCGTGTCTCTTGAGCCGACTTTTGAGGTGAGGGAGCGCTGCGGCCTCTCCACCTCCACCCGCAACGCCATCCGCAAGATCTGGCCGTACCAGCTCCCGAACATGGATCCGGAGATGCTGGCGAAGCTGGTGTTCTGTTTCGAGAACGACCCGGAGCGTTCGGACGGGGTGATCTCCGGTGCCCAGGACGCCATAGGAATATGCGTTCCCGGCCTTGCCCGTCACTATTACGACCAGCGTTTCTGGCCGGTCAAGATCGAGACGTGTTCTGACGAGAGGGTTCTCTCATGGCTTGAGGAGCACCTCTGCCTGATTCCGATGTTCCCTCGCCGTCCGGGCTGCTCGGTGGTTGAGGGGAAGGACATCACCCTTCCGAAAGTCCAGGCCTTGGCAAAGGCCGCGGATGACTGCTGGCACGCCATTCTTGACATGGACATTGACCGCTTCGCCGCCGCCTACCGGGCGTCGTTCGAGGCTCAGGTCGCCATGTTTCCGGGAATGGTCAACCCGACATCATGCGGAGGAGGCGTCCCCGATGGCTCGTCCTCACATATTCAAAAAGACGCCGCCGGGATTGCCGACGGACTTTCAGGACAACCATCCGAGAAGTCTTCCGACGTGCCTTCCTGCGTGCATTCTGAGGGGGCTTTTCTTCCGTCAGTACAGGAATATATTGACAAATATTCCCGGATGCCGGGTGTCCTCGCCTGGAAGATGCCTGGTGCCGGCGGTGGCGGCTACCTCGTCCTCGTCTGCACCTCTCGCCACACCTTCCCGGACGGAGCCATCGAGATCACCGTCAGGCGCGGGGGAATGTGACTTGTCGCGCACACGCTCACGGCTTCCGCTTCCTGATATTCATTGACCAAAGCCCTCGTGTCTCCTTTCCCGTGAGCGAGAAGCCCTTATTTGCTCACAGAAGCCTCATATTCAATACATCTCGTGCGCGGAAAGAAGCAATGCGCGCACGGCTTACAATAAAACCACAAGCAAAATGAAAAGATATTGCCAAACCCTCGACCTTGTCGGTGATGACCGGATGATTGAGAACTATATAGACGCCCACCGCCATGTCTGGCCCGAGATTCAGGAGGGTATCCGCTCAGTCGGCATCCTTGACATGCAGATCTACCGCCTTGAACGCCGGGTCTTCATGATCATGGACACCACAGATGACTTCGACTTCGTCAAGGACAACGCCCGTCTCGCCACCCTGCCCCGCCAGGCAGAGTGGGAAGCCTACGTCGCCCGCTTCCAGGGCTGCGACCCCTCCATGACCTCCACCCAGAAGTGGCACCTCATGGAGAAGATCTTCCAACTGGATCCTTCGGCAACCACGTCTGAAGGGCAGCGACCGGCAGAAGGATAAGTCTGGCCAAATGAATATGCTCCCTCGTGCGCAGGATGGCCGGTTTCGCTCACGGGAGGCTTTCGATGGCCACAAGTCAATAGTTTCTTAACATTTGTTCCACATCACGAGTTTCCTTTCCGTACTCATGAGTTTGGAAGCATTCATATTCATTTGTATTTCTGGTTATTTGCAGATGTATGAATGCTTTTTTTATTCCCTTAATTCGGGAAAATGCATTATATTTGTATGTCTTGTTCCTGCGGGTCCTGTTGTTGAACATATCGTTCAATTCATCTAGCTTGCTGTTGAGCTCATCATAGGAGAAGAATGTGTCACGACAGATACGGCTGTAGTAGTACCTGTATGTCTGGTTGACAAGGCTTTCGGCTGGACCTTTGTCCCGTGGCTTGATAGGGTGGACGATTCATGAAAAAGTATTATCATCTGCATGAGGAATATCTTGCGGCGTTAAAATAGTGAAATTATGATGGAAATTGACAATAAGTTCATCTCGAAGTTGCTGTACGAGGCTGCGGAAAATCCACGGCTTCGTCAGAACTATGACCTGCGCACGTCATCCGACGACAACAGCCAGCGTATGCTCAATGCTCTTCTTCCCGGCACAGTGGTTCCTATCCATCGGCACCCGAACAGCACAGAGAATGTCCTGCTGCTTCATGGAAAATTGGTCGAGGTGCTTTACGAGGAAGCGAGACCTGGAGACGGCATTGAACAGAAGCCTGACAAAGCAATTGGGCGTCGCCTCCATGAAACGGCACGCATTGTCTTGGACCCGTCCTCCGGCAATTACGGCTGCATAGTCCCCGCTGGCGTCTGGCACACGGTCGAAGTCCTGGAGCCGTCCGTCATCTATGAAGCCAAGGACGGGAAGTACGGCGAAGACGGGAGCGAGGCTGTGTGAGTTTTGGGGTGGACGCGGAGATTGTTCCGGCATATACTTATACTGCGTCGGCATCTGTCGTCTCGCTCATGTCGGTGCTACCATTGTCCTGGTGGATTCTCAGAAGGAGAATGTCGAGATGGGCTACAACAAGTTGGCAGATGCTATCACAGAGCGCACCAAAGTCATTGTCCCTGTGGATATTGCGGGTATCTGCGCTGATGTGGATAAGGTTCGTGAGATAGTGAGCCGTCCTGAAATTCTGGCAAAATTCCATCCTGCAAATGATATTCAGAAGCTTCTTGGCCGTATCGCCATTTCCAATGACTGCGCTCATTCATTTGGAGCTTCGCGTCATGGCAAGATGGCTGGCGAGATTGCTGATTTTTCTTCGTTCTCTTTCCATGCGGTGAAGAATTTCACTACTGCCGAAGGCGGCGCATTGACATGGAATCTGCCGTTCGGAAACGAGAAGGTGGAGCGTCAGCAGGTGTATTGCGGAAGTCCTGTACCTTTCATTGAGGGTGAGACCTGCGTGAAAGTATCTATCAGATTAAGCAATAGTCAGTTTTGGACGCTTATTAGTCATAATCATACGCCAGTTCATCTGTGCGTAATCCCCTCCCCTTAAAACCCTTCATCCGTAAGGAATTAATCCAAATTCATGCTATCATATTGTAAACTTCGGCCTTTGACGGTCTTTATTTGTGCATACGCGTATCTCATATATGAATTGAGTGCAACCAATGCTATATTATCATCAGCTTTTGTAATAGAAGACTCTTTTTTACCCAAAGAGTCTACCGAACAGAGCATGATAGCTTCGTGAATGTTATTGTCTTCATCTGAACAAATCCAATAACGGTCGTGCATAGGGCCATCATCTGGTTTGTCTGCGTACCACACAAAATTGAGCTTTATGCGGTTGGTTACACCCGAAGATATTGTGCGCCATTGAGAGGAATAATCCTCGTTGCAGTATTCCTTTCGATGGGCGAGAATTCTTATTTCCAATTCATTGTTAATATCACAAAGCGTCTTGATTATATCTAAATCTTTTGGTTTAAAATAAGGGTCGATGATTGTCAAGGTGTTGTAGTGTACAGACTGATACCAATTGGTGATATACGCCATCGCTTTATCCTCCTCTCCAACTTGAATATAACCATCGTCAGAATTGTTGTGATTATGAATTAAACTGTCCACACGGTTGATGCGCTCTTTTGTGCCAGCTCCCAACGACAGTGCGAGTTTTAGGTTGAAACGCAATGCACTATGAATGCAAAGCAACAATTCCCGATTTTCCTTGGATAATTTATACTTTCTAAAGATGTCCTCCATTATGTAAAGGATAGCCCATTGTGTATTTTCAATGTTATTTGCAAATATGTGCTTAATGGAAACATTGAAAATCGTTTCTATATTCAACAACTGCCCGGTACCATTGACAATGTCATCCAATCGCTTTTCAAAGAATTTTATTTGTTCTTCTAACGAAAGGCGGTAAATCCTACTAAAATTATCTTTGTCAAAATCTTCATGTGCTTGTTTCAATTTCTTAGCCGATGATATATGATTAAGCAATCGTTGCTTGTATTGCACACGCGCAGGGTCTCTGTCCATATTATCGACCATTTCTTCCGCTAATTCTGGCTTATGCTGATATATCATGTCAATTAGCCTTTGATGGTCTTCAAGCGTACCATTTATGCGCAAACTATTCAAAGCAGACTCTGCAATAGGCTTGACCATATCACTGAGCTTGTTTTCCATGCACTCGTTGATGCTCATGTCCAAACGGCTTACCTTATCGTAAGTGGAAGCTATCGAATCTGCCAAATGGATTCCTTTTTGGAAAAAATCGGTCTTGTCTTGCTTTTTCTTAAAGTAAGGGGCTATATGCAAGAAGAGAAATGCTCTATCTGCTTTATTCCCAATTTCCCCAATTTCAGTTTCCCAATATGTTTTTTTGTCGTTCCCAAAATCACCATTCACATATTTCAATGAAGCTAAACAGGCTATCTTGTAACCATCGTGCTGTACGCCTTTGGCTGTTGGTAGATTGTTACTAACGACTAGTTCTAAACTTTTGATTATGGTCTTCTTCTGTTCCACGCTTAGTGTATGCTTGGGCTTTCCATCTCGTAAACTCCTTGAAATTATAGTGATTAATTGATAATATGTTTCATCAGCGGTAGAATGTTCTAAGACGGCTATCAAGTCTTGATAGTCTTTATAATCCAAGTCGTATGCTTTCAGCTCTATGGACGTGCCGGACAGAAAGGAGTGTTTGCCAATAATAAACTCGGCGATACAACGTAGGCAATCATTTTTGAATGTTTCATCGTATTTACCCAATAGCGTATAAAACGTGTCCCGACTATGGATAAATAGCGCAGGAGCAATACGATAGATGATACATTTCTGGCTCATAACAGAAAGCCCGTCAAAGTCAGTGGGTATATATTCCATACACAATTTATCGAATTGCTGATGATTATTAGCCAAATAGTATTCCAAAGCGATATTCCCCCATATTGACACTTTCTCAACACATGACAGTTGTGAATCTATGTCGTCTCTGAATTGCGACAGCATACATTCGTCACTACTCAAGCCATATCTTATCAATAGCGACATTGAACGAACATAAAGTTTCATGGCAACTTCATAAGCAGACACGCATGATGATGATCCCAACAAACACTCTGCTTTGAGTGCGTGGCATTTGTTCAAGATAGCTTCCGCATCTTCTTTTGAAGTCTTGGCAAAATTCTTTGCCAAGAAGAATCCACATTCTATTTGCGCTTTCAATGTATCTATCAAGTTCCAATTCTTCATAACAGAATCCTTAAGTTTCACTGCAAATTTATCTGTAGGGAAATTCTTTGTTATCCATAAATACAAGCGCATGAATATCATAACCTTTTGGGATGCACGCTCCAATTCTTCAAAGAAATGGAACTCTTTCTTCACAACGGGCAAAAATGCAGCATGATTGACCTTTTCGGCATACAAGAGCATTCCGGAAAGCAACTCTAAAGGATATTCCCTATTGTCGTATGTGTTGTCTGTTTTTGAGATTAGTTCAAAGAAATAGTTGGGAGAAACTTTTTCTTCATCCTGCTTCAACAAGTAGTGTGTGGCAGCCAAAGAATAGGCTCTCTTCTTTCTTTCATCGGTGTTGATACCAACTACCAATTCATCTATCATAGTCGAATAGTCGCATACCAACGCCTTAATAGGTTCTTCCACGACCTTAAGATGATACGCTGTTTCTTGCAGGAGCTTATTGACAAATTCTGTGATTTCTTTCCTTATATCAACGCTTGAACACCCCAAAGTCTTTTCTGTTTCTGCTTTCTCACCTAAATGATCAAATCTTCCTAACAATTTAGACAGACAAGCCACCTTCACAGAATCATCCGTCAAATCAAGGATATGTAGATATATGTTCTCTAAATGCTCCTTGCTCTTTTGAGGCAAGACATCCTTTGTCGCTTCAATGATTGTCAACTCTGCATCCACATAGTCGAAAGTGGGATATTTGATGGTTTCAGACATTGATTCAATATATGCCATCGCCTTTATCATCTCATCTTCGTTCATTTTCGACATGGATTGACATACTCTATTGAGTAATTTTGCTTTGGGCATATCTGTACCTGATACTGCCACAATTAATTGAATAGCTTCTAGTATGGCTTTGCCAATACCCTCTTTCTCTTTATGTTCCGGCAACCAGAACTGCAGTAGATGAAGTTTTCGAGAATTGTTCGGCAACTTGTTCAGTTCTGTCAGGAATTGGTCGACAGAGGCATTTGCAAACAAACTCTTGGCTGCATGGGTAAATGAGCGCAGTTCGTTATTCTCTATTTTTGAACTGACCACATCAAAGTTGGTAATATTACCCATCTCATCGTCGGTCTTGTTGTTAGCCAGTAAAGACATCATCGAATACACCTTGTCAGCATTTATCGTTTCTTTGTTGGCTCTTGTTACCCGGTCAACAATGCAGATGGCTGCCTTGTAGTCAATAGGGAGTAATAGTTTGGCTAATTCGATAGCTTTGTCAGGAATCTTTTCAAACTCTATGATAGAAACCAACTGGTCTATATTATCTTTCACTATATCATAGTCATTGGAACTGAGTAGTTTTTTCCTTCTTGCTATTATGAGGAATGATTTTAGCCGTTCTTCTGACAAGTAGACATTTTGTGCTAATGCCAATGCTTGTTCAATATGGCCTGTTGCAAGCAAGGCTTCCAGTTCATAATCCCAAAGTTCATTTTTTTCTGTCTCTCGCGACATTGACCTGTTGACGGCAAAACGGAATATAGCTGAAGCATATCTACCAATCTTTGTACTACAAGCATTGTAGCCAAATTCGCATTGTTCATTTAGTGCAGCCTGTGATTGTCCTGTTACAAGAATTTGCTGCATATTCTCATTACTGAGATAAGACACAAGGTTTTCCGTCTGTCCCAATGATTTCATCAGTGTTGGTATCACACGAGTATAAGCAACCTCGTTCTCATGTTTTTGCAACTCGTGGAGTATTCGCAATTCTGTTTCTTGCTTGAGACTCTTGAGCTTTCTTTTAAGGTATTTGTGAAAGCCCTGTTGCGATAACCTACCATATCCATCGGCAGAAATAGAAACAAAATCGCTATGGCGTTTCGCCATATTTTCCAAATTTTCCGTTGAGACATTCAAGATTGCAGCTGCAATAGACTTGTGCAAGGAAAAGTCCGCATAAGTCAGCAAGGCGAAGAAATTTTTCGTCAGCGAGTCGCTTTCCTCAAATAATGAATTGAAATCCTCATCGTATAAATCACTTTCACCTGTTAAATTTGATTGCAACAAATCTTGCAATTTATTCTTAGCAATGTAGCGGTGAAGGACTATCTCCATTCGATGACCGTTCCCTCTTGTAATTTCACAAAGAAAGCCTAGTTCTTCGTCAGAAAGGTTGTTTTGGGCTTTTCTGAAAAACTCTTTGATGTCTGCTTGCTCAAAAGGTGTTATTTCATGTTCGCTAATAGACAAATTATTGTCCATTGGCAATAACTCCTTGATTTTCTCTTTTTTCCCTGTGAATATAAACCTACCTCTACTCCAATCCATATTGGCCAAAAGGCGCTTTACGCCCTCCTTTTTCTCTACCGGCAAATCATCGAACCCGTCAAACACAAAATAGAGCGGTTTCTCTTCATTTTTGATTTTTCGTGATACCCGTGTCCACAATGTAGCCAAAGTATGATTTTGAGCGTCATACCTGTTGAAATGCTCATCACCTCCAAACACAAACCAATACAATTGCTCCACAATGCTATGTTCCATCACATCCGGATTTAGCCACATAACGCTCAATCCGTCATAGAAGTAGCTGACACAATGTGTGGAGTGCTTTTGAACGAATTGCGACAGAACCGTCGTTACTCCTACACCGTCATCTCCGTACAGACAAAGTATGTTGTTGTCATCCAAACGATTCTCAATAAGTTCAAGTATTGCTTTACGTATTATTTCATACTCAACTGGATCTGGCCGTGAATCGCTAAAATAATACATATCCACGACTTTGCCTTCTGGTATTTTCCCCTCGCTGCACATATTGAAGTGATTTAAACTTATGTATATCGATTAAAATGTCGTCAAACAGCGTATAATTAGAATTATTAATAAATAATCTATGTGCGCTGTATGTGAACAAAGATACAATAAAAAACGAAATACTTCCTCATCTTTCTATAATGAAATGCGGTTTTGTGTCAAAAAACAGTTCGATTGAAATCATCAATGTCATTCTCTATCAGTTAGGGCCTGTCGTGAAATGTTTAAATAGTTTTTTACTTTTCTAACTGATTGATTTATAAAGTGATAGAAATTTCGTAACTTTGAAAAAGGGAAAAGAATTCCCCCAACCACCGACTAAAGTGAAAAATTGGGGGAATCGCAAAATTTATCTGCATGTCAAAAGTACGAAATTTTTCTGAAATAGCGCCAAACATTGCGTTTCCGGAGTTCAATTTTTACGAGCTCTACTATTCAACTTTCAAGAAAAGCGAATTGGGCAGGATAAAGAAGCTGCTCCCTCTTCGCAAGATGGCAGAGAACATTGGTCTGATAAGGAAAAGCATGGGGCCGAAGCTGGGACGCAGGTCGTTTTTCACGCCTGAAGGGAAAGTGACCCTGATGTCCCTGAAGATGTACACGGAACTCGGCTGTCTGAAACTGTTGGAACAGCTGAACGGCAACATCCACAACCAGATGTTCCGCGACGTGCTATGAGAGCGATATACGTTATCCGACTGACGCGAGGCTGCTGTGGGAAGGGATCGAAAAGAACTATGCGACGATGTGCGAGTTGGGCAGGAGATTGGGAGTCCACCGTCCCCGGACAAAGTTCCTTGACGTGCAGAAAGCGAGCCTTACATACAGGAAACAGCGCAAGCGCGGCAGGAACCAGACGAGCAAGATGACCCGCAGGCTGCTTGACCTGCTTGGCAAGATACTGAAGGAGATATGTGAGATTGAGAGGGGCCATGAGAATGCGGAAAACCTGTTGACTGTCAGAGAGAAAAGTGATTCGGAAATCATCACGAGGATGTATCGCCAGCATAAGAACCACTTCCGGAATAATGACAGCAGGGAAAGCATCCCCAACAGGATAGTGAGTCTCAGCAAGTCATATTTGAGACCGATAGTGAGGGGCAAGGAGGTGAAGAGCGTAGAGTTCGAAGCGAAAAAGGTCGGAGGCGACACTGGCTACGCGGGAACTGAAAACAGGGACTACTGCAAGGCGAACGGGATACAGACATCTTTCGTAAAAAGAGGCCGTCCGTTCGGTGAGAAGAAAAAGGAGAAAGACCTTGTCCGAAAGGAGCTTGCCAGAGTGAGGGCGACTGCGATGGAAGGCTCGTTCGGGACTCAGAAAGAGCACTACGATCTCCGAAGGGTCAAGGCCAGGACAAAGTGGACGGAAATCCTTTACATCTTCTTCGGCATCCACACGGCAAACGTGGTGCAGTTGGCGGACAGGATAGAACAAAGGGCGCGTTTGGCGGCAGCCTGACACTGAAACTTGCAGTCAATGCGGAGCTCATGTGGGGGAACTGTATCCTCGCCATGAAAAACAGACAAAAAAACCGGCCGAAACGACCGGAAACAGATATAAAATTGAAATTTTGATGAGTGGACGCAGAAATTGAAGGGATTGGTCGCTGCTTCGCTCATATTGAAAACATTAAACGACAATCCCTAATTATTAAATGCCAATAAGTCAAATATGACTCTGAAAGTTGTATCTTCATGTAGCATCATTGATTTTCAAGATATTGCATAGCTTTTATAGGCATTGAAATATGTAGCCTACTTGTAGCGTCTTGTAGCACGATGTAGCGTTATATCCCATTTTTGGTACAAAGTTAGTATGAAACCATTAGAATAAAGATAAATTCCTCGTGTTTAACACTAACTATTGCGCCAATAGATTTTATGTTAGAGGCTACAAACAAAGTCCTTCACCTTTGCTTGGTACTCTTCCTTGGCCATACCTCCAGTCTCTATCATTAAGTCAAGTACATCGCCAAGTTCATCAAAAGCAATATCATGATGATATTCTTTAGTCGTTCCATCCTTTTCCTCATAGATACGGTAGTAATCAGAGCCTTCATCCAAAGCAATATATATCTTACCTTGAAATTGGAAACCATTCACTTGCATGACAAGTGCCGCCATGGTGAAGTCTTCGCCATTGACATTCTTGACAATTTGGGTAGCATACATCTTTGAGATGCCCCAACTATTGATAATGTCTATCGGCGTTGTATGAAGGAAAAACTGTCTTGTAAGACTTAAAAATGTGACCATTGACTCATTTTCTTGCCTTGAAATTTGCGTGTACAAAGGAATAAGGCTAACTTTGTGGCCGTTAATAATGTGTATTTACGCAAAATAAACGAATAGAAATATGGAAATCCGTAGAGATAAATATCTAGATCTACTTATCCACGGTTGTGGGAATGGGTTGATAAAAGTGATAACAGGAATGCGCAGATGCGGCAAGTCATACCTGTTGTTCACCCTTTTCAAGAACTACCTCATAAAACAAGGAGTGAAAGAAGACCATATTATAGGGGTAAATTTGGAGAACCGACTGAATAAAAGTTTGAGAGACCCCGACGCATTACTTCAATACATAGACAGCCGTCTTTCATCAGACGGTCAATATTATGTTATGCTGGATGAAGTACAGATGGTCAGCGAGTTTGAGGATGTATTGAACTCATTCCTAAGCATAAGCAATGTGGATGTGTTTGTTACTGGCTCTAATGCAAAATTCCTGTCTAAGGATGTAATCACTGAATTTCGTGGACGAGGGGATGAAATACACGTGCGTCCATTGACCTTCAGAGAAGTAGCAGATTTCCGTGATGACTATTCGCAAGATATGATTCGTGAATATATGCTCTATGGAGGATTGCCACAGGTCGTTTTAGAAAACGATGTCAACAAGAAGGTGAGTTATCTGGAACAGCAGATGGAGCATACTTATTTGCGTGACATAAAAGAGCGATATGAAGTTCGTCAAGATAGCGATTTGTCAGAACTGGTGGACATCATGGCATCATGTGTGGGTGGTCTGACCAATCCTCCAAAGATTGCAGACACTTTTAAAAGTGTAAAGCATAGTAGCATTTCGGTGGATACCATACGTCTCTACTTGGAATATATGGAGGATGCTTTCGTGTTGGAACGTGTTACTCGTTATGACATTAAAGGAAGAAAATATATAGATTCGCCGTTTAAGTATTACTTTGAGGATTTGGGACTGAGAAATGCCCGATTAGGATTTAGGCAAGTAGAACCAACGCATATGATGGAGAATATGCTCTACAACGAGCTTCGTGCTATTGGAATGAAGGTGGATGTAGGACAGGTGTTTACCGAAGTGAAAATCGAGGATGGATCCCGTCAGCGCAAGACGCTGGAAATCGATTTCGTCTGCAACCGTGGCTATGAGCGAGTATACATCCAATCGGCCTATGCGATGGAAACAGAAGAAAAACGAGATCAAGAACTGACCTCTCTACGTAAACTTCGCGACGGATTTCGCAGAATCGTAATTGTAAACGGGCTACAACCTACCTACATGAATGAAGAAGGCGTGTATATTATAAATCTTATGGATTTTTTGCGCGACCCGGAGAAATACATGGAGGAGAGAGTATAAAATCACAATATTCTTAAACTGGTAATATTTTGTTATGTCTGAGTTTATCAAAGCCATCGGCATATTATATAAGAATGAATTAAATGCCATCAATACGTATTTAGTCAACCAGCCCACCAAGACTATGCCAAATCTAAACTCACTGATTGCGGCATTACCTTTGCTAGCTTTAGTGGCGTAATATAGGATTGAAGCAAACGATAAGATACATGGTTAAATCATATACCACAATCTTTAATGGTGGTATATGAAACATCAAAACTATAATTGTTATGTTAGTTTCAACAAAGAGACATCCCATAAGAAAAATCATAATTCTACGTTAATATACTTAATAAAAGCGACAAATTTATGACAGACAATTATATGGTAAGACGGGCAATCCCCGACTTGCTCGACAAGAAATACTACATACCTGAATACCAACGAGGCTACCGCTGGGAGAAAACGCAGGTACTGGATCTTTTGCAGGACTTGTATGCTTTCTTCATTGGTGACACTAAAGGACAATTCTATTGTCTTCAACCCATTGTGGTGAAGGAAAAACAGATGAACAATGAATTGTGGTATGAGGTGATAGATGGACAACAACGCTTGACAACTATTCGTATCATCATGCAGATATACGACCAGTTGAACAGCAACATGTTTACCACCGTATCACATAAGTACACCATCATGTATGCCACACGTCCTGATATGGTGGATATTTTTGAGTCAATCAAAATTGTTCCTCCTACTGCATCATCACCTGCCACCATTGATGAAATTCCCAGCAAATGGAGTCACATGATAGATTCTGTATATATCTACGATGCTGCAAAGACCGTTCTCGAATGGTTTATGGAAGATTTGTCAAGAGTAGGTGTCTTCTCCCAATATTTCTACCAGACTGCTGATAACGGAACAAAGTCCGTACAGGTCGTATGGTATGAAACAAATGAAGAAAAGGAGCCACATGATATATTCAACAGGATGAATTCGCTGAAAGTGGAACTGTCGTGTTCTGAGCTTATACGCTCATTGTTCCTCAGTAAGACCACCAAATTTGATTTGGGATCGCTGGATGGCTTCTCTGATTCTCTTAGAGAAGAAATTCTAAAAGAACGCTTTACAAACAAGCAGACAAGCATCAACGAGAAATGGGATGAACTGGAGCAACAGATGAAAGACAAAGATTTTCAGTCTTTTCTCACCAAACGGTCGGATACCGGGCGAAATTCCATTGGTCTCCTTTTTGATTTGATTAGTGGAAAATATGCTTCCGACAAAGCTGCCAAGTGCGAATTCCTGCAATTGCGCAAGGACGACGAACTGTATACTTATCTTTATTTCAAGAAACTGATTGACAAGGACAATGATGCTTGGAATACATGGGAGCGCGTGCTTAGTGTTTTTGACAAGCTGCAATACTGGTATCATGACAGGGACTTGTATCATAGAATAGGTTTTCTTAATGCCATTGCATCACCTGGAACGGAAGACGATGTGATTTGCAGTCTTCTGAACTCAAAAATAAAGCGGAGAGTTCTGAAAGAACAGCATATGGTAAACCTTATCAAGGATGCCATGACGCTTCCTAAAGACAAAGGAACCAATCAGCCTATCGTGAGCTTGGAACAATTGCGCTATGACGTAAGTACGCATTATAAGTACATCAAAAAACTTTTGCTTCTTTATAATGTGGAAACCACAAGACTGCAGAAGGAAGGTAACTTCTTCTCGTTCGATAGGTTTAGATATAACTACAAAATGGTCAACGGAAAGGAAGAAAGAGCCGACAAGACCTGGACTTTGGAGCATATCCATGCACAGAACTCGGATTGTCTCCCGGAAAAGAAAAAGGATTCGTGGTACGAATGGATTGTCTGCAACAAGGATGCTCTGAAAAAGATGTCTTTAGGCAGTCCCGAGCTTACACAAGAGCAAAAGAATATCATTGAGGCATTGGAACGTGACGAGCCTATATGCCGTTCAAAAACATATGGATATGACAAGATTAAAGCCCTGTTTGACGATGTTGCCAGATTTTATGATTTGCTGGATGCTAAAGCCGACAAAGCGGTTGCCGTACACCAGTTGTCAAATATGACATTGTTGGATTTAGGGCAAAATGCAATGGTAGGCAAATCGCCGTTCGAAGTAAAACGTCAGTTGATATGCAATGAAATATCCTCAAATAAGTTTTATCCAATCTGCACCCAGAAGGTATTTTTGAAAATGTATGACCAAGAGGAACTTCAAATACATTCTTGGGGGCAACGGGACAGAATTCTGTATTATGAGGATATTAAGAAAAAACTGGCTCCATATATAGTTGCCACAGCATTGTAATTCAAACTTGATAATCATGGATAATCAAATAGGATATAAAACTACATTTTGGGAACTGGTTAGCAAACAGCCCATCAGCATACCGACCCTGCAACGTGACTACATCTATGGGGCAGGAACAGAGAAAACGGAAACTGTTCTTTCCAATATGTTATCAACATTCAAGACGGCCTTGGATAGTGTAACGCAAGATCCGAATGACAGGAAAGAAGAAACGCTGGATTTTGTCTATGGGAGTGATTCCATTGCGAAGGATTTCATGCCACTTGACGGTCAGCAACGCCTTACAACGCTTTTCTTGCTTCATTATTACGCAGCACTTATCTCTCCTGACGCAACAGAGGAGGATTTTGCTACCTTGGCTCGTTTCAGTTATGCAACGAGAAACTGTACCGTGGCCTTTTGCAAACTGATCCTTTTTGCCAAGCACAAGGACTTGGCGAATGAAATCAGTATGAATGGAACAGGAGAAAAGGTCATAAGCGAATATCTGGAAAACTTGGATGAGTTTAGAGGGTCTTTCTACGCTGATCCATCTATCATGTCTATGCTGGTCGTTCTGGATAGAATTTATGAAACATTTGGCCATCAGACAGATTTGTGGGACAAACTAACTTCATGTGATTGCCCCATCAATTTCTATATTCTTGATTTCGGGCGGTTTGATTTGTCTGATGATCTTTACAACAAGATGAACTCTCGGGGAAAGCCCCTGACTTCTTTTGAGATTGTCAAGGCGAAGATACATAAACTGATACGAAAGATTAACATCGACAAGGCGAATAAAATCGCCATCAAGTTTGATACTACGTGGATGCAATTTATATGGGAAGCTCTTGATTACACGCAGGACTTGAAAGCCGTGGATCCCTCTTATATGAATATGCTACGCGCCATATTTGTTTGCTTTGATTATATTTCTGGGTATGACAAACCGAAATATAAGGATATAAGTGACGAGTGTTTGTCTCACCATCTGTCTAGTGCTATCAGAGTAAGGTCGATGGAGATGGTTTTGGATACTTTGTCCGCTTGCCACCAGAATATCCCAGATGAGCTTAAAGTCGATTTCAACGAAAGTTTGTCTTCTGCCATAAAGGGAGATATGCATGCTGGTGACTACATCCGTTTGTATTCTTATTTCCTCGGTCTGCACCTTAACCTTGACAAGGAGGAATTTGTTATACGCGAACGCCACCTGCGGAATCTTATCGCCAATAGTGCAGATCAGACCCGTGAAGAAAGATTGACGGATTTGTTGAACGACACTTCGCGTCTGATGCACGGGCAACTACTGAAGTTTAGTAAAGCGAAAGGGTTCAATTCACTTTCATGGAATGAGGAACAGCAAAAGGAAAGTTCAAGAGACGTATGGAGGAGTTTGTATCAATATGAGGATGTCTCCGAAATCAATGGAACACTGCAAGCTTTCACCATCGGATTGAATGACGATGGCAAATTGGACCTTAATAACAGATCGTTTGTACAGAGCCTGAAAATTCGGTTGGACAAAGCCAAACATTTCTTTGTGTCATCGGCAAATGAAAAGTTGAGAGAAGAACAAAAACGGTCTGCCCTTCTCTCTTTAGGCGATTATTCCATGTGCCGCTTGAACCATGAGGGATATCGCTACTATGGCGTTATCAACGGTTCCTGGCAAAATTTTACCGGCTATCATAAATTCGGAAGCCGTAACCGTATTATGGAAGTCTTTGACTTGATAGACACGTCGGTTCCGGTAAGTGCAATGGTAGGTTGCATAAAGACCGTGTGTCCTGAGAACTGGCGCTATTATGCCGTGAAATACGCTGGTGAAATTACTGTAGCCTACCGTTCTACGGATTATGGTTATCTCTATTTTCAAAGAGCTGAAGAACAAAATTCTTTTGACCCAAATGCCTCTTCCCTGGATGTATGCATTCTACAAAGTGGATATTTCTCAGCTACAAATGTGGCTTGGAAGATGTTGAACCGATTGGTGGAATTGCTCTCACAGGAAAAGTATTACATATATCTAGACAATCATGGAGGGAGTCCTATCATACTTTCACGTATCTCCAATGAAGTGAGACTGGATATAGAAATCGACGGTTGGCATCTGTACGGCGTTTCTTCGGATGTTTTGCAAGATTTAGGTATCGCACATACTATTGTTGGTACACCATCAGGTGAAGGTGACAACGATATAAATCAGCAAGCCAATACAGTCAACTGTCTATGCTACCACAATAATGGTTCGGACTATGTAGAAGAAGCTATTGCTCTGTTAGAGAAACTTTCTATTAAATATCCTGATATGTTGGTCGTCAAATAATTTTGTTCGATTCGACCGAAATTATTTTGGGATACGCAGATTAGCGCAAACCATACAAAGAGAGAGATTTGGAAGGCTATTTTTAGTCCATCCACCCCTTTCTCTATATAGCCTAATTGTCAATTCAAGTCTGCAGACCTATAAGAATGGAAAATATGGTGTTGCCAACTGGGAAAATCCGCTGACCTGGTATAATAAAAAAGCTAAACACAAAAAGGGGACTACTTAAAAGCACAAAAAAAGTCCTGCAAATCTTTCGACTTACAGGACTCTGTGCGGAGAGAGAGGGATTTTATACCACTCTACCATCTTCTGTAACTCGTTGATATTCAAGTGCCGTCTTTAGGCATTTTCGCTTATTTTGCACGAAAAATGGCGCAGAACTGGCGCAAGACAAAACGTCTTAAAACACTGTGTATGAATGACTTTTGTTACACAATTTAACTATTTTACGAAATCTATCGACTCTATTTTCTACTCCACCCCTCAAAACTTTGAGGAGATTATGGCATTACGACACTCGCTTCTTACTTTAAAACAAGTCGGTTGCCATTGTTTTCTGTTTATCATCTCATTGCCTTTGTATTATGTTTATGAATTGCTCTTATGAAAGGGGGATAATACTACACCATGACCACTATTTTACCATTATTATTCAAATGCCTATAAGTCAAATATGACTCTGAAAGTTGTATCTTCATGTAGCAATATTGATTTTCAAGATGTTACATAACTTTTATAGGCATTGAAATATGTAGCCTATTTGTGGCGTCTTGTAGCACGATGTAGCGTTATATCCTATTATTGGTACAAAGTTAGTATAAAACAATTAGAATAAAGATAAATTCCTCGTGTTTAACACTAACTTTGCACCAAAATACTGATGTTAGAGGCTACAAACAAAGTCCTTTACCTTTGCTTGGTATTCTTCCTTGGTCATACCTCCAGTCTCTATCATTGAGTCAAGTATATCGCCAAGCTCATCAAAAGCAATATCATGATGATATTCTTTTGTTGTTCCATCCTTTTCTCCATAGATACGGTAGTAATCAGAGCCTTCATCCAAAGCAATATATACCTTACCCTGAAATTGGAAACCATTCACCTGCATGACAAGTGCCGCCATAGTGAAGTTTTCGCCATTGACATTCTTGATAATTTGGGTAGCATACATCTTTGAGATACCCCAACTATTGATAACGTCTATCGAGGTTGTGTGAAGTAATTGGGAGAAGATGGTGTTCACAACGCTTCTTACATGTTCTCTGTCTAATGTTTTCATTCGTATAATCTTTTAAGTGGATATTCTTATATTAAGCCAAAAGTCTCTTTGTATATTCACGCAATCTTTCCAGGTGCTCCTGTTGGCTCATGCCGCCTGTCTCAATAACCGTATCGAGCACTTGCCCCAAGTCTTTATAGGCAATACTCTTCTTTTCCTCATGCAACATTCCGTTCTGTTCGCTATACAAGCCAAAGGTTTGCTTAACTCGGTTATTGGTTACATAGAGCCTGCCTTGGTAGTTGAAGCCATTAACATCCATCATCAAGGCAGCCACGTTTTTCTCCATTACATCAACCATGATTTCTATTTGAGTTGCAACCTTGTTTGTTATTCCCCAACTATACACCACATTAAGAGGTGTGGTGAGAGCCAACTGCTGCAATATGATGCATGCAGTTCTTCCAATCTGTTTCTTCCTTAATCTCTTCATATTTCAAAGTGGTTATGCAAAGGGTAAAGCAGTGAACCTTACCCCTTGCGGTAAGTACTAATCAAACTCAAATGGGTGTATATAATAATAGGTGTCCTCCGAGTCGTACTCGTATTCGTTGATGAAGTCCACCATTTCTTCCTCTGTCCGCTCGCCTTGGCTAATGCCGGTCTTCTCACACCATGCCTCAATAGCATCGCTGATGGTGTCATACACATCTTCACAAATATCTTCAAAGTTGCCACCAGAAGAACTTACACAACACTCTTCGCGAAAGAAACCTCCTTCATCGTGAACATGGAATATCTCACATCTACATTCTATCTCACGATAGCTTATAGAAAGTTCATTGCCAAGTACCTTATTCAATTCTTCAAAGAACAGGTCGCAAGCCGACCATGCACTTTCGGTGTCAAACGACAACAGCCCTCCATCCTTGTTATCCTCGAACTCAGCCCAATAGATATGTCCACGGACTGATATACCGCTATGCTCATAGTCAATGCCATAGTGCTCTGCCAACTTGTAAAGATATACATCCTTACTATTCACCCCCATCATTTGAAGGGTGTTCCAAAGGTCGCTCAATGCCTTGTGTGAACCTCTCACCTTGTACTGCGTGTCACAAATATTGCTCATACTTCAAAATTTTTATTTTCCCTTTCGTAGAAAACTACTTCCGGGATTTGTTAGAAATTATGTGCCTAAAAAAGGTGTTATGCACATCGATGCAAGGTTTGGCTCCAAAATACGACCCATAGGCGTGGAGATTTTGGAAGCCAAGCAGGGCCTTGACCTTGCAAAGCGATAAGGCATAACAAATACCTTTGCACAATAATTTCAATAAATCTCGGAAGTTATATTGAGTATGAAAAAAAGAACCGCATACCCTTATAGACTAATTGTCTACAAAGGTATGCGGTAAAATATAGGATATTGCTGATGCAAGCAGCAAGACGAAGAGAAAAACCATTTTGCTCCTCATCATAGGAACGAGGGAATTTTGTTAAAGAAATATAAAAGAGAGTAATAACGATTGGCAAATTTGCCAATCGTGTTTTTTTGTTGTATTTTTGAAGCGATTCCAAATGTGGCGACAACACATAAAATACGGCTGGGATTATTAGATTTAATAATTAAAGAACAAATTATGGAACCCAAAACAAAAGTAAGATGGGTAGATGAAAAGCGAGTCTATGTGGAAACTCCACAGGGCGATGACTTTATCGTTGGCTTCCCAGATGAAAGCCTCTACCGCTGCCAAAAACAAGCCTCTTGGTTTCAAGTGGACAAATTTGTGGCATCCCTTTTTGACAAGTATTATGAAGGAGATGCAAGTGTTATCATGGGAGAAATCAACAGGCAGCTGTTGATAAACCATGTAGGTTCAATCTTCTCTTACTATTCCTTTGACAAGGAGTCCGTTTCAAAGGAGCGTGTCCGTATAGGGCAGCGCATCCGAGAACTGCGTGAAGCAAAGGGAATGGATGCAAAACATCTGGCATTCTATGCAGATATTGATGCAGCCAATCTTTGTCGTATTGAGTCTGGCAAATATTCTGTCGGATTGGATATACTCACAAAGATAGGATATGCTTTGGGAATGGAAATAGATTTTGTTGAACCTAAACATCAGTAATCTTATGGTAGATATCAATGAATATACTCGTGAGACAACTTGCGAGTATAAGGGTGAGGTATATTCTGTTCGCGACAATGGAGCAGTAATGCGCCACGCTCGCGAAGGAAAAAAAGCGAGAAAATTAGATAATGTATGGACTTTTGGAACAAAGGATAAGGCAAGAGGCTATATGATGATAAGCTCGCACAGAGTTCATATTATTGTAGCCAAGGCATTCATTCCTGGCAATGAAGATGGGAAGAAGGTGGTCGATCATATAGATACCAACCGTTGTAACAACAGAGTTGAAAATCTAAGATGGCTGACAAAACTTGAAAATGTACTACTAAATGAAGCAACACTTAAAAGAGTAACCTACCTTTGCGGAGGAGATATCAATAAGTTTATCGAGAATCCTTCATGCCTACAAGATTTAACAGGAAGCAACCAAGATATCATGTGGATGAGAACGGTTACGCCAGAAGAAGCCAGACTTGCTATGGAACATATTTCTTCATGGGCTAAAAGACCAATATCTTCATACAAGATGATGAAGGAAAGAGAAACGACAAAGGATTTTGAAGACTGGCTGAAGAAACATGAAATAAAAGAAACCAATCCTTTCTTTGAGAATGGTAAAGTAGAAAAGCAAAGAACTTCAACAGAAGAAACCAATAGCGACAAAGAGGCATGGAAAGAAATCCGAAGAGCACTCACCGCTCCTCGGACAGAGCAGGCAGAGTATCAAAATCCCATGATGAAAGAATTGGAAGAGAGAAAAAGGCTTGCGGAAGAAAAGAAAGAGTCTTTAACAAAAGGAACTTTCCAAATAGGGTTCTATGATAAGATGCAGTTTCCACTTTGTCCAAAAGAAGCCACAGGAGGATTGGATTCGTATGCAAAAGAATTACAAATAGGCGCTGTTATAGCCATAAGTGAAAAAGGCGACGAATACACAATAGCTTCCTTGGGATGGACAACGGAATGGGATGCTATCCAAGTGGAGGCAACAAATAACGGAAAAAGAGCACATTTCTATATTCATATAAAATATGAAGAAGGAATGTATGTTCATTGTAAAGGCGAATACAGAGACCAATATCGCTTCTGTGATTCACCAAACGTTTTGCAATGCGGAGCAAGAACACAATGCTATTTCCCTCTTTGTCCAAAAGAAGGAAACATTACTTTGGAGGAATACGCGGAAATTCTTCAGAAGGATGTGTTAATTGAAAAGAACCAGTATTGTGATGGATATGTCATTGACAGGGAAATTACACATTCCAAAGATGGACACCCAGTTCTCTATGTCGGTGTTAGTATGCCAAACTCTTTCAAAAGATTTGGCGATATGATTATCTTTATAGAAAACGGAAAGGTAATTCACCAAATAGGTAGGACATATTTTGATGAACGTGCCGTGTTGAGGGAGTTCTACATGTTGCGTGGCCAAGAATGGGACGATAAAGAAGAGATAATGGATGATTATTGTTAAATCAAAGGAGCGGCAGGGTATGTCGCTCCTTTTGATTACATGATTCCTCCAGTATCAACAGCCACAGGTGATATGTCCGCCTGTGGAAACTTCTCACACCCGATGTAGAGGGTGTCAAAAGCATCCGACCCATCGGTACGGTGTTCGAGTAGGTCTTCTTCCGACTCAGCTTGTCGTGAAGCAATTTTCCAATTTCCCAATGAGCGGTGCCGATGGCAGAACATACCGTTGTTGCCACCATTGCTCTTGTTTTGTCAATAACTGCGACAGCCTGTCGCAGAATTGCATCATACTCTGATTCTTGAATCTGTACAATATCTGTCATGGCTTTAATCTTTACCTGTTATAAGCTCTCGTTTGTCAATATCAAGCAGAATGGCTATCTTATCTAATGTGTACAGGTCTGGTTGAGACACATTGGTACACCACTTGCTCACAGTTGCAGGGTTCTTGCCTAGTATTTGCAACTTATTGTGTACCAATTTGTTTTGAATAAAACGGTAGAAAAGTGATTGCATGGATTTAATGGAGGATGAAAATGACGAAGATTTAACGTATTTAACTTTTGTAAGCCACAAAAATGGAGATGGTGTGCATATTTTGTGCAGAAGTTATTCTCGCAAGGAACAACTCTGGCTATCTCCGATCTTTTGTTGCCTACAAGGCACAAAAACTCTTAATAATCTAAATAAACATTTATAAGTTTTTATTTTTGAATAAAAGTTCTTATGTTGTCGATTGTTTTGTGTATCTTTGCGTTCAAATTAAAGATGTTTGCAAATGAAAGATTTGAATCGTATTAAAGTTGTTCTAGTTGAAAAGAAGCGAACAGCTAAGTGGCTCGCAGAGGAACTAGGCAAGTTTGTATGTAACCATACCAAAACAACTGATAATAACTGATACAAAGAAATAATAAAATGCTGAAATACAGCACTTTCTAAATTTTAACACTTCAAATCTGATATTTGGTGGTTCCCAATTTTCCGCTTAAATTTGCAACGTATTTCTACCGCGGAGAATGTGAGGAGCTTTTTTTTGTCACTTTGCGGCCTCAGTTGACAAGGGTTGACAGGAGTGAACAAGTGAAGACAAAGATGCAGTCCTATCTTCGAGAATCGTGACGATGCGGAATGAGTTGACATAGGTTGAACATAGTGCATCATGATTGACAAAACGGTGGAGATACACAAAACGAGTGTAAAACCATCAAAATCGCATCAAAATGAAGACAACCAGAAAGTGCGCATTCTGCGGAAAAGAGTTCGTTGTAAGAAGCGGAATGCAGAAGTATTGCTCAGAGCAATGCCAGACCAAGGCGAAAGAGGCTCGCAAGAAGAAGCAACGTGACTTCATCAATGCCGTTGAACCTGTCATTGATGTGCAGAGCCAGGAATACCTTACCTTTTCAAAAGCCGCCATCCCTATGGGATGTTCTCGCCAGTACATTTACAAATTGGTAAATGAAGGCAAACTGGCAGCATCACGCATCAGTTCAAGAATGGCATTCATCCGCAAGGCAGACATCGAACAAATGCTTGCCGGCAATCCTTATCACCGTGTCCTTCCCACTCCTAAGCCTAAGAAGGCAAAATCTTCTTCTTCCCTTTCGTCAAAAGAAAAGGTGACAAAAGGGAATGGAATAACACAATCCCATTCAGAAGAACCACTTGACTACATCTCTGGCGAGGAAGTCATGCAGATATATAAGGTTAAGAAGTCATGGCTTTACACCTCTGCAAAGCGAAACGAGATTCCTGTTAGCTGAATAGCAGGCAAGAACTATTATAGCCGAAAGCACATGGATGAACTCTTCGGACTAACCTTCGATGCAGACAGCATCAAGGAATGGGTAACAACCGAGCAAGTCCTTCAACTCTACGGGATGAACTCAGGTTCCATTCATTCATACGCCTATCGCCATCATATCCCAACCAAACGAGAATATGGCGTTACCTACTATTCAAAAGATCATCTGGATGAACTCCGCAGAACCGACCTCGTATCTGATGACCGATACTACACTACAGCAGAGGTTGCAGAGAAATACGGAATGTCCACCGCCAATGTAGGAGTCATAGTCAAGACAAAGCAACTCACCAAGGTAAAGGTAGGAGTCAGAAACCTCCTTCTCAAAGAAGAGATAGATGGTGTTATGGCAGAGCGGATGGCACAATTCGGTTCATACATCATAGCATGATTATCCAACATAAACTAGTTGAAAAGGGTAAAACTACATGCGTAACTCACCAAAGAGGACACAGCAACCACCATCAAAACCCGTTATTGAGTAATTACTGACGCATTATCACATATAATATTGATAATCGCCACATAATGTAGTTCCTTTGCCCTCGCTATGAGACGCATAGCCTCGATTATTCACTAAAAACTGATATTACACATGAGTAACATTTGTAAGACTGTCACCTTGCGCAAGCGTTCCATAAAGAATGGTACGATGCAGAGCTTCTATCTTGACTACTATCCTGGCTATAGGGATGAGTCAACGATGAAGGTGCAGCGACATGAGTCACTTGGCATCTACATCTACACTAAGCCAAAGAACCAGCGTGAGCGTGACTACAACGACAACATGACGGAGAAGGCAGAAGCCATCCGTTGCCGTCGATTTGAGAGTATCGTCAATGAGCGATACGATTTCTTTGACAAAGAAAAGCAGAAGGGGGACTTCCTTGCCTACTTCAAGAAGAAGGCAGAAGAGAAGAACACCAAGTGGGAGAACGTGTACAAGTACTTTGAGAGGTTCGTGGAAGGCAAGTGCACCTTCGGAGAGATCACCGTTGACCTCTGCGTCAGATTCATGGAGTAGCTGCA